>Ga0116184_10002774_pt1 | contig 14947 bp, 7 predicted proteins | sample AD_JPNNA5_MetaG_FD_89886 | JGI IMG/M metagenome (GOLD analysis project Ga0116184, IMG submission 89886) | Active sludge microbial communities of municipal wastewater-treating anaerobic digesters from Japan - AD_JPNNA5_MetaG | ecosystem: Engineered > Bioreactor > Anaerobic > Digestate | place... | reverse complement strand
GGTCGATACCAAGAACCTGACCGCGGTCGAGCTGGCGCTGATGGTCACGCTCCAGCGCGAGGGCCTGCCGCTCAAGCGCGACCTCATCCTCGCCGCCACGGCCGATGAAGAGGCGGGCGGCGAGATGGGCATGAACTGGCTGCTGGAGCATCACCCGGGTGAGCTGGAAGCCGAGTACTGCATCAACGAGGGCGGCGGCGACGGAGTGATGTTGGGCGGGCGGCGCTTTTACACCTGCCAGACCGGGGAAAAGGGCGTCTGCTGGATGAAGGTCACGGCCCACGGCACACCGGGACACGCCTCGATGCCCCGCGCCGACAATGCCGTGGTGCGCCTGTGCGCGGCTGTGGCCCGTGCCGGGACGGCCAAACTACCCCTGCGCAAGACCGACACGGTGGAGCGGCTGGTCGAAGCAGCCGCAGCCCTTCTGCCGGCGCCCCTGGCCGAGGCACTGCGCGGGGTGCTCGACCCGGCCAGAGAAGAGGAGGCCCTGCAGTTGATGGACGGCCTGCCCCAGATCCAGGCCCTGCTGCGGGCCACACTGCACGACACCATCTCGCCAACGATGCTGGAGGCCGGCAGCAAGGCCAACGTCATTCCTGGCACGGCTACGGCCACGCTGGACGGGCGCATCGTGCCCGGTCAGACGCCCGACGCCTTCCTGGCCGAGGTGCAAGAGCTGCTGGGACCAGAGGTGAAAGCGGAACTGCTGCAACGGTCCACCGGCTATGAAAGCGAACCGGGCAGCCCGCTGTTTGACCTGATGGCCCAGGTGCTGCGCGAGCACGATCCGGGGAGCGTTCTCGCGCCATTCCTGGTTCCGGGCACCACGGACGGGCGCATGCTGGCCGCCAGGGGGGTCAAGGTCTATGGGTTCTGTCCCCTGCAGGACGAACCGGGGTGGCCGGCCCTGGAGATGGCTCACGCCAGGAACGAGCGCATCTCTCTGGCCAATTTGCATTTCTCGTCAGCGGTGCTGTACGACGTGGTGCGCCGCTTCTGCTCCTAGCCGGCGACGGCTTCTTTCGCCTTGCGGGCCGCCGAGCTGGCATCCACGGCATAGATGTCGGCACCAATGTCGTCGGCGAATTTCTGCGTCAGCGGAGCGCCGCCGACCATGACCTTGACCTGATCGCGCACACCGGCCTTCTGGAGAGCCTCTACGGCGGCCTTCATGGCCATCATCGTCGTGGTGAGTAGGGCCGACATGGCCACCAGGTCAGGTTGATGCTCCTTGATGGCGGCTACGAACTTGTCCGCCGGCACATCGACGCCCAGGTCCACCACGCGAAAGCCGGTGCCCTCGAGCATCATAATCACCAGGTTCTTGCCAATGTCGTGCAGGTCGCCCTGGACCGTGCCCATCACCACCGTGCCGATGGGCTTGACGCCTGCCGCGACCAGGTGTGGCCGCAGCACCTCAACGCCGAACTTCATTGCGCGCGCCGCGACCAGCATCTCTGGCACAAAGAACTCTTGCCGCTCGAAACGCTGGCCCACGTCGGTCATCGCCGGGATGAGCACGGTGTTCAGCAGCTCGCTGGCCGACAGGCCCTCGGCCACGCCGCGGGCGGTCAGCTCCTTGACCGCCTCGCCATCACCGTTCACCACGCTCTCGTACAGCTCTTCCTGCAGTGTCATCGTTGTTCTCCACAGTGTTTAGTCACGCTAGGGTGCCAGAGGCGATTGTACCAGAGGTCGACAGGCGCGGCAAACGCGTGCGGTTGGGTTGTTGTAGCGGTCGAAGGGCTCTGCGTTGCCGGGTTCCCTAGTGAGTTGTAGGGGCGGTTCGGGAACCGCCCTCACGCTTCGCTCTACAGTGGGACACGGACAGGCACGCCCGCCCGCAGGCCTGTGCTACGAATCAAGTACGGCCTGCTATTGTCGCAGAGCTTGGCGGCGCTGCGCAAAGGCGCCTTGGCGTTCGCCGTCCGGAGAGCCAGAGCCGCACGCTGTCCGGCGGCGTTGCCGACAAGTCGACGGTAGGGCGGTTCGCGAACCGCCCCTACAATTTGCTCTAGAGTGGTATCCGGACAGACTAACCCCGTCGCCCCGCCTTGACTGAGATGCGACTCCCGGGTAGACTGGCGCGACATCTCAACCACCAAGGAGCGCAAGATCATGGACGCAATGGAAGCAATCTTGACCCGTCGCAGCATCCGCCAGTTCACCAATCAGCCGGTACCGGAGCAGTTGGTCAAACACCTCCTCGAAGCGGCGATGTGCGCCCCGTCGGCGCGCAATCAGCAGGTGTGGCGGTTCCTCGTCATTCGCGACAAGGCCAAACTGGCCGAGCTGCAGCAGGTGCACCCCAATGTGCCCGCCAGTGGGGCGGCTCTGGCCGTGCTCGTCTGCGGCGACCTGGCGGCAGAGACGGCGCAGGGATTCTGGGTGCAGGACTGTGCTGCAGCCACACAGAACCTGCTGCTCGCGGCACACGCTTCGGGACTGGGAGCCATCTGGTCCGGCGTCTACCCGCGTGAGGAGCGCGTGGCCAACCTCAAGCGCCTGTTCGGGCTGCCGGAGAACATCGTGCCTCTGTCGGTGCTCGCCATCGGCTACCCGGCCGAGAGCAAGGGGCGCCAGGAGCGCTACGACTCAAAAAAGGTGCACTTTGACCGCTGGTGAGGCGGCGCGCGGCGCCCTGCACCGCCTGGCTCACCTGCTGCGCGACCGCAACGCGCTTCTGGTCACCGCTCTGGCGCTGGGCGTGATTCTGGGGCCCACAGCCGGCCGCCTGAGCTGGCTCAACCTGCCCGGCCTGGCGCTGGCCATGACCGTATCGCTCACCGGCATCGGCACAGCCGACCTCAGGCCGGTGCACAGGGTGCTGCGCGCAGTGGGCCTGGGGTTGCTGCTGACCTACCTGGTCAACGGCGGGGCGCTGCTGGTGCTGGGGCGCCTGCTGACCACCGACCCGCAGCTCTGGATCGGCCTGGTGCTGCTGGCAGCCACGCCGTCTGGCATCGCGGTGATTCCCTTCAGCTATGTTCTGGGCGGCGACGTCTCGCTGGCGCTGATCAGCACGCTGGGGGTCTATCTCACCGCGCTCGTGCTGATGCCGCTTTTGGCGGTGCTGCTCCTGGGCACGGCGGTCATCGAGCCGCTGCGGCTGATCACGGTGCTGGTACAGCTCGTGGTCGTGCCGTTGCTCCTGTCGCGGGTAATCAACGTTTCGCCGCTCAAGGAGCCGGTGAGCCGCTGGCGCGGCACGATCGTCAACTGGTCCTTCGCCCTGGTCATCCTGACCGTGATCGGCCTGAACCGCGACGCCGTGCTGCGTCAGCCGCTGGTGATGCTGACCCTGGCCCTGGTCGGCCTGGTCAGCACCTTTGGCCTCGGCTGGGTGCTGGAAAAGGTGCTCCGGTGGCGCCGGGTGAGCCGCCCGCAGATGGTGAGCGCCATCCTGTTGGGGACCATCAAGAACACCAGTATGACCGCGGCCACGGTGCTGATGCTGCTGGGCGAGAGGGCCTCGCTGGGGCCAGCAGTGGTGAACGTGATGACCGTGATCTACCTGGTCTACCTGGGGGTCCACTGGGCGCAGACGGAAGCCGCCTGAGCCGGACCAGGCCTCAGGCCCTCTGGACCACGACGTGGCCGCTGGCCCCGGCCGCGCCACCAAAGCGGGTTGCGCCCGGGTCGGCAGCGGAACGGGCAGTGCGGTTGGGCCTGTCAGCCAGCCTGACTGGCGCTCGCCGGCTCGGGCGAGTCGGCGGAGACAATGCCCTTGTCCACGAGAAAACGCAGCCCCGCGGCGACCTGCTCGGGCGTGTTGTCGGGATGGAACTCGCAGGTGCGCAGGGCGGCAGCAGGGATGTAGCGCGCCACCAGGTCCCAGTCCATCGTGCCTCTGCCGGCGGCCTGGTGGTCTAGAATGCCGACCAGGTCGTGCAGGTGCGCGCCCACGATTCGGCTGGAGAAGCGGCGCAGCCACTCTTCGTGTTGGGCAAACCCCAGATCCTGCAAGACCTGTGCGTGGCCCACATCGTGCCAGTAGGCCACCGTGTCGCCCAGACCCATCGTCAGCAGCTCCTCCAGCTCGTCGAGCTGGGGAATCGAGTAGTAGTGATAGCGGTTCTCCAGCCCCAGCCGCACGCCCAGCAGCCAGGCATACTCGGCCAGCTCCAGCAGGCTGCGCCGCACCGAGCGCATGTGCTCCGGTGCCCGGGCAGCGCGCTCCTGGATCAGCCGGACGCGGACCGCTTCGTACTCGGGCTGGCCGACCTGCCCCTGCTTAAAAAGACGGCGCTGGGTGTTATCCAGATTCTCCAAACCCTCCACCTCGCCCGGGTGCAGGATAACCGCCTTGACCCCGAGCCGCGCGGCCAGCTCGATAGAGCGCTTGACCGCGTGCACGCCGCGGCGGCGCCGGTCCTCATCGAGAGAAGAGATGAACCACTTGCTGCGTTTGAGCGCGGCGGTGGAGACGTCGGACGGACAGGGCTCGTGAACGCTGGTGATGCAGATGCCGTTGAGGTCGACCGCGTCGAGCAGCGGCGAGTCGACGGCGTGGTTGAGCTCAAAGCGGTCGAAACCGAGGGCGGTGGCGGCTGCGAAAAAGTCGGCTAGGGTTGGAAAGCGGGGAATGCCCCACATGGTCGAGAGAGCAACGTTTGGCAAAGCGTACTCCGAAAAGACAGGGTGATGGCGCAGGCACAGCGGAGCATATCCTACCGCAAAGGCAGAGTTACGGCAAGTGCGGGAGGCGCAAGAGAGTAGAATAAGCGGGCAAGACCTGAGCCCCATGGCGCCTTTGCCCAGTAGCGCAAGGACCTTCGGCCTCTGTGGAGTACCGCAGAGACCTTCGGCAACTACGAACCTCTCATTCGTGGGCCTCGCGCACTTGATCACACTCTCGCAGCAGCCACGGCGCGCGACCTTGGACCGCGCCGCCGCCGCAGGTATAATCCCTCTGTGCGCCAGGGAACCATCACCCGCCGCGCAACGTCTAGCGACTGGTGGCGCTGATCCAGGCAATGCGACGCAATCCAATCCCATCAACCAACCGCCCGGTGTCTTTCCGCGGCCAGTTCTTTGGCGGCATGCTCATTGTGCTGCTGGGAGCGTTCCTGCTCGGCTGCCTCGGCTCCGCCGCCGCGGTGGGCGCCTATGTCTACGTCGCCCGCCAGCTCCCCCCCGCCGAAGAGCTCCTGGTACGCTCCAAGACCTTTGAGTCCACGCGCATCTACGACCGCAACGGCCTGCTCCTGTGGGAGATTATGGACCCCTCCGGCGGGCGACGCACCGTCGTGCCGCTGAACAAGGTGCCGCTGGTGGTGCGCGAGGCCACTATCGCCACGGAAGACCCGACCTTTTACTCCAACCCCGGGGTGAACCCGCTCAGCATCGCCCGCGCCTTCTGGCAGAACTATCGCGAGGGCCAGATCACCTCCGGCGCGTCGACCATCACCCAGCAGGTGGTCAAGAACACCTTTCTCTCGGCCGAGGTCACCTACACGCGCAAAGTCAAAGAGGCCGTGCTGGCCACCGAAGTCTCGCGCCGCTACTCCAAAGACGAGATTCTCGAGATCTACCTCAACCAGACCTATTACGGCAATATGGCCTATGGCATCGGCACGGCGGCCGAGGTCTATTTTCAGAAGGACGTAGCTCAACTGACCCTGGCCGAGGGGACAATGATCGTGGGCATGGCCCAGGGCCCGGCCCTCTACGATCCTTACACCAATCTGGCCCGGGCCAAGATCCGCCAGGGCATTGTGCTCGACCTGATGGTGCGGCGCGGCTACCTCAGCCGCAGTGAGGCCGACGCGGCCAAGGCCGAGACGCTCAGTTTCAGCCCTCCGGCCATTACCATGAAGGCGCCGCACTTTAGCGTCTATGTGCGCGAACAGCTCGAGGCGCAGTACGGCCGAGAGCTGCTCTATCGCAGCGGCATGAGGGTCACCACCACGCTCGACCTGCCTCTGCAGGAAAAGGCCGAGGCCATCGTCAAGGCCAGGCTGGAGCTCTTGAAAGAGGGCGACGCCACCAACGCGGCGGTGCTGGTGATGGACCCGTCCAGCGGCCAGATCCTGGCTATGGTCGGCAGCGCCGATTTCTACGATGAGAGCATCGATGGGCAGGTCAACGTGACCATGCGCCCGCGCCAGCCTGGCTCGTCGATCAAGCCGGTCACCTACCTGGCGGCGTTCGAGCGCGGCTGGACCGCCGCGACGATGATTATGGATATCACCACCGAGTTCCCCGACGGTGCCAACCCGCCCTATGTGCCCAAGAACCACGACAATCAGGAGCACGGACCGGTGCTGGTGCGCGGAGCGCTGGCCCGCTCCTTGAACATCCCGGCGGTCAAGGCGCTGCAATACGTGACGCTGCCGGCCTTTTTGGAGATGGCGCACCGCCTGGGCATCACCACCCTTACCCGGCCGGACTATGGCCTGGCGTTGACTCTCGGCGGCGGCGACGTGACGCTGATGGAGATGACCACAGTCTATGCCGAGCTGGCCAACGGCGGGCGCCGCGTGACCCCTCAGCCCATTCTGCGCATCGTAGACAGCGCTAATCGCGTGCTGTTCGAAGCGCCGAAACAGGCCGGCGCGCAGCTCATCGACGAGCGCTATGCGTACATCATCTCCAGCATCCTCTCGGACAACAGCGCCCGCGCGCCGACGTTCGGCGTGCAGAACTCGCTCGTTCTGTCGAGGCCCGCAGCGGCCAAGACCGGCACGACGGACGACTATCGCGACGCCTGGACCATCGGCTACACGCCCCCGTCGGTGGACAAGAGCTCGCCCGGCGTGGTGACCGGCGTGTGGGTAGGCAACAGCGACGGCCGCAAGATGAAAGCCGTGTTCGGCTCACGCGGCGCCGCGCCCATCTGGCACGACGTGATGGAAGCGGCGCTCAAGGACAAGCCGGTGGTCGAGTTCCAGCAGCCGCCGCACATGACTACCGTTGAGATCTGCCCGGTATCGGGCAAGCTGCGCACGGACAAGTGCCCCGCGGGGCACAAAGAGGTCTTTGTCAGCGGCACCGAGCCGACCGCGCCCTGCGATGTGCACGTCGACGTGGCCATCTGCTCGGTGAGCGGAGGGCGGGCCACGCAGTACTGTCCAACCAACGTCCTGCGCTACCAGTACTTTGAGGTCTACCCGCCCGAGTACCGCACCTGGGCCGAGCAGCACGGCATCCCGCAGCCGCCGCTCGAGGAGTGCGGCATCCACACGCGCGCACCGCTGGTTGAGCTGTCGCTGCCGCGCGACGGGGACTATGTGCTGGATGTGGTCGACGTGCGGGGCAGCGCGCGCCTGGACGATTTCGACCACTATGAGGTGCAGTACGGCATTGGCGACAGCCCCATCGGCTGGGGAGTGATCAACTGGCAGCCGGTGGCGGTGGAGAACGGCCTGCTGCACCAGTGGGACACGAGGACGCTGCTCAACGGGATGTACTCGCTGCGCGTGGTGGTGTTCGACCGCCACGGCAACTCGGCGATGTCGCCGGCCATCCGCGTGATCGTGGACAACCCCGAGCCCACGGCAACGCCCACGCCCACCCGGACCACCACCGCCACACCCACGCCCACGTGGACTCTGACGCCCACCCCGACCCGCACCCTGTGGGTCACGGTGACGCCCGAACCGACCGTTACGGCCACGCGCACGCCCTGGCCCACCCTGACCCCGTGGCCGAGCCCGACGCGCACCGCCGTCCCGACGCTGCCGGCGGCCACACCCAGCCCGGAACCCACGGTGACGCCGGTGCCCACGAACACCGAGGTCCCGCCCGAGCCCACGCCGACCGCCACGCTGGAGCCGCCCGCGCCAGAGCCCGGCCCCACGGTCCGCACCTAGCGGCCCATCTCCTCCATCACCCGGCTGAGCGATTTGAACCGCTCGACCCACAGGGCCACCAGGCCAACGCGAAAGACGTAACGCTGGCCGGCCGCCCTGGCATCTCCACCCGAGGAGACCTCGGACAGGATCTCACGGTCGGTCAGCGACCGCAGGGCCGCGGCCACGGCGCTGTGCTCCAGGTCGAGTCCCCGTTCGGACAGCAGGGTCATCACGTCGCCGGGCGTGGCTCCGGCCACCGGCCAGCGGGCCTGTCCCAGCCGCGCCAAAAGCTGGGTCAGTGCCAGCAGCACGGCCCGCTCGTCGCCGGTAGAGCTCTCCCACAGAAACGCGAAATGGGCGCTGCCCAGGGTGAGGATCTCCTCCAGCACCCCCTCCACATCGGCCACGGTGGTGTAGGAGCGTCCCGAGCGGTTGTGGGCATTGACCAACGCATAGCACAATAGCTGCAAGAAGTAGGGGTGCCCGGCGGTGACCTGCCAGATGCGTTCCAGCGCCAGGTCGTCCAAGACCATGCCGTAAGGCCGCACCGGCTCTGTGGCCAGCCTGGTAGCCGCTTCTTCGTCCAGGTAGCCGATGCGGTGGTAGAGGGCGATGTTGAACAGCACCGACCAGTAGTCGCGGCTCATCTCCTCCAGGCGGTGCGTGCCCACAAAGGCAAAGGCCAGCTTGTGCGTGTGCTGCATCAGGTGGCGCAGGTAGGGGAAGAGGGTCGGCTCCAGGCGGCCTGAGCGAACGCGGGTCTCCAGCTCTTCGAACTCGTCGAGAACCCACAGCAGGGTGCGCTCACCCAGGGCCGCCTGCACCTCGCGCAGGAACTGGTGCTCAAAGGCGCGCGCCGGCTGCTCGCGCAGGGCTGCCGAGTCGGGCAAGGTCACCTGGATGCCGCGCTCGGCCAGGGCGTCGCCGATGGCGGCCGCCACGTCGGCCAGCCAGTTGGCCAGGCCCGGGGTGAGCCCGAGCGACTGGCAGTCCAGGTACACCGGGATGAGCGTGTGGTCCAGCCGCAGCGGGAGCTGCAGGAGCAGCGAGGTCTTGCCGGTGCGGCGCTGGCCGATGAGGATGAGGATGTTGCGCTGCAGCAAGCCGCGGGCGTTCTCGGCCACAAAGTCATAGACGTCGTCGCGCCCGTAAAAGACGGGGCTGGCCGGTCCCAGAGGGCGCCCCGGCACATAGGGGTTGGGAATGGTCTGGAAGGCGCTCGGCTCGAGCACCTCGACCCGGTCGGCAAAGAGCTGGGACTGCTCACGGCGGTCCTGGTCGCCATAGCGCAGGATGAACTCGACGCGGAACCCTTCCAGCCCCGCCGGGGACGCGGGGTGGGCGCGTAGCAGCCGACCCGCCGGTTTGAGGCGCAGCTCGACCTGGCGCGTCTGGCCCGGTGCCACGTCGCCCAGGGCCAGGGGCGGGTCGAGCACGGCATAGTCAGCGGTATCCGCGGAGAGCTCCACGCTGGCGCGCTGGGCGGGGTAGCGCCCGCGGTTCTGCACCTCCAGCAGCAGCACCGCCTCGATGCCGGCCACGATGCGTCTGGTGCGCAGGTGGCAGCGGAGCTGGGCGCGGCCCTGCCACTCTTCGCGCTGCAGGCCTACCACCTTCTGCCAGCCGGTCACGATGCGCTCGAGCAGCGGCCCCTCCGGGCCGCTGGCAGCCGGTGTGATGGCCTCCAGCGCCTGCGCCGCCTGACCCAGGTTGTCCAGCTTGTCGTCAGCCGCATCGGCGCGCTCACTCGCCGCCAGCAGGTCAATGATGCGCTGCAGGCCCAGCAGGGCCGCCCGCTGCTCCGGCAGCACCACCTCCGGGCCACCCAAAGGGGATTCGGCACCGCGCAGGAAGCGCGCCAGCGCCGGGCGCTGCATGAGGATGCGGCCCAGGGTGTTGGCCTCGAGCAGCGCGGCCAGCATCTCGTAGAAGGAGATCATTTCGGTCAGGTGCGGGTCCTGAGGCGAGCGGTTGCGGGCCAGGTCGGTCAGGGCAGTGGAGATGACCTCCAGCCCGGCATCGGGGCGGCTGGAGAGCAGCAGGTAGCCCTCGGCCAGGCTGGCCACGGTCCTGTCGCCGGCCTCTCTGGCGCGGCGCGAGAGGCGGATCAGTTGCTCGCTCGACGCGGGGCTGGCCATAGAGCGCAGGGTAGCGGGCAGAGTGGCCGGATTGCTGGCCAGCTCGGCATAGAGGCGGCGAACGTTGCGCAGCGGCGAAACGTGCCAGGCCCGGTAGGCATAGAGCGCCAGGGCCACCAGCCCGAGAGCCCAGCCGTAGACGTACCACGGAAAGCCAGGCACGCGCGGCCCCGAGATGGCGCCCAGAGTGCCGCTGTTGAGGCCATCGCTGTAGGAGATAGAGTACGATGCCAGGCGGCCGGAGGCCAGCAGCGGGAAAGGCTCGACGAACCAGTAGGGAGTGCTGTTGGAGACGGCATAGCGCGTGCCCGCCAGGTGCCAGCCGCCGCTGAAGGGCTCGCGGACGCGCAGGTTCACCTCGACGCGGTCGTTCTCCGGGTCGAGCACGCTGACCGAATAGACATAGCCAGCTTCGGTGCGCACCACGGCGGGGTTCGACACCAGCGGCGGGCGATTGGGGCCATGGCGATAGGCCTGGAGCTCGCCGCCGACGGTGCCGGCCAGAAGGTCGGCGCGGCCATCGCCGTCGATATCGCTCACCAGGAGCGTCGTGGCTGCCGAGCCCAGGTTGTGCCGCGCCAGCAGCAGACCATAGTCGGCCAGCAGGTAGAGCACGCCATCGGCCGACAGGGCGGCGATCTCGTCGCGGCCATCGCCATCGACATCGCCGGCGGCCACGGCCAGCAGGCTCGTGCGCAGCGTGTACTGCCAGCGGTAGCTGCCCCCAGCGGTGAGGCCGAGCAGCGTGCCGGCGGAGGAGGCGCAGACCAGGCTGTGCGTGCCGGCACCTTCGAACTGGCCCCACAGGAGGCCGCCCGCCGAGGGCTGCCCGCCAGAGGCCAGAGGCCCGAGCGGCTCCCGGGGCAGGCTAAAGCGCCACAGCTCGGCGCCAGCCGCGTCAAGGGCCACGAGGTCGCCAGCGAGGGTGGCGGCGAGCAGCTCCCGGCGGCCATCGCCCAGGTCAGCCGCGGCCAGCGCGCGTACAGGCCCCGTGCCTACATCGTGCTCCCACAACACCTGGCCGGTCGGCGAGAGCAGGCGCACGCGTCCGTCCTCTGAGCCAGCGAGCAGCCCGCTGCGGCCGTCGCGCTCGACGTCCACCGGCATCACCAGCGGCGCCGCTCCGGCGATGTCCGTGGACCACAGGGGCTGGCCCGCCCCGCTGAGGGCCTGAACCCAGCCGCCAGCGGTCACGACCAGCACCTCGGCCGGCGGCGCACCGTCGAGCTCCACCACGCTCACCGAGCGCACGCGCTGCGAAAAGGGGCAGCTCCACATCGCGCGGCCGTCCTGGCGCAGGGCCGTCACGCCCGAATGGATGGCGCCGTCCGACGCGGCGGGAGCGTTGTAGGCCAGCAGCAGCTCGTTGCTGCCATCGCCATCGAGGTCGCCCGAGGCGAGCGACTGGGCCGGACCCGGAGCGCTGTAGCGCCAGGCGAGGGAGCCGTCCTGCTCCAGCACGTAGAGGCTGCCGTCCTCCGCGCTGAGCGCAATGCGTGTGCCCCCTCCGCTGTCCTCATCGCTGTGCAGCCCCGCGACCGCAGCGCGGGCGCGAAAACGCCAGGCCAGCCTGGTCTGGGCGGCACCGCGGGCCCGGGCCAGCAGGTCAACCGAGTCGGCGCTGGCCACGACGAGCTCGGACCAGCCGTCGCGGTTGAGGTCAGCCAGGCAGACCCCGGCGCCTTGCGGCCCGGCACCGTCGTCGGCGGCGCGCGGCAGAAGGTAGGACTCGACGCGCGTGCCGCGCATGTCCAGCAGTTCGACCGTGGCCCGGTGCAGGGCGGCCTGCCAGGTGAGCACCGCCAGCAGCCGCCCGGCGCTGCCTTCGACCTCGCCATAGGCTGCGCCCACTGCTGGCAGCGGCTGCGCCGACTGCCACAGCACCGAGCCGTCCTCCTCCAGGGTGAGAATGGTGTTCTCGGCCACGGCGGTGATCTCATCGCGGCCGTCGTCGTCCACATCGGCGCCGAGCACAGCCACGATGGGCGAGCCCAGGCTGCGCTGCCAGCGCACCGCGCCTTCGCCAAAGAGCACCAGCAGGTCACCAGCGGCGGTTCCGGCAACGATGAGGCGACGGCCCCAGCCGTCCACGTCCACCGTGGTGATGCTCACCACCGCGCTGGGTTCGCGGCGGCGGTGGATCTCGGCGCCGTCGTGGTCGAGAATCAGTATGTGTCCGCCAGGCGGGAGCACCTTGTAGCCGGGGAAGTCAAAGCCCAGCGCCACCTCGGTTCGGCCGTCCGCGTCGAGGTCGCCGGCAGCGAGGCCGGTCACCCGGCCGCCAAAGCCCTGGCTGGCCGGGGTATAGTGCCAGACCAGCTTGCCGTCGCGGCTGAGCCGGTAGACGTGCTCGTACTCGGTGGCGGCCAACAGGCCGGGCGAGAGCTCCTGGGCCGACTGGCCGGCGGCCAGTGCCTGCACGGGGTAGGCGGTGCGGTAGAACCAGCGCGTCTGCCCCGTCGAGTCGAGCGCGGTCACGCCGCGCCGTGAGCCGAGCAGAACCTCCAGCCGGCCATCGCCGTCCAGGTCCGCCAGCAGCGCGGCGGTCACGACCTGGTCCAGCTCGATCTGCCAGGCGGTCGAGCCATCGGCCTCCAGGAGGGTAATCTCGCCGTCGCTGCCGGCGACGAGGATCTCGCCCTGCTCGTCGCCATCCACGTCGCCGGCGCACACACGGGCAGCGGGCGCTGGCAGAGCGTGGCTCCAGTAGGGTTCGGCGGAGAGGGGCTCTTCGGCGCTGAGGGTGGCCACTGGCGCCAGGGCCAGCAGGACCACCGCGCTGAGGCGGGCGGCCAGGGTCAGCAAAGGTCGGTTCGGGCGGCGGCATTCCGGCTTGACCATAGGCTTCACAGACACATATGCCCTGGCCGGGCAATCGGTTCAGTCGGCTGGCGCAGGGATCAGGGCTCGCATTCGGTCCGCGGTCGCAGGGCGTAGCCGATGCCGCGCTGGTTGACGATGCAGGCGCCGTAAGGCCCCAGCGCACGCCGCAGGTGCTTGATGGCTGCCTTGATGCGCTCCGGGTCGTCGACGTACTGGTCGTGCCAGATGCTTTCTTCGAGCTCGCGGTTGGTAGCCACGCGCCCGCCGCGGCGGGCCAGAAAGGCCAGCAGGTCGAACTGGGTGCGCGTGAGGGCGAACTCGATGCCTTCGGCCGTGGCCAGGCGGCGGTTGAGGTCGATGACAAAGGGACCTCCGGCCTGCAGTAGCCCAGGCACCTCCTGGCAGCGCACAAAGCGGCGCAGCGTCGCGGAGAGATAGGCCCAGCCGGCGAGGGTCGGCAGGATCAGGCACTGCTCCTCGAGCTGGCGCAGCGTTTCACGCGCCCCGGGGTCGCGCTGGTCGATGTGCAGGTTGGCCAGGGTATAGCGCTCGTCGTCGCTGAGGTTGTGCCAGGCGTACTGCAGGTGCGGACCCGCCTCCTGGGCAAAGCGCTCGGCCAGTCTGGCTGTGGCCGACTCGTCCCAAACCGACAGCGTGCGGGCCAGCTCCAGCGCGTGGTAGGCGGCGAGCTGGGCAAAGAACGGATGAGGCCCGGCCAGCGCCGCCACGGCCTCGAGCGCCGCCTCGGGCAGAGCGGCAGCGCCGCGCTCGAGCAGCGCGGTGGTCATCGCGCGGCTCTGCTCGGCCGTGAACAGTCCCAGCGGAACGGTGGCAAAGATGTTGAAAAAGGGCGAGCTGAGCACACTGCGGTCGGCAAAGGCCAGCGAGATCAGCGGCCGCTGACTGGCCACCACGAAGGACAGGGTGTAGCGCGTGGCCAGACCGCGCAGACCGGAAAAGAAGGACGGGTCGAGCGCCGGGTTGCCGGCCAGGGCCTCGAACTCGTCGATGAGCAGGGCCAGCCGGCAGCCCCGCGCACAGAGGGTCTTGAGAGTCTGGTCGAGGCCGTGATAGTCGAGCGTTGCTGCTGGCGGCCGTTCGGCTGCAGGCAGCGCCTCGGCCAGGGTCTCTAGAAAAGCGGCGTACACCTCGGACACAGTAGCCGCGGCGAGCCCCTCAGCGCTGAGCAGAGCCAGGATGTGGCCCGGCGCAGTCAGCCCGAAGGAGGAGCGCACTGGCTCCGACAGGAGGTGGTAGAGAAAGGAGGTCTTGCCAATGCGGCGCGGGCCAACGATGGAGACGCTCTGCGAGACCAGCAGGAGATGGGCCACCTGCTCCGTTTCGGCCTCGCGCCCGAAAAAGTAGTCCGGATCGCGAACGGGACCTCGATGGTAGAAAGGATTCTGCGCCATGCCCAACTGCCTCCCGGCTAGACGAGATTATACCCTGCGGTGAACGAAATGCAACCATCGCCGGGAGAGTGTGGAATAACTGCCCGGGGAGCGCGAACGACAGGTTCGTAGTTGCCGTAGGTCTCTGAGCTACTGCGAAGAGGCGCTTTAGCGCTCCCCTTCCGGACGGTCTCACCACGTCAGTGGGTGGGGACAGGCTGACCCCGACCAGTACGTCGGGGCGCCAGTAGGCAGAGCCTGTACTACGAACCTATCGAGGTCTGTAGTTGCCCCGAGTCTTGGCACTACCAGGCACAGGCGCCAGAGTGCTCCCATCTCTCGCCCGGTTTTTCCACACTCTCGCCGGGGCACGAGTCGTCAGAGCCGGTGCCACGAACCCGCTCATGGTGCCCCGCTCGACTTGGCGCGCAAACTCGAGTAGAATAGACACCGGTTCGCGCCGCGCAAACCGGCGTGGCCAGTCTGCGTACGAGGTGGACGATGAAGCTGCGACGACAAAGGATGGGCCCACTGCTGGCCCTGGTGCTGGCACTGCTACTTGGCCTGATTCTGCCGTCGGCGACGGCAGCGGACGGCGTGGTGCACCTGTACTACTTTTTCGACCCGGGCTGCGCGGTGTGCCACCAGGTGCACGAGGAGATCATCGTGCCGCTCCTGAAGGAGTACGGCTCGCAGTTGCTCATCGACGAGAGAGACATGTCCGACCAGGCCACCTTCGAGTACCTGCTCGCGCTCGAGAGTCAGTTCAAAGTGACCGAGCCGGGGATCCCCGAGG
>Ga0116184_10002770_pt1 | contig 14956 bp, 11 predicted proteins | sample AD_JPNNA5_MetaG_FD_89886 | JGI IMG/M metagenome (GOLD analysis project Ga0116184, IMG submission 89886) | Active sludge microbial communities of municipal wastewater-treating anaerobic digesters from Japan - AD_JPNNA5_MetaG | ecosystem: Engineered > Bioreactor > Anaerobic > Digestate | place... | reverse complement strand
TCAATGCGTCCTCCGCAAGGCTGCACACGGTCGGGATAGCCATAATGCCTAAAATGATGCTCGCGGTCAATGCGCATAATCCGGTGGGCAGCCCGAATGCCTTCTGCAAAAACGGCGCCGCAACGACCATTCCGAAAAAACCGTATACGACTGACGGAATACTCGCGAGTATCTCGATCAGGGGCTTGAGAAAAACTCTTTGCTGTGCGCTTGCGATCTCGTGGATATATAAAGCGCTCCCGACGCCCAGGGGCACGCAGATGAAAAGCGCGCCGAGCGTCACCCAGAAAGACGCCATGATAAGGGGGAATATTCCCCATTCGGGCACCGATGCGGTCGGATACCATGCCCTGCCGAAAATAAAATCCGAGAACCTGACATGCCTGAACAACGGCAGGCTTTCTTTTAACAAAAGCAGGATGATCCCAGCGAGGAATACAAGGGATGAGAACGCCAGGGCGGTAAACCCGCCCCGGTATATCTTTTCCTTTATTTTGGTAAAGTTTTCCATCGATCTACCTGATTGAAACGCACCCCTCTTCTTCGACGAGCTTCTGTCCTGCCGGACTCTGAATGAAATCGAGATATTCCCTGGCCAGACCTGCCGGCTTGCCGTTGGTATACATAAATAGAGGCCGTGAAAGTTTGTACTGTTTCGAAAGCACGGTCTCTTTACTGGGTTTGACGCCGTCGATCTTCAAAGCCTTGACGCCGTTGAGGTACGCAAGGCCCACATATCCTATGGCGCCTGGGGTTTTGCTTACCACGGATGCGACTGCCTGGTTCGATGACTGCATAAGCGCGTCCTTGCGGACCTTTGCCTTGTCGAGCGCAAGCTCCCCGAACGCCTCGAACGTTCCGCTTGCCGAATCGCGAGACACAACAACTATCCGGCCTGACGGACCTCCGACCTGCGCCCAATCCGTGATCTTGCCGACGAAGATATCCTTGAGCTGTTTCTTGCTCAATTCCGATACGCTGTTGGCATTGTTCACGATCACCGCAATACCGTCCATTGCGATAACATTGGCCTTCGGCGCCCGCCCGCGGGCAGCCGCTTTTTGTAGCTCATCTTCTTTGATAGCCCGTGAGGCGCTGGCTATGTCGCAGGTGCCTTCGATAAGCGAGGTAATGCCCACGCCTGAACCGCCTCCGCGCACGGATATGTCAGCCTCACTGTGAGCATTCATATATTCCTCTGCCGCACGTTGCGCTATGGGCAGGACTGTCGTAGAGCCCTCCACAACCATGCGCGCCGCAAAACACTCACCCGCCAGGCTGAAGAACGAGCCCGCCAGGAGCAGATATGTCAGTATTTTTTTCATTTTTTATCTCCTTTTTTATCCGGTTAGAATTTGGTCACCCAATCGAGCTGATACACGTCTATATGCTTGCTCGTGCCTGTCTGATAACTCCTGTATGGATCGGTAATCATGTAATTCAGGCCGATGGTCGAATTTGGCATAATGGCATAGGTACAGCCGAATTTATGGCCTTTTGCAGCTGTCCCGCCGAGATGGAAATCCGAATCATTTATAGTCGCAAGCACCGCATCCTGCCCGATCTGGCGGTAATTGTAAAACAGCTCATACGTTCCTTTGTCCTTGACCTTGCCAAGCTTCAGGCCAGCCATCCACGCATTTGTTTCTCCTGCGCTTCGTTTTGCGACGTTTGATACCCATGTGCCGTGCATAGCGAAGGGCAGGGACGAACCGAAGATATCGATATCAAGAGGTGAGTACTCGCCGACCAATTCGAAAATATCGTAATCGTATTTAAGGTTCGTGCCGTCAAGGGTATTGTTAATCGTCGGGGTATAGTTGGCGCTATAGTTATTCCAAGGCATTCCTTTGATATTATCGTAGCTGTATAAGCCGATCGCAAATTTACTGTCGCGTCCCGCAAGCTTGGGAGCCGCACCTATCTGAATAGCATAGAGCATCGGGTCATTGGAATCAGAGCTGCTCTCGCCCAGCGGCAGGAATCCGAAGGTCATGAATGTGTTCAAGGTCGCGATCACGGGCGTGAACGCAATATATCCGCCTTCGGGATTAATGTCGCCGTCACAAACCACATCGGTCGTGTAGAAAGGATTGGCGAATTTTCCGCCGACCAGTTTCATATCCTTCAAAAACGGAACATCGGTCTGGGAAAACGGCGTGTATTCGACAAACGCCCGGTCGATCCACACATGCTTGTTCTGGAACATGTTGGTGAACGACTGGTTCGTCGAGGTCTGCTCCGGGCCGCTCGTCTTGTTCTCTCCCGAGGCCATGCGGAACCCGACTTTCATTTGATCGTTGGCCTTTGTATCAAAGCCGTAGCGGAGCCTGAACCTGCCCCTGTCGCGGTGCTTGGACCCGGTCTTGGTCTCGCCCTGATAGCGGATACGGACGTCTCCTGAGAACTTTGTATTCTGAATCCACTTCGGCAGGCTCTCGTTGTTGCCTGCGGCATTCTGCTGGCGCACTTCTTCCTTTGTCTCGGTTATGAGCTGCTGCGCCTCGCCCTGTGTCAGGACTCCCTTTTCAACGAGCTTATCGACAAGCAGGTCGATTTCGCCCCCAAACGCCAGCGTGACCGCCGCACAAATGACCGCTGCCGCCGTTACTCCGATCCTTCCGAAACATACCATCTTTTCCTCCTTGGTTTTATTGTATATTTCAGCCGCATGCATACGCGGCAATAATTTTCAAGCGGTCATCAGGCCGCCATCTGGCTGTAGTAGCAGACCAGCGTATCGATCTCTGCGTCGATGATAGCCTGCAGCCGCCTTACCGCCCATATACATACATTCCACACTGCCTGTATCATCCGCCCCTCCTTTCTGTATTTTCGATATAAGTATACAAAAGAGAGGTTAAAACAACTTCAAGGCAAAGTTAAATGTGCGTTAAATGATTGTGCGGCTTTGGGAGAGGATACTAAAGAGGTAGGGTGAACCAGAAACGGGAGCCAATGCCTTCTGTGGACTCGACACCGACGGTTCCTCCGTGGAGCTCGATGATATGTTTGACGATGGACAGGCCCAGGCCGGTGCCTCCGAGTTCCCGGGAGCGGGCCTTGTCGACACGGTAGAAACGCTCGAAAATACGCGGGAGATCTCGCACCGGGATGCCAATGCCTGAATCCCCAACTGACACCGTGAGCGAACGGTCGCCCTTCTGGGCCGCAATCACCAATTCTCCCTTGTCCTTGTTGAACTTCACGGCATTATCGATCAGATTGGTAAAGACCTGCTCCATCTTTGCCCTGTCGGCAACGGCGGCCAGGTCGGCGGGAATCTTATTCTTGACCATCAGCGACTTTTTTTTGATCGCAACCCCGAACCCAGAGAGGACCTTATCTGCCAGCTCGCTGAAATGTACAGGTTCTTTCGCAAGAAACGACTCTCCGGATTCCAGACAAGACAGATCGAGCAGATCGTTGATAAGATTATTGAGCCGGTCCGTGTGTTCTTCTATGATCTTGAGAAACTGCTGCGCGTGCTCTTTGTCATCAAACGCGCCTTCCCGCAGCGTCTCGACAAACCCTTTGATTGAGGTCAGCGGGGTTTTGAGCTCGTGAGAAACGTTTGCCACAAAATCCCTTCTGACGGTCTCAAGCTTTCTCATCTCGGTTACATCATGCGCGACAATGAGGCAGCCCGTTACAGACCCGGCCGACTCTATGGGCACGGCGTTAATCTGCAATGTTTTATGAACCGGCCAGACAATAGCCAGTTCGCGAGACACAACGACATTTGTTTTCAGAACCTGGCTTATCACCTCGGCCATATCGTTGTTCGGAATAACTTCCAGGAACGTTTTTCCCTGCGCATACGCCAGGTCAATAGCGAACATTCGTTCGATGGCAGGGTTTACGGACACGAATGCGGCTTCTTTATCGAGAACTATGACGCCTTCCACCATGCTCTGGAAAATGGCGCGCAGCTGCTGGTTCTGCACCTCGATAAACCGGATTTTTTCTTCGATATGGGCAGCCATATCGTTCAGTGTCTGCGCAAGCCGGCCAAGCTCATCGGAAGAATCGAGATAGATCCTGTGATGAAAATCTCCTTTTGCGAACTTATCTGACGCATAAATGAACCTGTTAACCGACCTCATGAAATGCCGCGCCAATACGGACGCCAGGACAAGCGCCAGGGCGAGGCCGAATATCAGGCTGGCCAATATGGTATTGCGGGTCGTCGAAAGAATATACCGGACCCGGTCCAGGGCAAGGGCTAACCGCACAACGGCTCTGATCGAATCAGAATCCTTTAAGGGTACCGCGATATAAAGCATATCGATCCGGAGGGTGGAGGAATATCGTATCTCGGCCCCGGTCATATCGTTGAGGGCAGCCATAACCTCAGGCCGGTTGCTGTGATTTTCCATTGACGGGATCTGATCGAAGGGTTTTTCAGAATCGGCCAGGACCGCACCGTCCCTGGCGATAACGGTGATACGGCAGGATATACGGGCGCCGAGCTCTTTGACCGTGCGGTCAAGCCCGGCCCTGCTGCCGGCAAGGGCATCATTTGCCCATAATGTATCTGCCACAAGCATTGCATGCTTCAATAGAGACGCTTTGATATCAGCAAGTGCGGCATCTTCCAGTTTTCTGTCAAGATTGAAATAAATGAACGTAAAGGGGATAACCAGGAGCGCTGCAAACGAAAGGACAAGTTTTACCTTGAAGCTTCGCAACCGCTGCATGCTATTCTTCAAACCGGTAGCCATAATTCTTGACCGTGACTATATGCCGTGCCGAGGTTTTTAATTTCCTGCGCAGGGTGCGGATGTGCACGTCAACGGTGCGTGTCTGGATCTCCGTTGCCCGGTCATAACCCCAGATGGTATCAAGAAGGTAATCGCGCGAAAGCATTCTTCCCTTTGCCCTGATAAGCGTTTTTAGAAGCTCAAACTCTTTCGCTGTTAAAGCGACCGGTTTCTTGTTAACGGAAACGCTGATCTTCGCAAGATCAACGCACAGGTCTCCGATGGTCAGAATATCGGGTAGCTGCTTCCTTTCCTGTGTCCTGCGAAGGACCGCTTTAATCCGAGCCAGAAGCTCGCGCGGGCTGAACGGCTTTGTCATATAATCATCCGCTCCGAGCTCTAAACCGACTACCTTGTCCGACTCCTGGCGTTTGGCTGTAAGCATGATGATGGGGATATTCGCGGTAGAATGCTCTTTTTTCAACAATCGACATACCTCAAGACCGTCGATAACCGGAAGCATCAGATCGAGCACGATAAGATCCGGATGCTCCTTGCGCGCAGCCTCGATGGCATCCTCGCCGTCATAGCACGTAATGGTCCGGAATCCCTCTTTCCTGAGGTTATACTCAATCATCCTGACGATGTCTTTTTCGTCGTCTACTATCAGGATCTTCTCTTTCATTGCAGGACCTCGGTCACTGCCTGGGCTACATTGTTGAGATGGTCCCCGATCTTTTCGAGGTTGCTTATGGTATCGAGGAAGATTACGCCTGAAAGGACGTTGCATGAACCCTGCTCGAGGCGTTTGACATGGTTGTTCTTGAGCTTATCCCGCATGGTATTGATCCGGCATTCCTGCTGGAAAACTTTCTTCGCCTCGTCAAGGTTATTGGAAGACAGCGCGGCGATGGAACATGAGATCATTCCGTCGATATCCGAACCCATGGATTTTAATTCCGCCAGGGCTTCGCTGGAAAGGGGCAACGAACGCTCTATCTTCTGTTCGACAAGATCCCGCAGATTTTCCGCGTGGTCGCCGATCCTTTCCGCATCGTTGACCGCGTGGATGAGCGCGGGGATCTTTCTGGACTCATCGGCACTCAATTCCTGTTGCATGATCTCGACAAGGTAATTAGTGATCGCGGTGCGCAGAGAATCAACCGCTTCTTCGCTCCGGGATATCTTTTCCATATTCTTTGTGCTGTTCCTGTAGAGCCCATCCATGGCGATAAACACCATTTTTTGCGTGATGCCCAGGCCCCTGACGATTTCTTTTATTGCCGCTTCAATGGCTATAGGCGGGGTATTAAGCAGATGCCGCTCCAGATACTTAGGCATGGACTCTATCTCTTCCTCTTCCTTGCTCTTGACGACCTTCTTCAATAAAGACGCGTACAGGGGCGTAAACGGCAGGAAAATCAGAGTATTGATGATCTTGAACATAGTATTGGCATTGGCAACCTGCCGCGGCAGGGATGCAGAGGTCAGAACTGCCAGATGCTCGAACGCGCCCAGGAAAGGCAAAAAGATCACGACTCCGATGATATTGAACAATATATGGCCCAATGCAGCCCTGCGCGCGGAAACATTAGTGCCCACTGAGGCAATCAATGCGGTCACGCAGGTGCCGATATCGCATCCCAGGACAATCGGGATCGCGGCTTTAAGATCGATCAAATTGACCATGGCAAGGCTGATGACCATACCGGTGGTGACAGAGCTGCTCTGCAGGACTGCTGTGACAATAAAGCCAGCCAGGATGCCGAGGAACGGATTTTTGCTGAAGCTGACGAACAAATTACTGAACCAGGGATATTTTCCGAGGGGCGCAATGACCTGCGTGAGAATGTTCAGCCCGAGGAACAGTATCCCGAACCCCAGAAGGAATTCGCCGATATATTTATGCGATTTCTTCTGGGCAAGGAGCAGGATCAACATCCCCGCGCCGATTATCGGCAAGGCATATTCGGTCAAGCGAAACGCGATCAACTGGCCGGTCACGGTGGTGCCGATATTAGCCCCGAATATGACTCCGAGCGCCTGCCCCAGGGACATGAGCCCCGCGTTGACAAAACCGACCACCATGACGGTCGTAGCTGACGAAGATTGAATTAAACTGGTAATACCTGTCCCTACCAGCACGCCGCGGAACGGGCTTCCTGTCAGGTTATGCAGGATCCTGCGCATCCGGTCGCCTGATGCTTTATGAAGGCCTTCGCTCATTTCAGAAAGGCCGTAAATGAAAAGGCCGAGCCCGCCGATAACACCGAAAATAATCTCTTTTACCATTTTGCGTTCGAACTATTGGCGTGCCGCCCGCGGCACACATTGACGCATACCCCGCAGATATATTGATTAACCTTATTGCTCTTGGCAAAACTGACGAGCTTCTCAAAACAGGCCCTATGATCGAATGCCCTGGCGTTGTCCTTGATGGCTCCTGCAGGACATAGTACTACACAGGCGCGGCATTGTCCACAATCTTCTTTAATCGGATTGTCCGCGGTCAAAGGCATATCGGTCAGTACGCTTGCCAACCGGAATTGGGCTCCCGCAACCGGATTCACCAGCAGATTATTCCTTCCGATCCAGCCGAGTCCTGCCAGTACTCCCAGATGCTTATGCGACAGGTGCGCTGTCTGATTTTTCCAATCGAGCAACTGCGATGCGGGTATGGGCAAGGAATAAAAACCTTTGTCCTGTATTGATTTGGATATCCTGAACGCGCACAGGTCAAGGAAGGTATTCGCTGTTTTGTAATGATGCGAATAGAGCAATGTCGGCTCCTGATGGATCTCGGCCAGCACGGCGGATGACAATCTGGTACCCACGACAACGGCATACCTGACCCTGTCTATAACATCCTTTGATAATGCGAATTTGTGTTTAACTTCGGATATATCAGCCACGCCGAAAAAATCAAGCCCCATCTCTTTGCAGAATGCACGCAGGGTATTATAATTGTCTGTTTTATCCATGGAGTTTTTTGAGATACACCATAAGTATCGATATAGCAGCAGGCGTCACCCCGGAAATGCGTGATGCCTGCCCCAGATTCAAAGGTTTGAACGATTTTAATTTCTCGCCGATCTCTCTTGAGATTCCCGGAATGCCGGTATAATCCAGATCAGCCGGCAAACTGATCTTTTCAAGATTCTCGAACTTAGCGACCTCATGCATCTGCCGTTCGATAAATCCGGCGTATTTCACGTCAATCTCGACCTGATGGGCGACCTCGCCAGGCAAGTCAAGCCTGACCCCGGGGATCGTTTCCAGAGCCGCATACGACATTTCAGGCCTGCGCAAAAGATCGGCCAGCGTGGTCCTTTTTTTTATCGGCGCGGTTTTCAATTCCGCAAGCCGCTTTGAGACAGCCGGGCTGTCTTTGACCGGATGCGCGTGAAAATACGCAATAGCCTTCTTCACCGCCTCGGCCTTTTTGCGCACGCGAAAGGCTTGCGCTTTCGTAATCAGGCCTGCGCGAAAACCTGCTTCAGCAAGCCTCATATCTGCATTGTCCTCGCGAAGGACGAGGCGGTACTCAACCCGCGAGGTGAACATGCGATACGGCTCGTTGGTGCCCCTGGTGGTCAGATCATCGATCAGCACGCCGATATAGCTGCTTGCACGGTCAAGTACCAGCAGTTCTTTGCCCTTTGCACGCAGCGCCGCGTTTATCCCGGCAACCAGGCCCTGGCTGGCCGCTTCCTCATAGCCGGTCGTTCCGTTAATCTGGCCTGCGGTAAAAAAATTCCTGATCCGTTTGGTTTCAAGCGTCGGGAAAAGCTGCGTGGGCTCGACGACAGTATGCTCAATGCCGTATCCGAAGCGCAGCACCTTTGCATGCTCAAGGCCTTTGATGGAATGCAGAACTTTTAATTGCACGTCTTCAGGCAGGCTTGTTGAAATACCGTTGGGATAGACCTGGTCCGTATTGTAGCCTTCCGGTTCAAGGAATACCTGATGGCGCTCTTTATCGCTGAAACGCACGACCTTGTCTTCAATTGAAGGGCAATACCTGACCCCTGTTGATTTTATCTTCCCGGTGTAGAGCGGAGATTTATCAAGATTGTCGAGGATGATCCGGTGGGTCGTCCTGTTCGTATAGGTAATATGGCACGGTATCTGGCGTTGTTCCAGGCGTTTCGTAGAGAACGAAAACGGCTTGGGCGTCCGATCCCCCTCCTGGACGATCAACTGGCTGTAATCTATGCTCTTTGCATCAATGCGGGGGCATGTTCCTGTCTTGAACCTCAAAAGATTGAATCCCAGGGCCTTCAAATCATCTGCCAGCGCCGTGCAGGCCTGTTCTCCCTGCCTGCCGCCCGGTTGCGATTGCAGGCCTACATGCATGAGCCCTGCCAGGAATGTACCGGGGCACAAAACGACGCATGATGCGCGCAATTCCGTGCCGTTTTTTGTCGCAACGCCCCTGACAGCGCCGCCCTCAACCACAAGGCGCATGACCTCTGCTTCTTTAAGCGAAAGGTTCTTCTGCGCCCTGACCCGGCGTGTCATATAGCGGATATACAGGGCACGGTCGATCTGCGCACGCGATGACTGCACCGCAGCGCCTTTGGAGGCGTTTAAGATCCTGAACTGGATGCCGCACGCATCCGCCGCCTTAGCCATCTCTCCGCCGAGCGCGTCTATCTCTTTGACCAGCTGGCCCTTGCCCACTCCCCCTATGGCTGGATTGCAGGACATGTGGCCGATGGTATCGAAACGCAGGTTGACCATTAGCGTGGAACAGCCCATGCGGCTGGCTGCCAGGGCAGCTTCTATGCCGGCATGGCCTGCGCCGACAACAATAACGTCGTAGATGCGCATAATGGGGATATTATACTATTCTGAGGCGTACTTGACAAGCAAAGGCAATATGTCCCGGGCGCGCATTTCGCCGAGGGACCCTAGTTTGGCGGTTTTTTCCGAAAAAGACATGGAGCCGTCGGGTTTGATCGAGCCGCCTGACATCAGAAGCGGCACAGCTAGGGCTGAATGCGCCTTCATTTCGCACACCGTGCAAAGGTCAGAGGTGACGCAAACGATATGCGACCGCAAGTCGAGCTTTGTTATGAGAGGCCCGAAATAATGGGCATCGATGGCCTCGATCACGTTTTTCTTCTCAATGCAGTTGCCGTCATGGCCAGGTTCATCCGGGCCCTTGATATGGACATACAGGCAATCGAAACGGCCGAGCGCGTCAACGGCGATCTTCGCCCAGACCGGATAGTCTACGTCGAGATGGCCCGTTAACCGAGGGACGTCCACGATCTCCATTCCGGTCAAAAGCGCGATGCCCCGCTCGACGGGCATCTGGACGAAACAGCCGCATCTCATGCCGTAAATATCCGATACCTGAGGAAAACGCGGAAGATTATCTCCTGCAGACCGCGTCAGGATGCAGTTGGCCGGAAGCTTTCCCTGCTCGACCCTGCGCTTGTTGACGTCCGATGCCTCGAGTACCGCGCGTGATTTTTCTATGAACTCGTTAAGGACCGCAGCTGCTTCCTGGGACGCGATATCGTCCGCGCGGCCGGGCAGAGGCTCTGCCTTCTTGACCGCAGGCTCAAAACTGCAGGGAGCGATGCCGAACATCTCCTGGCGCACATAGGCGGGATCCGTATTGGTTACGGCGCCGGATAAGCGGGCGCGGATGCCCCTGATTACGAGGACCGCTCGATGGCCGATGGTGTTCTTGAATTCGAAGGTAGCGTTTTCGAGCGTAACCTTCGTATTGATTTCTTTGGCAAGGGCCGTCGCCTCTTCGGTCGAAAGGCTTCGGTTGACGCGGCGGTCTATGATCGCGCGGCCATCCGCTCCGACGGTAGCAAAATTCGCACGCAGCGCAAGATTGCCATCCGCAAAACGTATTCCTTCGCTGAAGGCCTCGAGCGGGCCGCGGCCCGTATAATATTTGTTGGTGTCGTATCCTAGAAGTCCGATGACGGCGATGTCCGATTCGGGGGCTATGCCGGGAGAGAACGTACAGGCAGTGCCTGTGATGCCCTGCTGAGCAAGGCGGTCAAGATGGGGAGTTGCAGCCGCCTCTAACGGAGTCTTGCCGCCCAGTTTAGCCAGCGGCAAGTCGCCTAATCCGTCAAGGATGATGTAGATTATCTTTTTCAATTACTCAACACTTTGAGAAACCGCAGGCGTGGCATTTGACACAGCCTTCCTCGTGGCGCAGCGCGCCGCCGCAGTCAGGGCAGACTCCTACGATCTCGCCTGAAGCGCCCTTATCCTGCACAGGGTCATCGCGATGAGAATGTTTCATGGCGACCTCTGCGCTCGCGGCGATCTTCATATGCGACTGATCATTGATGAGCCTTCGTTCGACAACACGGGCGATGGCGTCCGCGCACGAGAAGATCCGCTGGCCCTTCTCCCATGACGGGGACGGACAGCGGATATTGCGCAGCTGCTCGATAATGGATTTAACCTCGACGCCCGCGCGGAAAGCAAGCGACACCATCCTGCCCAATGCCTCAAGCTGGCTGGCCGCGCAGCCGCCTGCCTTGCCCATCTGGGTGAAAAGTTCGAAGGGTTTTCCGTCCTCGTCGATATTTATGGTGACGTAGAGATTGCCGCAGCCGGTGGCAACCTTCGTTGTCGTGCCGATTATGACCTCGGGCCTGGGGCGGGGAGTGATCTTGCCCGGTTCTAGCTTAGATTCCTGCACCTCTGCCGTTGCCGTCTTGTGATTGATGTTGAGAACCTGTTCCTCGCGGCTGCGGTCACGGTACACAGTGATGCCTTTGCAGTTCAGCTCATACGCCAGCAGATACGATTTGCGCACATCGTCAAGCGTCGCCTCATGGGGGAAGTTGACCGTTTTTGATACCGCATTATGAACGTATTTCTGGAACACGGCCTGCATGCGCACGTGCCATTCGGGCGCGATGTCATGCGCGGTTACGAATACGCGCTTGACATCTTCCGGAATTCCGTCGATATTCGCAAGGGTCCCGGTCTCGGCGATCTTCTCCATCAGCTCCCGGCTGTAGAAGCCGCGCGCCTTGGCAATCTCCTCGAACAGCGGGTCGACTTCTACTAGTTTGTCGTTATCCATGACATTGCGGTAATACGAGATAGCGAACAGCGGCTCGATGCCCGACGAACACGGGCCGGCGATAATACTTATAGTGCCGGTCGGCGCAATAGTCGTCAAGGTCGCATTGCGCACGATAATTTTTTTCTTTTCCCATGTGCTCCCTTTATACGCAGGGAACGTTCCCTTTTCCTTGGCAAGCTCCTGCGATGCTTCAATCGACGCGTCAAGGATAAAAGACATGATTTTCTCGCCCAGAGATACCGCTTCTTCGCTGTTGTACGCGATGCCGAGGCGGATGAGCATGGTGGCCCAGCCCATGACACCCAGGCCTATCTTGCGCGTCGCCTTTGTTGCCTGTTCTATCTCGGGGATCGGGAAGCGGTTCACATCGATTAGGTTGTCGAGGAAATAGACGGCCAGGCGTGTGGTTCTGCGCAGCGCGTCCCAGTCTACCTCGTAACGGCTGCCTCTTTTAACGCACATCTGGGCGAGATTGATGGAGCCCAGGTCGCAGCTCTCATACGGGAGAAGCGGCTGCTCGCCGCAGGGATTGGTGCTCTCGATCTTCCCGAGTTTCGGCGTCGGGTTGTCGATATTGATTTTGTCAATGAAGATGACGCCCGGTTCGCCGTTCTTATGGGCCTGCTTGACTATGAGATCGAATATTTCTTTCGCGCTCTCTTTGCCTATCACGGCATGCGAATGCGGGTCGATGATATCGTAGTCGTCGCCGCTGGCGAGATGCTGCATAAAATCGTCGGTAATGGCGACGGAGATGTTGAAATTATTTATTTCCTTATTATTCTCTTTGCACGTGATGAATTCCCTGATATCGGGATGGTCGGTTCGAAGTATGCCCATGTTGGCGCCGCGGCGGGTACCGCCCTGCTTGACCGCTTCGGTGGCGGCATCGTACACCTTCATGAACGATACGGGCCCTGAGGCCACGCCGCCGGTCGTCTTGACGACGGAATTCTTCGCCCGCAGCCGCGAAAACGAAAAACCTGTTCCGCCGCCCGATTTGTGTATCATGGCCGTGGCCTTCAACGTCTCAAAAATAGAATCCATGGAGTCTTCGATCGGCAGGGTAAAACAGGCGCTTAACTGCCCGAGTTCGCGCCCAGCGTTCATCAGGCAGGGGGAATTCGGGACAAATTCCAGAGACGTCATCGCGTTGTAGAATTTCTCCTCGAGCTGGGCGCACTGCTCGTCGGTCTTCTGATACTGCTTATCCGCCTCGGCGATGGCGCGGGCCACCCTGCGGAACATCTCTTCAGGAGTTTCAATGACCTTGCCTTCTTTATCGCGTTTGAGATACCTGCGCTCCAGGACCTTTATAGCGTTGTGCGAAAGTCGTAACGGCATCGCATCCTCCTAGAAATGAATACGGTTTGCTGCAATAAAAAACACGCCCCTGTATCGGTTTACTTTGCAATTATAATCCGCAGGAAGGGATTTGTCAACAGGAAAACACAATATGTTGTATTTCATAAAACTGAGGCCACTACTTATTGTATGAGTGCCGACGGGACACGGTTTGCCCCGGCGGCAGCGATTGAGGGCTACTTATCCTTATTAGCCGATAGCGCCTGGCACGATTCCCTGATAATGAGCTCGGTCGGCAAAACGATCCTGCGGACCGGGGCTTTCTTTTTGAGATTCATGATGACGCTTAATTCTTTAACCGACTCCTGAGCCATCTTGACGAGCGGCTGGCGTACGGTCGTGAGAGCCACGGGCCCGTACAATCCCGACGGATTGTCGTCGAATCCTACAAGCGACACGTCGGTCGGAATCTTGATCCCGCGTTCGCGGGCGACCGCCATGACCTCAAGCGCCATAGAGTCTGACGCCACGAAGATGGCCGTAGGAGGCTTGGGCAGCTTGAACAGACGTTCGGCTGCCCCGCGGGCCTGACCGCGGGAATAATCCGTCTTTATAATATATTCTTCGTTCAAAGGGATGCCTTTTTGTTCGAGCGCCCGCTTGTATCCCTCAAAACGTTGCGCCGCGGCCTGAGTGAACAGCTCGCCGGCGATATGAGCGATATTACGGTGGCCCAGGCCTATAAGGTAATTGACCGCATTCTGCGCTCCGCCGATATTGTCGATGGCGATGCAGTGAACGGCGAGGTCTTCCACAAAATTATTGATGACAATCGTGGGGATATTGCCTGCTATGGCCTCCTCGACCTGCTGCCTGTTTTTGATGATGTCGGCAAAAATGACCCCGCCCAGGCCGTTGAGGTTTAGCGAAGTCCAGTCGTCGCTGATATGGAGAAGCAAATCCAGCTTCAAAGCCGCCGACATGGTCCCGATGCCGCGGATCAGCTCAAGGGCGTAGAAGGAATAAAAAAGGCCTTCATACCTGGGTATGACAAGCGCGATACAATTGCTTTTCCCTGTGGCAAGGCGCTGGGCGTTGATCGACGGCTTGAAATTCAGTTCTTTGATCGCGTTCTGTACGGAGACAAGATGCTTCTTCTTCACCCCTGGATTCTTGTTCAATACCCGCGATACCGTGCTGATTGAAACACCGGCCAGCTTTGCGACATCTTTGATCGAAAGGTTCTTTGAAGTGGATCTTCTCATGTTATTTTACAAGATCACCGGCGCGCAGCGGAGATTTTTCTTCCGTTATATCGCAGGCGGCGATCCGCTCTCTGGTCTGTATGACCTGCAGAGATCCTATTGCCTGTCCGTCCCGAAAGACCTGCAGCGTATCACCGGTCTTGAGATCATTCGCCTGCCCGATGTTCACGACGACAAAATTGTTGTCCCGGTCGACGGAAATGATCCGCGCCTGGGCGCCGAAATCCGCCTTCGGCGCCGTTGACTGCTGCTGCGGCCTGACCACGATCGGGGGCAACTGGATGGCTTCTTTTTTACCTGCCCGTTTTTCCTGCTGGACCGGACGGGCCGCGGGCGCCCCGCGCGCATCCTCCATCTGCGTTCTGATATCGTCCATCTTAAACATCTGCTGCTTTATGTACAGCTCCATGCTCGCAAGGCTGCTTTCCAGCGCCGCATTCTTTGACTGCATGTCAGCCAGCTTCTTCTCAAGCGACAGTTTGCGGTCGCCAAGCGTCTGGATCTGCATACGCAGTTGCCGATTATCGGCCTTCAGGGATTTGAGCCGCTTTGCAATCTCAAGCTTATCCGTCTTTTCCCGGGCGAGCTCCTGGGTCAGATTATCG
>Ga0116184_10002769_pt1 | contig 14982 bp, 14 predicted proteins | sample AD_JPNNA5_MetaG_FD_89886 | JGI IMG/M metagenome (GOLD analysis project Ga0116184, IMG submission 89886) | Active sludge microbial communities of municipal wastewater-treating anaerobic digesters from Japan - AD_JPNNA5_MetaG | ecosystem: Engineered > Bioreactor > Anaerobic > Digestate | place... | reverse complement strand
GGTAGCAAGTGCAAATAACTTGCAGGATGAAAAAAAGAATAATTTAGGTATAGCATCATATTATAGTATGAAGCATGAAAATAAAAGAACTGCTAGTGGTGAAAAATATAAGTCTTCAAATTTAACTGCTGCTCATAGGACACTACCTTTTGGTACTTTAGTGAAAGTAACAAATCTTAAGAATAATAAATCTGTAATTGTGAAAATAAATGATAGAGGCCCTTTTGTTAAAGGAAGAATTTTAGACCTCTCTTATTCGGCAGCTAAAGAAATTGATATGTTAATGAATGGTATGGCTAAAGTAAAAATTGAAGTAATAGATTTTGCAGAAAAATAATACACTTTTTTTTATTATTTATAATTTTGAGGAACACTTAATATGGCCAATACGGGTTGCCAACCCAAAGTCGGATAACGCTGAACACCGACAACAAATAAAATAGTAAGCACAGGATAGCCGAAAACTGTTTTTAGAGTAGGCATAAAAATTAAAAATGATAAAATTATGAAAAGATTAATATTTTTATTTAGTTTTTTTGCATTAGTTTCATTTGCTTCTGCACAAAATAATAGTAATATACGTTATCAAAGTGGTTATTACAAACCCAGTATAGGGAGATTTGTTCAACCACATTACAAGACTAACATCAATAACACAAATTATGACAATTTCTCAACAAAGGGTAATATTAACAATTTTACTGGACAGTCTGGTTATCGTGCTAGGAATTATTCTAGTGATGTTTATAACTATGGTAGTAATAAAACTATCTACAATGGCCAAAAAGGTGGGCAGTATTACTACAATAATTTTGGTAATAAAATTTATGTTCCAAGAAGATAAAAAAATGTTTTTTCACATTTTTAATTAAAATCTATTATTTAATAGCTATGATATTCAAAATACCAAAAACAAATGTTGGTTTTCATTTGAAATTATTTAAAATAGAGAAAAGTTAGTTAGAGGGAAAAAAACAGGCATATCCACTGATATTAAAAACAGAAATAAGAATAGATATTTTTAAATGAATTACAAAATCAACTTCCAGAAATAATCCTTGTTAATGAAGTTGATTTTGTAATTCAAATACAATATCATCTGTAGTATTTTTTAAAGTATTATAGAAAAAGTTAAAACATAATAGACTTTATTACAAACTATAGTATTGGAAATATTCACAGAACTTCAAATTCTTACATTGTGTTCTAACGCGAATAAGTTAGCTATAGCATTTTATCGAAGATTGTTCTTTGCTAACAATATTTCTTCCTAATTTTTCAATTATAGCAAGTGACAGGTAGTTATGAATATCATTTTTATTTAACAACCACCTAATGCTCTCTTCGATTTTTTCTGTATTGTTCCTGAACTCTTATTTTGTTCAACTAATAATGGTATAATATTACTAGCTTTTAATCTAAATTCATAAGTATCATTATTAACAAGGTTTTTCGTCTTTTCAATAGAATTTTTATCTAAAATTGATTCAGTAAAATTATTCATACCTCCATCAAGTATAGAGATGTTTTTTATACCTAATTTAAAAGCAATATATGCCATTTTAAGAGCTTCATTTTCATCTTTTGTGATTATAATATTATTTTTACCTTTAATTCTTAATTGTTTTAGTGCATCTTTTTCAAAAAAGTTATCAAAAGTAAAATGTATAGATTTTGGTAATGCAAACTTTGAAAATTCTTCTTGTGGCCTAAAATCAATTATTTGCAATGTATTATCACCTCTAATAATTCTTAGAGCAAGCTCATCAGGTGTAATTTTACTAATTTCATTTATTAAGAGCTTACCTTTGTCATTAGCCTCGTTTAGTAATGATTCTCTTCTATCTGGCATTACTAGGGGAGAAATAACAAGAATCAATGCTACAGTAGTAAGACTTATGTAGTATGGGGAAAATTTAAATTTTTCGGGTTTCGTTTTGTTTACTTTATGTTCAATTTTAGTAACAAACCAAAAAGAAAAAATAGCTATAAGTACCATTAAGGTTGCAAAGATAGATTGGCTCATCCCTAAAGTTTCAAATATTCGAACATTACCCCAAAACTCTGCTTTATATAAACCTTCAAATAGTGGATATCCTTCTGCAAATACGAGAACGCCAAGTAATGAACCTAAAACAAAATACATTGCGTCAATTTTTCCAATAGCAGCAGCACAAATACTTGTTCCCGGGCAAAAACCACCAATAACGAAACCTAATCCCATTATAATTCCACCAACTAAAGCAGACCATAAATAAGTAGGATTTATATAAATTAAGTTTATGTCTAATAATCCAAAGTGATTGAGAGCAATTACACCAACCATTGCAGTTATACCCGCAGTGAAGAATACTCTCAAAACTGTAAAATCATATCCATAAAACAAGCCAACTAGTTTTTTTGATGTAGAAAATCCAGCTTGCTCTAAAACCATACCGAATAGAATTCCAATAATTAAAGCGACAATATAATTTAAATCATTTCCAATAATATCTGGAACTAATGGACCCATTTTAACCTCCTACAGCCATAATTTTCTAAAAAAGTAAGCAAATGCGTAAGCACCGCCAAATATTGCAAACATCGTAATAATTCCTCCGGTCGATAGTACTGCCATACCACTTAATGCAGCACCGCTAGTGCATCCTCTTCCAAATTGAGCACCAAAACTAAATAAGAATCCTCCGATAATGGCAGTTGCAATTCGTAATCTATTTGTAATTTTTGGCCCATGTTCAATTTTGAAAGATAATCTATTAGATATTAATCCAGAGATAAAAGCTCCAATAATTACTCCTACAACTTCAAAAACCAGCCAATTTTTGAGTGAATTATCTTCGTGTTCGGTCAAATACTCTTGATAAAATTTATCAGAATGAGTATGTTCAGGTGCAATTGAATTTACTATTGCAATTGTTGTGCTTTTTACTGCTCCACTTGCACCTAGTCCTCTACCTGTAATGTATATAGTTGCTAACAAAACAAGACCAAGTAAGAATCCTGCTAAATAAGGATTCATATATTTATTCTCTTCCATTTTTAACCTCCTTTAAGGTATTCTCTTTTTCATTTTCATCTTCTAATTCTTCATAACCAGTAATCATAGCTTTTAGATTAGTTGTAATTTTCGTTCCAGTAGTTATAAGATAAAGATGCCCTATAACAAAAGCTAAAATTAAGTATGCAAATAGTGTGTGTAAAACTGCAATTGTTTGTAAAGAATCAATATTTATTGCTCCAATTCCATGTCTTTGTGGATATCTATAAAACATATAAAGTAAACCAGTAAAAACTATTCCAGGAAAAATAATTGTTTTTAGTCCGAAATATACAAGTTTTTGTAAAGGGTTTAATTTACTTAATACAGTCTTTTTTGTGGGGTGAGGTTCATTTCTGAAAATTCCAAATAGATAGTAATTAAGATATTTTTTAATATTCTTTGTTGTTGGGATGTATTGTCTCCACTCGCCTGTAGTAAAATGCCAAAAAATTGTAAAGATAATTAGTATTAATAGGGAATATGCAGCATAATTATGATATTTTACAGCATATTCAAATCCAAAAAAATTTATAGAACCATGTATCTCAAAACCTGTTAATGCTAAGAAAAAAATCAACATTGCTTGCATCCAGTGCCAAAATCTTTCATAAGCTTTATATATATATACCTTTTTCATTTTTCACCTCTTTTAATTAATTTTTTCTTGCTAATATATCTGAAAGAACCATGTATAATTACAGCAATAAATGTAAGTAAAATTAAAGTTTTGCCTATGAATTCTACAATTGATGATCTATCTCTGCCAGGTAAATAAAAATCATTAATTGAAGCTAATCTGCTATTATTTTGTGTGTGGCATTCATTACATTTAACAGTATTTTCTTTTGATGCTACCATATGATTAACAGGCCAATACATCTGAGTTTCAATAAAAGAAACTTTTCCGCTAAAAGGTAAATTTGCATTTTTCATTCCTTCTTCTGATGCTTTTACCCAATCAAAATCTTTCCAGAAAGCACCTTCGCCTTTTTTATCTCCATATAGTTTTGGTTTTATTAAAATTTTATTTATAGGATCATAAGGTTGTTTTGCCTTATGGATTTTTACTGGAATAATTTTTGAAGATGGATCGTTATATGATCCTTTTAATGAATTTAATGTAAGAGTTTTAGAAGTATCTTCGATCTTATCACCAAGCAAATAATGTGTTGCCGTACCATTAAACCAGATATAATCAGGTTTAATATTTCTTCCCCAAACAAATTCTCCTTTTATTGACATATATGTATGATTTCCAAGACTATCTTCTTCTGTATAAGGTTCTCCATTTTTTAATTTACCTGCTTTTGACCAATCCCAGTACATTTTAGTAGAATTGCCTTTTGAATACGTTGGAATATGGCAAGTTTGACAGGCTACTTTAAGAGTGTGTTCATTTATAATATCATTTTCATGAGGGGTGTTTGTGTGGCAATCTTCGCAATATACTCTATTAAGGTTCATAGAAGAAAGGGAATATAATTTTCCATAGATATTATGCCTTTCTGTTTTATGGCAATCTATACACTGCAAATTTTTACCTTCTACAGCCATATGAATATCTAAATCTTTGTTAGGTTCAAATAATGCTTGTTCTAAATCACCGTGTTTTACATTGTTACCACCACCACCATAAAAATGACATACACCGCAATTAGATCGTTTGGGTTTACCTACATGTTCAGCAATAAAAGTAAAGTTTAAAGTGTCTGGAGGTGCTCCTCCTTCCTCATTTGCTTTCATATAGGTTTCTGAATTATCATGGCAAACCATGCAATCAATATTCTTGGGATCAGTGAAACTGAAACCTTCTTTTGTCATTCCATATCCTATATGGCATTTTGCACAGCTTTTTTCATTTCCAGCAGCACTAATGCAAAAGTTATTAATTGCATTCTTTTTACCCAACTTTACAATTCCTCTTCCTTCGATATATTCTTCTCTTTCCCAATTCCAGTGGTTTGATTGCATTATTTCAAGATGTCTTTTGTTATGACAGGTTATACAAGCTTCAGTCACTTCTTGAGGTTTATTGAATTTCTTTTGTAGTAAGGCAAATTTACTATGATCAACTGAAGAAGAATCCTTTTTTGAGTATTTTTCTTGTAATTTCATTAATGTGCTTGGTTCAATATAATTATCTTTTAAAGATACTATTATTGATACTGTAGCAATGAAAATTACAATTAAAATAATAAGAATTTTTTTCATAATTTTATTCCATTATTTATGCTAAAATTATTTTATACTATAAAATATTATTTTTCTTTTATCCAGCGTTCTAAAATATTATTTAAAATTTCAAGAGATTCAATTATTTTATTTGTTTCATTTTCTGGAACTTCAGAAAGTAATATTTTATGTAATTCCTCATAATTTTTTAAAATATTATTAATATATGTCTTACTTTTGGGTTTTAATAATACTATTACATTTCTTTTATCTTTTTTATCTATTTTTCTATATAATATGTTTTTATTCTCAAGTGTTGTAATTATTTGAGTTATTCTCCCATTTGAAAGCTGTAAATGAGAGCATAATTCTTTTATTGAATATGAATTGGTATAGGTAAATAGTTTTAATACTCTAACTTGAGTAGGGGATAGATTAAATGATGAAGCAAAATATTCTTCTTTAATATTGCAATATCTTGTTAAGCTACAGACTAATTCAGCTATATCAATTTTTTTATCTTTATTCATATTTTATTATTATTTTAGGCTCTAAAATAATATTTTTATTTTTAAATATCAAGTAAAAAATATTGAATTTTAAATTGGTATTTAAATAATAGAAAATATTTTATTTGCGAATTTATTTTAACTTTATTATATTAAAAAAAAATTAAAAAATTTATGAACAATCTAAATACTCTAATAAAAAATGTATTGTATAATCGATTTCCTTCATTGGGAAGTGTTCAGTTTAATATTGCTGTTAAAGTTTTAAAAGATACTTTATCGATGCAGAAAGATCTAAATGAAAAACTTATTGGAGAAAATATGAAAATAACACCAAAGAGTTTAAATTCAACTTTTGAATATAAAGCATAAAAGAATTATGTTAAAAAAATATTTTTTACTCGATGAATTAGGAACGACCTGGCATAAGGAGTTAATTGGTGGAGCTACTACTTTTATGACTATGGCGTACATAATAATTGTGAATCCTAAAATTCTTGAAGTTGCCGGGTTACCATTTGCTGCTTCTATGGCAGCAACCATTTATACAGCTGCAATTGGTACATTTTTAATGGGTGTATATGCTAAAAGACCTTTTGCAATTGCTCCATATATGGGGGAAAATGCCTTTATTGCATTTACGGTTGTAAAAGTTCTTGGTTATTCTTGGCAAACTGCATTAGGTGCAATTTTTATAAGTGGTTTATTGTTTGTTTTGATAACTATTCTCAAAATAAGAAGTTGGTTAGCAAATTCAATTCCTGAAAGTTTAAAAATTGGTTTTACTGTTGGTATAGGTTTTTTCCTAACTTTTATTGGTTTAAATACTACTGGTATAATTACTATTGGTGTACCTGGGGCACCAGTTCATATCGGTAATTTCCATAATCCAAATATATTGCTATCAATTGTTGGATTTTTATTGATTGGTTTTTTAATGATGAAAAGAATTAATGGTGCTATACTTATTGGAATATTAATCATTACTATTATTTCTTTTCTTTTTAATTTGTCACCTTTACCAACTAAATTTGTTGATTCACCTCCGGATATTTCACCGATTTTTTTCAAATTAGACATATTTGGTGCTTTAAATATTGGATTTTTTGCTGTAATTCTTACTGTGTTTGTTATGGATTTTGTTGATACTTTGGGTACTTTATTAGGACTTTCTTTAAAAGCTGGTTTTTTAGATGAAAATGGAAATTTACCTGAAATTGAAAAACCTATGTTAAGTGATGCTTTGGCTACTGTATTTGCTGCTTTGTTTGGAACTACGACAGCTGGTGCTTATATTGAATCAGCTGCCGGTATAGAAGCAGGGGGGAGGTCTGGATTGTCGGCTGTTTTTACATCAATTCTTTTTTTACTAGGGTTATTTTTTGCTCCTTTTTTTAGTTCTATTCCACCAGCTGCTTATGGACCACCAATTATAATTGTTGGAATGCTTATGCTATCGCCAATAAAAAGAATTAATTTTGATGATTTTTCTGAAGTAATACCTGTTTTTACAATAATTGTTTTAATGAGTTTTACCTATAACTTAGGTATTGGTATGACTGGCGGTTTTGTAGTATATCCATTAATAAAAATATTGAATGGTAAAATTAATGATATAAAACCGGGCCTTTGGATTTTAGCTTTTCTTTCATTGCTTTTCTTTATCTTTTATCCATATTGATATGAATAGAAATTTAGTTTTAATAACAGGCGCTTCTTCTGGAATTGGAAAATCTTTTGCTTACAAATTTGCTTCCCGTGGGTATGATCTTTTATTAGTAGGAAGAAGAGAAAGTTTATTGAGAGAAATTTGTAATGATATTTTAACTAAATATTCTGTAAACGCTGAATATATGATATTAGAGCTATCAAATGATAGTGATATAAATCGTCTAATTTCCAGAATGGAACAAATGAATAATCTTGAAATATTGATTAACAATGCAGGATTTGGTTTAGGTAATGATTTTATTAATTCTCCTTTAGACAAAAATATTGAAATGATTAAAGTTCATGACATTTTACCAGTTAAGTTAATTTATTCTGCAATTCCCTTATTAAAAGATAAAGCTAATCCTGCAATTATAAATGTATCTTCGATTGCTTCTTTTTTGATTAGCCCTGGTAATGAAATGTATTGTGCTTCAAAAGCTTTTCTGACATCTTTTTCAGAATCATTAAGCTTATCTTTAAAAAAACATAATATAAAAGTTCAGGTTTTATGTCCTGGTTTTACACTTACTGATTTTCATGCAAAATTAGGTTATGATGCTAATGATCCAGTATTTAAAAAATTTATGTCATCAGATAAGGTTGTTGATATTTCATTGAAATATTTAAAAAAAGATAAAGTGATTTGTATTCCTGGTGTATTGTACAAATTTGTAAGAATTGTGATTAACTTTATTCCAAGAAGAATTTTTTACAAATTTGTTTTATTTTATTCACAAAGAAACTCTTTGATTAAAACTAAAACAGAATAAACATACTTTTAATTCATACCAATTTTAAGTAACATAATTTTTCATATATATATCTTAACAGATTATAAATAAAATTTAATAATTGTCTAAAATTTTCAGTTATAAGGAACTTAGTAAAAAAATATTTTGTTATAATATTAAAAGTTATTATAACAAATTAAGAGGTATAAAATGTTATCAGTAGGTTCAAAATTTCCAGATTTTAGAAAAAAAGCAGTTGTATCAGTAACTCCAGGGAAAGAGTTTGCAGAAGTATCATCAGATGATTATAAGAGCAAAAAGAAGTGGTTGGTGATGTTCTGGTATCCCAAAGATTTTACTTTTGTTTGTCCAACAGAAATAACTGAATTTGATCATCAGTTTAAAGAGTTTGAAAGCAGAAATACTCTTCTTATTGGTGCTTCAACAGATTCTGAATACGTTCATCTTGCCTGGAGAAATCAGCATCCTGATTTAAAAAATATTCATTTCCCACTTTTAGCTGATACTTCTAAATCATTAGCTGAAGCTTTGGGTATTTTAGAAAATGAGGAAAAAGTTGCGTATCGTGTTACATATATTGTTGATCCTGAAGGTACTGTTAGATGGGTATGTGCTAATGATCTTAGTATCGGTAGAAATGTTGATGAAGTAATTAGAGTCCTTGATGCTTTACAAACAGGGAAGCTTACACCTTGCAATTGGCAAAAAGGTAAACCGACTTTATAGTAAGACTAGAATGTAGAATAAAAAAGCCCCATAATTTTATGGGGCTTTTTTTATTAATTATATTTTTCTTATTTAAGTAGAACCATTTTCTTTACATCAACAAAATTATTAGATTTCAACATATAATAATAAATTCCAGTAGAAACGGTTTTACCATTATTGTTTGTTCCATCCCAAGTAACTTTATAAGTACCAGCATCTTTAATTTCATTAACTAAAGATTTAATCTCTTTACCCAAAACATCAAATACCTTAATCTCGACTTTACCTTTTTGATTCATTTTCCATTCTATCGTTGTCGTAGGATTGAATGGATTTGGATAGTTTTGCATTAATTCATAACTTTCTGGTAAATTGTAAGAAATTTCTGAGATACCAGTTACTTGTTTTGTACTATATATAGCACTTGCTGATGGTGATATTGCCCACATATTACCTGCGGGATCAATTGTAAAATCAACCAAATTGTTCTGGAATACAGTGGTATCCGATAAGTCTGTAAAAGTATTTCCACCATCATTTGAATAAATTAAAGTTCCTCTTAAGACTGGTTTTGAACGATAACCACATATATAAATGTTCTGAGCATCTTTTACATAAATTTTATTGAAATTGTATGCACTATATGTGGTAGGTGTTTGAGAATGCAAAGCCCATGTTTTACCAGCATCAGTGCTTACAATAAGTTTACCGGTATCAGATATTGCTAGAACTTTTGTAGATGTTACAAATCTAACATGATTCCATTGGCTTGGTGCAGGACTTGTTGCTGCAGTCCATGTTGAACCACCATCAATAGTATAAAGTATGTTTCCACCTTTACCTACAGCTACACCATTGGTTGTGTTTCCAAAATGTATACTCATTAATTCTTTTGCACCTGTTGTTTGGCTCCACGTTGAACCACCATTTGTTGTTTTATAAATTGCATAATTATAATTTGGTGATGAACCACCATATCTTCCAACAACATATCCAGTATTTTGATCAAAGAAAAATCCATCATTATTGTCGTAGTTAGTTAATACTGTGGTATCCTGTAATATTCTTTCCCAGGTTTCACCACCATCTGTAGTTTTAACTACTAATCTACTTCTTAAGAAAGCAATACCAGTATTGTCATTGAAAAATTGCATAACTCTTGCAGTTCTGGTTCTAATTGATGGTGATGTGCCAGGTGCATAATGAAATAATTTTGGGACCCATGTTTTACCACCATCTGTAGTTTTTAAAAATGAATTAATTGTATTTGAAGAAACATATCCAACATTTGCTGATGGGAAAGTTATTGACTGCAATGCAACACTAATTTTTGTAAGTGGTGTAGGTGTATTTGAAGTAATGTTATCTGCTGAATATAGTAAACCATAATTACATAAAATGAATACTTTTTTCGGAGTTATGCTTACATCTAATACTTCTGCAGGATAGAAATAACCTGAAAATGTCCAGTTGGTACCTCCATCTGTTGTTTTAAATATTTTTCCGCCATAGTATGATGATGATCCACCCCATGCATAGCCAGTATTAGCATCAGAAAAATATAAACTATTATGTGAGAAATAAGATCTGTTTTCTTCAGCTTGTTGTTGGTATATCCATGTTTTACCACCATCTGTTGTTTTTACATAAATTGTAGGTTGCAATCCTGCTGCATCAGAACCCCAACCAGTTGCATAAGCAGTAGTAGCATTAACCATATATATACCCCACATATCTGAACGGGTATAAACAGCAGGGAGTGATGGTCCTGTCCCTAATGTCCATGTACTACCACCGTCGGTTGTATAGTAAAAGGTATTAATATCTTTTCCACCAATAACACCATTATTTTCTGTTCCAAAAGATATGCTCAATAATGTTTTATTTTCTGAAACCAATACTGAATCCCAAGTTGTTCCTCCGTTTGTAGTTCTGAGAACATAGTGGCCGGTTGTACCTCTTTTTGCGAGCACAAACCCTTTTTGTGAGTTAAAGAAATAACCTTTTTCAAGATCACTTGTTGAGTCTGGTAAATAAGTAACAATGTTTCTAGTCCAGGTTTTTCCTCCGTTAGTAGTTTTAATAAAAGAACGTCTGGCACCTAAAATGATACCATTGTTTTTATCAAACATTTTAATATAAGATAGTGTTCCAGTATAATTTGGATTTTGAGTTTCCCAGGTTTTACCACCATCTGATGTGTGTACTAAAAAACCACTTGAACCAATAGCCCATCCTTCGTTCTCATCAACAAAATAAATTTTTTGTGGTGATGATGAAAATGTTGGTTCATTATTCAAATACCATTTCTGTTGAGCAAACGCATTTGTGCAAATTAAAATAAAAATAAATAATAGAAGTTTTTTCATTATATATCTCTCCTTTGTTTAATTAATTAAAATACGAAAAATTTTGCAAAAAGTAGTGCGCTGGTTTCTTTATATGTAAGATCAGGAGTTAAATTTTTTGATTCTTTTTTACCATAATTTAAAAGAAAATCGATTTTAACATAATTTTCAATTAAATAACTTGCACCAAAAGAATATAAATTATGATTAAATTTAAATTCATTTAATTGATTATCCGGATTATTAGAAAATCTGATATATCCTAACCTTAACCATAAATTGTTATTTATTTTATATTCAGCACCTATTCTTATTTCATCTTTTGGATGTGAACCATCAAAATTATAATTTCCTAAATAATCATTTAATGAAGAATCACAGATGGTTTTATGATATTCTATTCCTAGTAACAATCCTATATCGGTGAAATTATATGAAAATCCTGTTCCAATTTCAAGTGAATTATACTTATTTTCACTAAAAATAATTGGTAATTGAGGATGTTTAGACCATGATTCAAAATTTCGGTAATATAAACCAAATCCAAATAATAAATTCTTATCAAGAAAATCTAATCTGTATCTTGTTTCTAGTGTTCCTTTATAACCTTCTTCTTGCCAGTATCCTTCTTTATCAATATCTCTTGTACCATCTTGATATTCTATTCCTTGCCTGAAATAGCTCCCTGATATAAAAATTTGTAAAGATTGATCTTGAGACTTATATGAAGATTGGGCTCCTACATCAAATCCTTTATTTCTATTATGTCTTGTATAATCGTCTGAACTTTTGCGAAATATTTTGAAACCGCGATATTTAAAAGTTATTGGATCTGTTCCTGAATCGGGATCTTTAACTAATTCAATTTTTTCATAGTTATAAAAGGGATCTAACTTTGCACCTATAAAAATATTTTCGTTTAATTGGTAAACCATCGATATTTGTCCAGAAATATATCTATTAGTAATTTCAGGCTTCGAGTATATCTTTTTAATACCTTTTTCTCCACCATATGAAAAATTCAGACCGAGGTAAAGATCTTTAATAAAAGAAATATTATACTCAAAAGCTATTTTAGGTCCATAAAAATCTATTGTTCCTGTAGTTGAATCCGCTATAAAGAAAGGTCCACTACCATAAATATTGGTTTGAATAGCACGATATACATCTTTTCTTTTGTAATCGTAATAGTCTATTATTCCTTTAAATGTTTGATTTTCATCTATGTTTTTCAAAGCTTCAAAATGTATGGAATAATTATTTTTACCTGCTGGTTCATATGTTTTATGAAGAGAACCATTTCCAGAATTACTCAATAAATTTATTTTTAACCAATCTTTTGGTTCATCAATTAGTAAAAAAGCACTGTTTCCACCTCTATCATAGAGGTTTAAATTATTATCTTCATCTTCAATTACAAGAAATAAATTACCCATACTTTCAATTCGATTGATTTGCGAGAATAAGGAAGAGTTATTTATTATTAAAAAACAAATGATTATTATAACTTTTAAAAAATTCTTTATATCAGTATAGCACATTTTATATTATCCTTCTATTATTGAATAGGATTACCTTGATAACCAGGTGTTGGTTTATCATTTACTCCAAAGTCTACAGTACTGTTATTTGTATCAGAATGTTTTTTAGGGTTACTTTTGTCAAGTACGACTCTTTCCATAGATTTTCCACTATAAGATGGTATTCCAATTCCTGCAGTTCCTGCGTCAACTCTTCCATCAAGCTTACGTGTGAAAATTGGATTACTCATATACTGCACACCATCAAGCACAGTTGAAAGATCTATCATTGCGTCAGTGCCTTCCATTCTAACACCTTTTTTACCAGAAGATATGATAACTGCATCATTAGTTAAACCAATTAGAAAGTCTGTTGTTGTTTTCGAAAGTATATTCTCTACATTAGGTACATTTGGTACATCAATATCAGTACTTTGTTTATTATAAAACTCCCATTGAGCATTTGATAAATCAATGCTTGTTGAAACTGCTTGTCTATGATCTACTGCATCACCTGCTACAACTACAAATTCATAAGGTTGAATTGGATACTGTTTTCCTCCGGGTGTTCCAGGAAATTGAAAAGCATAAATAACTCTTACATAAGTATTACCATCAGAAGCAGTAATTATACCAGATGGCTCATTATCTTTCTTAGAGCATCTACATATAATATTACCATCTAAGTATTGAACTTCATCACTATTATTATATAATTCAACAAATAAATCAAACATATAGTAAACATTATTTACTGGTCCAGCAGCGTAAATTTCATTTATAATTACTGCTGATGAAGGCATACCACGAAGATATATTGTATCAACCTCGTTTTGAGAGCCATAAATATCTTTCTCTTTACTTCCAAAAACAGAAAAAGCTTCAGAAATCTGATGATTTACTGATATTGTATAATGTGAAGCAAGTAATCCATCGGCATATAATATTCCGTTTTCATCTGTTTTGAACTTAAAAGATTCGCCATAATCTCTTGAGAAGAATGTCACAGTACCATTTTTAAAAAGACGTAAATTTGTTTTTTGATCAATATCTAGAGTGCCAGATGTATCTATTACAATGAATTTTGCTTTTGCTGTTCTATCTACATCATTAGGTTTATCTTCACAACTCATAATAAAAAAAGTAATGAGAAAAACCGTTAACCAAATTATTATTTTTTTCATTTTACTAACCTTTAATAAATACTTCAATTTTATTATTCGAAAATTTTATTTATATCCATACTAAATTCTAAACCATAAAAAATGTTATTATAACGATCAATAAAATTATTTACAAAGAAGGATACTTCTGAACCTTTATATAACGATTTACTTATATTTAAATTAAAGGTCCATGTATCTACTACATAGTTTTTATATTCAGAATAATAAGTTGTATAAAATTTAGCTTCCTTTGGTGTGTTTTTATCATATTCATAATAGGTGCCTCCATTTTTATCTGTAATATAACCAATAGCAACATTATCATTATATGTAACAGATTTTTTCCATAAACCTACGATTTGTTGAGCCCATAAAGTGAACCACAATCCAAGTTTTCTTATAGTATAATCCCATTTGTAAGTTATCATTAACTTTTTATTCCATCCGATCATTTGATCACCAGATTTATATACAGGTATAATATAAGTGTCATTAGTTCCTACATGATATTGTTTCTTTAAACTATCCAAATTTTTCCAAAGAGTATATGAGGCATAAGTTTCAAAACCTCCTCTTCGTCCACCTTCAGAATAACCAAAAGAAGCTGCAACATAAAATGAAGAGTTTATTTCTTCAATTTTTGTGGTATTAATTATTAAATCTAAACCCCAAAATTTTGAATATCCAGCATTTGTATAATTACTAAAATCACTAGAATTTGAAGGTATTACATAGGAAATTAATTGTTCACCTCCGCTCTGTGGGTAGTTAGGTCTATTATAAACAGGGTAGAAGGGATATGTACTTATAGTGTAAACCTCTTTATCTCTAAAAGAATAATATCCCCTTAATGTCATTCCAATATCTTCTGTAATTTTTTGGTCAAATGAAGCTTCAAATTTTCTTTCATAATAACCACGTAAGTTAAGGTTTTGTCTATTATAGATGTAAGTTGTGAAAAGTTTTGGATAATTTTTTAGGGTATCTCTATAATCTCCAAAATAATCTCTAATATCCGCATAAGCAGGTGAGGGGTATAGGTAATCCATTGATG
>Ga0116184_10002758_pt1 | contig 15013 bp, 14 predicted proteins | sample AD_JPNNA5_MetaG_FD_89886 | JGI IMG/M metagenome (GOLD analysis project Ga0116184, IMG submission 89886) | Active sludge microbial communities of municipal wastewater-treating anaerobic digesters from Japan - AD_JPNNA5_MetaG | ecosystem: Engineered > Bioreactor > Anaerobic > Digestate | place... | reverse complement strand
CCTACGTCCGGTTCGGCGTCACGGACAAGGCCTACTACGACATCATGTTCACCAGGCCCACGCCCAAGTACAACGATTACGTGGGCACCCCCTTCGAGAAGATCTCCGGGGTGGAGTACCGGATCTCCATGGATATTGCCCGGCTCGCCACCGAGGCCCTCATGGAACTGAGGAGGGCTCCCACGGGGGTATCCCCCGACGACCTCGGACACAGCATCGTGAAGATCTGGAGCATGCTCCACGGCATGGTGTCGCTGGCAAACAGCAACATCATGGGATACATGACCTCCGACCAGGACAGGACCTACGGCCGCATCATCGACGAGATCATTGACCAGTACAGGGTTTAGGCAGCGTCCCCTCGACAGGCCGATTCCTCCCCGTGCCGGACACGGATCGTGAAGTTTCAAGAAAGGGGTTGACAGGAATCACGAAAACGAACATAGTTAAATTTAACAATGTTCAAATAAATGGGGTGACACATGGCAAAGGTCGTGGTACTCGGCGGGTGCGGTGCGGTGGGCAGCGTGGCAGTGCAGACCCTGGCACAGCAGGAGATGATCACCGAGGTCGTCATCGGCGACTGGGCCGTGGAAAAGGCCAGGCGGCTGGCCTCCGGGTTCGGGTCGTCCAAGGTGTCCGCAGTGTTCGTGGATGCGTTCGATCCCGAAACCATCAGGACGGCCATCCAGGGCGCGGACGTGGTGCTGAACTGCATCGGCCCGTTCTACTCCACGGTGAAGCCCATCCTGGACGAGGTTCTGAGGGCAGGGATCAACTATGTGGACATCTGCGACGATGTGGACGTGACCCTGGAGATCCTTGACATGGACGCCCTGGCAAAGGCTGCCGGAGTGACGGCGCTCATCGGCATGGGCAGCTCTCCCGGCGCCACGAATCTGCTGGCCAGGCTGGCGCACGACACCCTGCTCGACGAGACCGAGGCCATCGACATCTTCCATACCCACGGCGGCGAGGCGGTGGAGGGTGAGGGTGTCATCGGCCACCGTTTCCACTGCATGAGCATCGACATCCCCATGTACCTGGAAGGCGAACTCAGGCACGTTCGGTATTTCGAGCCCGATGGCATCGCGCTGCGCCAGACCTTCGACTTCCCGGTTGTGGGAAATGATATCCCCATCTACCCCTACCCGCACCCGGAGCAGGTGACGCTGCCGAGGTACCTCAGGCTGAGACAGGTCACCAACAAGGGTTCGGTCCTGCCACCTGAGTACTACGACCTCACCAGGGACCTGTGCGGTCTCGGTCTCGGGAGCAGGGAACCATTGGAGGTGAAGGGGGTCTCGGTGGTCCCGTACGATTTCGCCGTGGCCTACATCCTCAGGGAGCGCGAGCGCATCCTGAAGAAGACGGGATTCACGAGGCCCTGCGGTTGCTGCACGGTCATTGCCCGGGGGATCAAGGATGGCAAGCCCCGGGAGTACCGGTTCCACATGGCGTCGCGCTCCCAGGCCCTGGGAGAGGGCACGGGCATACCGGCCGCCATGGGCGTGCTGCTCATGGCCATGGGCAAGGTCAAGGGCGCCGGTGTCATGCCGCCCGAGGCGTGCATCGACCCCATGGACTTCGTAAGCCTCATCACCAGGGTCATGAAGCTGGATAAAAAGAAACAGGGGGGTGACTCCTTCGGCGGGGTCATCGTGCAGATGAGGGACGAACACGGCGTGGTGAGCACGCTGGACATCTGACCGCCATCCATGCCGCAGGAGATCGTAATGGCATCCCCCGTGCCCCGAGAACCTGTCATCCTGGCTTTCGACCACGGCACCTCCGGGGTGAAGGCCTCCCTCATCACCGCCTATGGCCGCATCCTCGCCTCGGACGCCGAGAAGACGCCGGTCGTGTTCCTGCCGGGCGGCGGCGCGGAGCAGGACCCTGGTCTGTGGTGGGAGGCCCTGCTCAAGGTTTCCCGCCGCCTGGTGCATTGCGGCGCGGTACGGGCTGACGACATCGCGGCAGTCTGCGTCTCCAGCACCTTTTCCAGCACCGTGGCCGTGGACAGGGACGGCAACCACCTCATGAACGCCCTGACCTGGATGGACTCGCGGGGCGCACCCCATGTGCGCGAGCTCATGAAGGGCTTCCCGAGCATCCTGGGCTACGGCCTGCCCCAGGTCCTGAAATGGCTCCCGAAGACCGCCGGCGCGCCAACGCTCTCGGGCAAGGACGATATCGCCCACGCACTCTACATCAAGCACGCCCTGCCCGGTATCTATGAAAAGACCAGCATGTTCCTGCCCAGCAAGGACTACCTCAACCTGCGCCTCACCGGGCACTTCGGCGCCACCTACGATTCCGTGCACCTCTTCTGGCTCACTGACATCCGGGACACCCGGAACATCCACTACGACGACGAACTCATCGCCCTGAGCGGTATCGAAAAGGGCAAGCTCCCGCAGCTCGCGGCATCCACCGATGTCATCGGCACCCTCAGGCCCGACGTTGCGGCATCCATAGGCCTGCCCCAGGGGGTGAAGGTGGTGGCCGGTTCGCCCGACCACCAGTGTGCCTGCATCGGCTCGGGCGCTGTGCGAGATTTTGAGGCGCACCTGTATATCGGCACCTCGTCGTGGGTCCAGTGCCTGATCCCCTTCAAGAAGACCGACGTGCTCCACTCCATCGCCTCCTTCCCCACGGCCGTCCCGGGGAGGTACCAGAGCGTGAACGAGCAGGACATGGCGGGCGGGGCCTTCGACTTCGTGGCTCGGCTCGTGGGAGGGTTCCAGGGTCCGGCGGGCGCCGACGGAAACAGGGACATCCCCTACGACATCATCACCGCCGCCGCCTCCCGGGTGAGCGCCGGGAGCCGAGGTGTCATCGTCACGCCATGGCTCAACGGCGAGCGCACACCGGTGGACGACACGGCCGTCCGTGCGGGCATCCACAACCTCGGCGCCGCCACCACTGCAGGGGAAATCCTCCGGGCCTCCCTGGAGGGCGTGGCGTACAACACCCGCTGGAGCCTCGGTCATGTGGAGCGGTTCGTGGGCAGGCGGCTCGACCCCATCACCATCGTGGGGGGCGGAGGGAACTCGGACCTGTGGTGCCGGATCTTCGCCGACGTGCTGGACAGGAGCATCCGCAAACCTTTCGACCCCATGCGGGCCAATGCCCGGGGAGCCGCCTTCATCGCATCGGTGGGGCTCGGCGAAATAACCTTCGAAGACATCCCCGCACTGATGGTGTATGAGGCCGACTTCGACCCTGACCCGGCGAACCGCGAGGTGTACGACCGGATGTTCCGGGAGTTTCTGGGCATCTACCGGAACAACCGGGCCATGTACCACCGGTTGAACCGAGCATGAGGACGCCCGGCGCTGTCCTCACATCATGGGCATGCACCTGACGCCCAGGGTTTTCTCCAGACGGCCCAGGCCGTGGAAGACTGCGTGGGGCATGGGCAGCCGCAGCCCGAAGTACCGCATGGTGATGTACTCGACGATGATGCCTGCCCGGGCCTCGGTGTCCATGTAGGCGAACTGGGCGGTGGAGGGGAAGGCGTGTATGGTGCCGCGCACCCAGGTCCGCATGCCGTCCTTCTCCAGCACGGCCGCGTGCGTGTCCACGTCGTCCACCAGGAAGCCCAGGTGGTGAACCACCATCCTGCCCGAGGGGTCCATGCGGTCGCGGTAGAACTCCGCGTTCTCAAGGGGCTCGATGAGCTCCAGCTCCACCCCTTTGTGGTAGGCGAGGCCGATCCGCACGGAGATGTCCCTGATCCGCCCCCGTTCGTTCCAGAACACCGGGCTCCCCGAGACGATGAAGAACGGCCCAATGTCCCTAGCCTCCAGGGTCGATGCGGCCGCCTCGACGTCAGGGACCACGATGCCCAGCTGGTGAAGCAGGGGGAGTTCATAGCGGTCGCGGAAACCCTGGGCGATGCGGCTCGCGGCCAGGGTGAAGTTGTCGGCGCTCAGCAGTTCTTCGAGATAGATCATGTGCTCCTCGAACCCTTTATGGGCAGTGTCCTAGCGTTCGTGGGCCTTCTTTCCGTATACCTTCTCGTAGGCCATGCAGAAGGGGCAGAACCTCCCCTCGATGGTCTTCACAAAGGAGTAGAGCAGCCCTTTCTGGTTCCTCCGGGCAGCCCTGCACACGGGACAGACGGTACACACCGCGGCCAGGGCCATGGTGAGCGTCCCGGCGGGTTGTTTCTGCATGGCATCCACCTCCCCGACAAGAAGTTCATGGATCCTGTTCACTGTACCATGCGGGACCCGGTCTGGAGAAGATAATTGTACGCAGCCAGGGCCGCCTTGGCTCCCGCGCCAGCGGCCACCACGATCTGCTTTTCGCGCTCGTCCGTCACGTCGCCCGCGGCGAAGAACCCCGGGACGGAGGTGGCCTGGTCGCGGTCCACCTCGATCTCTCCGGAGGAGTTGAGCCGCACCAGGTCCTTCACCGGCGCCGAGTTGGGCGCGAGCCCGATCTCCAGGAACACGCCGTCCACGTTCAAATCCACCCTGTCCGTACCGTCCACCGATGCCAGGCGGACGCCCGTGAGCCTGTCCGCTCCCAGGAACTCCACCACCTGCATGCCACCCCTGAGCTCCACGTTCTTCGCCTTTGTCACCTCGTCCATGAGGGCCGGGTCTGCCTGGAAGTCCTTCAGGATGTTCACGACGTGGATCCGGCGCGCATAGGCGAGCAGGTCGCGGGCAGCGGTGAACGCCGAGTTGCCGCCGCCGATGACCGCCACGTTCCGGTCTCTGAACAGAGGCGCGTCGCAGGTGGCGCAGAAGGCGATGCCCCGGCCCAGGAAGCGGCCCTCTCCGGGCACGCCCAGCGTCCGGTATTCCTTGCCCGCGCAGTAGATCACGGATCGCCCCCGGAAAGACTGCCCCTGTGCCGTGTCCACCACGAACAGGCCACCTTCCTGCCTGACGGAGCTCACCTTCACGCCCAGCTGCTCGGCAATGGGGTAGCGTTCGGCATGGGCCCGGAACAGGGCGGCCATCTCCCGGCCGCTCATGCTCGGGATGCCGAGCCAGTTCTCGATGTCCGCGGTGTTGGTGATCTGGCCGCCCAAGGCCTCACTGACGAGGGCCACGGCCAGGTTCTTCCGGGAGGCGTAGATGGCCGCGGAGAGCGCCGCCGGGCCTGCCCCCACGATGAGGACGTCATAGACGGCGTCCGGTGACGCGGGCTGCGCGAAACGCTCGCCCGCTGCCTCGCGCATCCGGGCGTCGATCTCCTCGTACACGGCGGGCTTGACGGCTTTGAGGACCTCGAGGACGGCCTGGGGAGCGGGCAGGGCCCCCTCGAAGGCCGCGGCCCCCTCGTTGATCACGGTTTTGGGCACGCCGGAAACGTTGTAGCGCTGCACCAGCGGGGCGAACTGGGACGACTCCACCATGTCGGCGCGGATGTGTTCACTGGCCACGGCCATCTGGTGGGCCAGGTGCACCATCTTGGGGCAGTACGGGCAGGTGAGCGTCACCATGACCTCCAGGTGCACCGGTGTATCGATGAGCCCGAGGAGGCGCTCCATCTCGGGGGCAAGCCCGGAGTTCCCGGAAGAGGCCAGGAGGACCGCCTCGACGAGGGAGCCGAACTCGTAGCCCATGGTCATGCCGAAGAAGCGGATGCCGTAGTCCCTCGCTCCCATGACCGCCGTTGCCGGCACCTTGTTGACGCCCAGGTCCCGGGCAAGCTTGGCATCGGCCAAAAGGTCCCGCCGCTCAAGGGTGATCTTCCCGGACAGACCGGATAGCTCCCTCAGGAGGTTTTCCTGCTCCCGGCAGGCCACGCAGGCGTGCTCCTGGGAGAAGAACACAAGGCGCACCTGGTCCTTGAGGCGTTTGAGGATCTCCGTGAGTTCCTTCCTCGTCTGGGCGTCGATGAGGTCTGCCATTGTTTCCTCCTCCATGTACAGTGCATGGTGCTTCATTCTTGTTTATAATGCGCGCGGGACCCATTTCAAAGGGCATGAGAGGGTGCGGGATATCGGAACGCGGGGATCGTCCTACTCCCTGAGCGCCACGTGCACCCGCCTCACCGGGAAGACCCTTTCCAGGTCTCTGGGGTCGATCTCCACCATGAAGCCCCGCTTGCCGCCGTTGATGAAGATGCGCTCGAGGTCGAAGACGGTCTCCTCCGCACAGACCGGCAGCCGCGTGCGGGTGCCCAGCGGGCTGATGCCGCCCACCAGGTACCCGGTGTATCGGTGTGCGTCCTTCTCGTCGCACGGGTCGACGCGTTTTACACCAAGCTCCCGGGCGAGCTGCCTGGTGGACACCTCGCAGTCCCCGTGCATGAGCACGATGAAGGGCTTCCTGCTCTCGTCCTCCATGACGAGCGTCTTGATGACCCGGTGCTCGGGGATGTGGAAGAACTCAGCGACATGGTGTGTACCGCCGTGCTCCACGTAGGTGCAGAGGTGCGGGATGAAGTCTATCTTCTTGTCTCTCAAGACTCGCACAGCCGTGGTGACGGGGTAATCGGGCCTGGTCATTGTCTGGAGCCTCCTCAGATCCTTTCATCTCTCTCAAGAATGCACGTCAGCCACTTGCGGGAGAAGACGCAGGTCGTGCCGATGCGCAGCACGAAGGCCTCGCCGTGGACGAGCTTGGAGATCTCGAGTTCCACACGCCTCAGCTCATCCAGCACGGTCTCCGCCGCATGGAGGACCATCTTGCCTGCCCGGGTGGGGATCATCCGCTTTCTGGTCCTGGTGAAGAGCGCTGTGCCGAGGAGTTCCTCGATGCCGGCGAGCTGGTGGCTCACGGCCGGCTGGGCGAGGTGGAGCCTGTCCGCTGTACGTGTGATGCTGCCGCTTTTGGTAATGGCCTTCACCGGACTCAGATGGAGGCCTCGAGGGAGCCTGTGTTTTTATCCATAACTATCGATCATGGGTATCATGAAAACAATGCACATGTTGTATGCAGACCGTGTCTGGTAACACCTACGCCCGGGACACGCGACTGTCAAGCATGAGGGATACCCCGGACAAGGACAGCGGCCTGAGGGCCGGACAGGAGACAGCTGATATGAGCGGTCGTATGAAAAGGGCAGGACAGTGCGGGACGCAAGAGCTGGTCAGCCAGCAGGGAACGGAGGTCGTGTGTCACTCCATGGAGTTCTCCCAGGTGGAATGCCGTACGGGGGAACCATGCTGTAGCCCCTGAAGGCCATCGAGGTGGCCGTGGATGTTCTTTTCCCCGCTGAAAGACATGAATCAATGCTTGCCTCGCGGGCCATGACAAGGCACACTTGCCGGGAAAGGATGGACGATGGTTATCCGAGGTGTGCGACTTCTCTGCCTGGGGATCCTCCTCCTGGGTCTTGGATGGACGGCTGCTGCCGGAGAAGCTTCAACATGGTACCCGCTGTCGGACCACTATGACGGCAGACGCTTCCACAACGACAGGCCCGTCCCCACGTTCATGGACCACCTCAGGTGGCTGGCCGCCATGGAGACTGTCCCATGGCCTGCATGGATCGATGATCCGGTCCAGCAAAAGCCAGTGCCCATTGTCGGCAAGGGGAGCCTGCGAGTGACATATGTGAACCACGCCACCGTGCTCATCCAGATGGACGGCCTGAACGTCCTCACCGATCCCGTCTGGTCGGAGCGGGCGGGGCCTTTCGGCCTGACCGGCGCGAAGCGGGTGAGGATGCCAGGCGTGAGCTTGGACGACCTTCCCGTGATCCACCTGGTCCTCATCAGCCACGACCACTACGACCATCTCGATCTCCCCACGCTCGAGAAGATCGTGAGACGGGACAATCCCGTTGTCTTGGCCGGTCTCAGGGTGAAGGACTGCATGCCTCAGGCTGCGTCCGGCAGGGTCGTGGATATGGACTGGTGGCAGACATACCGCCATGATGCCTCGGGAGTGAGGTTCACCTTTGTGCCCGCGTTCCATAGCTCGGGCAGAGGATTCTTCGACACGGACAGGACCCTGTGGGGCGGGTTCGTCGTCGAGGGGGCAAGGCATCGGGTGTATTTCGCCGGAGACACCGCTTGGGGAGGGTTTCTGGAGGCCATTGCCCGGCGTTTCCCGGAGTTCTCCCTCACCATCTTTCCGGTGGGCAGCTACGAGAAGCGCTGGTTCATGAAGAACCAGCACATGAACCCGGAAGATGCGGTCAGGGCGCATGTCCTCCTGCGGTCGCGCCAGAGCATGGGCATGCACTACGCGACCTTTGCCGAGCACCCCGAGCAGGCCATCGATGCCCACGAGAAGGACCTGGCCGCCGCTGTGGCGAGGCACAAGATCGCACTGTCGTCATTCTGGCTCCTCGGATTCGGCGAGGGTCGCGATGTAGGCGAGTGACCCCGGGGCGGGGAGTCAATCTGAACTAGCTCCGATGTGATCAGAAACCAACCCTCAGAGAATGCCCGACTGTCAGGCCATACCGTAACTGCTACCTGACGGGGAATCGCTGTTTCGGCATAGCCATGGTGGGAAAAAAGAGCAAGGCCAGGGAGGATGAGACCTGACCTTGCCGAACCGGAGGTCAGGCGTTGCACACGCCTGATCGATGGGTGTTCGTTGCCGGTCTCTGGATGAGAGGGGCCTGTTGCCTCATGCCCGCAGCATGATCAGCGCCCAGGATTCTCTTGATCATTCCACCCTCTCATGTTCCAGAGGCAGTGATCGGTTGGTTCCCTGTCGCAGTTCGCGGGCCCGATGGCCATATCGTTCAGCGACTGTATGACGCCACCGGGCACCATTCCGGTGATGCACAGGGTCTTGTGCGCGGCACGGAAGGCGTTGTTCGCGCCGCACAGCACCTCGGCGCACGCGAGGTCGAGGGACTGCGCCCCGGACAGGTCAATGAGAAGGACGCTGACAGATTCGAATGCCTTTTCCAGCAACCCTTGCAGGGCCGATGCATCCCGTACGGTCAGGGTGCCGCCGGCGACGAGTGTCCGGGTCTCCGTGCCTTCGCCAAGCCTGAGTGCCCCCATGGTGCCTCCTGGTCTGGTCATAATGCTTCAGGGAGAGAGTATTCCGGAGCGAGGTCCTCACGCCGCGCGAAGCCGGAGTCCGTCCCCTGTCTTCCCCTGGGTATGGTATCGGGTGGACGGGGGGGGAATTCGTACAGTGAAAGAACCATGATCAACTAGTGATACGCAATCACTGGCGAGGCTATTCCAGGGTCTTCAGGTACGACTGCAGGTTCACCTTCGAGTTCTTGAGGCCGGTCTTCTGGCGGATGTGGTAGCGGTGCGTGAGCACGGTGTTCACGGACACGTTCATGATGGAGGCGATCTCCTTGGAACCCTTTCCATCCTTGATGAGGTTCGCCACCTGGATCTCCGCAGGGCTCAGGTTGAGATGTTCGGAGGTGAGCTCCCTGATGTAGGGGGAGGTGATCTGCCTCAGCTGGGACTCTATGAGGGAGAGGCACGCCCTCTGCTTCTCCTTCAGGTCTGTGGATTTGAGCCGCTCGATGGAGGGCAGGATCGCCGACTTGAGATTCTTCATGACCGTGGACTCGATCTCCGCCCTGTCATCGCTGCGGTGCTTGAGGAGCACCCGGAGGGCCGTGTTCATCTCCTCGAGGTTCCTCCTGTTCTCCTCGAGTTCCGTCTCCCGGGCCCTCAGTTCCGACTCGGTTCTCTTCCGCACCTCGATCTCCTGCTCCAGTGACCTGTTGGCCCGGAGAAGATCGAAGGTCCTTTTCTCCACCAGGGACTCCAGGTCCGCGTTCGTCCGCATCAGCTTTCCGTCGCTCTCCATGAGGGCCGTCTCGACCCTCTTGCGATCGGTGGTGTCCCGCATGAGGCAGGTCACGTAGGACCTGCCGCTGACCGGGTCGAGGTAGGGAGACTTCTTCACGGACATGATGCGTTCCCCGTCGTGCAGCATCACGGTCTCCTCCTCCATGATGGTTCTGCCCCGGGTGATCGCCTCGCTGTCCGTGCGTCGGATCTGGGAGGTCTTCTCCGGCGTGAAGAGTTCGTGGTCACGGCGACCCACGATCTCCTCCCGGGCGCGGCCCAGGAGCTCGCAGGCCCTGTCGTTCACCACGATCCAGCAGCCGGATTCGTCCTTCACGAAGAAGGGGTCGTCCAGCGAGTTCACCAGGGCATTGAGAAAGTCCCTGGAGTTCTTGAGGTCCTCCTCCGCCTTCTTCCTGGTGGTGATGTCCCGGGTCACGCCCAGGATCTCCACGGGAAGCCGGTTCACGTCACGGATGAAAGTGGACTTGACCTCTGCCCAGGCGTGGGAACCGTCCTTGCGGACCAGCTCGATCTCCATGGTCTTGAACCGGTCGACCCCGTCCGTTCCCCCTCCCTGGGCAAGGCACTGCAGGATGGAGTTCAGGGTGGTGACGCACAGCTCGTAGGATTCCGGTGTCATGGTGATCTTGACGTCCTGGTGGAGGAGTTCGTCGGCCCTGTACCCGAAGATCCGCTCCACCGAAGGGCTCAGGTAGGTGTATTTCAGGTTCATGTCCACGGTCCAGACGACATCGTGCATCTTCCGGGCAATGAGGTAGTTGCGCAGCGAATCATGCGTGTTGCCGGGCTCGACATGTCTGAGGTCGGTGATGTCGAGGATCTGCGCGATGATCCTGGCCCTGCCTGCAAGGGTCTTCAGCCTGGTGCTGTGTACCAGCAGGCACCTGGAGTGGCCGCCTGCGTCCACGATGGATGCCTCGTACTTGCTTGGAAGCGGCTCGCTGCGTTTTCTCCGGAGATACCGGTCCATGACGAGCCGCCTGCTCTCTTCGGTGAGAAAATCCCGGAAGTCCCGGCCGACGAGATTCTCCCTCGGGTGGCCGCTGATCCTGCAGATCTCCTCGTTCACGTACATGAGCCGGTACCGGTCGTCCAGGATGATGACCCCCTCGTACGTGAGATCAGCCATGGAGGGGAGCACCCCCGAACCACAGAGGCACGTACCCCCCCTGCTCCTGCACGACGTGATGTCTGAGATATGCCCCTCGATGGCCACCGGACCCCCCGTTTCGTCGAGGTCCCACCATCCCTGCTCCCACACCCACTTCTTCTTTCCCGTGGCTGTGATGATGCGGTATTCGTGCTGGAACGGGCTCCTGTTCCTGAAGGCCTTCCTGATGGTCTTCTCCACGAGGTCCATGCTCGACGGGTGGATGATGCTCCGAAAGGAAAGACCCCGGTTCCCGACGAGGTCGGCAGGGTCGTACCCGGTGAGCTCCCGGCACCCGTCGTCCGCGTACTCGAGGGTGAACAGGGAGTCGTTCCTGCGTCTGAAGGCCATGCCGGGGAGCGCGGGCGCAGCCGACAGGAGGGTGTCTTGGAAGTGTTCCCCCCCAGGGAACCGGGGACCAGCGGGGGCTCCCGAACCGGTCCCGACAGGTGAAGGAGCAGGGGGCTTTCCGTTCGTCGTGGGTCCTCGCATGCACTGAGCCTCCAACAGCATGGAACATCCGAATGCACCGATACATACTCTAGAATAAGACGGAAGGGTATCCTGTCAAGGCGATCCTGTCCTAGGACTGCTGCTGTGCTGTGACGGTGCTGTCACGCACGCAGGAAACGTTTGAACCTGCCCACGTGAGCCCTTGGGGGGCAGAGACTCGCGCTTACAGGTTTCTGATCTTCTCGATGTCCTTCTTCCTCCCCAGGATGTAGAGGATGTCGCTGTCCTTGATGACGAAGTCCGCCCTGGGTGCCGGGGTGAAGTTCTCCGGGATCAGCTCGCGCACCGCGATGACCTGGAGCCCGAAGCGGCTCGGGAGCTCCAGCTCCATGAGCGTCTTGCCGATGAAGCCAGGAGGCGGGCCGATCTGGGTGATCTCGTAGTCGTCCGTCATTTCCAGGAAGTCGAGGATATTGGGGCTTACCAGGGTCTTGGCCACCTTCTGTCCCATGTCCTTTTCCGGGAAGATGATGTCCGTGGCCCCAACCTTGCGGAGGATCTTGGCGTGGCTCTCGTCGATGGCCTTCACCAGGATCTGCTTGACGCCCATCTCGTTGAGGTAGAGCGTGGCAAGGGTGGATGCCGACGGGTCGTCTCCCAGGCTGATGATGGCCGCATCGCAGTCTGCCAGGCCGAGCCCGATCAGCGTGTCCTTGTTCGTCACGTCCGCGATCACTGCCATGCTGGAGAACTTGTTGATCTTCTGCACCTTCTCCTTGTCCATGTCGATGGCGATGGTCTCCTGGTGGGAGCTGAACAGGGTTCTGGCCACCCAGTATCCGAAACTCCCGAGTCCGATGACGGCGTACTTCTTTTTCATTGCTCTTTTCCTTTCACGATCAGCCGAGCAAGACGTTTTCCTCCACGAACTGGTAGCGTGCGGGAGATTCCCTGCTGATGAACACGAAGGCCACGGTCATGATGCCCACCCTGCCCACGAGCATGGCGAGCATGATGAGGCACTTGCCCAGGGCGTCCATCTTGGCCGTGGCCCCGATGGACAGGCCCACGGTGCCGAAGGCGGAGATGGTCTCGAAGAGGTATTCCACGAAGATGCCCCCGCTCTGCACGTGCGGCATGTCGCCGTGCTGCGTCATGAGCAGGCCTGTCATGACGAACATGACAAAGACGGTGGCCAGCACGAAGATGGACAGGGTCCTGCTCACGATGTCGTGTGGGAGGGTGGCGCGGAAGATGTTGTTCACGTTCCTGCCCATGAGCCGGTTCCAGAGCACCACGAGCATGGTGGCGAAGCTGGTGGTCTTGATGCCGCCACCGCACGAGCCCGGCGAGGCGCCGATGAACATGAGCACCATGATGACCATGAGGGCCGCGCTGCCGTACTGGCGCAGGTCGATGGTGTTGAACCCCGCGGTGCGGGCCGAAACCGCGTGGAAGTAGGAGATCATGACCTGGTCGAGAACAGGGACCTGGTATATCCGGGCCGAGCGTTCCACGATCCAGATGGCAAAGGTGCCGGTCAGGATGAGGAACGCCGTGGTTATGAGAACGAGCTTGGTGTGGAGCGAAAACCGGAATCGCGTGGGCGAATGCATGAACTGCCAGCAGTCAAGGATTACCGGAGCACCGATGCCGCCCAGGATGATCAGGCCCGTGATGGTGAGGTTTACCAGCGCATCGGTCTGGTAGCTGACGAGATTGTCCGGGAAGAGGCAGAAACCTGCATTGTTGAACGCGGAGATGGAGTGGAAGAGCCCGTAATAGAACTTCTGCCCGAGGGAGAGAGGGTGGTCCCACCCGAAGACGAGGACGAAGGCGCCGATTGCCTCGGCAAGGACCGTGTAGGCGGTGATGATGAAGAGGATACGCTTGGCGTTCTGGTGGAGGTCCTGGGAGTAGGTCTCCCTCAGGAAGGCGGACTGCTGCATGCTGACTCCGGACCCGGCCCAGATGAAGACCAGGGCGAAGAAGGTCATGAGACCGAACCCGCCGAACTGGATGAGGCTCAGGATGATGAGCTCGCCTGTGGTGGAGAAGGTGCTTCCTGTATCGAACGCCGTGAGGCCGGTGACGCACAGGGCAGAGGTTGCCGTATACCATGCGTCCACCCAGGAGATGGCCTTGCCGGGTTCCTGAGAGAACGGCATCTTGAGCATGGTTCCGCCGATGAGGATGGCGAGGATGTAGCTCATGATGAAGATGACAGGCGGATTCAGCGAGAAGATCGCCCTGGGCACCCTTCGGATGAGTTTCAGTATCTTCATGCATCATGACCCGGGAAATCCCGGTATTCCATGCCGCATGACGGATAACACACGTGGCCGGTGGAAATCAAGCAGACCCCCCAAGAGGAGTGGTCAATCCCCCTGGGCACACAGCTGCAGGGCGTAGAAGATTTCTTCCCTGAGGGTCCCGTCGCTCTCACTGAGGAAGCCATCCAGGGCGCCCTTCGCCTCCCTGCCGCCGATCCGTCCCAGGGCCCAGGCGGCCATGATGCGCACCCGTTCGTCGCTGTTCTCGCCGTATGCGCGGATAAGGTCCGGAACGTAGGACGGGTCCCTGCTGTTGCCCATGGCCCGGGCCGTGTTCATCTTCCAGCGCCACAGGTCGTCGGGCCCCATGTAGAACATGTGGGGCCACACCCTGGAGACGTAGTAGTCACCGTCCATGTGCAGCAGGCACCTCAGGTCGAAGGCGTCCGCCCTGGCGGTGACCTTCTCGTTGGCGGGCAGGTCCCGGGTGAGCCAGGGGGTGTTCCGGGGGCACACGTTCTGGCACCGGTCGCACCCGTAGATCCACATGCCCATGGGCTCCCGGAGGTCCCGGGGAGTGGTGCCCTCTCCGAAGTAGGAGAGGTAGGAGATGCACCTGCGCGGGTCGATCTTCCGGGGTGCCTTCAGTGCCCCGGTGGGGCAGGCGGCGATACAGGCGTTCCTGCACCAGTCAGGACAGCCCACGCTGAAGTCCGGCTCGTCCGGGGCGAACTCGGCGTCCACCACCAGGGCTATGGGCAGGACCCAGGAGCTCTGCATGACGGTGCGCTTGGCATAGAACAGGGTGTTCTTCCCGAAGGTGCCGAGTCCCGCCCTTGCCGCTGCGACCCGGTGGGGGAGGTGGAAGGGGACCTTCACCTCCATGCCCGCGTCCTTCAGGAAGGCACGGAACTGCTTGATGCGCAGCGCCAGGCCGTCCTTGGTCACCCGGTCGTCGTCCAGGTAGCACCTGCCGAAATGGCGCTCCATGCGCGTGGGAAAGGACTTTGAGAAATAGGCCTCCAGCAGCACGATGATGGACCGGGCGCCGGGCAGGATATTTTCCGGGTCGGTGCCGGCGGTGAGGTCGAGGCCCATCCGGTGGACCCAGCCGTATTCCTCGCTGCGGTCCTGAAGGATCTCGCGCTGCTTCTCGAAGGGCTCGGCCGTGGTGAACCCGATGTCAACGAACTCGAGCGCGTGCGCCTTTTCGATGATAGCCTCTTTGCTGATCATGGTTCTGCTCCTTTTGTCCCCGGCATGGCGGAGAGGGAGCCTCAACCATAACCGGAAACGGGCGGGAGTGCAAGGTAATACGAACGATCGTTCGATAAACAGCCGGTGCCTGGCTGCTCCTGCAGATCAGATGAGCTTCGGCAGGGCCTTGAGGGCCTTGATGTACCGGGTCTGGTTGAATGG
>Ga0116184_10002754_pt1 | contig 15041 bp, 12 predicted proteins | sample AD_JPNNA5_MetaG_FD_89886 | JGI IMG/M metagenome (GOLD analysis project Ga0116184, IMG submission 89886) | Active sludge microbial communities of municipal wastewater-treating anaerobic digesters from Japan - AD_JPNNA5_MetaG | ecosystem: Engineered > Bioreactor > Anaerobic > Digestate | place... | reverse complement strand
GGCCATCTTGATGCCGGGTCTCCCCTTGCGCGGGCCGAATTCCCTGAGGGTCTCCTCCGAGGTGATGCCGGCGATATAGTCGTACCTGTCCATGTCGCAGTTCGAGATGAACTGCTCCAGCTCCTCCACGCTGAGCAGCGGGATGTCGCCCGAGAGGAACAGGACGTGCTTGGCATAGTGCTTCTCGATGAGGGCGCCGGTGATCTCGGGCTTGTCGCGGTACTCGGGGAGCGACTGGAGGAACCCTTCCCACCCGTTCTCGGCCAGGCTCCTCTTCTGCGGCACGATGTGGGCGCGGGTGTCGCCGATGACCTCCTCGAACCTGTCCCTGGGTCCCACCACCACGATGTTGTCGATGGACCCGCACGCCTGGAGGGTCTCCACGATGTGCCGGATGATGGGCACCCCGCCGACGTCCAGCAGGGCCTTGTTCTTCTTGAATACCCTGCGGGCGGCCCTCCCGTCGCCCGCAGTCACGATGGCGTCGATTCCCATATCCCGGTATGAACTCAAAAAAACCCCCGATTGTCAAGCCTCTTGAGCATGCAGGCCTGGGCTCACCCGGTTCCTTTTCCCTTGAACTCCAGAGCTTGTTGCCGTACCGTACCCCCATCACAACGCAAAGGACGCCCCATGGATGCTCATGACCGCGCAACCCTGCTCTCCGGACTGAGCGCCGCGGTGCCCATCTGGATCGGCTATGCGGCGGTGGGCGTGCCCTTCGGGGTCCTTGCCGCACAGGCCGGACTCGGCACCTTCCAGATCGCCCTGATGTCGCTGGTCGTCTTTGCCGGCAGCTCCCAGTTCATTGCGGTCTCCCTGCTATCGTCCGGTGCGCCGGTGCTGCCCATCGTCATCACCACCTTCTTCGTGAACCTCAGGCACCTCCTCATGAGCTCCAGCCTGGCCCTGCACCTCAGGGGGCTGAGCCGGTGGAGATTGAGCCTCTTCGCGGCCGAGATCACAGACGAGACCTTTGCCGTGAACCTCACCCGGTTCAGGGGCGCCTCCTGGGACGAGAACAAGGCCGGGATCGTGAACCACACCGCGCACCTCGCCTGGATCATCAGCTCTATGGCCGGCGGACTCCTCGGCGGGGTCATCCCCCACGGGGCGCTGGGCATCGACTACGCGCTCACCGCCATGTTCCTCGCGCTGCTGGTCCTGCAGACCACCTCACCCCTCATCGCACTGGTCGCCCTGTGCTCCGGGGCGCTGGCAGTTCTCATCTCGCTCGCGCTGCCCGGAAACTGGAACGTTATCCTTGCCACCGTCTTCTCCGCCACAGCGGGCCTCGTCATCCAGGACCTATGGCCAGGGCTCTCCAAGGACAGCCGGGTGGCCCCATGACGGCGGAGCAGTACCTTCTGTGCATCGCGGGCATGGGCCTGGTGACCTACATCCCCCGGTGGCTTCCCCTCCTGTGGCTCTCCGGCAGGGAGATCCCTCCACTATTCGTGCGGTGGCTCTCGCTGGTCCCGGCGGGTATCCTCAGCGCCCTGGTGGCGCCATCGCTGGTCCTGGACCAGGCCACGGGCCGCTTCTGCCTGATGAGGCCGGAATTCCTCGCGGCCCTGCCCACCCTCGCCTTTGCCTGGTGGAGCCGCTCGCTGGGGGGGACCGTGATCGTGGGCATGCTCCTGTATTCCCTGGCAGGAAGGCTCTGCTGATCCCGGTGAAATGCCACTGTGATGGATGAGCCGGACATGACCCTGTCCCGGAAACACCATCTGGGGATTGCATGTCTATTTTCGTTTTTGATATATATCGATAACAGAAGCCATTGGTATTTTCGCAGCCGAAACCATTTCGGCACAGTGGCCACGAGGAGGGATCATGACGGCATCACCCAGGGCCCCAGGCCGCGCGGTGAAGATCAAGCAGGGCATCTATGCCCATGTGCCTGACCCGCTGCCGCCCCGCCTGGAGTGGACGCCTGCTCTGATGCGGTCCATCTCCGAGGCAGACCGCCTCATCGGGTGGCTGGCCGGCGAAGGGAGGAGGCTGCCGAACCCCCACCTCCTCATGCGGCCGTTCCTCGCGCGCGAGGCGGTGCTGTCGAGCCGCATCGAGGGCACCCAGGCCACCCTGGGTGAGGTCCTGGCCGCGGATGCCGGCGCGGCCGTGGGCCGCAGCCCGGACGAGATCAGGGACGTGGCGAACTACGTGGCCGCCCTGGACCACGGGATCGAACGCCTACAGACGCTCTCGCTCTCCCTGGGGCTGATCCTCGAGATCCACGGCAGGCTCATGCAGGGTTCCGGCAACGGGCTTGCTAGACCTGGGGAGTTCCGCAGCACCCAGAACTGGATCGGCTCCCCGGGGTGCTCGCTGGCGGACGCCTCCTACATCCCGCCGCCCCCGGAGATGCTCATGGAGTGCCTGGGCGACCTGGAGACGTTCCTGCAGGACACCACGCTGCCCCCCCTGGCCCAGATCGCGCTCGCCCACTACCAGTTCGAGGCGATCCACCCCTTCATCGACGGCAACGGCCGCGTGGGGCGGCTCCTGATCACCCTGTTCCTGGTGGAGCGGGGCGTGCTGCCCACACCGCTGCTGTACCTGAGCGCCTTCTTCGAGGCGACCCGGACCCATTACTACGAGCGTCTCCGCCGGGTAAGCACTGAGGGCGACTGGGAATCCTGGCTGCTGTACTTCTTCAACGGCGTTGCGCGCCAGGCAGAGGACGCCCTGGACAGGGCAGAGACCATCAACGACCTCATGACCCGGTGGCGCCAGGAGGTGGGTCAGATTTCATCAAAGGTCGCCCCGGCTGTCCTGGAACGCCTCGCCGCCAACCCGTACATCACGGCCAAGAAGCTCTCCACCGACCTGAACATCGCATTCACCACCGCCCAGCGAACCATCGACAAGATGACGGCCCTGGGCATCCTCAGGGAGATGCGCCAGGCGAAGCGCGACCGGGTGTACTGCGCCCAGGGGATCCTGGACATCCTGGAACGACCCGCCCGTCTCGTGCCCCTGGGGTGAGTGGATATCGGGGTGAAAAACGGGCACACGACCCAGATGATGTGTTTGAATAGGATCTCTGAAGGAACCAAGGATCGTCCTGTTGCTTTGAACTCATAGTTCCTCATGTCTTGAAGTCAACCTGAAGATTTCGCAAAAGAATCGTTGATTCTTCCATCTCAACGAAAGCAGAGATCATGCACTAAAAAAAGGCAGCAGGGTGAGGCGGCTTCTTCAAACCCATTGATCCCGGGCCGCAAGTGACGGTTCAAAGGAGATCGGCTTCCAGCGTTGACTTGGGATCAAGATCATCTCTTCTGTGGTGTTCTGAGAAATTCATCTTTGCAAGGAGCGCCTGTCAGGGCAGGAGCTCATGCAATCGCATGAAAAGGCATGTTCGTCTCAGGGTTTTCCGGGACAGGTTCCGTGGGCTCTTCCCTATCAGACCCTTGGACCTCTTCCTGGCCCTGGTCCTGCTGTTCGAAGGCGGCCTGCATGTCGGCCATCCTCTCCTGGGAAGCCTCTGTCCGGGCATGCTGCGCCTTCTGTGCCGCCGCCGCGGCCACGGCCCGGTCCTGGGCGCTGGGATCGGCAGGCGCCAGGGCCGAGGCCCTGACCCGCTGCATCTTCTGGATGGTCTGTTCGGGGTCGTTCTCCGAGGAGGTATCGATGCTCACCTCTCCGCCCACGGCGTAGATCCTGCCGTCAGGTCCCCGCTGATACTGATACTTCACCCCTCCCCGGATCAGCCCGCCGCCTGCGGCCATGTGGGCCATCTCGTGGGCCCTGACCTTCTGGTCCCGCTGCGCGAGCTGCTGGACCTGCCTGCGCTCCTCGTTGGAGAGTTCCTCCGTGCCCTTGTTTTCTTCGAAGTCGTTTTTCAACTCGTTCGTCCTGTCAGACCCGGATATGGTCCCTGTCCGGTCATAGACGGGGTTGCGGGACTCCGGCGAGCCGATGCGCACAGCATCGTCTCCCCGGGGCACAGACCCTGGGCAGGACGGCGCCTCCCGGGACAGGGACTGATCCCGCGGACAGCTCTGGTATACGCTCTCAGGGCTGATGGGCAGTATCTTCATACGCTTTCACACGCTGCGCGGAGCACTGTAATAACTGATCGGCACATACTGTTTTCTAATTACATAGGGCCTTTTCGGGAAAAGGAAAGGGGGTGTCCCCCGTTCATGCCGCGCCGGACCCCCTCACGCGAGGGAATAGGTGTCGATGATCCTGCGCTCGAGCTCGCCCTCTATCCTGGCGATGACCTCCACGTGGCCGGCGATGGACGAGTTCTGGAGCTTGTGCCGCAGGAGCTCGTCCACCTGGAAGATCCCCGCGGAGTTTGCCAGCGTGATCACCAGCTTCACGGGCCGCTGGTCGCCCTCCTCGATGTCCACCGCGTCCACTGCCTGGGCAGAGATGGAGTGGATGTTCACCTTGCCCGCCTCGAAGGGGATGCGCGAGCGACCCTCCTTCATGTCCAGGGCGTCAGCCACCTTGAGGACGCCCGCCTCCACGGTGAGGCAGGTCTCCTTGGCGTTGTGGGCCACGATGGCGTGCATGACCTCGGCGGTGATGACGGTGAGCGCCGGCTCATTATAGATCCCCTGCAGGAGCTGCCGGCACTTGGGGTAGGCGAAGATGAGGCTGTGCCGCTCGTGGTCGTTGCGGTGCACCGCGATGCCGATGTCGTGGAGGCAGGAGGCGAGGACCACCACCACCTCGGCGTCGTCCGGTTCCAGGCCGTGGTTCTTCACCACGCTGGGCTCCACCCCTCCCTTCACCAGCAGGCGGAGTATCCTCAACGCGGCGTTCGCCACGATGCGGATATGGATCTCGCCGTGGTCGTTGATGCCGCTGCGGTCCACAGCGTTCATGTTGGCGCATTTCCACAGCTGGAGCAGTTCCTGGTCTTCCTGGATGCGCTCCATCAGGAGTGCGAGCCGGGCATTCTTCTTCGTGGGTAAGTGAAAGCTCATGGGGATCCTCCCTTTCACCTGGACGGATACGTACCATATTCCCGGGCACGATGGTAGTACCGCCGCATGTCCTGCGGCCTGGGTCCCGGCATCGATCCCCGCGCTCCCGGGTATTCCTTGACAGCCGGCCCTCCTCGCCGTACCTACAGGCATGATGGCGAGAGAGAACGGTATCACCTTTGATTTCGACATGCCCGTGAACAGGCGCAACACCTCGAGCCTCAAGTGGGACCGGTACCGGGGCACGGACACCCTGCCCCTGTGGGTGGCGGACATGGACTTCCAGGCCCCGCCCGCGGTCCTGGCTACACTGCGGAAGCGCGTGGACCACGGCGTGTTCGGGTACACGCTCCCCTCGGATGACCTGATGGATGCGGTGCTGGCCATGCTCCGGAGCGCCCATGCCTGGGAGGTCCGGCCCGAGTGGGTCGTGTGGCTGCCCGGGCTTGTCACGGGCCTGAACGTCGCCTGCCGATGCGTGGGGGAACCTGGTGACGAGATCATGACCACCACCCCTGCCTATCCGCCCTTCCTGAGCGCGCCTTCGATGGCACAACGCAGCCTGATCAACGTTCCCCACGTGGCAGAGGCGTCAGGATACGCCTTTGACTTCGATCGCATGGAACGTTCTGCAACGGACCGCACGCGCATGTTCATCCTGTGCAACCCGCACAACCCCACTGGCAGGGTCTTCACCAGGGCCGAACTCGAACGTCTGGCAGGATTGTGTCTGAGCGGGGGCATGGTCATCTGTTCGGACGAGATCCACTGCGGTCTGGTCCTCGACCACGACAAGGCCCACCTCTCCATCGCCGCCTTGGACGGAGAAGTGGCACGCCGGAGCATCACCCTGCTCGCGCCCAGCAAGACGTACAACCTGCCAGGCCTCGGATGCTCGCTGGCAGTGATCCCGGACAATGACCTGCGCTCACGGTTCAGACAGGTCATGGCCGGCATCGTGCCGCATGTCAATGCACTGGGGTTCGCCGCCGCCCTGGCCGCGTACCGCGACTGCGAGGACTGGCGCCTGGAGCTCATCGGCTATCTCCGGGAAAACCGCGACCTGGTGGAGTCCTTCGTGGCAAACTCCGGGGGCCTGTCCATGCACCACGTGGAGGCCACCTACCTGGCGTGGATCGACTGCCGGGGCATCGGGCACGATGACCCTGCGGCCTTTTTCGAACAGGCCGGGGTGGGCCTGTCCAGCGGCGCTGACTTCGGCACCCCGGGCTTCGTGCGCCTGAACTTCGGGTGCCGCCGCAGCCTGCTGGACGAAGCGCTCTCCAGGATGGGTTCTGCGCTTGGTCAGCGCGCCGAGGCCCCGGCTCCGTAGCGCGCGCCGGCACCGCGCGGCCTGCCTCCCCGGGTCTTCATGGAATGGCGCTGGGGACTCCTCCCTCGACCTCCCTGGCGGGCCGCCGGGAACAGGCCCTCGGGCCTGGGCCGTGTATAGTCGAAGCCCGGCAGGACCTTGTGCTCAAGTGCCGCCCCGAGGGCGCACTCGATGGCGTACGCCATGGAGGTGTCCTCGCTGGTGACGAAGGTGAAGGCCTCGCCCGTCCTGGAAACGCGGCCGGTGCGGCCGATGCGGTGGGTGTACGACTCGGCGGTGTCGGGCATGTCGTAGTTGATGACATGGGTGATGGCCGACACGTCGATGCCGCGGGCAGCGATGTCCGTTGCCACGAGGATCTTGTACGACCCGGCGCGGAATCCCTCGATGGCATGCTGCCGCTGGCTCTGCGACAGGTTGCCCTGCAGGGACGTGGCGCTGAACCCCGAAAGCCCCAGCTGTTCGGCCAGCTTCTTTGCGCGGTGCTTGGTCCGGGTGAACACGAGCACCGAGTCCGTTACGGTGTGCCGGAGCAACTCCTTGAGCAGGGCCGTTTTCAGATGCTGCTCAACGTGGTAGAGGGCGTGGGATATGGTTTCCACGGGCTTGGTATGGTCGACCTGGACCGTGACCGCATCGCGGAGCATGTCGGCGGACAGGCGGCGGATGTCATCGGGCATGGTGGCCGAAAAGAGCAGGTTCTGCCGCTTCATGGGGAGCTGCCTGACGATCCGGCGGATGTCGGGAAGGAAGCCCATGTCGAACATGCGGTCGGCCTCGTCGATGACCAGGGTCTCCAGGCCGGAGAGGTCGATGGTCTTCCGGGACAGGTGGTCCAGCAGCCTGCCAGGGCAGGCCACGAGGATCTCAGAGCCGCGCCTGACGGCCTGGACCTGGGGCTCCATGCCCACGCCGCCGATGATGACAGAGCTGTGGAGCTTCGTGTTCTTCCCCAGTGCGGTGACGCTCTCGTGTATCTGGACGGCCAGTTCCCGCGTGGGTGCAAGGATCAGGGCCCTGACCCTGCGGCGCGGGCCGGTCATGAGCCTGTGGAGCAGCGGCAGCGCAAAGGCCGCCGTCTTCCCGGTGCCGGTCTGAGCGAGGCCCAGGACGTCACTTCCGTTCACGATGTGGGGGATGGACTGTGCCTGGATGGGGGTGGGTGAGGTGTATCCCTGCGCAGCGATTGCAGCAGAGATGTCCGGGTGTAGATTGAAGTGTTCGAATGTCATTGATGCTCCTTTGTATAGTATGTGTCTGGCACTGGGTCTGTGCCCTCGCGGGCAGGCCCGGTCTCCTGAAACCACTGGGATGTTTTTCAGCGGGAATGCATCGGACTCGTGGCAGATGGGTTCCTGTTCGGTTGTTCGGCTGAATATCTTGATGAATGACGATCCCCTGTTCCCTTGTCCGTTTGCTGATACGTCGTGTCGATCATGCCATTTCCATGGTTATCCAGCCTCGTCCCTGAGCACGCACGCGTGCCCTTCTTGTTCTGAAAGACGGGAGGTATCGGCTTATGCCTCAAAGGCCTGCCGGGTGTCTTCGAGAAAGGGTATTCAGGTAAGACCGACTCGCATTCCAGACTGCGCGTATCACTACGCGCCCCCACGGAGGCTGTCAAGGAGAAAAGACATTTGGCGGCCGTTTCCCCGGATACGGCGCCTGCCTTGTGCATCTTTACGACCGAGGGGGCTCCACGGGCAGGATCCCGGCATCACGGCCCAGGCCGTCCAGCACCCCTGCATCCCGCAAGTATGGGTCCTTCTTGAAATATACCGTTCCCGCCTCGTCCACCTCCACGGTCCAGTAGAGCAGGAGGATGGGAATGGGCCGTGGCAGGTAAACGGTCCTCGTCCTTAGCTCCCCCTTCGCCCTCATGAGCCCGTCCATACCCCAGCGGCTCGGATTGTCCAGCAGCAGCTCCGCCAGCTCGAAGGGCCTTTCCAGGCGGATGCATCCCGAGCTGAACGTCCTGTCTTCACGGGAAAAGAGCTCCTTGTACGGTGTGTCGTGGAGGTACACGAAGTATGCGTTGGGGAACATGATCTTGATGCGGCCCAGGGCGTTCTTCGGGCCCGGTTTCTGCCTGAGCGTGTAGGGAAACCGCTGTCCGGGGTAGCGCGACCAGTCCACGCTGCTCGGGTCCACCGGCCTTCCCCTGCTGTCCAGGATGGTTAGCCCGTTCTTACTGAGGTATCTCGGGTTCTTCCTGACAGCGGGCAGGACGTCCTGCTCGAAGATCGTGGGCGGCACCACCCATGCCGGGTTGATCTCCACGTGGGTGATCTCCGACCTGAACACGGGCGTGTCCCGGTAGGGTCTGCCCACCTGGGCCCTGCAGGAGAAGACGATCCTGCCGTCTTTGCTGTAGAACACGCGGAACCCGGCGATGTCCACCAGGACAAAGGTTTCCTCGACCCCTCTGAGCACCCACCGCGCGCGTTCGAGGTTCACGCGGATCTGGTCGATGCGGTCCTCCAGGGGCACGTTCATGGCCTCCAAGGTCCCCGCGCCGGCTACCCCGTCCTGCTTCAGGCCGTGCCTTCGCTGGAAAAGCATGACCGCTCCCTCCAGGGTCTCGTCGAAGACCTCGGGGTCAGCCGGATCCTCCCCGACAGGATCGGTGACGGCGAGGCGCCTGCGGAGTGAGGCCACCCGAGGGTCCTTCATGCCCGTCTTCAGCGCAGGTCCGGGTGGAACACTCTCCCAGCCGCCGGTGGCCCTGAACGCGCGATACCGGGCAAGGGCGTTCTTCAGGCGGTCATAGTAGGGGTGATCGATCCTCCAGCTCCGTGCCGCCTGTGTCAGGGAAGGTGAGTTCAGGGCGTCCTCCAGGAAGAGGATGGGGTCGGAGCCCCGAACCTGTTGCTTGAGGTTCCACTGCGGATGGTGCGTGACCGGGTCTTCCCTCCCGCAGCTGAGGTCATGGGCGAGCAGGATGAACGCATCGGTGAGGAGGATGTCGAGGGCTGCCGTGGTCGCTGCGTCGGGGAAGAGCCCGGAGAGGATCTCCTCCTGCAGGGACCGAATCTCCTCCACGTGATACGCCCTGGGGTCGAGACCCTCGGCGTAGGTTTCCTCAATAGCGGAAAGGAGTTGCTCCACCCAGGCCGGATCGAGCCATATGGGCCGATACCCGCGACGCTGGTACAGCTCGGACAGGACCAGGGCGGAGGATATCTGACAGGCACCAACGGCCAATCCGCCCTCTGGCGGGCTGCTGCCGAGCTTTACCTGGATGAGGGCGGCGACCTCGTCTTCGAAGGGGCTGCACAGGCCGGTTTCTGGCATGAGCATCGTGACACCCAGCAGCAGGAGGAAGAGGGGTAAAATACGCGGCATGAAGCCTCACTCTCTCGGACATGCACGGGCATGTCCGCTGCCGGGCGCATTCAGACGCCCGGTACAAGCCCTGTCACCAGTATCGCACGCGTCCGACATCCACGTGGATGAAATCGGAGCCGGGATAATACCCTACACCACCAGCCTTGAGGGACATGGCGATGGATCGGAGCTCGGACAGGTTGCACCCGGGCAGCCGGATGTCAGCGGCCTTGGCCTCCATGTGGAGGCTGTTCCTGGCAACGCCGCTGCTGTGGTCCCGGAGCCTGGCATTGGTGATCGGCGAGCGGTACCCGGAGATGATGTGCAGGGGTTCTCCGGAACAGGCTCCGTGGTGTATGGCATGGAGAACGTCGAGAAGACCCGTGTCCATGGGGCGTGTCTCTTCGGTGCGGTGGTCCCGCAGGATGCTGTTTATCTCGGAGAGGGCTTCGGGAAGATACCTGCCCCCAGACCAGTATACCGTTTTGAGGCGTTCACCCGTGTGGGTGTTGTAGAGATCCAGCGACCGTTCCAATCCCAGCGGCCCTTTGACGGCTGCATACAGGGCGCCGGGGAAGAGGCACCCTGCCAGGGCCAGTGCCCCTGCCTTCAAAAAATCCCGGCGGCACAGCCCTCGGCCATGCTCCGGGTGAATGTGTGCATTGGTCCCGTCACTCATCGTTTCGGGCAAAATATCCAATGTATTCATATCCTGTCAACCTGTTTGACCATGGTCATGGCTGATGCGGCCATGTATAGTTGTTTTCTTCGTCACCCATGGCGGGGCCTCAAGGCGATTACGTTCCCGTAACTTCAGGTGCTTCCCTGAAGAATTCCCCCTTCCCCCTGCGGGCCGGAGGGTGCTAGAGGGTGGTCAGTGCAGAAGGTGTTTGGTGTGCAGGGTGCGAAACCCGGACAAGACCACGCTGCTGCATACAGGGACAACTCATCGATGATCATGGATACGCCCCACATGCCCAGGATCGTGGAATCGGACCCCCGGTTCCCCCTTGTCCTCCATGCCCTCTCCCTGCACCCCCGGCCCCTGTGGCCGGGGGGCACCACTGCCGTGCCTTCGGCACGGCTCGACCCTGACCTTTCAAGGGCCCTGCGCAGTGTCCACCACGCAGGCCGGGCAGTCCGGGGCCTGGAAAAGGCGGAGCACCGCCTCGCCCGGGAGGAACAGGGACTGCTCCTGGCGGACCAGCAGGGTGGGGCGCGGCGGGGGGTGCGCGTCTCCCGCCTCCTCGTCCTGTCGGACGACGGGGCGGAACGCTTCTACCGCAGGGTCGACTCGCTCCTGCGCCGGCACGGCCCCCGGGTGCTGGCACTGCGCCTCGATGCCGGCGCTTCGACCTTGGGGGAGATGCTCTTCGGACCGGGCCGCATGGCCCGGCTCATCATGATCGAGCACAAGGAGGCGGTGAGTTCCGTACTCCTGGCACTGGCCGGACAGGGCGCTGCGGGCCCTGTGGATACCGGGTCTCCTAAACAGTAGGCAACCTGGGATCCATCACCATTTCCTGCACCCGCTCGCTTTACCCTGACATGTCATGATTACTTCGTCTTATAAGGTGTCCGCGGACAAGGAGGAGTGACCTCCGTACCCTCTCCGGGGATGTCTGCCGGTATCGGCCATTGATTCTTGTCCCCTGCAGGGATATCATGTGACGGGGTCCCCGTGAAGGCACGAAAGGTCATCCGTCCGGCGAACATCATCACCAAACTGGCCCTGCATACCCTTGCGTTCGCGTTCGCCAGGGTACCGTCGCTGAAACGCCGCATGAGGAACACCGACGGGTGGATCGATTTCTCCCTGGGCATCTGCACGCAGACAGGGAGCGTCTCGCAGACCATCCGTTTCGCCGGGGGCCGGGCACGGGTATCCGGGGGTGTCGACGGCACGGCGGACGTCATCGTCATGGCCAGAGATGACGCCGCCCTGAAGGAGCTGTCCACGGCACAGCCCGGCGACGTGCTCACCATGATGCTGCAGAACCGGATCACCATCGAGGGGAACCTGGCCTTTCTCCAGCTCTTCACCTTCTACCTTTCCCTGCTGTCTGGATGCAGGCAGAACAGAAAGGCGGAGACGGCCCGCGTGCCCGATGCCACGTCGCATACAGGGGATCATCGCGAACCAGGCCATGCGGAAAGGCTCCACAGAAGGCGGACCCAACACCTTCGGGCGGATTCCGGAGACGACCGGAACGTCATTCATCTCGATGACCCGTACCTGTCGGGACTCGACCTGATGGATTTCCCCCGCCTAAAGCTCCTGCTGCACAGACACCGCACTTCAAGACCCGAGCTCTGCGCCGAGCGGCCCAGGCTGCTCACCGAGTGGCATCGTATCCACGGGTTCGAGGAAAAGAGCCCCGGCGTGCCGTGGCATCCCGTGCTTCGACAGGGACTGGCCTTCGAACACCTCATGCGGAACAAGAGGCCCGTCATCGCCGATTCGCAGCTCCTGGCCGGAACCACCACAACCAATCCCGTGTGCGGGGTCATGGTGTATCCCGATGCCCTGGCATCATCTATCTGGGGAGAGCTGAACACTGTCCATAAGAGGCCCCTGAACCCGTACGACATCACCGAAGACACCCGGGAGACACTTCACGATATCCTGCCGTTCTGGATACACCGGACCTTCCACGAGTGCGTGAACAGGGAGCGGAAGAGACCCCTGTGTCTCAGGATCAGCGAGCGTTTCGTGGCATACGTATGCTCGAAGGCTTTGTGCGTGTCGCACACCGTGCCAGACCTGAAGACCATCCTGGACAGAGGAACAACCGGGATCATAGGAGACATCGAGGACAGGATTTCCGAAGGGAATCCTGATCCGGACAGCCGCGCTGTCCTGGAAGGCATGGTCCATTCCTTGCGCGGCCTTGAGGCCTACGCCGGAAACCTCTCCACCGAGGCCAGGCTGCTTGCTGCAAGGAGCACGGACCCGGCCCGCGTCCGGGAACTGAACCACATGGCCCGCGTATGCGACCGTGTACCCCGCATGCAGGCGCAAACCCTTGACGAGGCCGTACAGGCCGTCTGGACCACCTGGATCGGCATGCACATGGAAAACACCAATGCCGGCCTCTCCCTGGGGAGACTCGATCAGCTCCTCCAGCCCTACTTCCTGTCGGACATGGAGAACATCGGCACCATGGAAGAACGAACGGATTACATCCACCGTACCGTGGAGCTCATCGGCTGCCTGTACCTGAGGATAGCGGATCACGTTCCTCTGTCCCCGGAGATCGGGACCATACTCTTCGGCACCTCGCCGTCCAACCAGGCCATCACCCTGGGCGGAGTCACGCCTGCAGGCGACGACGCAGTGAACGACATGACCTACATCTTCCTCAAGGTCACCGAGATGCTTTCCCTTCCCGACCCCAACGTGAACGCCCGCATCAGTATGGACAGGAACAGCGAGACCTACGTCCGCAGGCTCTGCGAGGTGAATTTCACCACGTCGGCCACCCCCTCGCTGCACAACGACACAGCGGTCTTCAAGGCCCTGAAGCAGCACGGCTACCCGGAAGAGCACATCCGCGACTGGAGCGCCACCGGGTGCGTGGAGCCCACCATTTCGGGACGCCACAACGGCCATACCGGGGCCATACTCCTCAACCTGGTGGCAGCCCTCGAGATGGCGCTGAACAACGGGCGCCACCCCCTCATGCAGTGGGACGTGGGCCCCAGGACCGGGACCGTGGACGAGTTCGCCACCTTTGAGGATTTCTTCGAGGCCTTTGCTGCCCAGGTGCGCTTTCTCATTACACAGGCAGCGGAACTGAATGACATGTACGCCGAGGCCCATGCCCTCCTCAGGCCCACGCCGTTCCTCAGCTCCCTCATGGAGGGCTGCATCGAAAAGGGTCTGGACATGACCCGGGGAGGGGCCCGCTACAACACCACCGGCACGGCGAACATCGGCCTTGCGGACGTCACGGACAGCCTCATGGCCATACGGAAGCTGGTGTTCGAGGAGCACCGGATAAGCCTGGAGGAGCTGAAGGCCGCCCTCGACACCGATTTTCGTAACGCACCGGCCATCAGGGCCCTCGCACAGCACAGGGTCCCCCTGTTCGGTTCCGGGAGCACGGAGGCACTCGCCATGGCCAACCGCGTTGCATCCATGGTCCACGATGCCTGGGCGTCACATCGCTCCTTTCGCGGGGGGAGGTACACCTGCGGGTTCTGGTCCATGTCCCAGCACACGGCCTACGGCAACCTGTCCGGGGCTCTTCCTTCGGGAAGGGTTTCCGGGAAGGCCTTTACGCCAGGGATCACCCCGGAGCCGCATGCCAGCAGGAGCTACCTCGATTTCATATCGGACGTGGCGCGGCTGGTCCCCGCGAGCATGGACAACAACATGGCGTTCAATGTCAAGCTCGCACCCTCCCCGGAGAACAGCAGGGAAGAAACCGTGGGGGCCATGGCCGGCTATGTGAAGACCTACTGCTCACTGGGCGGCATGCAGATGCAGTTCAACGTGGTGGACTCCCGTGTGCTCAAGGATGCCCATGTCCACCCGGAGGACTATCGCGATCTCATCGTGCGGATCTCAGGGTACAACGCCTATTTCGTGACCCTCACCCGGCAGCAGCAGGTCGAGCTCATCGAACGTGCGGAGTATGGTGTGTGAACCAGCACCATCAAGCCGATGAAGCTTTCGTTGACAAACTCCGCCGCATCGACTACGACACCTGAGCGCAGACACCGTCGGAGGTCCACCAAAGCACGGCTGAGAACTGTATGGACAACATCCGCAACTTCAGCATCATCGCCCATATCGACCACGGGAAGTCCACGCTGGCCGACCGCCTGATCCAGCGCACCGGCGTCTGCGACGCGCGGACCTTCAAGGACCAGATCCTCGACACCATGGACATCGAGCGGGAGCGCGGCATCACCATCAAGAGCCAGGCCATCTCGCTGCCGTACAGGGCGCAGGACGGCAAAGACTACATCCTGAACCTCATCGACACACCCGGGCACGTGGACTTCTCCTACGAGGTGTCCCGATCGCTCGCCTCCTGCGAGGGCGTGCTCCTGCTCATCGACGCCGCCCAGGGGGTGCAGGCCCAGACGCTCGCCAACCTCTACCTTGCCCTGGAGCACAACCTGGAGATCATCCCGGTCATCAACAAGATCGACCTTCCCTCCGCAGACGTTGAGCGGGTCCTCGAGGAGATCGACGCCGAGCTGGGGCTCGACCCTGACACGCACCTGAAGTGCTCGGCCAAGGAGGGGACCGGCATCGACGACATCCTGGAGGCCATTGTCCGGCGCATACCGGCCCCCAAGGGCGATCTGACCGCGCCCCTGGCAGCGCTCATCTTCGACGCCCAGTACGACTCCTTCCGCGGCACCGTGATCCACTGCAGGGTCTTCGACGGGACCGTGAAGGCCGGGGACGCCATCCG
>Ga0116184_10002746_pt1 | contig 15071 bp, 16 predicted proteins | sample AD_JPNNA5_MetaG_FD_89886 | JGI IMG/M metagenome (GOLD analysis project Ga0116184, IMG submission 89886) | Active sludge microbial communities of municipal wastewater-treating anaerobic digesters from Japan - AD_JPNNA5_MetaG | ecosystem: Engineered > Bioreactor > Anaerobic > Digestate | place... | reverse complement strand
TACTTTGAAAGTACAACTGTTATAGCTGCTGTAAGTGTAGTCTTGCCATGGTCAACATGGCCTATTGTCCCTATGTTTACATGGGGTTTGGTCCTTTCATATTTTGCCTTTGCCATTTTACTTCTCCTCCTCTAAGTTTCAAGATTATAAGTTAAACGTGCAGACAGCCCGAAACTATCTGTACAGCATACTCGCCGGCTTCAACCCGGCTTCTCATGAAAGCCGCCATAGAGTTCCAGCAAACTCACCCGTGTGTGTCTATATAAGGATGGAGCTCACGAGCGGGCTTGAACCGCCGAACCTCTTCCTTACCAAGGAAGTGCTCTACCTACTGAGCTACGTGAGCATACACATTATATTGGAGCGGGCAACGGGAATCGAACCCGCATAGCCAGCTTGGGAAGCTGGTATTCTACCACTGAACTATGCCCGCAAATGGTGGAGAGGGATGGATTCGAACCATCGAAGTCTGTGACAACAGATTTACAGTCTGCCCCCTTTGGCCGCTCGGGAACCTCTCCGTACAATATGGTATTATAATGCTTATCTCGCCTTTTGTCAATATGCTATGACACCTTGTGCCGCATCGAATTTATTGTCAAATTTTATTAAATCGCAGGATCTGTGTTTTTGATCGCGTATATTTTTTGCATATCTGCCCCGGATTATTTACTATCAGCAATTTTGCCTGCTTTTACGAATAAAACATTGACATTTTGCAGATATTTACATAGAATAAATATGAAAGTCGTAGAAATCAATAATTTGATAAACGCCATAAATTTAAGTTTGAGGTATTTTATGTCTGAGAGTGTTCATAACTAGATAAATGAATCTAGCATCGAAAGGGAATCCTATTAATTGTTTTGTGCATTAATGGGCTTGGGTTGCTGCCCTTTTGATATTATGAACACGGAACCAATTGTATATACTGTACAGTACCGTGCTATTGCACGGTTTTCTTTATACTTGGCGTTTATCTGCAGGGTATATATGACTGTATCGGATATTGAGGCTGTGATTGGACGTGGTCTGGTTACGGCCTTTTTCCATTATAAGGAGGAATAAAAATTGAATTCAACAGCTATAGAAATTTTAGAATTTAATAAAATCAAGGATCTGCTGAAAACCTATGCAGTATCAAATCTGGGAAAGGACCTGATAGACAAGCTTGAGCCATCTCTTAATACAGATACCATATTGTCGTGGATGAATGAAACTACCGAGGCCTGTGCCATATTGCAGAGAAGCGGCAGTGTACCAATCCACAGCCTTAATGGTATAGAAAGTATTATCGGCAAGTTAGGCAGGAATATGACACTTCTTCCGGAGGAGTTTGAACAAATACTGGGATTGCTTCAGGAGGTGGGCAAGCTTAAGCGGTTCATGAAGGATAAATCAGCAGTGGCTCCGATTGTAAGCAGCTTTGCCTTGTCTGCCTATGAGCTTGAGGAGCTGTCGGAGGAAATTGACAGGTGCATTCAGAATGGAGTGGTTGCTGACAAGGCCAGCAGTGAGCTGTCCAAGGTAAGAAAGAAAATAATAATACTTGAAGACAGGATCAAGGGCAAGCTTGAAAGCATTTTGAAGTCCTCAGCTTATGCCAGGTATCTTCAGGACGGGATAATAAGCACCCGGAACGGCAGATATGTTATACCCGTTAAAAGAGAGCATCGCAGGAATGTAGACGGGGAAGTGATGGACAGTTCAGTCAGCGGGTCTACTGTATTCATTGAGCCTTCGGAAGTAAGAAAGCTCCAGGATGAACTGAACCACTGCAGGATAGAGGAGGACAAAGAAATCTACAGGATATTGTCAACGCTCACAAATCTTGTAGAATCATACAAAAAGGAAATAACAACCAATATGCAGGTTATGTCATATTATGACTTCCTGTTCGCCAAGGGAAGGTTCAGCAGATCTCTTGAAGCCAACCCCGTAGGCGTCAATACCTGCGGCAGGCTGGACATACATGGAGCCAGGCATCCCTTAATAGGAAAGTCAGCTGTGCCTCTGGATATAAGCATTGGGGATTCGTACCGGACTTTGGTCATAACAGGCCCTAATACAGGAGGCAAAACTGTGGCTCTAAAAACTATAGGCCTGCTGACGCTTATGGTACAGTCGGGGCTCCATGTACCGGCAGATCCCGGGAGTGAATTTGCAGTCTTTACCGATATACTTGCCGATATCGGAGACGGCCAAAGCATTGAACAATCCTTAAGCACCTTTTCCTCCCACATCAGAAATATAATAAGCATTGTAGAGTGCGCGGGCAGCAATACACTGGTCATATTGGATGAACTGGGAGCAGGCACCGACCCCGGAGAAGGCATGGGCCTTGCCATTGCAATTTTGGAAGAGGCATATAGGAAAGGTGCGGTCACAATTGCCACTACCCATTATAGTGAGATAAAACACTACGCATATGAAAAGGATGGATTTGAAAACGGCTGCATGGAATTTGACCTTGATACGCTGCAGCCCCTGTATAGATTGAAGATTGGAGAACCGGGTGAAAGCAATGCTTTTCTTATTGCCTTAAGATTGGGAATGAAACGGGATATAATTGAAAGGGCCCATGAAATCACCTATAAGGAAAGGAAAAATTACGATGAATTCATTTCGCCGGGCAGGATAACCCAGGTCAAGAACACCGAGGTGGTTCAAAAACATGCGGAACAGACAAATAAAAGCATCAAACTTAGGGAGGATAAAAAGAATTACGAAAAAATCTCACGTCAAACTGATTTCAAAATTGGTGATTGTGTGTATATAAGCACTATGGACCGCACCGGAATCGTGTGTGATCAGGAGGATGGAAAAGGGAATCTCGGAGTCATGGTGATGCGCAAGAAGTTCATAGTAAACAAAAAGAGGCTCTCCCTTTATATAGACTCAAAGGAGCTTTACCCGGAAGATTATGATTTTGACGTGATAATGGAGAGCAAGGAAAACAGGAAAAAGAGAAAAGCAATGGGAAAGAGACATATGGAAGGCATGGTAGTTGAAATAAAGGAATAAAAAACAAAACCTCCTAATGGGGGTTTTGTTTTTTTATATATCTTTAATTTCCAGATACTTTTCAAGCTTCCGTTTCACTCGCTGAAGTGCATTGTCGATGGACTTCACATGCCTGTCCAAGTCACAGGCAATCTCCTGGTAGGACTTCCCTTGAAGATATGACATCAGCACCTCAAGCTCCAATTCGCTCAATATCTCACCAATTTTTGATTCTATTGAAACAAGCTCCTCCCTGCTGATTATCAGCTCTTCGGGGTCTGTTATCTTTGTTGCGGTAAGTATGTCAAGAAGTGTCCTGTCTGATTCTTCGTCATAAATGGGCTTATTAAGTGAAACATATGAATTAAGCGGAATATGCTTCTGCCTTGTGGCAGTCTTTATAGCCGTTATTATCTGCCTGGTAATGCAAAGCTCTGCAAAGGCTCTGAAGGAAGACAATTTATCATTTCTAAAATCTCTTATAGCTTTATACAATCCTATCATGCCTTCCTGTACTATGTCCTCCTTGTCGGCACCTATCAGGAAGTAGGATCTGGCTTTCGCCCTGACAAAGTTCTTGTACTTGTTTATAATATACTCAAGAGATGTGGCATTCCCATCCCTGGCACTAAGCACAATTTCTTCATCAAGCATGCTGTCGTAGCTTTCAACGAATTTTTCTTCTGCATTTACTTCCAATCTATCGCCCCCATGTATCAGACATAGAAAACCACACTATTATTATACATATACCTGCAGTTTTAGTCAAGTTTTAGCGGTTTGCCCGCTGTTTTTGAATCTCAAACAGTAAAATCGCGGCAGAAACGGCTGCATTAAGCGATGAGATCTTTCCTTTCATCGGGATGCTGACAAGATAATCACAGTTTTCCTTAATAAGACGCCCTAGTCCTTCACCTTCGCTGCCTATTACCAATGCTATAGGTCCGGTCATGTCCTTGCTGTAGTATGTTTCTCCTCCCATTTCAGCCCCTGCAATCCATAAGCCTTCCTTTTTCAGATACTCTATTGTATAGTTCAGGTTGGTTACTTTTGCAACAGGCACATATTCAATTGCTCCCGCGGAAATCTTTGCCACAGCAGGCGTAAGTCCGACAGCTCTCCTTTTTGGTATGATTATGCCGTGAACTCCCGCCGCTTCAGCTGTTCGAAGCACTGAGCCAAGGTTATTGTTGTCGGTTATCTCATCAAGTATTACGATAAAGGGATCTTCTCCCTTTTCCCTAGCAGCCTGCAGGATATCATCCACTTCATAATACTTGTACAAAGCTGCCGAAGCTATCACTCCCTGATGGTTCCTTGTCCTTGAAAGGCCGTCCAGCTTGGCTTTGTCCACTTCCTTTATAAGTATCTTCTTCTCTCTGGCAATAGCTATTATCTGCCTTATGGAACCTTCTCCGACGCCCTTCTGTACAAATATCTTGTCGATTTCTCTGCCGGATTTTAAAGCCTCAAGTACGGGATTTCTTCCTTCAATCAGATTGATATTCTCGTCATCATCTTCTTCCTGCCGGAAGTCAGCTTTAAACATATTCTTCGGTTTACCTGCCTCAAAAGGTGCAGCCTTTTCAAAAGGCCTTCCCTTTTCAAAAGGCTTCTCTGTCTTCTTGCCTTTGGCAGAACCCTTGGAATACCTGCCTTCATCCTTTGCGAATCTGCCGTCTTTCTTTTGTAATTTCCCCGGTCTTCCCGGCTTTGAAGGTTTTGAAAAATTCTTATTAAATGCCATAATTCTCATCCTTTATAGTTAGTTTTGCTTCAAGTATAGTTCCGGTATTCATATGCTTATTATCTGTAGTTTTTTTATAAAAATTTAATATTCTTATATTTTGTAAATCTAAAATTGATATCCTTGTATGTATGCAAATCACTTACCGATGCCAATTCCCACTCCTCTTCGCTGTCTAAATCCGTGAAATACTTATCTGCTTCATACTTGTGCTCTATTTTTGTTACATAGGCCTCGGTACAATAGGGCAGAAGCTGTTTATATACTGATTCTCCTCCAATTACAAATACATCCTCACTCTGATGTCCCTCCAGTATGTCAAAAATATCATCTACTGAATGACATATAGTAATTCTGCCGTCCCCGTAGCCTTCCTTCCTGCTTAATATAATGTTTTTTCTGTCTTTAAGGGGCTCCCTGCCCGGTAATGATTCAAAGGTTTCTCTTCCCATAATCACAACTTTCCCCAAAGTCATCTCTTTAAAGAACCTCATGTCCTCAGGAATCCTCACCAATAAGCTGCCCTTATACCCTATTCCCCAATTCATGTCTACAGCTACAATTGCCTTCATGCCATCTCTCCTTATTACACAGCAACAGGAATACCTTTGATCTGTTGGCCGCTTTGGTACCCCTCCAATTCAAAATCTTCAACCTTGAAATCATAGAAGTCTCTTACCTCTTTGTTTATCAACAGCTTCGGCGCCGGATACGGGCTTCTTTGAATAAGCTCCTCCACTAATGGTATGTGCCTGTCATATATATGGGCATCCGAAATAACATGTACGAACTCCCCGACCTCAAGATCACTTACTTGTGCCAGCATATGCATGAGAATTGAATATTGTGCTACATTCCAATTGTTAGCAACCAGAACATCCTGTGACCTCTGGTTAAGTATTCCGTTAAGCTTCCTGCCCGTAACATTAAAAGTCATGCTGTATGCACAGGGGTATAAGTGCATTTCATGCAAATCGCTATGATTGTATATATTAGTCATAATCCTTCTGCTGTAAGGATTATGCTTTAAATCGTATAATACCCGGTCAACCTGGTCAAATTCCCCTTCGGGATATTTATGCTTTATACCCAGCTGATATCCATATGCCTTTCCGATGGACCCGCTCTCATCTGCCCAACTATCCCAAATATGACTCTTAAGATGTTTGATATTGTTGGACTTTTTCTGCCATATCCAAAGCAATTCGTCAATTGCGGCTTTAAGGTTTGTTGGCCTTAATGTAAGGATCGGAAACTCTTCTGCAAGATCATACCTATTGATTACGCAAAACCTTTTAATCGTATGGGCCGGACTGCCGTCCTCCCACTTAGCCCTCACATTTTGCCCTTCTGATGAAACACCGTTTTTTAAAATGTCTTTACACATCTCAATAAATATAATATCGGCCTTACTCAATATAAAACACCTCACTTACATTTTATCCTATGGGCCTGTATAAACATCCTATTTATTACATTCTACCTGTAAAATCTATTCCATGTCCAGACAATTCTACTTCTGTTGACCTGTTTTTACATTGATTACCATCCTGATTACTTCCATAAGCCGGTCAATCTGTCCGGTCAGATACAAATATCCTATAAGCGCTTCAAAGCCGGTAGCATACCTATAGTCAAGCATATCCGCGTTTTTCGGCATGGTTGATGACTTTGTATTTCTTCCCCTCCGTACAATGTCCTGCTCTTCAGGAGTCAACAGCTCATTTATCTCCCCAAGAATATCCGCCTGGGCTTTTGCCTTCACAAACTCTATGGACATTTTGTGCAGCTTCGCAACCTGTCCATGGCCTCCCGATATCAGCAAGGTCCTTACGAAAGTGTCATAGACTGAATCTCCTGCGTATGCAAGCACGAGAGGGTTCAGCATCTTGACATCCGAAGCCGAAAGCTTGCCGCTGTCCATTATAAGCTGATGCAGCTCCTCCAGCAGTTTTTTATAGTTCTTTTCCAAATAATCATTTTCCATACTATACCTGCTATTCTAATCTCTAATCCTCTTTTGCGGAAGCTATCTGTGATGAGTCCGTGTCATCGGCTTCTTCCAGCAGTATCTCGGAATCCTCCGATGCCAGCTCCTGCACATTCTTCAGCTTTCTGCCTATGCTTCTGGACTTTCTTGCCGCATCTTCAATTGTATTGCTTGCCTCCTGCAGCTTCTTCCGTGTTTTGTCCAGAATGTCGCCGAACTTGCCGAATTCTGTCTTGACCGCCCCAAGAAGGCTCCATACCTCACTGGAACGCTTTTCTATTGCAAGGGTCCTGAAGCCCATCTGAAGACTGTTCAATAATGCAATCAGTGTTGTGGGCCCGGCTATCACTATCCTGTATTCCCGCTGCAGGCAGTCGCAAAGCCCCGGCCTTCTTAAAATCTCCGCATAAAGGCCTTCCGTTGGTAAAAACATTATTCCAAAGTCAGTTGTCCATGGGGGACTTATGTATTTATCCCTAATATCCCTGGCAAAGCTTTTTACCTTAAGTTCCATAGCCTTTGCCGCTTCTTCCGCTTTAACGGGATTCCCTTTCTCCTGCGCATCCAGCAGCCTCTGGTAATCCTCCTGGGGGAACTTGGAATCAATAGGCAGCCATACCGCTTCGCCGTTCCTTTCATCTTTCCCCGGCAGCTTTACTGCAAATTCAACCCTTTCAGAGGAATCCTTTATTGTAGCTACGTTTTTCGAGTATTGCTCCGGTGTCAAAATCTGTTCCAGTATATTGCCAAGCTGGATTTCTCCCCAGGTTCCTCTGGACTTGACATTGGTAAGTACCTTTTTAAGGTCCCCCACTCCTGAGGCCAGAGTCTGCATTTCTCCCAGGCCTTTATGAACCATTTCCAGCCTTTCACTCACCAGCCTGAAGGATTCCCCAAGCCGCTGCTCAAGGGTGGAGCTCAGCCTTTCGTCTACAGTTGCCCTCATTTGGTCAAGTTTTTTACTGTTGTCCTCCTGCAGATGCTTCAGCTTCGCCTCTATTGTATCCCTCATCCTGTCAAGCCTGTATTCGTTGGTCTGTGTAAGGTTTGCAAGCTGTTGGGAAAATATGTCCAGCTGATTGCGCTGCATATTCGATATCTCCGACATTTGAGAGGCTATCATTTCGTTAAATATCTTTATTGAGCCTGAAATCTCCTCTCTATTCTGCAGCATTTCCTCCATAATCGTCCTGTCCAGCTTGTCAATACTCTTCTCCATGGCTTCAAGCCTGGCTTCAAGCTTTATAAACCTGCTCATCAAAATAACCGAATTAATAACAAGCAACCCTATGACAATGTACATAAGTATATCAGTCATGGCTATACTTCCTTTATTTAAGTTTTATACCCTTTTCCACTTGACTCCCTCGGGGGTATCCTCAAGAATTATTCCCTGTGCTTTAAGATCATCCCTTATTTTGTCGGCCAAGGCCCAGTTCTTTTCCTTTCTTGCCTTCTGCCTTTCCTCTATAAGCTTTTCGATTTCTGAATCCAGGCTTTCTTCCTTTTTGTAAAGCAAGCCCAGTACTTCCGTAAGTTCCATAAGCATGTCATAGGATACCTTCACCAGTTCGACCGAGGATTCTGCTTTGACGTTGGAGTTGATATCTCTTACCATGTCAAAAATAACAGCTAATCCGTCAGCGGTATTCAAGTCATCATCCATAGCCTCGTTGAACTTGTTCCTGTACCCCAAAAGAGCCTCCTTGAAATTCTTCTCCTCCTGAATCAAAGGCTTCTCCTCAGCCTTATCCATAAGATAAACAAGGTTATTCTTTGCATTATACAGCCTTTCCAATGCACTTTTTGCCTGGTCTAAAAGCTCGGCACTAAAGTTCAAAGGGCTCCTGTAATGAGCTGAAATCATAAAAAGCCTGAAGACCTCCAGGTCAAATTTTTCTTCAATATCCCTTACTGTGAAAAAGTTGTTCAGGGATTTGGACATTTTTTCATTATTTATGTTTAGGAACGCATTATGCAGCCAGTACCTGGCAAAAGGCTTTCCTGTAGCTCCTTCACTCTGTGCGATTTCATTTTCATGATGAGGGAATACCAGGTCCTGTCCTCCTGAATGTATATCTATAGTCTCTCCCAGGTATTTCATAGACATGGCAGAGCATTCAATATGCCATCCCGGCCTGCCCATTCCCCAGGGGCTTTCCCATGCGGGCTCTCCGGGCTTTTGACCCTTCCAAAGCACAAAATCAAAGGGATTCCTTTTTACTTCATTTACATCTACTCTGGCGCCTGCCTCCAGTTCTTCGAGATTCTGCTTGGAAAGCTTGCCGTATTCAACAAACTTCGCAGTGTCATAGTATACGTCTCCGCCGACAGTATAGGTAAAGCCGTTGGCTTCCAGCCTTTTTATTATGTCTATTATTTCCTTGATATGCTCCGTAACCCTGGGATGATAATCAGCCTTCCTTATATTCAAGGCCTCGGCATCCTTGAAGTATTCTTTTATGTACCTGTCGGACACCTCTTTCTCTGTTGTGTTCTCATCCTTGGCTCTTTTGATTATTTTATCGTCGACGTCTGTAAAATTTTGAACAAAGGTTACCTTATATCCTCTATATTCAAGATATCTCCTTAGAATATCGAATATTATAAATGGCCTTGCATTTCCTATATGAAAGTAATTGTAGACAGTCGGTCCGCAGGAGTACATTTTTACTTCCCCCGGAGTCATCGGTTCAAACTCTTCCTTTTTTCTTGTCATTGTGTTGTACAGCTTCATTTTTAACACCTTCCCATTAATTATTATCATTTACAGTATTATGTCAATACTTTTCTTTATATACATTATCTCTATTCTCTTAATGCCTTATAGCGCCGGTATTTACGAGATCCTTCGTATACATAGATCTCTTCTTGAGTGTCGATACCTCTTCGGCTGAGTATTATAAATCCTTCTTCGCTTACCGGCCTCTTCCTCATGAAAAGAAACGGATAACCCTTCACAGTCTCCACATATTCATATTTTACATCATTATAATGCATTATATCGGGATATTCTGCCGCCTTCTGGGGCGGTGCAAGCCTAAAAACATATACAGCTGCAATTATCATTATTATCGAAATAAATATGAATTTGTTTCCGCTGCCTTTATTTCTCATTATAAACATTTTCAGGCGCCTCCCTTCCTACAACGCAGTATTGCGACGCTTATAGACATTTTATTTATTTATATATGATTGCTGCGGCATAAGCCGCAATTCCTTCACCCCTGCCGGCAAAACCCAAACCTTCTGAAGTGGTGGCCTTGATACCTATACAATCCTTGTCAAGCTGCAGCACTGCTGCTATATTTGCCTTCATTTCCTCTATAAACGGCGAAAGCTTTGGTTTTTCAGCTATTATTGTACTGTCTATATTTGAAATCCGATATCCCTTGGAGTCAAGAATATCCTTGACTTTTTTCAATAGAACAAGGCTTGATATCCCTTTATAGGATATATCACTGTCAGGAAAGTGCCTGCCAATATCCGATTCCCCGCAGGCGCCCAATAATGCATCCATTATTGAATGCACAAGCACATCCGCGTCCGAGTGCCCCAGCAGGCCTTTCTCATTAGGAATCTCTACGCCTCCCAGTATCAGCTTCCTTCCCTCTGTCAGCTTATGTACGTCATAGCCGTTTCCAACCCTGAATCCATGCATGCTTTCACCTCATTCCACAGTTCTTTTCATTATCGCTTCAGCAAAAATTATATCCTCAGGAGTTGTAATCTTGATATTCTCATAGCTTCCCTCCAGCATTTTCACCTTTATGCCCATACACTCAACCAGAAACGCATCGTCAGTACCTGATATACCTTTGCTATTGGCCATTTCGTGGGCTTTCTCAATTATATCCCTCTTAAAAGCCTGAGGCGTCTGGGTAACCCATACCTTTCCCCGCTCAGGTGTATATTGCACAAAACCCTCTTCATTCAATATCTTTATAGTCTCTTTCGCCGGCATACCTGCGGAAACCGCTCCGTAAATTTCTGCACCGTCAATACATCTTTCAATAATTCCCTCCGGCAATATAGGCCTGGCTCCGTCATGAATTACAACTATGCTGCAGTCATCCTCCAGTTCCATTATACCATTGTAAACCGACTGCTGACGCTCACTGCCCCCGGGAACCAGCTTGTCCACTTTATCGAAGCCATATCTGTCAATTATTTGCTCCTTGCAGGCCTTAAGCTCATCCCTGCCTGCAACAAGTATGATGCTGTCTATTGCATTGCAGCTTTGAAAGGCCGCCAGAGCCTGTGCCAGAAGAGGCCTATCATTTATCAGCATAAACTGCTTGTTCATTCCTGCATTCATTCTTGTCCCTTTGCCTGCAGCAAGTACAATTGCAGTATTCATAGCCCTTCAATCCCCCATTTTTTTTATAAATATACCCTAAGCGGACTTTATTTCTGCTTAGGGTAAAACAAATGCGGCTTGCGCCGCAATGTTTTACGATACTTTATCTGCGGCGGATTTTGGCTTTACAAATATCATTCTTCCGGCTGCAGTCTGCAGAACACTTGTCACTACAACCTCAATAGTATCTCCAATATACCGTTTCCCGCCATCTACAACTATCATTGTTCCGTCATCAAGATATGCGACTCCTTGGCCAAACTCCTTGCCGTCCTTTATTACCTGCACTACCATTTCTTCTCCCGGAAGCACAACAGGCTTCACCGCATTTGCAAGCTCATTGATATTCAGAACAGGCACCCTTTGGAATTCAGCCACTTTATTCAGATTGTAATCGTTCGTTATTACCTTACCGTTCATATACTGAGCCAGCTTCAGAAGCTTGGTATCAACCTCGGTCAGTTCTTCAAAATCCTTTTCCACTATTTCTACGTTTATATCCAGTTCCTTTTGAATCCTGTTAAGTATATCCAAACCTCTGCGGCCCCTGTTTCTTTTTAATGCATCCGATGAATCCGCAATATGTCTGAGTTCCTCCAGGACAAATGCAGGTATAATAAGCGGGCCTTCAACAAACCCTGTCTTACATATATCTGCTATTCTTCCATCTATGATAACACTTGTGTCGAGAATTTTTGGCTGCATAACGCTTTCAGCTTTTGCAGCCTGCTTTTCCTTTTCCTTCTGCACTAATCTTTTCCAAGGAATAAGCAATCCCAATATGTCCTCTCTTTTTTTAGTTGCTATACTTACTCCAAGATATCCAAGAAGCAAATATACAAGTATTGATAACAAAGTGCCCAACCATGCAAAAGGTATAAGCTTTATAGGACCGCTGCTTATAAGATAAGCAATAATAAGTCCTATAATCAGTCCTAAAGCTCCCACCAGCATTTCACCGGTCGGAATTTTTTGAAGCATCCTCTCAACTCTTGTGGTAGACTCCTTACCAAAATTAATCAGCCAGGAAGATATTAAATAAAATATAATTCCACCAATAACCCCGCCGAACAAAATCAGTGCAACAGAATTTGAACCTGAAAGGTTAAAACTGAGAAACCTTGTCACTTTAAAATAACTCGTAAGAAGATATACTGACTCCGCACCCAGAGCGGCACCCAAAATCATTAACACCCAAATAATTGCTTTTCGCATTTACAACTCACCTCCTTTTATCTAGTATATCCAGTTTGATACTTTTTAAGCAATGATAAACCAATTATAAGGCCAATTATATTATAACAAATAAATCTGCATTAAAGAATAACTATTGCTTATTTATTTAAGCCAAATATGCAAATATTTTTATTTCCCTCCGATTCTTTTTACTGTTTAATTATACCCAGTATCTTTTCCTCTATTTTCTCATAGGGCTCATCCAACATAAGCATAAGCTCGCTTACCAGCAGCTGCCTGACGTTTTCAAGCATTCTTTTCTCTCCTGTGGACAATTTTTTTCCGCGATCCGCAACTGTAAGGTTTTTTACAAGTTCAGATATCTCGAAAATATCGCCCTTCCTTATTATTGCCTCATTCTCCCTGTACCTCTTGCTCCAGTTCTTGCACATACAGCTTGTTTCTCCGGAAAGTATATTATATATATCGTCAATTCTGTCCCTGGATGTTATGTTTCTAATGCCATGAAACTCCGTCTTGCCTATGGGCACCATTACCTTCATATCTCCCAATGCTATTCTTATAACATAATACTTGCATTTTTCGCCAAGAACTTCTTTTTCCTCAATACCTTCAATAATCCCTGCGCCATGACGGGGATAATATATCATATCACCTATGCTAAACATCGATTTGCCTCCAGTCGGTCTTTTTACAACCTTACAAGATTTCCATAATCTTCTATAGCCGATAGAATGTCCACATTGCAATTATAAATTGACATTGGAATTCCTTATACTTATAATGAATATAGAACAAAGCTGAATCAACAGCTAACAATATCAGTTTGATACTATATTTTATGTTTACTTTTATATAGGAGTGATACCTGATGAAAGATTTGCTTTATGATAACTTCCAGGATAGCGTTGGTGAACTCTTGGTACGCCACAAAAGTATTCTTGATGTGCTGACGAAATATCAGGAGTCGCAGTCGAGAGTGAACAGAGCTGTGGTTAAGGCGGTAACCTCCTGCGGATGTATAGAAATCAACTCAAAAAAACAGAACTACGATAATGAGATAACGCTGCAGGAACTGAAGAATTATATGGATACTCATCTTAAGGGAAGCCTTTGTTCGAATTGCAGAGATGTTATTGAAAAAGAGCTGGGCAATAATCTTTTCTATATTGCAGCTTTATGCAACATAATGGATATCAGCATGTACGATGTGCTTCTGAAGGAATATGAAAAAATGCATACCCTTGGGATTTACAATCTGTTCTAAGTAAGTACGAAACCCTGTATAAGGCTTATGCCTCCGTACAGGGTTTTTATATTAATCATTCATTTTGTAATGGTACAGGGGGACGTTTCTCTTGTCCCGTTTGCGGGACAAGAGAAACGTCCCCCTGTACCATTTTATATATGCCTTTCGGTCTGTATCTGTTCATATACTCTCTTAAGGCTTTCCTTGATTATCCTTGCCCTGACCTCTCCTATGCCTTCCACTTCATCCAGTTCTTCAATGGAAGCTCCGAGAATCCTTTGCAGCCTTTCAAAATCAGATACCAAATTTTCAATTATATTCATAGGCAGCCTTGGAATTTTGCTCAGTATTCTATATCCTCTTGTTGATATCGGAAGGTCCAAAGCATTGATATTATTACCCAGTCCTAATATCCTGGCTACAAAAGGCAGCTCAAGGAGGTCCTCTGAGGATTGGTTCCTCAAGGTTCTGATTATTTCCTTATAATTATTTTCCTCTCCCTTGGGCAGGTAGTCCCTGATCAGAAGTACTTCTTCCTCCTTCAAGCCCGCAACCAGTTCTTCCAGCTGCATACTGACAAGCTTTCCTTCAACTCCCAGTTCATGTATGTATTGTTCAACCTCAGTCACAATCCTGTTTACAATCTCAATTTTCTGCACTGCCAGTGCCACATCCAGCACAGTTGCAATATCGTCAAACTCTAAAGAACCAAGGTTCGCCAAGGTTCCGTCCAGCACCGATTTATACTTGGTCAAGGTCTGCAGCGCCTGATTGGCTTTGGACAATATTATACTGATATCCTTAAGAACATATTTCAGATATCCTTTATAAATAGTTATGATGTTCCTTCTTTGAGAAATAGAAATAACAAGCTCCCCGGTCTGCCTTGCAACCCTCTCCGCTGTTCTATGCCTGATACCGGTTTCGGAAGACGGAATTGAAGGATCGGGTATCAATTGAGTATTGGCATATAGAATTTTTTTGCAATCCCTGCTGAGTATGATTGCTCCGTCCATCTTAGCCAGCTCGTACATATACGCCGGCAAGAAGTCCGAATTGATATGAAAGCCTCCATCTACAAGGGACATAACCTCTTTACTGTCGCCAACCACAATAAGTCCGCCTGTTTTTGCCTTCAGTACGCTTTCCAGGCCTTCCCTCAGGGAAGTGCCGGGAGCAATCATCCTGAGGCAGCTCTGAAGGCCGTCATCCCTTCCCATTTCATCCCTCATATGCTTATCCTCCTATTACTATGTCAAGCATATTATTTACATTTGATACCCCAAGTACCTCTATGCCTGATTTGTCGTTAAGCCTGCTTAAATTGTTCTCGGGTATTATGCATCTCTTAAAACCAAGCTTTGCAGCTTCATTTACCCTCTTCTCGACAAAGTTCACCGCCCTTACTTCTCCGGCAAGCCCTACTTCTCCAATAATTACAGTACTGCCGTCAATTTCCCTGTCCCTGAAGCTGGAGGCAATAGCTGCAACTATTCCAAGGTCTGCTGCAGGCTCGTTAAGCTTG
>Ga0116184_10002743_pt1 | contig 15084 bp, 9 predicted proteins | sample AD_JPNNA5_MetaG_FD_89886 | JGI IMG/M metagenome (GOLD analysis project Ga0116184, IMG submission 89886) | Active sludge microbial communities of municipal wastewater-treating anaerobic digesters from Japan - AD_JPNNA5_MetaG | ecosystem: Engineered > Bioreactor > Anaerobic > Digestate | place... | reverse complement strand
GAAAAAATCCAGCAATCCGTCGTTGTTGTAATCCCCCCAAACCTGCTGGCCGCTGGCCGTGAAAGGCAAATCACCACTGGTCAGCGGAGTCTCAACAATCTCCAGCGTAACGATCGCCGGATCTTGTGCTGCCACTGTGAATGAGATAAGCAAAGCGCTTACAACTAGTAAATAAAAGTTTCTCATAATACATCGTCTTTATTGGTGAATACTTATAGGGAAATAATTAATAGCCATAATTCTGGTCTGAGGGTGACAAGTTGGGGTTTGAATTTATTTCAACAATGGGTATAGGGTACCTTGTATGTTTTTCAGCAATCAATGCACTGGCCTTTGCCCATCGGTTTCGTGCCGAGATGAGGGGGACGAACTGACCTGTCCGCAAGAGGTCAAAGCGGCGCCATCCCTCGAAACAAAGCTCCCGCATGCGTTCATCCAGAATATTTTGCCGGAATTCGTCGGGAGACATAGAAGCCGGCCATTTTTTATCGGCAGGGAGCGATCCTCCCCAGGCTCTGGCTCTGATTTTGTCATTCACCACGGCAACAGCCCCGGGCGTATCTCCGGTTTCGTTCATGCATTCGGCAAGTGAAAGCAGGATATCAGCATACCTCACATAATACATATTTTTCCCCGACTCGTAAAAACTCTGGATACCGTTAATACGAAAGTCCTCATATTTTTTAATGTGGGGCAGCAGCTGGTCCTCTCCGAAACCTGCATATACCGAAGGGAAGATGTTTCCGTTAACAAAATTATACCGAATGCTCTCCTCTTTCCGGAGGTCCCCCGGTTCCCACAGACCTCCCATAGAGACATCATTCCTGCAGTATTCTGTTGGCAGAAGCAAGTCATACCCTCCGATCGCATTTGTAGGCACACTGGAAGTTGCCCTTGATCCGCAGTACCATTGTGCTTCGTTGGTATCAGGCCAGACATTGTTGAAATAAAACGTATAGATGGGTTCTTTCCCGGGTGACTTGAGCGGATCCCACAAGTCGGAAAAACGGGCTGCCAAGGAGAAACCGCCATTGGTGACGATATCCTGGAAAAGGACTCTGGCCTTTTGAAAATCACGAAATCCTGATTCCACAGGAGCTGACATGTACATTTTCCCCATCAAAGCTTTGGCTGCCCATTGTGTAGCGATGCGCGGGTCCGGAGCAGTTTTACCCAAAAACCGGATGGCCGTAGTGAAATCGTCTTCGATCATGCGATAAATTTCAGCTACCGGTTTTCTTCCCGAAAGGGTAATATTCGCACCCTTGACCTCAGGGACCGGGAGTCCGCCCCAGTTCGTGGCCAGTTCAAACATTACGGCAGCCCGATAGAATGCAGCCTGGCCGATATAGGATTTTATCTCAGCGGTATCTTTGGAATCAGCAGATTCCAGTAAGGCGCGGAGGTGGTAAAGCGCCTCGGAAGCTTGCACCACCACCGGCCATCGGATGTTCCACAACTGGGCAATGGGTTTATTTTCGGAACTGTAAAAGCCATCGTACTTATCGAGTCCGCCCTGGTCGGCTTCGGTCCTTACCTGGTATTCGCCCTGCTGCGATTCATCGGTTCCCAGCATCAGAAAGAAACCCTTCCGGTTTACACGGGTACTCCGCCATTTGAAATAAAGGCCATTCAGGAAAGGCTGCACATTGTCGAGTGAGGAAAAGAGCTGTTCAGACGATAAGGAAGTTTGAGGATCCTGGTTCAAAAAATCATCCTTGCAGGAACTCATCACCAAGATACCACCAGCCAGGAGTATTATTAAAGATATTTTCATTGTCTTCATAATCAGAAATCTAATAAGTTTAAAAACCGATGTTCAATCCCAGAAACCAGGACCGGGAAGAGGGGTACCAGTCTCCGCTATCAGGGTCATATCCCTTGTACGGGGTTATTGTCAGCAAGTTATTTCCAGTACAATAAATTCTGAGGTTATCGATTCTGACGGCATTCATCCATTTTTTCGGAAAGGTGTAGGAAAGTGAAAGTTCTGATAATCTGACAAATGATGCATCCTGAACTGCCCAATCCACTTCTCCAAGGCCGAAACGGCCGCCGTCGGAATAAGCCCTGGGAATCCCGGTGTTTGTATTTTCCGGTGTCCACCGTTTCAGCAGGTCGGTGTGCGCAGCAGAATTGCCAATGCTTCCCATCAGGGTTTCATAGAGATAACTAACCCTGTCGGCTCCCACTGAATAGGTAATGTTCATGTTAAGTGCGATCCCCCGGTAACTGAAGAATGAGGAAAATCCACCGTAAAAGTCAGGGTCGTTTTTTCCCACCACAAACCGGTCAAGGTCGTTGATAATTTTATTGCTGTCACGGTCCAGGGGAAGAATATCTCCCGGCTTCACAACGCGCGAGCCCAGCTGGAGTGAATTAACGTAAGGCATATCCGATTCCTGAACAATGCGGTCGAATTTGTAGACATAAATATTATTAAGGGGTTGACCGACGAAAAGGTTTCCTACACGCTGGATTTCGTTGTTTGAATATCCGCCAAGGCGATAGATCTCTTTTACATCCTCATACAACCGGGTGATTTTATTTTTATCAGCTGCAATGTTGAAGGAGACGGTCCAGTTTATCTTTTTGCTCTTCACCGCGTCTACATTCAACGCGAATTCAACGCCCTTGTTCTCCAATGCGCCCACATTGTCAATCATGGTCAGGTATCCCGATGAGGGAGCCGTGCTCCTTTCCATCAGCAAATCTTCATTGTTGATATGGAAAATGTCGAACGACAAGCTGATTCGGTCTTTGAGGATCGCCGCGTCTATACCGGCATTGAGTTGTTTTTGTTTTTCCCACCGGAGATCAGGATTCCCATAGCGGCCGCCGTTGGTCAGGATATTGGACCCCAGGGAAATCGAAGGAGCGAAAATCGTCATGTAGCCATAATTCGGGATATTCTGGTTTCCGGCGATGCCATATCCCAAACGTAAGCGAAGGTTGCTGAATACATGCTGATTGTCCATGAAATCCTCACCGGTAATATTCCATGAGCCGGCAACTGAAGGAAAGAAACCCCATTTATTGTTGGTGCCAAATTTCGACGATCCGTCGTACCGGCCTGATAAGGTGAGATAATACCTGGAATCGTAGGAATAGTTAATTCTGGACAAATAGGAAGAGAGGGAATAAGATATAAAGTTGGAAGCCAGGTAAAAGTTCTCTTTATCTGAAGCCCCCTGGGAATACTTGTAAGAGAACAGGTCATTATTGTACCCATTGGCATTCTGCTGGTTGTAATTGTAATCGTAAAACGACCGGTTTGTTCCCAGGATCAGCGATAACCTGTGCCGGTCGGCAAAAGTCCGCTCATACGAAAGTGAATTGTCCCACTGCCAGTTGGCATTTTTGCTTTTCACCTGAACAGATTGACCGTCGTAAACTGATTTATAGGATTGTGTTGAGGTGGTGGGGAAATAAGAATAATTTTCGGACTGAAGCAGGTCAATGGAAAAGGTGCTTCGGATATTCAATCCTTTGAGAGGAGTAATGGTTACATAATTGGTACTCATCAGCCGGTTGGAGAATATGTCGGCATCGATGTACAGGTCGCGAAGGGGATTGGAAGCACTTTGATTATCGATTTTCCCTTCGCGCATATACCAGTATTCTTTTGACAAGGGCAACAACGGGCAGGCACGCAGCGCCGTGATAAACATGTTGCCATTTCCTACAGGCTGTTCATTGGTATATATAAAAGAATTGCTCGTCCCCACCTTAAGCCAGGATTTCACAACCTGGTCAAGGTTTATTTTACCGGTATACCGTTTGTAGCCTGATTTTTGCAACTGGCCGATCTGTTTATTGTAATTAAAACTCAGGTAATAATTGCCATTTTCATTCCCTCCTGACATGCTCACGGAGTGATTCTGCCTGTATCCTCTCCGGGTCACCTCGTCCAGCCAGTTGTAGGTGGTATCCCTGGCATACGATTCCAGTTCTTCTTTGCTGAATATCAAATTCTTTACCGGATTGGTAACCGTCAAACTTTTAGCAATGTAATTTTCCCTGTTGGCATTGGGGTATTTATCCATGTAAGCATTGGCATAGGCATCCACACGCAGATCGAAAACCTGGGGACCAGTCATCAGGGGCATTTCATTACTGAATTCCTGGAAACCCATCCAAGTGTCGTAGGTGATTTTCTGGTTTCCTTTTGATCCCTTTTTGGTGGTTATGACCAGAACCCCATTTGCACCCCGTGAACCGTAAATAGCTGTAGCAGAGGCATCCTTAAGCACATCCACAGTTGCAATATCGTCAGGATTCAGCATCTCAAACCCCCCGTCTATTACCAGGCCATCAACGACAAAGATAGGATTGGTGCCATACTGGATTGAGTTGTTCCCCCTGATTTTTATCGAGGATTTCGCTCCCGGGGCAGGATTGCTCTGGATGTAAATCCCCGGAACTTTCCCCTGTAAAGCCTGTGTGACAGAAGAAGTGGGCACCTCTTTAAGCACCTCGGATACTACCCGGGATACACTTCCTGTAAGATCAGACTTTTTGAAGGCGGTACCTACGATAACCAGTTCTTCAATCTCCTGGATGTTTTCCTTCAGCGTGATGTCCAAAAACTGATTTTCACTCACCCTTATCTCTTCGGAAGTGAAACCCACGAAAGAAAAGAGGAGGGTGGATGGCAGCGGAATTCTGAGTTGAAAGGAACCATCGAAGGCTGTGACTGTACCCAAACCAGACAATCCTTTTACCAGAACAGTAACCCCGGGAAGCGGTTCATTTGTTTCAAAATGGCGGACTCTTCCCTTAACCTCAACATCCTGAGCCGCTGCGAATGCAGGAAACATCCACGTAGCCAGGAGAATCCCGATAATTAATCGTTTATTCATGATATCTGTATCAATTTTCATTTAATCTTTTCACTATGGCCATGTCAATAAGGATATGACGCTATTAATCTGATTCCGTTGTTATCTTCGATCTCAAAGAGTCTCCCGAAATTCCGGATTCAGCCAGGTGTACCAGTGCGCCCCGGTGGATCTGGTCATTTTCCAGGACTTCCCGGAACAGATTTTCCGCTTCTGCGATGTTTCCCGCGCCAAGTTCGCCGAGCCCCATCAGGTAAAGACAGAGCTGATGGTTTCTCTTGTCGAGGTCATCCTCCCAGATCAGGATGTCGGGAAATAAAACCGCGAAGTAATCCATGGTAATTTGGTCGTTCAGGTGGTTTTTCCCGTAATCGCGCAGTTTCCGGAAGCGGTTGGCTGCCTCACCGGGCTGGTCCATCATTTTCAGGGCCATCCCCTGGTAGAAGATGGTATCGGGCTGCTGGTCATTGTAAAACATGGCTGCTGAAGGCTCCGCCAATCCGGTAGAAGCTTTACGCCAGCAAGTCACGGCCATCTCCCGGTCTCCCAATCCGTCAGCGGCCACACCGGTCCAGAATTCAATCTCGTTTTCCTGTGCCACGGCGAGTTTGCCTTCACCCAGGTTTTCGGGATAGTGGGTGGCAAGGTTGAGGAGATTCAGTGCTTCGGCATACTTTCCGGACCTGATGGCTGCTTTGGCTATTTCGGTAAGACTCCATACATACTGTCCGGTGACCTTGCCTTCCCCCCCCTCCCAGGGATGGAATTTCCGCGACATCACCAGCTGATATGCTTTGTGATGCTTTCCGAGAGCGTTGAGGAGCGCTATACGTTCCAGGAAGAGGTCATCGCGGCTTTCCACGAGGAGAGGATGGTTTTCGAGGAAGAGGAGTCTCTCCCGGGGATCATCATTAAGCCGTTTGCGGAGCTGATCCAGTTCCATCAGCATGCGGGCGTCCGAGGGGTCGAGGGCAAAGGCTTTCTCCATGTACTCCCGGGCTTTGGAGGCATCGTGCCGTTTGTTAAACCATGCCAGCGCCAGGTTGCGGTGGACGGTTGGAAAGGAGGGATCAAGGGAGGCAGAACGTTCCCAGTTGGCAATGGCATGCTCGTAAATCCGTGCGTTGTACTGCAGGTTTGCGAGGTAGTAAGGAGCCCTGGCATCCCCGGGATTGAATTTCACTGCCCATTCAAGGATCATGGATTCTTCGGGCCTGTTGGGGAAGCAGAAGTCGGGCGGGGTCATGGCGGCCTCCCTGCAGAATTCCCGGGCGACCTCTTCCCTGCCCTGATGAAAGGCGCACCATGCTTTTAAATAGAGCGTCATGGGGTACGCTGCACCGGTTCCGGGATTTACAGCGACCGTTGCCGTTCCGGGCATGGGTTTGAGCGCACCGCTCATTTCCGGTAGTCCTTCCGTACAGGTGTCCATGAAACGGATGGCCTCCCCGTACTGCCCGGCGAAGAGGTAGTCCAGGGCAAATTCGAGGGTCGTATGGATATTCCTGCGCATCAGAGTTTTCATCTGTTCAATGGCATCCGCGTCATCGGTGAGCAGGAATTTTTCGAACCAGAGGGCGTAGTTGAAGGGTTCCTTCTTCAGTGATTCGTCGATCCAGCGAAGGGCTTCCTCCCGCCTGTCCAGGTTCCGGAGAATGATACTCTTTACCAGGCGGGCTTTGGGATTGCTCCCGTTGCGTGCCAGGGAGAGGCCGGCGGCTTCCAGGGCTTCGGGCCATCTGCCGTTTTTCATCTCTATCCGGGCGATCTGGAACCACCCGTTTTCGGCCCAATGGGCGTTCCATACCGACTTGTAAAAGGCGGCGTAAGCCTCCTCTTCTCTTCCGGAAAAGAGAAGGGAGAGTCCAAGGTTGTAATGAGATTCTCCGTCGATAGGGTTGGGATTCAAGGCGGTAAGCGTTTGAATCGCTTTCCGGTAGTAGTCTGCCGCCTGAAGGAACCTTCCTCTTCGGAGGAGCCACAGCCCCATGGCGTTGTTACAACGGGAGTCCGAGGGGTCCCTGCGGAGGGCTTCCAGATAATAGTCGCGGGGATCGAAGGTGGCGTGGCGGTATTGTTCGAGGTGCAACCCGATGAGGTAAAGCTTCTCGTTGGTGGTCACCTTTTCAGGCCGTTCCGGGGCTTTGGCGGGTTCCGGGATGGACTTGCCCGGTCCTGTCTCCGGCTTCCAGGATACCAGGCATTGCCCTTCCGCAGAAAAGAGGGCTATGCTGATTTGCTGCTCCGGTGCGCCACCGGGAGTTGCATTTCCTGCTTCCGGAAAAAATTTACGATAAGCAGCGTCCTCCGCTTCCGGAAGGGGAGCTGTCTGCCGCTTGCCTCCGTTCAGTCCGGAGGAAAGGTTCCCTTTCACAGAAGGCGGAGTGATTCCGCCCTCCTCTGGGCTGGAATCCACGAGGCTTCCCGTTTCCCGGGAAGTCACAGGAATTTTCACTTCTGCGGAAAAAGAGGTTCCGGGGTGAAAGTCAAAGTTTTTTTCCAGAATAACCTCACTTCCGTTGCAAAGGCGCACCGTCGCACCAGGAAACGCCCGGGTAGTATAGGCCCTGATCAAGGCTTTGTCCCCCGTAATTTCAAGGTTTACCATCGCGTCCCGGGTGGCGTTTTTCACCTTTCCGAGGTCCCGGTAAGGCATAAAATACTGGGTGAAGGTTTTGGTCTCGCCGGGCATGAGCCACGAAAAGTCAGGCTGGTTATCGGTGAAGACGCCGCACATCAGTTCGATGTAGGGGCCATCCTGGTCGGTGAGGTTGCGGTCCCATGCCCTTCCGAATTCGCCGTTTCCCCAGGTCCACTGTTTTTTCCCGGGAGAAAGGTGATGGTTGGCCACGTGGAGCATCCCGCCTTTCGTGTCGTGTTCATACCCGCCGATGAAGTCATATTCTGAAGATACGGCCATAAAAGAGGTGGGTACCGGGATATTTTTGTACATCGAGATATCGGTTCCCGGGAGTAGTCCACTTTGTAATAGATGCCGTCGGCGATAGGAAATTTCGACACGTCGCGTTTTCCGTGATCAAAAACGGCTTGAACGTCGGGAGGAAAGACCGACTGGTAGTGGTCGTTCACCTTTACTGCTGGATTGGCCCACCACAGGAAGGTCTGGGGAAAGTCAGTACGGTTGACGAGGCGTACCCTGATTTCCAGGTAAGCGCGGTCAGGGTAGAGGGTAAATCCGGCGGCTCCCTGGGTGTGAAACATCCGTTCATATTCGTTACACCAGACCGTCACGCTGTTGTCTTCGTTCATTTCGATGGAATAATCGACCGGGCTGAAGGTCGTGGGTCGGTGGTGCTGGGGCCAGTTGAATTCTATGCCCCCCGATATCCAGGGCCCGGTCAGTCCCACCAGTGCGGGCTTAATCACCTGGTTGTAATAGACGAAATGGCGTTGTTTCAGTTTGTCCCAGGCCATCTGAACGCGGCCCCCCAGTTCGGGGAGGATCATGATTTTCAGGAATGGATTTTCGAGGAAGAGGGCGTTGTACTCCCTCTCTTCCTTAGCGTCAAAGATCCTTTCGATAACAGGATAGGGATAGACCACCCCGCTGCTGCCCTGATAGACCCTTTTTTCGAGGAACATCGGATTTTTTTCAGGTTTTCCGACCGGATAGGTGGGAATGACCACCTTTTCATGCCAGGCTTTTACGAAAGGACTTTCTGCGGGGACGGTAGCAGACTCCTGCACCCCTGTAACGGTCAGTCCGGGCATATCGCGATTGATTTCTTTTTGCATCGTTAATGTCACTTAATTTGTCAGGATTAACTATCCGATGAGTTCTTTTTCGATTTCCTCGAGGGAACGGCCTTTTGTTTCAGGCAGTTTCCGGAGGATAAAGAGGAATCCGGCGATACAAATCACGGCGTAGAGCCAGAAAGTTCCCGATGCCTTAAGGGCTTTGTTCAGCAGCGGGAAGGTATAAGTAAGCAGGAAGCAAGCCGTCCAGAGGGAGGTGGTACCCACCGCCATGGCTGCACCGCGGATCCTGTTGGGGAAGATTTCGGCGAGGACTACCCAGGTCACCGGGGCCAGGGTCATGGCGTATACGGCGATGGCCATCACGATCAGCGTGAGGATGGGAATTCCCCGGATGCCCGTGAAATAGCTGGCCCCCAGCAACACATAAATAATGGCCAGTCCGGCCGCCCCCAAAAGCATCAGCTTGCGCCGGCCCCATTTGTCCACCACGCGCATGGCCACCAGGGTGAATACCAGGTTCACGGTTCCGGTGATCACAATGTTGAAAAGCATGTCGGAGACCGAATAGCCGGCGGCGGTGAAGATTTCGTCGGCATAGTTGAAGATGACGTTGATGCCGCACCATTGCTGGAACGCGGTGATGACAATGCCGATTATGATCATGGGGCGGACGCTCTTTTCCCACAGGGCTTTCCAGTTGATTTTTGAGGAGGGGTCCTTCAGCGTCTCACGGATATTGGCGGCCTCGTCCCTGGCATAGTGGGCCCCGCCGATCTTTCCCAGGATCGTCATACATCCTTCGTTGTTGCCGGTTTTTGCCAGGAAACGCGGGCTTTCGGGGATGAAAAAGGCAAGTACCAGAAAGGCGAAGGCAGGGAAAGCCTCGGCCCAGAACATCCAGCGCCATCCCATCTGACCATTCCAGGAGTTTCGGATAACTTCGTCGGAAGTTCCCGGCGCCACCTTCTCGGCGATCAGGTAATTGACGATCTGGGCCGACAGGATGCCGATCACGATGGTCAGCTGGTTCACCGAGACCAGGCGTCCCCGCATCGGCGCCGGGGAGATTTCAGCGATGTACATGGGCGAAATGGTGGAAGCCAGTCCGATCCCCACCCCTCCGATCAGCCGGTAAATGATGAAGGGAGTGAAATGATCCACTGCACCAGTTCCTATGGCCGACACCAGGAAAAGGAGAGCAGCAAGGATCAGCGGCAGTTTCCGGCCATAGCGGTCAGAGAGGTATCCCGAGAAGACCGCGCCGATCAGGCATCCGATCAGGGCGCTGCTCATGGCCCACCCCTGCAGGACTGCGGAATGGGTGATGTAGAAAAACCGCTCATAAAAGGGTTTGGCGCCCCCGATGACCACCCAGTCGTAGCCGAAAAGGAGCCCCCCCATGGCGGAAACCAGGGTCAGGCCGATGATAAACCGCTTGTTAAAAGTAAAATTTTCCATCCCAAAAGATTTATGATAGACAAATGTATCGAAAGGGAACAACAAAAGAAATGCACAATTCAATCAAAATATAGACAATTTTATCATTTTGTTTATCCGTATTCTCCGGTATTTAATGTCTACCATCCTGATTTTTTTGATGTTTCTATTCCTGACACGGTTTTTTCGATTGAAAATATTATTTTTGTTTGACAAACCGGAAGCGATGAAGAAAATGGATGGTTTTCCGGGGCAGATCAGTTTTGTTCTACCGGAAAAGATACTGGAGCGGGTGCGGAGGAATCGGCTGATTTCCGATCTGTACATCACCGACATCGGGTATTATCCGAGGGCACAATTTCACTTCCGTGCCCGGACGGTGGGTTGCCCACAGAATATCCTGATATACAACATAGAGGGTTCCGGGGAGATCTGGGTGGAGAACACGCGGCATCTCCTTCCACCGGACCATTTTTTCATCATTCCGGCGGATAAACCGCACAGGTATTTTTCGACGGGCGGAGATCCCTGGTCGATCTATTGGATCCATTTCACGGGAGAGAAAGCGGGGCTTTTCTGCCGCTATTCACAACAGCCCGCCTATATCGAAAGGAACAAATTTTCGCGGATCGCCGAAAGGATCCAACTTTTCGAAGAGATCTTCCTTATCCTGGAGCGGGGGTATTCTATCGAGACCCTGGAATATGTCAACCTCTGTCTGGGGCGGCTGCTGGCCACCTTTTCTCACCTGTCACAGTTCAGTAACATGACATCACAGTCCCCTCCGGATGCGGTAAGCCGGAGCATCAACTATATGCTGGAGAACCTGCGGCACAAGCTGCATCTGGAAGATCTGGCGCGGGAAGCCGGACTCTCCGCATCCCATTTCAGCAGGTTGTTCACCCGGCAGACGGGCCATTCCCCGATAGATTATTTCAACCAGCTGAAGATACAGCATGCTTGCCGGTTGCTGGACAATACCAGCCTTACGGTCAAAGAGGTTGCCGGCGAACTGGGATTCGAAGACCAGTTTTATTTTTCCCGCACTTTTCACAAGGTGATGAACCTTTCCCCGCTGAAATACCGGAGCAAGCTGAAGGGATAAGCAATTCTTTCTTATTTTTGGGGAGGGAAGTTTCTTCCATACAAAACAAAGATCAACGGAGCAACGCGGTGCTAATTTCGCAGAAGTGAAGAACCACAGCGAGACCGGATTTTATAAATAACTGAATATCTATTTATTGTATGAATAAAATAGGAACACAATATTTCCGGATACTGTTCCTGTCCGTGGTCATCCTGCTGGCCGGCGGCAATTGCCGGGCCCAGCGCGAAGGGTATTCCGTCGTCGTCTATTTTGAAGGTCACCAGATTACCGACTCCCTGTTTTTGCTGAAATACCGGGGCAGTCACGCCTACCGGATCAGCGGGCAGCTGATGAAAAACGGAAAGGGGCTTTTCCGGGGAGAAAAGCTGCTTACGCCGGGGATGTATGCCGTTGAGTTAAAGGAGAAGGGAAACATTGCCTTTCTGATCAGCGAGGGAGCCTCCCAGCATTTCACCCTGTCGGCCAATCCTGCGAGACTCCCCTTGATGTTGCGGTTTGACCGGTCGCCCGAGAACCAGGCCTTTGCCGACTACCAGCGGTTTATGGAAAAGACCCGCAAGGATCAGGAAGCTTTGGAGAAACGGCTTCAGAATAGCAAGAACGACATGGATACTGCCAAGGTCCTCAATGCGGCTTACAAAAAGCTGGAGCAGGAGCGTGACAATAAGGTTGCTGCCATCAACCGGCAATTTCCGGGATCCATGCTGGCGCTGTTTGTCAATGCCGTCCACGAGGGTGCCATTCCGGCACCCGATTTTCCCATGACCCTGGCCAACCGGGATAATCTGATCAGGGATTATTACGCCAATTACACCAAGCGGCACTATTTTGACCTCGTCGACTTCTCCGATCCGCGGATTACGGCCACGCCCCTGCTGGAGCAGAAAATCGACTTTTATTTCAAGCATGCGGTCCACCCCCACCCCGATTCGGTGAGGGCATATGTAAGGCCCCTCCTCGGAAAGGCTGACATTCACGATGCCGTCCTAAGCCAGGCGGCCACATTCCTGTATGAGCTGTACCGGGGATCCCTCCTTCCGGAGCACCGCCAGGTATGTGTCGACATTGCCGAGGAATTCATCCTCCCCCACCGGTCAAAATTTGACGACAATGCCTTTGTGGCCCGGGTGGAAGAGCGGACACGTATGGCCCGGCTGAATCCCGTGGGGGGGAAGGCCACCGACCTGGTGCTTCAAACCCCGGAAGGGGAAAAGGTGCCCCTTTCCGCAGTAAAAGCGCCCTTCACCATCCTCTACTTCTTCAACCCCGGATGCGATGCGTGCCAGCCCGTCACCGACCGGCTGATAAGAATTTACAAGGGCAACAAATCACGGGGCATGGAAGTGTATGCAGTCTATCTCAACCGGGACCGCAAGGTGTGGACCGACTACATCTCTTCCAAAGGGCTGGACTGGATCAATGTGTATGACCCTTCGGGGACCGAAATGGTGGAGGAGAAATACGACATCTATGCCATGCCGATGATTTATGTGCTGGACAAGGATAAAAAGGTGGTCGCCCGGGATGTGTCGGTGGAGCGCCTCCCCTCCCTCCTTTTACAAAGGACACCTCTCGGAAATTAGAAATATTCCGGAAATAAGTATGTTATTAATTATACTTTTTGCCCAGGCACGATAATGCACCAATCGACTTGAAATTCAATGCGATAAGTCCAGGCTTAATTTAAGTGGTCCGCCAAGCCCTTCCCTGATTATTCGCATCAAAGTGCTACGACATATATCACTTGCATCGTTTTCAATGCTTGAAATGTAATGCTTTTTTGTGCCGACTATTTTAGCAAGTTTCTCCTGGGTCATTTGCTTTTGTTTACGGGCTTCCTGAATTAAAACTCCGGTTTTAAAAGCTTCAAACTCCTCTTCGTATTGCTCACGCATTGGTTCGCCCTTTTTGCCATATATTTTTGTCCAGGTGCTCTTCCCAGTCAACAATATTATTTTTTTCGTCGTTATTCAAGGCAACTTAGTTTTAACCGTTTGGCTCTCTCAATTTCATTCTTTACACCCAGCCCCTAGTCGAAGAAGCGGTTGGGGAAGATGTTGACGGCCAGGAATCCGAAGATGCCGGAGACCACGATGATGGCCAGGTCGGCAAGATGACCCGTAAGGTTCTTGCGGAGAGTGTACCCTTTCCCTCTGCTGAGCAGCAGGAAGTGGAGTGCCGCCAGAGCCAGGCTGAGCCATATCCACCGTGCCACCGGGTTGACCTCGACACGGAATTTCAGGAAGTTGCTGTTCGGGCTTGCCAGCTTCAGGGTGCCCGGAAAGAGCCAGGTGAAAGCCTTTCCTTCAGGGAGTTCCATACGTATCTTCCAGGTCTCGCCATATTCGTCAATTTTGTTGAAATCCTTGTCGAGCGCCACGGCACGGACGAACCCATCGCCGTTAAATATCACGTTATAGTTGAAGAAATCGCCGTAGATCCTCATATCTTCGGAAGCAGGATTAAAGGATCCCACCGGAAGCTTAACCAGCATGTAGTCGTCCTGGGTAAGGATCCATGTTTCTCCGCCCTTGTCGATGAGGTAGGCATAATAGAGCCTGTCGCGGAAGTCGACGCATGCGATGTGTTCGAAGCGGAGCCCTTCGGGGAGTTCCACATTGCGGACATAGGGTTTTCCCCTCACCATCTTGACGTGAAAGAGCTGATGGGCAGCATCAACCACCAGGTACCCCTCGTCGCACGATTTCCGGGTGGTGGGGATTCCGGCGATTTTCACCGCCGGAAACTGAAATCCTTTGTGGTAGAGGGCTGCCGAGAAGAGGCGGCTCTTTTCCTCGTCGACCTTGTTGGTTTTGGCGTCGGTAAATTCCATCCGCCAGGTGATGCGGAAGTAATCCTCAGGCATTTCGAGGTTGGCCCTCCCCGATTCCGCCTCGAAGAGAGGATAGAGTCCGGGGTCGGGGGTATACCGGTCGGAGGGTTTGTAGCGGAAGGTGGACCGGGCGTTGTTGACTTCACGGGCGTCGATGGCGATTCCCCTGATGGTGTCCATCATAGTTCCCGAGAGCATCAGCTGGCGCATGTAAAGCATCGGCAGCTTCTCCTCATATTCTTCGCGGGTGTATTGGTTTCCGCGGGTATCTTCCCTGACCATGGGTTCCCCGGTGCGCTGAATCATAAAGAGGTCGTCGACGCAGCTGTACATGATGAAGGGGGTTCTCACCGGTTTTCCGAAGATCATCCAGTAAAGCTGCGGGAGGGCGGTGGCGGCGGCCATCACGGCCACCAGCACCAGTATATATCTGCTTAAGCGAACCATCACATTTCTCCTTTCCTGAAACGGTAACCCGAAAACAGAAGCGCAACACTCAGCAGGCAGGTGAGCAGGAAGAGGGCCAGGATGGCGGGGCCATACCCTCCGGGGACACTGCCGGTGAGGTAGAGGGGCACGAAGGCGGCGGCCACCAGTAAGTAGAGGATCCGCCTCAGCCATACCGGTTCCAGGATGATCAGGGCGGCGAGGTAATAGGCGGCGAATCCCGCCAGGAACCAGGGGGTCACCGACACCACCGCCGAAAAAATGATCTCCGTAGGAAACCATACCCGGGAGAGACCGCACAGGAGAAGGAAGAGCAGCAGGAAGCATGCCAGGAGGCAGAGGGTGCCAAACTGCATCATCATCAGCAGGCTGCAGTTCTCCTCCACCGGGAGGTGAAAGGTGAGCTTGATGCGTTTGTTGACGGTCTCGGGGAAATACTGGGCCACCGCCAGGACGAGACCTCCCGCCAGGGGGATGTACCTCAGGAGGCGGAACCAGGAATGGCCCTGGAAAAGGATGAAGTACCAGTAGTTGTTTGCCTCGTGGAAGGTGATGTCATGCCTCACCCTGATAAAAATATACGCCACCGCCAGCACTGCCAGCAGCGTGTAGAGGAGCAGAAACCACCGCACCTTGACCCACTCCTTGAAAATCATCGATCGTATCACCATAAGTATAATTTATCGTGTAAAATTGTT
>Ga0116184_10002734_pt1 | contig 15112 bp, 10 predicted proteins | sample AD_JPNNA5_MetaG_FD_89886 | JGI IMG/M metagenome (GOLD analysis project Ga0116184, IMG submission 89886) | Active sludge microbial communities of municipal wastewater-treating anaerobic digesters from Japan - AD_JPNNA5_MetaG | ecosystem: Engineered > Bioreactor > Anaerobic > Digestate | place... | reverse complement strand
CCAAGACCACGTGGGCCCTCGACCCATCCGCCATCGGCCGGTGCTTCGAGGCCGCGAGGACGGTGCGTGACCGCGTCGATCTGGCTTTCGTCGACCGCACGCTGGTCGGCGAGGCGATGCCGGCCGAGGTCCGCGTGCTGGCCATCGCCGCAGCGCCATGGATCGAGCAGCCCGAGGCGCGGGCCATCGAGCGCTGGGTCGAGGCTGGTCACATCGTCGTGGCGGCGCCAGACACCGACGGCCTATTGATGCGCACGCCCGAGGGCTCGGATACGGAGCGCGATGCGCTCTTCGCCCGGCCGCCAGCCGGCCTGTCTCTGATGCGGGTTTCGCTGGCCGGTGACCCTCCGCGGCGCTTCACGCTTCTCGTGGGCCAGGGCGATGACGCCGACTACCTCTTCGGCGACTGGTTCGGCCACGAGGCCGGCGGCGAGTGGCCGGACGTCCCGGGGGCCACCAAGCGCTGGAGCGGCGCGAAGCCGGGCGTCTTTCTGCCCATCGCGGCCGACGGCGACGCGGTGCTCACACTCGACGCCTGCCTGAGTGGCCACTCGGTCCCCGGGCCCAACCGGGTGCTCGTCAACGGACAGCCCGTGGGCGAGATGGACCGGGTGGGTTGCGCGACCTACTCATTCCCGGTCCCACGGGCCATCCTGGCGGGACAGCCAGTGGCCCGGGTGACCTTCGAGTTGAAGACCTGGCGGCCCGTTGACTACGGCATGAACGATAGGCGCGACCTCGGGGTGGCGCTCCGGACCATCGAGATCGCCCAGGTCGGGCATGAATGGGACGCAGCTGACCACGCGCGAGTGGTCACCTCGCTGGATGCGGACATGCTCATCACGCACTGCGCGAAGCGCATCGGCCAGGGCGCCACGGTCGTGCTCCCGGCGGACCTGGAGGCCCTGGACGGCCTGGCCCAGGCCGTGGTTCTCGCGCTGGAGCGCCCCGGCATCTTCGCCCCGGGTCTCACCGGCGCGCCGGTACCCTTCGCGGAAGCCGACGGCATGTTCGTCACGCAGACACCCCAGGGACTGCTGCTGTTCAACTCCGCGCCGGTGGGGCGGACGGTGGGGGGCGCTGCGGTGCCGGCCAAGGGCATGGCCTGGCTGGAGGGGCAGTAGGTCACTTCTGGTGCCCCGGGACGTGCCGGAGGCGTTCCGCCTGCCGCCGGCCTACATCCATCTCTGGCGGCGGAAGTACGCGATCATCCCCATGGCCGTGGCCAGCATTACGCCCCACACTGCCGGGTACGCCCACTTGTGTTCGAGTTCCGGCATGTGTCGGAAGTTCATGCCATACACGCCGGCGAGAAACGTCAGCGGGATGAAGATGGTCGAGATGATGGTGAGGAACTGCATCACAAGGTTTGTCTTGTGGCTCACGGAAGACAGGTACGTCTCGACCATCACCGCTACGCTGTCCCGGAACGCCTCGGTCGCCTCAACCACCTGAACCGTATGGTCATAGAGGTCGCGGAAGTACACCCCGCACTGGGCATCGATCAGGGGCGTTTCCAGCCGATCGAGTCGACTGGCCGTCTCCCGCAGGGGCCATACCGATCGCCGGAGCGAGATGGCCTCACCCCGCAAGTGGTGCAGCGGTTTGAGGACCTCGGGAGAGGGATCGTTGAGGACATCGTCCTCGATGGCCTCCAGGCAGTCTCCCAACCGTTCGAGCACGACGAAGTACTCATCCACCACGGCGTCCAGGAGCGCGTGTAGCAGATAGCCACAGCCCCGCGACTTGAACCGAGCCGCATTGGCCCGGATGCGATTCCGGACGCCGTCAAACACGTCACCGCCTGCCTCCTGGAAGGAGATCAGGCAGTGAGGAAGCAGGATCAGCCCCACGTGTTCGCCCCGGACGCAGCCCTCGTCGTCGTCGAAACGGAGCATCTTGACGACGACGAACACGAAGTCATCGTGCTCTTCGAGCTTGGGGCGCTGGTCGGCGTTCATGATGTCTTCGATGACTAGCTGTGGAACACCGAACAGCGTGTTCAGCGTCTCGAAGGTGGGGGCGTGATCGAGACCATCCACGTTGATCCAGGTGGCGCCCGGCGTGCTCACGAGGGGTGCGCACTCGGCCAGGCAGCTTGCCGACCACTCCTTGGCCCCGTCCGCAGAGTAGTCGATGACCGTGATCTCGGGCAGTGTGCCCTGCGCGTTCTCGTGCTGGCTCACGGTTCTCACCCGCCGGTCCTGGCCCCGGCGCGGGCCTAACTGAAGTCACCGAACGTCGATGGCGATCCGGCCCACGTCGTGGTCGCCCACCGGGTCCCGGACTTCGCAGGCGATGGAGTACCGGCCGCTCCTGGTTGGGGCCCTCCAGACGGCCCGCTGGCCCGCAACCTCCAGCTCGCCCCCGCCCCCGACAGCGGACCAGAAGTAGCGCAGGGGGTCGGCATCCGGATCTTGGGCCTCGCAACGCAGTCTCACCGTCTCACCCGGTCGCACCGCAGCCGGTCCGGTCTCGATGCCGCGGATGCGCGGCGGCGCGTTCGGCGGGCTGGCCAGGGGCTCGTACGTGAAGTCGTGTACCCATACCTCGGTGGGTTCGAGGCGGTCGAGGGGGTATCCGTCACCCCCTCGGAATAGCCACAGGTTCATGTCGGCGTGGTACCCACCCAATTCGGCATTGGGTATGTCGGCGTCCGGCGCCAGACCGGGCCGGTAAGTCCAGTGCCACAGGGAGTCACCATCTGCCGGCTCCCGGCCGGCCCATCCGGCGAACTCCACTCGCCGCGGGGTCCATCGGAGGCGGAACGTCAGTTCGTGGTGCGCCCCCGTGCTGAAGAGGTGGCGCTTCCCGGGCTGCCCCGTTCGGGCAGGGTCGGCCACCGGCTCAGGCTCGCCATCGCCGTCGTAGTCCCGCCACACCGGTTGCACGGCAAACTGACCGTTCAGGCCAGACTCGCTAAACCACTTCGAGATCTCCACATCCATCTCGTGCTCATCATCACGGTAGATGAACATCCCGAGCACAACTCGCCGGTGCCATTGATCGAAGTCCCCGGAGATCGACCATGTGTAGGTGCCGTAGCCAACCGTCTCCGAAGTGATCAGTTCAGCACAAGTCCAGTTCCCCGCCGCACCCGGCGCGATCCGCAGCCGGGCGCCCCGCTCGGGATGGAGTGAGACATTCGCCCGGTCCCAGTCATTGGGCCCGGGCCCCTCATTGGCCTGATGACGAGTCTCGAAGTGAAGCCCGCGAAGGTGCGCCGGCCAGCGGCTTCCGTCGGGCCACGGCCCCGCCCCCGGATGGGCAGCCACGGCCCCTCGCCCCACGAGGCATGGGGCGAGAGCCAGCGTCAGCAGGCCCGGCCGGACCGCCTGGCAGAGTCTAGGCCACATCAATGCCTGCCCCAAGCTGTCGGCTCTCAGGCGTGTAGCCATGCAGCTCGATCCGGTTTCCGTCCGGATCGCTGAGCCAGGCCTGCCAACTGCGGTCGGACCCAAAGTACGGATCCGTCACATCGACGCCACGGGCGCGGAGCGTGCGAACGGCCTCGGCCACGTCGTCGACCTCCAGGCAGAAGTGCTGGTACGACTGGCCGTCACGCGCGCCGGCATGGTCACCCGAGAACAGCTCGACGAACGTTCGGTGCCCCACATGCAGGTAGACCCCGAAACGCTCGCCCTCGTCGTTGACGAAGTCGAAAGCCGGCCGTAGCCCCAGCACGTCTCGGTAGAACGCCTCCGACGCCTCGAGGTCGCGAACCAGGAAGCAGACGTGAGCCAAACCTCGGACCATGGCTAGCCGCCGTCCTGTGGTGTGCCCGACACGCCGCCGCCCATCCCCGGGCCGCCCGGTCCTCTGCCCATACCCCCGCCGCCGGGCCCTTTGCCCATGCCCATGCCCATGCCGCCCATCTTGCCCATCTTCTCGGCCATGGCCTTCATGTCGGCTTCGCGCATCTTCTCATACTTGGCGTACTGCTCTTTGCTAAGGATCTTCCGCATCTCGGCTTCGAAGTTCTTCGCGTTCTCCTGACCCCGCTTCTGCCACTGGTCGGGCGTGAGCTTCTGGCCAGATTTCATCGCCTGCTCGAGGCCTTTCCTCTGCTTCTCGAAAAGCGCCTCGATCTTCGTCACCTGTTCCGATGACAGGCCCAGCTCCTTCTTCATCCTGTCTCGGTACTCGGCGCGCATCCTCTCGAACTGCTGCCGGCCGCGTTCCCGGATCTGCTCGCCCATCTTGGCGCGCTCCTGGCGGGGGACGACGCTATCCAGCTTCCTCTCACGCTCTTCGGCGAGCTGCTTCGCCTTCGCCGCCTTCTGCTCATCGGACAGCGACTTGTCGGTGCCGATGGCCATCAGTTTCTTCTGATAGCCCTCGTAGATGGACGTCATCTCGGTCTTCTGCTTCTCCGTCAGGCCATCGGTGGGGCTCTTGCCGCCCGGAGCGCCAGGTGCCTTGCCGGCCTCCTTTTCCGTCGCGCCGGCCTCCTCGGCTTCCCCCTCTACCTCCGGCGTCCCCGCTGGCTCGACCTCACCCGCGTCCTGGTCTGACGACGGGCCACCGGTTGCGTCAGCCCGCGTGCCCTTCTCTCCCGACCCGATGCCCGAGACCGTCACCGGTTCCGTCGAGTCCTCGTCGCTCTTACATCCGGCACTCACCATGATGCCCAGAATCAGTGCAAGCAGTGCCAACGGCATGAGCCGCATCGCCCATTCCTCCCATGGGGCCACGGGGGCCCACGGCAAAAGACGCACACCGCCCCGGCGGGTTCAAACAATCGCGCGCCCCGCACGAAGCAGACGCAGGGCAGTTCGCGTACAGGCCGGGGGGTCCCTCTGGCGCGGATGGCTGTGTTGCCTACCCGAATAGCCCGGTACTGGTTCGCGACAAGGGCCCAAGCGCCTGGTTGCGGAGGGCCGCCACGGGGCGAACCACGCGGGTCAGACGTGGGGGAGTCCAACGCGCCCATTCCCGGCCCCTGAGTGCGGCGTGAAGGCGCGTTCGGGTGCGATCCGTCGGCCATGCGGCCCACCCGGTCCGCCGATCGGCTCTGGGCCGGAAGCGGGTGGGCCATGGCTTGCGCTGGGCGCGAAAACATACTACATATTGTGGCGAACAAGCGAGTGCCACTGTCAGTTGTGGCACCAGGTCTTCCGGGACACTGTGGTCCCGATCGGCCCATGTGGCACGTGCAAGGCAAAAACAGCGAGAAGGACCCTTCAATACTGGGCCCGTAAAGCGAGAGCGTTGGTCACCGGGATTCCATCCCGACGGTGCTGGGGAGAACCCCCAAGGGGCTCCTGGCACCCGCATGGAGACCTCGCGAATGGGAGTCGAGAGCGTGCGAGTCCTCGGCGTGGAGAAGCGCAACGGGCAGATCGTGCCCTTCGACCAGTCGAAAATCACTGCAGCCTTGCTGAAGGCGGGCCGCGCCACCGGAGAGTTTGACCTCGCAACGGCCCAGACGCTTTCCGACAAGGTTGCGGCCGTGCTCGAGTGGCAGCACTCGGGGGAGACGGTGCACGTCGAGCGGATCCAGGACCTGGTCGAGGACACGATCCTCGATGCCCGGTATATCCGCACAGCCAAGGCATACATCATCTACCGCGACCAGCACGCCAAGATGCGCGATCTGGCGGATGCCCTGGACCCAACCCACCTCATTGGCAGTTACCTGGATCTGCGCGACTGGCGGGTCAATGAGAACAGCAACATGAGCTACTCCTTGCAGGGGCTCAACAACCACATCGCGGCTTCGGTCACGGCGCGGTACTGGCTGCACAAGGTCTATCCCGCGGAGGTGCGCGAGGCCCACGAGAGCGGCGACCTGCACCTGCACGACCTGCAGCTTCTCTCCATCTACTGCTGCGGATGGGATCTGCGGGATCTGCTTCTCCGTGGGTTCCGCGGCGCCGATGGGAAGATCGAGAGCGCCCCGCCGCGTCACCTCCGTACGGCTCTCGGGCAGATCGTGAACTTCTTCTACACCCTGCAGGGCGAGGCGGCCGGTGCCCAGGCATTCGCCAACTTCGACACCTACCTGGCTCCCTTCGTCCGCGCCGATGGCCTCGAGTACTCCGAGGTCAAGCAGGCGATGCAGGAGTTCATTTTCAACATGAACGTGCCTACCCGGGTGGGGTTCCAGACGCCCTTCACGAACCTGACGATGGATCTGACCCCCACAGGCGAGATCGCCGACGAGGCGGTGGTGGTGGGCGGAGCGACGCTCGATGCGACCTACAGCGAGTACCAGGCCGAGATGGACATTATCAATCGGGCCTTCGCCGAGGTCATGCTTGAGGGCGATGCTCGGGGACGCGTGTTCACCTTTCCCATCCCGACCTACAACATCAGCCGGGACTTCGACTGGGACAACCCGGTGTTGGACACTGTGTGGGAGATGACAGCGAAGTACGGTATTCCGTACTTCGCCAACTTCATCAACAGCGACATGAGCCCCGATGACGCGCGAAGCATGTGCTGTCGGCTCCGGCTCGATAACCGGGAACTGCGTCGGCGAGGCGGCGGTCTCTTTGGTGCCAGTCCGCTGACGGGCAGCATCGGCGTTGTCACCCTGAACTTGCCGCGACTGGCGTATCTCTCGACATCGTATGAGGATTTCTGCGAACGCCTGGGCGCCCTGATGGATGTCGCCGATCGTAGTCTGCGTGTGAAACGCAAAGTCCTGGAGAGCTTCACGGAGCAGGGGCTCTATCCGTATGCCCGGCACTACCTTGACAGCGTCAAGCGGGCTTTCGGAGGGTATTGGTCCAATCATTTCAACACCATCGGCCTGATGGGCATGAATGAGTGCCTTTTGAACTTGACCGGCGACCACATTGCGTCGCCTTCGGGCCGCGAACTGGCGCTCCGCATCATGGACTTCATGCTCGAGCGCTTGGTCAGCTATCAGGAGGAGTCGGGGCAGCTCTACAATCTGGAGGCCTCACCGGCTGAAGGGGCTTCATACCGCTTGGCTCGTGCCGACAAGAAGCGGTACCCCGACATCATCGTGGCCAATGATGCCGCCGTGCGGCAGGGCGCCGAGCCGTACTACACCAACTCGACTCACTTGCCCGTCGGACACACCACGGACATCTTCGAGGCCCTCGATCTGCAGGACGCCCTCCAGGCGAAGTACACGGGCGGCACGGTCCTCCACGGCTTCCTCGGGGAACCGATTCCAGACATCGAGACATGCAAGAAACTGGTGCGGAGGATCGCCGAGAACTACCGGCTGCCCTACTTCACTATCACGCCGACTTTCAGCGTGTGCCCGGTCCATGGCTACCTGCCCGGCGAGCACGAGTACTGTCCTCGCTGCGATGAGGAACGTGGATTCGGGGCCCAGAGTGGTGAGACGCGGCTTGAGCAGCCGCGCGTCGGACGGTCATTGGCTGTCGCGGGCTAGGACGAGGCCCGCGACGACCCGATGCGCGCAGTATGAACTCTATTCAGGCACGTGGAGGAACTTGACACCGATGAACGAGGAACACGAGGTCAGCACCCCGGCCAAGCGTCAGCGTTGCGAGGTCTATTCGCGGGTCGTAGGCTACCTGCGACCCGTGCATCACTGGAACAGGGGCAAGCGGCAGGAGTTTGCCGATCGCCGCGAGTACGTCGTATCGGCCGAGTAGGTCTGGCCGTGCCGGAGATATGCAACCGGGGGGGCGTGGTGGCTCGCCCGCCGCGTCCCCCCGCTATCGCTGGTGTCGAGGCGACATCGCTCATCGACTTCCCTGGGCATTTGTCGGCCGTGCTGTTCGTGCAGGGCTGCGATTTCCGGTGTCCGTTTTGCCACAACCCCGAGTTGATCGCCACGGGCGCCGTGGTGGGTCCCGGCGGCTGCTTCGGGATGCCCCTCGATGAGCTGGCCGATCTGCTCGCGCGGCGCGTCCGCGTCCTGGACGGCATCGTCATCACCGGCGGGGAGCCACTGCTCCACCCCGGACTCGCCGACTTCGCGGCATGGATCCGTTCCTACGGCTACGCCGTCAAGCTCGATACCAACGGCTCGCTCCCGGACCGGCTCGAGGCGGTGCTGGCGGCGGGTGTCATCGACTACGTGGCCATGGACGTCAAGTCCTCACCCGAGCGCTATGCCGAGGCGGCCGGCTGCCATGTTGATGTGGACCGTGTCGCCCGGAGCATTGCCCTCATCCGCGCCAGCGGCCTGCCCCACGAGTTCCGCTCAACCGTGCTGCCCCGGCTCCACGACGAACCCACCGTCCGCGCAATGGCGCGCATGATAGCCGGAGCGCCCCGCTATTACCTGCAGCGCTTCCGGCCCGCGCGGACTCTGGACCCCGCGTTCCGATCGGAGCGCCCGTTCACCGACGATGAGATGCAGGCACTGGCCGCGGCCGCACGCGAGTTCGTTGAGGGCTGCACAGTTCGGTAGGAGCCACGAACACTCGGCCGCAATCCCCCTCCGCACGGCCCCGCTGCGGGCCGGCGTGGGCACTGGGACCAACTCCTGGGCCGTACTACACGGGGAACCATGCCGCGCCGGGCCGTCCATGTGGGTCTGCCCGAGTCTGACGGAAGGCCCGAGACGGGCGACCACGGGCGTGCCGGAGACTCGGGTACGCTGAGGCCCGCGCAGGTCGGCTTCGTGGCGCGCCCGAACACGCCTGCCGTCCATCCAAAGAGCCCCGAGGAGTGTCGCCCATGCTCCTGAGCGTTTTGTCGCTCTGCGCCGGCCTCGGCGCAGCGCCGGCCGACATCGTGCTCGAGAACCCCCATGTTCGGATCGCGATTGCGCCCGATGGCGGCTGCGCGCGGTTCGAGGACCGGAGGACCGGTCGCAACCATCTGGCGGACGGGCCGCCTGCCCCCTTGGCGCGCCTGAAGGTGGCTGGCGCTGACAGGGTCTGTGATCGTGCCTCCCACGCGGCAGGGAGACTCACGCTAGGCTTCGGGGAAGACGGTCCGACCGTGGTCCTCCGCGTTCGCCCCGAGGCGCGCTATCTGAGGTTCGAGGTCGTCTCGGTCTCGGACCCCGACGTGGACGAGCTGGCATTCCTCGACATCCGGCTGGCCGACGACGGGTCGGCGGATGGCTTCCAGGCCTGCGTCCTGGCGCTCAACCTCCAGACTGATGTCCCCCAGCTTCCCGAGCCCAGCGCGGTGCTTCAGGCGCGGTGTGTGCGACGCTTCGGGCTGGTCGGGGCTCGAGCCGCCCTCATCGCCACGCCGGAGGCCGAGCTTCGCCAGGCCATGAAAGATGCCGTGCTGGGCTCCAGGGATCTGCCGCACTCGCCCTTGGGCGGGCCGTGGGCGCTCGAAGGCCCGCTCAACCGCAGCTCGTACCTGTTCAACTTCGGCGGCCTCTCGGAGCAGACGGTAGACGAGTGGATTGCCCGGGCGAATGCACTCGGGTTCAACCAGATCCAGTTCCACGGCGGCAGCTCGTTCCGATTCGGTGACTGCGCGCTCGACCCGGCCACCTATCCCGATGGACTGGCCAGCATGCGGCGGGTGACCGACCGCCTCCATGCTGCCGGGCTCTGCGCCGGGATGCAGCCTTATGCGTTCTTCATCGACAAGCGCTCTTCGTGGGTCACCCCAAAGCCCGACCCGAGGCTGGCCAAGAGCGAGACCTACACGCTGGCCGAGGACCTCACGGCCGACGCCGTGACCGTGCCGGTCCTCGAGACCACCGCTTCGGTGTCGACCGTCACCGGCTTCTTCGTGCACAACAGCGTCATCGTGCAGATCGATGATGAGCTGATCATCTACACGGGTGCCACGAAGCAGGCGCCCTATGCCTTCACCGGCTGCCAGCGGGGCGCGCTAGGTACGACGGCCGCACCACACCGGCGCGGCGCCACGGTTGGCCACCTCAAGGAGTGCTTCGGCTTGCTCGTGCCGGATCCCGAGACCACGCTGTTCGAAGAGGTGGCCGCCAAGACCGCAGAGCTGTTCAACGAGGGCGGCTTTGACTGCATCTACCTCGATGCACTCGACGGCGAAGGCATCCTCGGGGGCAACGACAACGCGTGGCACTACGGGTCCAAGTATGTGTTCGAGATCTGGAAGCGGCTCAAGCGCCCGGCGGTCATGGAGATGAGCACCTTCCACCATCACTTGTGGTTCGTGCGGTCGCGCATGGGCGCCTGGGATCACCCGACGCGCTCCCACAAGCGCTTCATCGACATGCACGTCGAGGGAAACCGGACCAACCAGCGCATGTTTCTCCCCAGCAACCTGGGTTGGTGGGCCTTCATGGCGTGGCAAGGCTCACAGACCGAGCCGACCTACTCCGACGACATCGAGTACCTCTGCTGCAAAGCCCTCGGTACCGATAGCGGACTCTCGATGACCACCTTCGACCCCGCCCAGCCGGCCCAGGCACGTCTCGCTGCGATCGTCCGGCGCTATGAGACGCTGCGGCATGCTGGAACGGTTCCCGAGGCCATCCGGGCCCGACTCCGGCAGCCGGGGCAGGACTACAGCCTGGTGGACGGACCCGGCGGCGCCCCGGCTTTCGTCCCCATGCGCTACGCCAGGCACCGTGTACTCGGAGACGAGGTCTGGGCCACGCAGTGGACGGTCCGGAACGAGTTCGCCGAACAGCCCGCCGGTCTGCGGATCGAGGCGCTGTCGGGCGCTGCACCCTACGAGGAGCCGGATGCCGTGGCACTGGCGGGTTTCGACGTGCCCGACGAGTTCCCGGAACGGGCGGCCGCAGCTGGGGTCAGCCTCGACCTATTGGCGACCCGGGGCCCCAACGGTGAGGCTGCGGGCCTGATCCACGCCAGCAGCTCGCTCGGTGATCCGCGCGGGTCGTGGGCCAGGCTTGGGAAGCGCTTCGACCCCCCGCTGAAGCTCGGCGACCGGCAAGCGCTCGGTGTCTGGGTGCGCGGCGACGGCAAGGGTGAGGTGCTCAACTTCCAGCTCATGAGCCCAGAGCACCTGACCAGCGGCATCGGCGAGCACTACGTGATCGTGGACTTCGAGGGCTGGCGGTACTTCGAGCTCATCGAGCCGGACTCCGACCTCTATGCCGATCTCGCTTGGCCCTATGGCGGGTCCTACTCCGTCTACCGCGAGTCGGTGACCTTCGACGCCATCGACCGGTTCAGCCTGTGGATCAACCACCTGCCCCCAGGAGAGCCGGTCGAGTGTGCCGTCGCCCCCGTTCGGGCACTGCCGCTGCGGACGGTGAGCCTGCAGAGCCCTGCCGTCACCATCGGCGGCCATACCATCGGGTTCCCGGTGACGATAGAGACGGGCTCCTATCTCGAGTCTCTGCCCGGTGGTCCGGCCCGGGTGTACGACCCGCAGGGCAGGCTCGTCGCCGAGGTGGCTCCCGAGGGTGCACTGCCTGCGCTCGGCGCCGGGGATAATGCTGTGGGCTTCTCCTGCGGACGAGGCAAGGTCGCGCCGCGGGCGAGGGTGACCGTCATCAGCCGCGGGGAGCCGCTACGTTAGCATCGGGCATCCAGAAGGGAACCACGCATGCCAGGGCCATACCAAGTCGGTGCCTACTACTTCCCCAACTATCATGTCGATCCGCGCAATGAGGCCGTTCACGGGCCCGGATGGACCGAGTGGGAGTTGGTGCGGCACGCCACCGCTCGCTTCCCTGGCCACCGCCAGCCGCGCGTACCCTCCTGGGGCTACGTGGACGAGGCCGACCCGAAGGTCATGGAGGCAAAGATCGACGTCGCCGCCGACCACGGGATCGACTACTGGATCTTCGACTGGTACTGGTACGACGACGGACCGTACCTGAGCCGTTGTCTCGAGGAGGGCTATCTCCGCGCGAGCAACAGCCAGCGGGTGCGCTTCTGCTGCATGTGGGCCAACCACGACTGGATCGACATCCACCCGGCCAAGTACGTCGACCCGCGGCGCCTGCTCTACCCGGGCCGAGTGACGCCACAGACATTCGGCACCATGGTTGAGCACATCCTGAACACCTACTTCGCGCACCCGGCCTATTTCACGGTCGAGGGACGCCCCTACTTCTCGATCTATGAACTCGAGAAGCTCGTCGAGAGCTTCGGAGGTGTCGCCCAGACGCGCGAGGCACTCGATCACTTCCGGGCGCGCACTCGCGCAGTGGGCTTCCCGGACCTTCACCTGAACGCCGTCGTTTGGGGGCAGCCGGTGCTGCCTGGTGAGAAGACGCCTGCCGATCCCAGGCGGCTGCTGGCCGACCTGGGCTTTGACAGCTTCACGTCGTATGTCTGGGTGCACCACGTCCCGCTGCACGAGTTCCCCGAGACCGACTACAACCACGTGCGAGACTGCTACTTCGAGTACTGGGATCGGGCCGTTGGCGAGATCCCCCTGCCCTATTTCCCGAATGCAACCATGGGCTGGGACTCGAGCCCGCGGACGGTGCAGTCCGAGGTCTTCCGGCCGGTGGGCTATCCTTTCACGCCACTCATCGGTGGGAACACGCCCGAGCGCTTCCGAGAGGCGCTGCGCATGGTGCGCGATCGGCTCGATGCGCGTCCAGCCCCACGGGTCCTGAACATCAACGCATGGAACGAGTGGACCGAGGGAAGCTACCTGGAGCCCGACACGATCACGGGCCTCGCCTACCTGCGGGCGGTCCGGGACGTGTTCGCGGGCTGAGGTGCTCAGGATCCTGTTGGGGCGTACCGGAGGCGCCCGAGCTCACTCCAGGACCTCCACCCGCCAGCCGAGAGCATCGGTCCACATGGAGGAGCCGGTGACCGCGCCCTGCCAGTCGGGGTACTGCGACGCGAACATGCTCATGACCTCTTCGCATGGCGCCGGGTGCGAATAGCCCACCTGAAGGACGCTCCGCAGCAGGATGGCCACCTCCTCGTCCTTCAGGTCCCAGATGTTCGCGTGACGGTACTGGCCCAGAAGGTCGCTCTTCGTCACCAGGTCGTTCGGGCCCAGCTCGACCTCTTTGCCGTCATCGGGCTCCCCCGACTTGTGGTAGATGACCTTGGTCCAGCGGTCGTACCCCTTCCAGACCGCGATGACGTGCCCGCCGGCTTCGACGCTGTTGTTGGGGTAATCCGAGAAGCAGACGGGCCCCCACAGCACGCCCCGGGTGTCCGCGAGGAACGAGTCCCGCTCCTTCACCTCGACGACCGCGCTGGCCGTCCCCACTTCTTCCCGCTCGCTCTGAGACGGTCCCGCCAGCGCGTACACCGTCACCGTGATCGTGTCCTTGCCCTCACCCTCGTCCGCGGCCATGTACATGACCGAGTGCCTTGAGCTGTCGAAGTCGTTCTGGTGCCCCTCGATCCCGTCCCACACCTGCCCCCACTTGGCCGTGCAGTTCCAGTGGTAGACCAGGTTCACCCCCGAGCCACTCAGCTCCGGCACGGTGACCGTGAACGAGGCCGTCGCTCCGTTCGTCAGCGCGGTCTCCGCCGGAGTCAGCACCGCCTTGGGTTCCGTCACATCCACGGTCCACACATCCGCCATACTCGAGTGCGCGATGGCATAGCCGATGCCGCCGACGTCGAACACCGTCAGCAGCGCGTCGACATACTTGAGCGCGTTGAGGATTGTCGTCGTCGCGCTCAGCGCCTTGTCGGCGGCCTCAAGGCCCAGGTGGTCCTGGATCAGGTCCAGAAGCTTCTGCAGCACCACGTCACGGAACGTGCCCGAGCTCGCGAATGCATGGTACGCGTCGGCCCACGCGCCCTTCACGTCCCCGGCATAGGCCTTCTCCCAAACGCCTGGGACGTTCGACGAGAGAATCGTGATGAAGCTGCCGACAGCGTCCGCGCCGCCGATGTGCATCATCATGTCGTCGAGCGAGCTGTTGGGGATCAGGAGGTTCAGCACCATGGGCACGAACAGCTCTTTGACGACGAATACCTGGGTGGCGTACTGCTGGGCATCGCGTTCGGTGGCGCTGCACTCGGACAGATCGCCCGCCTGGCCGCCGGGTCCGACGGCCAGCACCCGGTAGCGCGTCTTCACCGTGCCCTCGACCAACGGCAGCTCGACGGCCCCGGTCGTCACCGGCGCGTAGGCTGTCCTGCCCCAGATGATGTCCACGAAGGTGTTGACCGTGGTGCTCAGCCCGGTCACCGAAGGCACGTCGAACTCGGTCAGCTCGGCCGGCGAGTTGGTCTCGGCTCCGCCCGAGCCGAAAGTCGACACGCGGTCCACGAAGCAGCGGCTGGTTCGCCGGTAGGTGTTGGCCACGCGGATCGAGTTGAGACCGGCGGTGGTGTCGAGAGCCAACCCGCTGCGGCTCTCGGCCGGGTTCACCAGCACGCCACGGCTGAACAGGCCGTCCCGCCCAGACCGTGCAGCGGCCTCGGCGTCGTTGGCGAGCTGCTGGACCAGCGCGCTGACCTCGCTCGCGACCGGGCTCGCACCGGCGAACGCATCCAGGTCGGCGGCCAGTGCGGCAGTGATGCTCGTCGCCAGCGCATCGAGATCAGCGAGCCCGCGCAGAGCCTCGATGGCCTCCGCCTGCGCCGCAACCGGGAGCGCGAATGCGCCGGATGCGAAGTAGACCAGTACCTCGGCCGTGGTGCGAGGGCTCAGAGCCGTGTGTTCGGCATCGAGCCACCCCAGCAGCATGGGGTTTCCCGCGGGGCTGAGGGCGACGGCAAGTTGGCCCTCACCGCCGTAGCAGGTCAGTGAGAAGGCGCCGTCGGTGCCGAGCGGCGCCTCGCCCGCACTGCTACGGACCGTTGCTTTGGTCGTGCCGGTGAGCCCGATGGCGGCCAGATCAGCTTGGCCGGCGACGGTCTGCCGCCCGAGCTGGACGGCGCCCTGCCCGCCGTCTCCGCCGTCCCCTGCCGGCGGAGTGCCCCCGCAGCGCGTCCAGAGGGGGAGCAGGGCGAGCACGAGCGCGAGGAGCAGTTGGGAGAGCGCGGAGAGCCTTCGAACACGAGCTGTAGCGCGGCACATCGTGCATTCCTCCCCGAACCAGACGACGAGGAACCCAGCACGGACCTCACGCGCATTCTGTTCACTCCATAGAAACGGCAGTGCCAGGAGTCTGTGATGGTAGTTTCCCACCCCGTACGGTCTTGTCCTCCGAGCTCACGAGTCTGGGCAGGCGCCTTGCTGCGGCAGGAGCCCGCCGCTAGGGGCGCGAGTGTCGGTTGCAGGCGGCCCAACGGGCGGCTATAATGCGGCATGATGCGCACTCGCGCTGGCTTCCTGGTGCCGGCTGCGGGGGTGT
>Ga0116184_10002728_pt1 | contig 15150 bp, 9 predicted proteins | sample AD_JPNNA5_MetaG_FD_89886 | JGI IMG/M metagenome (GOLD analysis project Ga0116184, IMG submission 89886) | Active sludge microbial communities of municipal wastewater-treating anaerobic digesters from Japan - AD_JPNNA5_MetaG | ecosystem: Engineered > Bioreactor > Anaerobic > Digestate | place... | reverse complement strand
CGGGAGAAGAATCCGATCTCGCCGAAGACGTCGCCTGCCTTGAGCATTGAAAGCCTCCTGTCGTCCCTGAGGATCTCGCATGAGCCTGCAAGGATGACGAAGACATCGTTTCCTGCATCGAAACGCCTCAGCACGGTCTTCCCCTTGGGGATCCGCACCACGTCCATGACCTCGAGGAGGGCCACGAAGGCTTCATCGTCCAGAGCGGAAAAGAAGCCCAGTCGATCCCTGTGCAGGGTTGCGGCCGCGTGTTCCAGTTCGGATCGGGCATCGCCCTCAAGCCCTGCTTCCCGATAGGCGCGGATGATGAGCGAGCTGACCTTGGGCAACGGTCCGAGCAGGGTCTTTGCCTTCCTTGACACGGCAATGGCCTTGAATGGCAGCCTTTTCCTGAGGTATTCACCGACGCATGCACCGAAGAGCGCGAGGGCCCTCTCGGAGTCCCTGGCAGCTGCGGCCTGTTCCGCCCCGGCCAGCAGGTCGCGCACCCCGGCAGGTCCACGGGTAGTGGTGTTCATGATTCCTCCTTTTTCCATCTCAGTACATATGCATGGGGTGGATCCGGACTCGGAAGGGAAAATCGGGAAGCAGGGGATCCGTTCTTCAGTTATACACGCCTTTGACGAATTCGGCTATAGCGGAGCTTGCCCTCCCGTTGCCGAACGGGTTCTCTTCGAGAACGACGCGTCTGCCCATCATGGCCTGGGCCGCATGGTACAGGGCCTCGGGCTCTGAAGCGCTCAGGCGGTTGGCCCCGGCCTGCACCGTCTCGGGCCATTCGGTGACATCGCGTACGGTGACACAGGGTGAGCCCAGCAGGAAGGCCTCCTTCTGGACGCCGCCCGAATCGGTGATCACCAGGGACGCGTCCCTGATCATGGCGAGCATGGTGAAATAGCTCACGGGCTCGATGACGCGGATGCCCGGGGGTGACTCGCGCAGGAGCTCTCCAAACGCGCTTCGTGTCCGTGGGTGCACGGGGAAGAGCATGGGCAACTCCTTGGCAATGAGCCTGAGCCCTTCCCAGATGGCATGGAACCTCTCCTGCGCATCGGTGTTCTCCGCCCGGTGGATGGTCACGATGCCGAAGGGGGTCGTGTACGGGTGCGAAAGGTCTTCCGGCGGGGTCTGCAGGAGTGCATCGTACATGACGTCACCGGTGAGCGTGCCCGTGATCCCCTCGTGCTGCAGGAGTGCTAGCGCATTTGCCGTGGGGCAGAAGTGGTGGTCGCTCACGTGGTCCGCCACCAGGCGGTTGATCTCCTCGGGCATACCCTTGTCGAAGCTTCTCACGCCGGCCTCCACATGGCCCACCGGTACCTTGAGCTTTGCCGCACTCAGGGCGCCCGCCAGGGTGGAGTTCGTGTCGCCGTACACCAGGATACAGGAGGGTTTCTCGGCCACCAGGACGGTTTCGATGCCTTCGAGCATGCGGGCGGTCTGCCGCGCGTGGCTCCCTGACCCGATACCCAGGTGGAAGTCGGGGTCGGCGAGCCCCAGGGAGGAGAAGTGGAGGTCCGACATGGTGTAGTCGTAGTGCTGACCCGTGTGCAGGACCTTGTACGGGAGGGACAGGTCACGGAAGGCCCGCACCACCGGAGCGAGCTTGATGAACTGGGGCCGCGCCCCAACGATGTGCAGGATGATGGCCTCTCCTCCTCGCGTGCATGAGGCCGTGCACGCAGCTGCGTGCACGGCCTACATCTTGACTACAATGCAGGTGCGCCCGAGCTTGTCGGAGAGCTTGGCGCACTGCCTGTCCGCAGCCTCCCTGGTGGTGAACGACCCCCACCGGACACAGCTCAGCTTTCCGTCCGTATCGATGCGGAAGGTCACCTTGGCGCGTTCCTTCATGTCCCGGGCGAGCTCCTTGGCCTGCTCCCTTGATCTGAACGCCCCGATCTGGACGCTGTAGTGTTCTTCAGGGGAATCCTCGCCCCCCTTCTGGGCCAGGATGTCGTAGAAGGTATAGTCGAAACCGCCCACGTCGCTCGAGGCGCGCTCCGGCTGTTCTGCAGGGGCTTGGGCCTCGGCCTTGTCCTGGGGAGAGACGATGCCGTCCCAGGTCTTCTGGATGGGGTCCAGGGACAGATCGGAGTGGTTGCCCAGGTAGGAGAACAGCAGACTGGCACCGGTGAGCAGGCCCAGCGACAGGAAGAGCAGCGCCACATTCTTCACCGTGGAAGACTGTTTGCGCTCGGGGCTTCTACGCCTCTTCCTCTTGGCCTTTTCCCTCATACCCGCCTACATGCTCTCCGGTGCATCGATACCCATGATGGCCAGCGCGTTGGCGATGACCTGACGCGTCGCGCTCACGAGGACGAGCCTCGCGGCGGTCTGTGCCTGATCATCGGATATCACCCGGTTCCTATTATAGAACCGGTGGAAAGCCGTTGCAACATCCAAGAGGTAGAAGGCGATCCGGTGGGGTTCCAGATCCGAGGCCGCGGAGACCACGATGTCCGGGAAGCCGGCCAGAATCCTGATGAGGTCGAGGTCGTCCCCCAAGGCGAGCAGGTGCAGGTCCGTGCCCTCCAGGGTCGGGGACAGCCCCGTCTCTGCGGCATTCTTCAGGATGGAGCAGATCCTAGCGTGTGCGTATTGGATGTAGAACACCGGGTTTTCGTCGCTCTTCTTCTTCGCCAGGTCCAAGTCGAACACGAGTTGTGCGTCGCACCTGCGCATCATGAAGAAGTAGCGGGCCACATCCTTGCCCACCTCGTCGATGATCTCCCTCAGGGTCACGAATTCGCCCGCGCGGGTGGACATCTGGACCGGCCTGCCGTCGCGAATGAGGGACACGAGCTGGATGAGCAGGGCGTGGAAGCAGTCCGGGCCAGCACCCAGGGCGGCGATGGCAGCCTTCATGCGGGGCACGTACCCGTGGTGGTCAGCGCCCCAGATGTCGATGATCCACTCGAAGCCCCTGTCCAGCTTGTCCTTGTGGTAGGCGATATCCGGGGCGAAGTAGGTGAGCGATCCGTCCTGCTTCCTGAGCACCCGGTCCTTCTCGTCGCCGAAGGCCGACGTCCTGAACCACAGCGCGCCATCGTCCTCGTAGCTGAGGTCCTTTGTCTTCAGGTATTCCAGAGCGTTCTGCACCTTGTGGTCGCGGTAGAGGCTCGATTCGCTGAACCATCGGTCGAAGCGGACGTTGAAGCTGCTTAAGTCTTCACGGATCCCCCGCATGATGGCCTCGGCCGCGAACTCCCTGCATACGGCAACGGCTTCTTCCTGTCCCATCTGCAGGAGCCCTTTCCCGTGGACCCTTGCCAGGTCCCCTGCGATATCCCGGATGTAGTCGCCCTTGTACCCTGTCTGTGGGAAGGGCTCGCTCTCGCCGTGGAGTTCCCTGTACCGTGCGAGCACGGACAGGCCCAGGTTGTTCATCTGGTTCCCGATGTCGTTGATGTAGTATTCCGCCTGTACGTCGAACCCCGCGGCGGCCAGGGTGCGCACCAGGGTGTCCCCCACGGCGGCCCCTCTCCCGTGGCCGATGTGCAGGGGTCCGGTGGGGTTTGCGCTCACGAACTCCACCTGAACCTTCCTGCCTGCGCCGAAATCCGTCCTTCCGAAATCCCTTCCTTTGGCCACGATTTCCCGGAGGACCTCCGACCACAGGAAGGGGTGCAGGTAGAGGTTGATGAAGCCGGGACCCGCCACTTCCACCCTGTGCAGCATATCGGTGTTGTCCATGAGGGTCTTCTGCAGGGCCTGTGCCACGTCCCGGGGGGACTTCTTCGCCTTCTTGGCCACCACCATGGCGATGTTCGTGGCGAAGTCGCCGAACTCCTTGTTCGGCGGGGTGGTCACGCTCGCGGTGCCGAGATCGAACTCGGGCAGGAAGCCTTCGGCGATGAGCCGGGAGAGAGCGGTTCTGAGCAGCGTTTCAACCTTGTCCTTCATGGGATGCCCCTTTTCCTGTCTCGACGGCGCCGCCCCTGAGGGACGGCTCAGGTGCCTCTTTAATATCAAAACGCCCGGTTGTCCAGCGAGGAAAAATCTGTCCTTGGCCCCTGGCGTCATCCCGAAGGAACGTCTTCCGTGGACCGGCGCGCAAAGGCTTACATGGCGCCGTCCGAAGGGTCTGCGGGGTGCATCCTCAGATGGGGGAAGGTTGAATATTGACATCGGGGGGGAGAGATTCTATAAGAGCCCTGTTAGCAGATCAGGGAGACGAGTGCTAAGGGACGAAGCGATGCCCGAGCTAACCGATCGAGATAAAAGCATTTTGAATGCCATCATCCGTGAATATGTTGAGACCGGTGAGCCGGTGGGATCCCGGATCATCTCCCGCAAGTACCTCTACACCCTCTCCCCGGCGACGGTCCGCAACGTCATGGCGGACCTCGAGGACATGGGGCTGCTCTACCAGCCCCACGTCTCCGCCGGCAGGATACCCACCCCCGAGGGGTTCCGGCGATACCTGAGCGACATGGAGGTCAAGGCCCTGCCCAAGGTGGAGAAGACCATGATCTCCCGCCAGATGTCCCACGGCACGGGTGACGTGCACGATACCCTGCGGAAGGCGTCCCTGCTCCTCTCGAAGATCTCCCAGAATGCATCCATCATCATCCTCCCGCGCATCGACCCGTTCTTCTTCAAGCGGATCGATTTCGTGCGGCTCGATGATACCCGCATCATGGTGGTACTGGTGAGCCGTGCCGGCATGGTCTACAACAACATCGTCTCCGGAGAGGACATGCCACAGAACAAGCTCGACCAGTATGCGAACTACCTGAACGAGCGGTATGCCGACCTCACCATCCACGAGATGCGCGACCGCCTCATCAGGGAGATGTCCTCCGAGAAGGCGCGGTTCGACTCCATAGTGGGGCAGGCCCTCGACCTCGGCATGACGGCGCTGAACGCGGTGCAGGACGTGTCGGACATCGTCATTCAGGGCAAGGAGACGGTCTTCAACAAACCCGATGTCGCCGACCTTGACAGGCTGCGCGACATCGTGAACGCCTTCGAGGACAAGGGCAGGATCATCCGGATCCTCAACCGGGTCCTCGAGATGCCGGGGGTGTCGGTGCTGCTCGGGGAGGAGATGGAGCACATCGGCATGGACAATTTCAGCATGGTGGCGAGCGGCTACTGCCGCCGCAACATCCCGGTGGGATCACTTGGGGTGATCGGGCCGATCCGCATGGACTATTCACGGATGATCCCCCTGGTGGGGTACATGGCACGCGTCCTGAGCGAGTTTCTGGAGGATATGTGAGATGCCTGATGACACGAACAGCATGGATGAGATGACCCGCGATGTGGCGGACGAGGTGCGCGGGGAAGGGGTGGAATCCGCCGTCTCCCCCGAGCAGGTCATGCCGGCCCCGGAGCCCGGCGTGGAAGAGCTCAAGGCCCAGGTTGAGGAGCTCAGGGACAAGTACCTGCGGGCCCTGGCCGAGATGGACAACATGAAGAAACGCCAGCAGCGCCAGCACGCCGACATTGTCAAGTACGGCAAGGAGGCGGTGCTGCGGGACTTTCTCCTGGTCTACGATTCCCTCGAGAAGTCCATCATGTCTGCCCAGGAGCTCTATCCCGATGACGAGCCCTTCATCACGGGGCTCCAGATGATCGAGCGGCTGCTCCTGGAGACCTTGAAAAAACACGGGGTCGAACCTATACAAACATCGAACATGCCGTTCGATCCGAACATTCATGACGCCATGATGCAGGTGACACGGCCCGATCTGGAGCCGGGCATGGTGGCGGACGAGATCGAAAAGGGTTTCCTGTTGAACGACAGGGTTCTGCGGCCTGCGAAGGTCACCGTTGCCGCATAAGGAGAACAGAAAAGGGAGGAGTGCACACATGGGAAAGATACTAGGAATTGACCTGGGCACCACCAATTCCTGCATGGCCATCATGGAGGCGGGTGAACCGAAGGTCATCCCCAACGCAGAAGGGGCTCGGACCACCCCGTCGGTGGTGGCGTTCACGGCCAGCGGGGAGCGCCTTGTCGGTCAGGTGGCCCGGCGCCAGGCCATCACCAACTCCGAGAAGACCCTGTATGCCATCAAGCGTCTCATCGGCCGCAAGTTCGAGGACAACGAGGTCCAGAAGGACATCAAGGTGATGCCGTTCAAGATCGTCAAGGCAGACAATGCCGATGCCGCAATCCAGATCGAGGAGAGACGCTATGCGCCGCCTGAGATCTCGGCCATGGTGCTGCAGAAGCTCAAGATGGACGCCGAGGCGTACCTGGGAGAGAAGATAGACGAGGCCGTCATCACGGTGCCCGCCTATTTCAACGACTCCCAGCGGCAGGCCACCAAGGATGCCGGCAAGATAGCCGGATTCGACGTGAAGCGTATCATCAACGAGCCCACCGCTGCTGCTCTTGCCTACGGGCTCGATCGCAAGAAGGAAGAAAAAGTGGCGGTCTTCGACCTGGGCGGCGGCACCTTCGACATCTCCATCCTGGAGATCGGCGACGGCGTGTTCGAGGTGAAGTCCACCAACGGTGACACTCACCTGGGCGGCGAGGACATCGACATCCGCATCATCGACTACTTGGTCAGCGAATTCAGGAAGGAGACCGGCGTTGACCTGAGCAAGGACCGCATGGCTCTTCAGAGGCTCAAGGAAGGCGCGGAGAGGGCCAAGCACGAGCTGAGCTCCATGATGGAGACCGAGATCAACCTGCCCTTCATCACTGCTGACCAGAGCGGGCCCAAGCACCTCAACATGAAGCTCACCCGGGCCAAGCTGGAGAACCTGGTGGAGGACATCATCGCGAACCTCGAGGGACCCTGCCGCAAGGCCATGGCAGATGCGGGGCTCACGCCCAAGGACATCGACGAGGTCATCCTCGTGGGCGGCCAGACCCGCATGCCGAGGGTCGTGCAGAAGGTCAAGGAGATCTTCAGCAAGGAACCCCACAAGGGGGTGAACCCCGACGAGGTGGTGGCCATCGGCGCGGCCATCCAGGGCGGCGTGCTCGGCGGCGAGGTGAAGGACGTGCTCCTGCTGGACGTCACCCCGCTCTCCCTTGGCATCGAAACCCTGGGGGGGGTGTTCACCAAGATCATCGAGCGCAACACCACCATCCCCACCAAGAAGACCCAGGTCTTCTCCACGGCGGAGGACAACCAGAACGCGGTGACTATCCGCGTGTTCCAGGGCGAGCGCCCCATGGCGAACGACAACAAGCTCCTGGGCCAGTTCGACCTTATGGGAATCCCGCCGGCGCCCCGGGGCATACCGCAGATCGAGGTGAGCTTCGACATCGACGCCAACGGCATCCTCCACGTCTCGGCCAAGGACAAGGCCACGGGCAAGGAGCAGTCCATCCGCATCACCAGTTCCTCGGGCCTGAACGAGGACGACATCAACCGCATGATCCGGGAGGCCGAGGAGCACGAATCCGAGGACCGCAGGCGCAAGGATCTCGTGGAGGCGAAGAACACCGCGGACAGCATGCTCTACACCACGGAGAAGACCCTGAAGGAGCACGGCGACAAGGTGGACTCCATGACCAGGGCCAGCATCGAGAACGCCCTGGCGGACCTTAAGGAGGCAGTGAAGACGGATGACACCGATCAGATCAGGAAGAAGATCGATGCGCTCACCACGGTGTCCCACAAGCTTGCCGAGGTGATCTACTCCTCCGCGGCCCAGGGCCAGGCCGGTGCCCAGGCAGGGCCGGGGGCCGGCGCAGGAGCAGGACCCGGCGGGTCCAGGCCTGCAGACGACGTGGTAGATGCTGAGTTCGAAGAGGTCAAGGGAGACAAGAGATAGGACGTACAGGGGGGATGCGGCGGCACGTCCGTCGCATCCCCCCACATGATCGCCATGCCCATCTATGAGTATCGCTGCAGGGCCTGCAGCCATGTCACCACCGTTCTCGTCCAGGGGTACAACGCTCCGACCGACCTTTCCTGTGAAGAGTGCGGGTCTGGAGACCTCAAGAGGATCATCTCGCAGACCAACTACCATTCGTCACCTGCCGACAGGCTTTCCTCCTACGATCCGAAGGCGCGGCAGACGGAGGGCTTCTACAGGGACAGCAGGAACATCGGCGTGCATGCCGAGCACATGCTGAACCAGGCGGGCGTCAAACCGACCGAGGAGTTCAGGAACAAGCTGGAAAAGCTCAGGACCGACCCGTCGAGCGTGATCAAGGACAGCGACGACTGATCATGCTTTCTCCCGTGCCCCGTGATCCATCCGCACGGGTAATCATTCTCTGAGGATATTCCGAAAAGACGTACATCACGCATCCCCCTTCTGAGATGTGTGGAAGGGATGACATGTCAGAGCACATCCGTCGAGAGGAAACAGACAGTGACATGAAGCGGCTCAGGGAGGAACTGGCCCGCCTGCAGGAGACGGAACAGGACCTCCGGCGGCGCGAGGAGTTGTACAGGACCGTCTTCGAGACGGCAGGTACTGCGATCATCGTTTTCGATGCCGCCACCGTCATCCTCCTGGCCAACTCGAACTTCCAGAGGCTCTCGGGATATTCCCGGGAGGAGCTCGAGGGAAGGATGAGCTGGACCGTGTTTATCGACGAGCAGGACCTGGAGCGGATGAAGGCGTACCATGCGCAGCGCAGGATCGACCCTGCTTCGGTGCCGAGCGAGTATGAATTCCGTTTCATCACCAGGACCGGGGAGAAGAGGGATATGCTCCTGAACGTCGCCCTGATCCCGGGGACGGACCAGAGCGTTGCATCCTGCATGGATATCACGGCCCGCACCCGGACGGAGGAAGCGCTCCGCAGGAGCGAGGAGAACTACCGCAACATCATCGACACCATCCAGGAGGCCTACTACGAGGTGGACCTCAAGGGGAACTTCACCTTCTTCAACCCCATGGCCTGGAAGGCCCTGGGCTATTCCGAGGACCAGCTCAGGAACATGAACTTCCGTGACTACATGGACGAGGCTGATGCGGCGAGGGTCTTCGATGCCTACCACCGGGTCTTCGTCACCGGCGAGCCCATCAGCGCCATGGAGTTCGACGCCATCCGGGCGGATGGGAGCAGGCTCAGCGCCGAGGCGTCGGTGTCGCTCCGCACGGACGCCTCGGGGACCGTCCTGGGGTTCAAGGGGGTGGTCCGCGACATCAGCGGCCGCAAGGCCTCTGAAGAGGCCCTGCGCCGGAGCGAGGAGCGGTACCGGCTCCTGGCCGAGAACTCCTCCGACGTCATCTGGACGCTCTCCCTGGACGGGATCATCACCTACATGAGCCCGACCATCAAGACCCTTTCCGGGTACAACCCCGAGGAACTCGTCGGGAGGGGGCCCGACATCATGCTCACTCCCGGTTCCCTGGCCTACATCATGAACGTGCTCAACAGCGAACTGGCGAAATCCACGGAGAAACAGGGACAGGCAGGGACCTTTGAGCTGAAACTCCTCTGCAGGGACGGATCGGAAAAGGACATCGAGATCTCCACGAGCTGGATCAAGGACGAGCACGGTGAGCCAGTAGGGCTCCAGGGGAGCGCACGCGACATCACGCTGCGCAAACAGGCCGAAGAGGCCCTGCGCAGGAGCGAGGAGCGTTTCCGTGACCTGGCCGAGCTCCTGCCGGAAACGGTCTACGAGGCCGGGCTCGGGCACGATCACCTTCGTGAATAAAAGCGGTCTGGAACGGTTCGGGTATACCGAGCAGGACATCGGGCGCGGGCTCAACGTCCAGGATGTGATCTCCCCCCGGGAGCTCCCCAGACTGCGGGAAAACCTTGCCAAGGTGTTCCGCGGCGAGAAGACAGGCCTGAGCGAGTACCTGTTCGTTCGCAAGGACTCGGGCACCTTCCCTGGTTTTTCCCATTCGTCGCCCATCGTGCGCAACGGAAGGGTGGAAGGCGTCCGGGGCTTCGTCGTGGACGTGACAGAGAAGAAGAACCTCGAGGCCAGGCTCCTGCACGCCCAGCGCATGGAGTCCGTGGGAACGCTGGCAGGGGGCATCGCCCACGACTTCAACAACCTGCTCATGGGAATCCTGGGCAATGTCTCGCTGGCCATGATGGATGCTGAGGAGGGGAGCCTCCTCCAGGAGCGCCTCAAGAACATGGAGAGCTACGTCAGGCATGCCAGCGATCTCACCCGGCAGCTCCTCGGGTTCGCCCGGGGGGGCAAGTACGAGGTGAAGAAAACGGACATCGGCGCCTTCATCCGCAGGAGCACCGACATGTTCGCCCGCACGCGCAGGGAGGTGCGGGTGCATACCCTGGCGGACCCCGGCGTGTGGTCCGCAGAGATCGACCGTCCCCAGATGGAGCAGGTGATGCTGAATCTGTACATGAACGCGTGGCAGGCCATGTCCGGCGGAGGAGACCTGTACGTGGGGGCGGAAAACGTGGTGCTTTCCCAGGCAGAGGCAGCGGGGTTCGGCTTGAACGAGGGCAGGTACATCAGGATATCCGTCCGGGACACGGGCAGGGGCATGGACGCCGAAACCAAGGCACGGATCTTCGACCCCTTCTTCACCACCAGGGAACGGGGCCGCGGAACCGGCCTCGGCCTTGCCTCGGTGTACGGCATCGTGAACAACCACGGCGGATACGTGGGCGTGGAGAGCGAGCCCGGGGTGGGCACGGAGTTCATACTCTATCTGCCCGCATCGGACGGCAGGGTGGAATCCACTGAATCCGGGCATGCCGCCCCGGAAAGGGCCGTTACCTGCGTTCTCCTGGTGGATGACGAGGACATGATCCTCGATGTGGGTTCCGAGATGCTCTCGGCCCTGGGCTACCGCGTCGTGAAGGCCAGGGGCGGTAATGAGGCACTCGAGCGATACTCGGCCGACAAAGACTCTGTGGACTTGGTGATCCTGGACATGATCATGCCCGACCTCGGGGGCCGGGAGGTGTTCAGCCGCCTGAGGGAAATGGACCCCGGGGTGAAGGTTATCCTCTCCAGCGGGTACACCCTGGACGCCCAGGCCAAGGAGATCATGGCCAGGGGATGCAACGGGTTCATCCAGAAACCCTTCAGGCTCCAGGACATCTCACGGAAGATCCAGGAGGTCCTGGCACGGGGATAGGCTTCACGGGACGTTTCGGTAAGTCCATAAGAAATCATAGCGAGAGCTTCCCTATCGACAGAGAATCATTGGCAATTATTACTGGATGTGAATCCTTCATGCATACCCGGGTCGGGACGACGATGGGAGATCGTGCGGACACGATGACTTTCTATGGACGCCTTCACGGCGGATGTATTTGATTTTCCAAACCGAAAAGACGATACGACACTCGGAGGTTGAGGGATCTGATGGATACTCGGGGCCGTAAGAGTATTCTTATGCGGGTTCAGGAGATGTCCCTGAAGTGGAAGATCACCCTCATGGGCATCACCATCATCGTCGCCTTCTCCCTCATCATCTACTTCCTCATCCTGCCCTACATGGAAACGGAGAAGATAGAGGAGCGCCGTGGCAAGCTCAGGGCCGTGGTGAACTCCGTGGTGTCCCACATTGATTACTACGAGAGGGCCTTGCGGAGGAACGCCTCCGGGTTCGACCCCTCCATGCCCGGCACCATCGAGGACGCCAAGGCGCTCGTCATCAGGAACATCAGCGACATGCGCTACGACAAGACCGAGTACTTCTTCATCCTCGACGGAAACGGGACCATGATCATGCATCCCATGAAGCCCGAGCTCGTGGGGAAGAACATGCTCGACGTGAAGGACCCGAAGGGGGTGCTCCTGTTCCGGGACATGGTCATGAACTCCCAGAAAGACGGCGAGGCGTTCGTGCACTACATCTGGCAGTCCAAGTACAGTCCGGACATCCTTGAGCCCCAGATCACCTATGCGCGGTACTACTGGCCGTGGGACTGGGTGGTGTGCTCCAGCCTGTACACCCAGGACATCACGGACGCCATGTACGGCATCCGGGTACGCTCCGCCGTCTACATCCTGGCTGCCGCCTTCGCCATGCTGCCCGTGCTGCTGGGGCTGGTCTACCTGGGGCTGTCAAGGCCGATCGGCAGGATGCTGCGCGGCATCCAGGAGATCCACGACGGGAACCTCGACTACCGGATCCCCGTGCTCTCCCTGGACGAGATCGGGTACGTGTCTCAGGAGTTCAACCAGATGGTGTCCACCCTCCAGCAGAGCAGGGACGCCATCGTCAGGTCCGAGGAGAAGTACCGGCAGCTCTCGGACATGCTGCCGGACATCATCTACGAGACCGACACCGACCTGAACATCACCTACTTCAACAAGGCGGGGTACCGCCTCACCGGGTACAGCGAGGAGGATATACAGGGCGGGTTGGCCGTTGCAGACCTGGTGGAGGAGGGGGAGTACCGGAGGCTTCGGGCCATGCTGGATGTCGGGGAGGACGTAGCCATCATCACCACCCACAGGGTGATCAGGAAGGACGGGTCGGATTTCCACGGTGAGAACAACGCCTCCCTCATGCGGGAGCACGGACGGGTCGTGGGGCTGCGCGGGAGCATCAGGGACGTCACGGACCGGCGCCGCATGGAGGAGCAGCTGATCCAGGCCCAGAAGATGGACACCATCGGCACCCTGGCGGGAGGCCTTGCCCACGATTTCAACAATGTGCTGGGCGGCATCGTGAGCACGATATCCATCATGAAGTATGAAATGTACAAAGAGCAGGCTCTCAATCCGGAAAGCCTCAGGAAGCACATCGATATCATGGAACGCTCAGGCCAGCGCGCCGTGGACATGGTGCAGCAGCTCCTCACCCTGTCGCGCAAGCGCGATGCCGTATTCACCGCAGTGGACCTCGGCGCCGCCGTACAGAGTGTGGTAAAGATATGCGGCAACACCTTCGACAAGAGCATCGAGATCAAGGTTGACCTTCCCCGGGAAAGGTCTCTGGTGCAGGCCGATCCCACCCAGCTGGAGCAGATCCTCTTGAACCTGTGCGTGAATGCGAACCATGCCATGACCCTCATGAGGCCCGAAGGCCAGCCCATGGGGGGTATCCTGACCATCTCCCTGGCGCGGGTCAAATCCGACCGGCAGTTCTGCATCACCCACCCCGAGGCCATCGAGACGGACTACTGGAAGCTGTCCGTGGCCGACACCGGCGTGGGGATCGAGAAGCACAACCTGTCCAAGATATTCATCCCGTTCTTCACCACCAAGGACAAGGGCGCAGGCACTGGTCTCGGGCTGTCCATGGTGTACACCATCGTCCAGCAGCACCACGGATTCACTGACGTCTACTCCGAGAAGGGGATGGGTTCGAACTTCAACGTGTACCTGCCCGTCTTCGAGAGCGAGCAGGAATGCGAGGAGGCGAAGGATCTCTCCTCAATACCGCGCGGAGAGGGGCTTATCCTCGTGGTGGACGACGAAGAGGTGATGAGGCATACGGCGAGCACGATCCTGGGCAAATGCGGGTATCGGGTGATCACGGCCATGGACGGGGAGGAGGGGGTCAGGGTGTTCCGGGAGCGTCACCACGAGATCAACGCCGTGCTCCTCGACCTTGTCATGCCCAGGAAATCGGGGGAGCAGGCATACCTCGAGATGAAACGGATCGACCCGAACCTCAAGGTCATACTTACCTCGGGTTTTCGGAAGGACGAGCGGGTGGACATGGCGCTCAGCTGCGGCATCAACGGTTTCATCCAGAAGCCGTATTCCCTGGAGCGCCTGGCGCACGCCGTGTATGAGCTCGTTCGGGATACGGCGCAGGGGGCCGTGGAGGACGCATGAGGAAGCGGATCACATGCATCTGCGTGGCGTGTGCGCTGGTCCTGCTGCAGCCGCTGGAGTCCCCGGGACGAGGGGGAGACGAGGCGGTGCGGAAGTGGGCCTTTATCTTCGAGCCGTCGGTTCTCAGCCATAAGGAGCGCGTCCGTGAGCTTTCCTGGTTCCAGGAGGCGTCCAGGCCGCTCAAGGGGGTGCTTGTCAGATCGGTGGCCGAGAACATCGAGACCCACTACTGGGAGAGCCGGGTCCTTGCCAAGGCCTTCGAGGACATAACCGGCATCGTGGTGATCCATGAAATCATCCCCGAGGGCTACCTGGTGCCCCGGATCACCGAGCAGATCGAGCAGGGTAAGCTGCTGCACGACATCTACGTGAACGACGCGGACCTCATCGGGTACCACCTGCGAACCCGGGCGGTGGTGGACCTCACCGAGTACATGAACGGTGAAGGCAGGGCATTCACCAACCCGTACCTGGATCTGAAGGACTTCCTGAACCTGGAGTTCGGCCAGGACTATGACGGCCACCAGCTCCAGCTGCCCGACCAGCAGTTCGCCAACCTCTACTGGTTCCGGTACGACTGGTTCTCCCGGCCGGACATCAAGGCCCAGTTCAAAAAGCGGTACGGCTACGAGCTGGGCGTGCCGGTGAACTGGGCGGCCTACGAGGACATCGCCGAGTTCTTCACCACCACGAAGATCGACGGCAGGAAGGTGTACGGACACCTCGACTACGGCAAGCCATCGCCCTCGCTGGGGTGGCGATTCACCGACGCGTGGCTCTCCCTGGCAGGGGTGGGCGACAAGGGGCTGCCTAACGGCCTGCCCGTGGACGAGTGGGGCATCCGTGTGGAGAACCGCATCCCGGTGGGCTCGTCGGTGACCCACGGGGGGGAGATGAACGGCCCGGCGGCGGTCTATGCGCTCACCAAGTACATCGAGTGGATGCGGAACTACGCCCCCCCCGAGGCCCTTTCCTGGGAGTGGCACGATGCAGGTCCGCAGTGCGCCCGCGGTGACATCGCCCAGCACATCTTCCAGTACATCACCTGGCTCTCCGACATGCGGTTCCACACCCCTGGCAGCCCGGTGTGTGACAAGTTCGGCAAACCCCTGTGGCGGGTGGCGCCAACCCCGCACGGCGACTACTGGGACGAGGGCATGAAGCTCGGCTACCAGGACGCGGGCTGCTGGACGATCCCGGCCAATATAACGGGGCGGCAGCGTGCCGCCGCCTGGCTCTGGGCACAGTTCTGCGTGTCCAAGACCGTGGACCTGAAGAAGTTCGTCATCGGCGGCACCCCGGTGAGGAAGTCCACCATCTTCTCCGACTACCTCACCAGGCGCATGGACGACTACGGCGGCATCATCGAGTTCTACCGCTCCCCCGAGGAGGTCAAGTGGACGGGGAGCGGCAGGAACGTCCCCCACTATCCCAGGCTTTCAGTGGTGTGGTGGAAGAACATCGCCCGGGCCATCACGGGTGAACT
>Ga0116184_10002723_pt1 | contig 15162 bp, 15 predicted proteins | sample AD_JPNNA5_MetaG_FD_89886 | JGI IMG/M metagenome (GOLD analysis project Ga0116184, IMG submission 89886) | Active sludge microbial communities of municipal wastewater-treating anaerobic digesters from Japan - AD_JPNNA5_MetaG | ecosystem: Engineered > Bioreactor > Anaerobic > Digestate | place... | reverse complement strand
GATGGCGCCGTGCAGCGCACTCCTCCCGCCGGGACCGCCCCCTGCAGTAGAGGTCGCCCTCGCGGACCCGATCGAGCAGGCCGATGAGGTCCTGCCCGTTCACCATCAGTTCCTCGTCGCCATCGTGCTCCTCCTCGCGGATGGTGATCCGGACGCCCGCCCCCTCCAGTGCCGGGCGGACCACCTCCACCACCTCGTGAACCGAGAGTCCCGTATCCGAGGCGACGATCCCGCTCATCGCCGCGCCGGGCCGATGCCGCCAGAGCAGATCGAGCGACAGCGTCCTCTCCACAATCCTCACTCCCCGATGAACCGGAGGGATGCGGAGTTCATGCAGTACCGTCGGCCCGTCGGGGGTGGCCCATCGGGAAAGACGTGCCCGAGGTGGGCGTCGCATCGCCGGCAGAGGACCTCGTCTCGCACCATCCCATACGAGCGATCCTGTTGCTCGTAGACATTCGTCGGTGCGATCGGCCGGGAGAAGCTCGGCCAGCCCGTCCCGGAGTCGTACTTGTCCCGCGATGAGAAGAGATCGATGCCGCAGCAGGCACAGCGGTAGATGCCGGGCCGTTTGTTCGCGTAATATTCGTTCTGAAAAGCCGGTTCGGTCCCCTTCTTCCGTGCCACCAGGAACTGCCCTGGGGTCAGGCGGCGTTGCCACTCCTCGTCGGTGAGCCGACACCGCCGCATCGGTATCGTCCTCCCCTCTGCATCGACGTAGATCGGAACCTCGTCCTCCATGCGGGAAGAATGGAGCAGCGGATACTTGAAGGGTTCGTCACAGTCCGAGCTTTGCCGCCGTCTCGCGGCAGAGCCGGGCCTCGTCCGTTCTGCCGAGCCTCTCCATCACCTCGGCGACGAGTGCCCAGGTGGTCGCACGCTGCGGGTCGAGGTCGAGAGAGCGCTCAAGAGAGAAGAGCGCCTCTTCGTTGCGATCGAGTTCCTGTTCCATCATACCCCTCATCAGCCAGGCCGTCGGATCGTCGGGGTTGATCTCGAGCGCAGCCTCGAAGCACCAGCAGGCCTTCTCGTGCTCCCCGGAGTCCATCAGGTCGAACCCGCGCCGGAGCCATGCGTCGAACCGGTTCGCGCGGATCCGCGTGGCGAGTTCGACCAGGGCCAGGGCTTCCTTCTCCCGGCCCACGAGGTGCAGTGTCTTCGCCGAGGCGATGATGGCGGGGCCGTTCTCGGGTTCCCGTTCACGGGCCGCCTCGAAACACCAGAGGGCACGATCGGAATCCCCCGCCTCGAGCAGTTCGATCCCACGCCGGACCCATTCAGCCGCTGTATCTGCTCCTGCGGCCGGCGCATCGTCGTCGATCAGGGTGGCGTAGATCTTCGAATACTCGATAGTGCCCCCTCCTACCGGATCGTTCGAGCGGTGTGGAGAAAAACTGTTCCTTTTTATCCGGAAGATCGATCTGGTGCAGCGCCGATGGCGTCCGCGCGTCCCTCACCATCGATCGGACCAACAACACGGTCCGATGGGCGTGACCTCTTCGTGCGATATCCAGACCCGTGGCAACGGAATAACCCGGGGACCGGTTCAACCGGCAGAATTTTTTCTGGTTTGCCACCGACCACGATGAGATGTCCGCAGGAGGGTGGGATGCTCACTACCGGGTTCGGGGCCGGCTCTATCGCGGGGAGGTCCGCCTCCCCCCGGTCTCTCGCGGAGCCCGGGTCCTCGACATCGGGTGCGGTGACGGGCGCGCACTGGATCCACTGTCCCGGGGTGGTTGTTCGGCCGTTGGTCTCGACTCATCCCGTGCAGCGCTCACACTCTGCCGGACCCAGTGCCGGTGTACCCCCCAACAGCTCGTTCTTGCCGACGCAGGGTGCCTTCCGTTCCATGACGGCTCGTTCGACCTGGTGCTGATGCTCCACGTGATCGGTCACGGGTATTACTCCGAACGGTCCGCGATCGCGTCCGAAGCGGCACGGGTGACCGTTCCGGGCGGCAGAATACACCTGCGGGTATTCTCATCCGAAGACCTCCGGGCGAGATCGGGCGAACTGGTCGAGGAGGGGACCCGACTCCGAAAGGATGGGTTGCTGACGCACTATTTCTCCGAGGAGGAAGTGATACGGCTCTTCCCAAGGATGGAAGCGGTCTCTCTCGAGACGGTCCGGTGGCCGCTCAGGGTCCGGGGCGCGCTGATGATGAGAGCAGAGATCGAAGCGGTCTTTGAGCGTTCGGCCGACGATCCCATCCCTGGAAGGGATCCGGGGATAAATCATAATGGTTAAATGCCTGATCCGGTCAATTTATATAGCGATGTCTCCTGCCCAGCGTAGGAGGCACCGGATGGAGAGTTATGTCACTCAATCACCGCATGATCCTCTGCCTCGTCTGCCTTGCAGCAATGGGGATGCTCTTCGTGGCTGGTTGCACCACCCAGGCACCGTCTGGCAACGCCACAAAAGCCCCGGCAGCCTCCCCTGCACCGACGATGAACAACACGATCCTGAAGATCAACAACAACCAGGCACCGAACCTGAGCACCAGCGCCACGACGGCGGCAACCACCGTTACGGCACCGCCGGCTGCTGCGAACGTCACGATCCCGGTCAACAACTCGTCCGTTCCCGCCGTTCCGGGAATCAACGTGACCGTTCCGGCGACCAACATGACCGTTCCGGGAATCAACGTGACCGTTCCGGCGGCAAACGTCACGGCCACGAAGTAAGGTCGAGGAACGCCGACGGCGGCGGCCCGATGCCGGCGACGTCCAACACCTGTTTTTCTTTCCGTTCTATCCCCCGTCCATCCCCTGATCGCCACGGACCGGGGTTCGTCTCCGCGGCACCTGACGCTCCCTGCAGGTGGAGTGCAACCCCGATCTCCCGTCGAACCGGACGGGGTGAGATCGCCCTCCTTTCCTGCCCTGCCAGCGGCATCCGCCCGCGGAGGCGGGGGTGAAAGGTCCGATGATACCCTGGGGCCTGTTCTCCCTTGTTTCTGCCGCTGCAAACGCGGGGTATCTCTTTGGCCTCAAGCGCCTTTCGGGAGAAAACAACGAGGACCTGGTCGCCGCTGGGAGTTTCCTCTCGGCGTCCGTCGTCCTCCTGATCCTGGAGATCCTGAGCGGTGGGCTCCACGCGCCGGGCCCGTTCCTCCTCCCGGCGATTGCCGGCACGACAGTCCTGAACGCCCTCGCGCTGCTCCTGGTGTTCAGGGCCTTTCGGCATACGGACATCTCGATCGCCGCGCCGATGTTGTCTTTCACCCCGGCAGTGCTCCTGCTCATCTCCCCGCTCTTCGAGGGGTCGAACCTCACCGCGAGGGGGATCGTCGGCGTCGTCACGATCGTCGCGGGTTCGTACGTGCTTTCGGCGCCCCGGTGCGGCGGTTCGCTCATGGCGCCATTCATCGCCCTGAAAGAGGACCACGGCGTCCGTGCCATGCTTGTCGTCGCGGTTCTCTATGCATTCTCGTCCCAGCTCGACAGGGCGGTGGTCCAGCAGTCCGATCCGTTCCTCGGTTCCTCGATGGTTACGATGCTGCTCGGCTTGTTCTTTCTTATCCGGGCTGGCCCGCGCCGCCTGTCTGGCCCTGTTCCGCCCCATCCATGGCACACCCGGGTGAAGATCGCGGTGATCGGTCTGTTACTTGCGATCGAGATCGCAGGGCTGAACGCGGCCTTTCTCTTTGCGCCCGTCCCGTACGCGATCGCGCTGAAGCGGACCAGCGGTGTCTTCTCCGTCCTCCTGGGATGCCTGCTGGGAGGCGAGAAGGGCCTGTTCCAGCGGGCGGTGGGATCGGGGGTGATGGCGATCGGGGCGGCGGTGGTGGTCCTCTCCGTCCCCTAGTAGACGAGCGGCACGTCGGCCCGCACGGTCGAGTCGAAGACCCCGCGTTCGGTGAGTCGGCGCTCGGGGATCACGGTCAGTGCGAGGAAGGAGAGGTGCATGAAGACGCCCTCACAGGCTCCAAGGCGTGAGGCATGGGCCTGGAGACGGTCGAGGCGTTCAACCACCTCCTCGAAGGGACGGTCGGACATGAGGCCTGCAACAGGGAGGGGGAGGAGGGTGAGCTCGCCCTCCCCGGCAACCGCAAGCCCCCCTCCTGCCGAGGTGACGGCACCGATCGCGGCGACGATCGCTGCCGGTTCGGCTCCCACCGCAACCACCTGGTGCGCGTCGTGGGCGACCGAACCTGCGATCGCCCCTGAGCGGAGACCGAATCCCCGAACGATCCCCGTCCCGTGGCCCGTGCCACGGTACGCATCGCAGACCGCGGCGACCAGTAGGTCGGCGGACGGGTCGGGGAACGTGCAGTCCTCCAGTGGAAGGTCCACGGCACGTGTCCGGATCTGGCCGGGTACGAGCTCGATGACCCGCACCGTCCCGTCGACCCTCATCCCGAGCTCCTCTACGGTCGGGACCCGGCAATGCATCGGCCGTCTCGGGACGGATACGCTCCCCGGTACAGGTCCCCGGTCCACCACCTCCAATCCGGCAACGAACGTCCGGTCAACCCGGAACTCGGCACCGGGGGCGAGGATGCAGAGATCAGCCCTTCGGCCCGGCGTGAGCGCCCCCCGGTCGTTGAGCCCGAACCGTTCGGCGGCAGAGAGGGTCGCCATCCGGAGGGCGAGCTCGAGCTCGAGTCCGGCATCGACCGCCTGGCGGATACAGTCATCGATGCTCCCCTCCCGGACGAGAAGATCGGCGTGCCGGTCGTCCGTGCAGAACGCCATCCGGGGTACCGTTGCCGGCACCACGAGGGGGAGCAGGGCCCGGAGGTTCCGTTCGGTCGACCCTTCACGGACGAAGAGATACATGCCCCTCGCGAGGCGTTCGCGGCCCTCCGGCAGCGTGGTCGATTCATGGTCGCTCTGGACGCCCATCAGTACGTATGCATTGAGGGAGGCACCCTCCACTCCCGGGGCATGCCCATCCACCAGCTTGAAGCCGGCGATCTTGGCGACCAAGTCCGGATCCCGGCCCAGGAGACCCGGCACGTTCATCACCTCTCCCAGTCCGAGCACCCCCTCCCTCCCGGCAAACCGCAGGAGTGCCTCCGCATCGAGGACTGCCCCGCCCCGGTCATCCGGTGTTGCAGGGACGCACGAGGGGAGCATCAGGAGGAGGTCGATCGGGAGGAACGACCGGCAGGAGAGCATGTACTCGAGTCCTGCCGCGCCGAGTACGTTCGCGATCTCGTGAGGATCCGCCACGACGGTCGTGGTACCGTGAGCTGCAACCACCCTTGCGAATTCGAACGGGGCGAGTAGGGACGACTCGATGTGAACGTGCGCGTCGATCAGGCCGGGAACCACCCGTGACCCCCTCAGGTCGATCGTCCTGTCTGCCCGGTACGTGCCCGGCCCGATGACGCACCCGGCATGGATCGCGAGGTCCGTCTCTTCCCACGTCCCCAGGAACGGGTTGAAGATACAGGCGTTCCGGAGGAGGAGGTCGACCGGCGTCTCACCAAGCGCCGCCCGGATTATCCCGTTCACGGCCCGTTCTCCCCCCGGATCGTCAGCTCCCGGATGACTGCTGCGAGCCGTTCGTCCCCCTCATGCAGGTGGAGATAACACCGGTATGTCCCTGGCGCGAGCGTCACCGGGTAGGTGAACCGGTTCGTTCCTGCCGTGATGTTGACGTACCGTGCATCGGAGAAGACCTGCCGCTGCCCGAGCGGTTCCAGGCAGTCGATGGTCACCTGAAGGGCGGCGTGGTCGATCGGGGCATCACTGCTGACGGTCACGGAGAGTTCGCTGTCTCGATACTCGAGGTCTCCAAAACTCGGTCCCGTGCCGGTACAGCCCGCGATGGAGAGAAGGGCGAAAAGGCAGATGATCGCGTGACGACGAAAGATTGTCATCCTGTGGCCCAAGGTACGTACGCAGGCATTGATAAATAGAATACGATTTTAAGTACAGCCACACAACCATCACTGAAACTGGCGAAGACAAGACCCTCATCGATCCGTATCTCTTCCGGAACAACAGAACGGTGCGTCATTCATGGCCGAACCGATTGCGAGCAACGGGCCCCGCGGATATATTCTCCTCATGGACGATGAAGAGAGTATTCTCGACGTCATGAGCCAGATGCTTCGCCGGAGGGGTTTCGAGGTCACCTGCGTGAGGGACGGTGCCGATGCCGTAACTGCATACCGCCGGGCGCTCACGGATGGTGCCGGATTCGATGTCGTCGTGATGGACCTCTCCGTGCCGGGAGGCTTGGGCGGACGCGAGGCGATCCACCTGCTCAGGGAGATCGACCCCGGGGTGCGGGCTCTCGCCTCGAGCGGTCATTCCAACGACCCGGTGATGATGCGTCCGACGGAACACGGATTCGTCGGAGTTCTCCCGAAGCCCTACAGCATCGCTGAACTGGTCTCGGCAATCGAGGATGCGCTCTCCTGAACTGCTCTCTGCTTCAGGGTGACCATACCCCTTTTTACGTACAGACGAGTACCGTTTGATTACGGGTGGTACTATCTCCTGCATCACCTTCTGCCATCACAAGGGCGGCACGGGGAAGACGACCACGTGTCTGAATACGGCCGGTTTTCTCGCACTGGCAGGGAAGAGGGTGCTCGTGGTGGATGCCGATCCGCAGGCGAACGCCACGATGGGCCTCGGCATCTACCCCGACTCCCGGCGCCGGCACATGTACGACGTCTTCATGTCGGTCTTCGAAGGCTTCCCGGACGTCCCGATCACCGAGGTCATCACAAACACCGAGTCGGGCGTGGACCTCGCTCCCTCAAACCTGGACCTCGTCGGAGTGGAGCCGTCACTGTACATGATCGATGACCGGGCGGGCATCCTCCGCGACCTGCTCGAACCGGTGCGGCACTCGTACGACTACATTCTCATCGACACCCCGCCATCCATGGGTCAGTTCGTGGTGAATGGCCTGGTTGCGGCCGATCACATCGTGGTGACGATCGATGCAGGCATCTTCGCACTCCGGGGCATCGATGGTCTGGAGACGATCTTCGGTGACATCGGCGAGATCGTCGGACACCGGGTTTCCGCTGACCTCGCCGTTCTGACCCGGTGGGGGGAATCACCGGCGATCGATGCCGGTCCCGCCCGTTCCGGGATTTCCGGCATTTTATCCCGATTCTTCGGCAGGGGAGGCACCCGGGAGGCAGGAGCGGGACGTGCAGGACAACGGAGGACAGGGGAGGACGAACGGCGTGAACGCATCGAGGCAGAGGTGAAGCGAAGGTTCGGACGGGTGGAGACCGTCCCCTTCTCACGCGAGGTCTACGAGGCGCAGCAGCGAGGTCTTCCGATCTCCCGGTACGCACCCGACTCCGCTGCGGGGGTGGCGTACCGCCGGATTGCCCAGGAGGTGATCTCATGGTGACAGACGACCGCCAGGAGCCAGAGACCCGTCGTCCAGGAGGCCCACGGGTGGCAGGGGAACGTCCCGGGCGTCGGGCACTCTTCACACCCGCTACTCCACCGACCAGAAAGGCGTCGGTGCCCCGCCCACCCCCCGCTGCAGCGGGCGAACCGACGGCACCCCCCGTCTCCGTTCCCGATCCCGCGGTACTTGCGGATGCGATCGAGAGAGGAATCCGTGACCGGGCCCCCGTCGATCCGGGTTCGGTCGACGACACGTTCGGACCGGTGGTCACGGTGGTCAACCGCCTTCTCCAGGAGATCCACGGGACCCGCCCCCGCGCTGAAGGAGCCTGGACACCCCGGACCCCGGTCAGCCTTCACGACCTTCCCCTCCCGGCCCTGTTCGCCGGGCGCGACCTCGGTCTGATCGATGCGAACGAGCCCTTTCAGAGGCTCTCCGGTCTTACCCGGGAGGGTGTCGCCGGCACGCCCATCTCGCGTTTCGTACGGCGGCGGGACGGGGATCCGCCGATTCTGGCCCTCCGTCGAGAGGAACCGACCCGGGCGAGGGTGAGCCTGGACACGGTCGACGGAGAGGCGGTTTGCATCGAGCACGCAAGTCCTGTCCGGAACGAGGCGGGGGAGATCGTGGGGCTGATCGTCGTCTACATGCCCGAGCCGGTCGTCGGAGAGCCGGTGGAGAATGGGTATGCCCGTCTCTTCGAGGCCCTGATGCAGGAGGCGACGCTCCCGATCGCGCTCCTCGACGCCTCGTTCCACGTGGTCAACCATACACCGGCGTTCGCCACGCTCATCGGGGTCGATGATACATGGCTCGGTGACCATCCGCTCACGGATCTCCCGCTGATCGAGGAGAGGGGACCGGCCCTCGCAGAGATCGCCGACCTTGGTGACGAGGCATTCGGAGAGGTGCTGATCGAGATCGACGGAGTGCGCCGTCGCCTCGAACGCTACGTGCTTCCCGTGCGTGACGCAGGGGGCCGGCTCTTCCGGCTGCTGATCACCCTCGTAGACCGGACGGAGAGCGATATCAAGGCGGATCGTATCGCCCGGCTGGAGGAACAGGCGGCCCTGCTGTCGGAGGAGGACCGGGAGCGCGTGGAAGCCATCGAACAGGCATTCCTTCGTCTCTCGGAAGGGAACCTGGAGCACCGCCTCGAGCTACCTCCCGGGGACAGATACGCGTCGCTCGCATCGTCCTACAATCGTGCCATCGAGCGGTTGAGGGAGCGGATCGCCGCCCTCGAAGCCCGTGCAGAGGCCACGACGGCAGGTCCACCCCCCGGGCCCGATCCGACCATGATGATCAGTGCAGCAGAGATCACCGGTCTGCTGCTCCGAGCCCTCGCCGGGGAGCGGGGCGACCGCCTCCTCCTCGACGAGGCCGATCCATTCATGCCGCTCCGTGCGGAGGTGAACGACGCACTCGACCGTCTCGAAGCGGCGCCGGTTCCAGGGGAGAACCTCCAGGAGACGGAGACGCGGATGCCTGTCGCCACCATGGTGGAGTCTCCCCCCGAACAGCCGGAGCGCTTCGGAGAATCGCCCGTCGGTCCGGGCCCGGAGGAACCGGTGCCGCTCGAAAAAGAGGCGAAACGGGAGATCCTTCCTGAACCGGAAGGGGAATCCCTTGAGCCGGAGGCAATACCTGTGTCAGTCAGCAACATCCGTCCATCACCATCTCCTTCTCCGGGGGAGTCGACAGCACCGCCCGTGGTAGAAAGCTCTTCTCCCGAGGTGGAGGATCTGCCGGGAGCCGTCCTGGACCCTGGCGCCCATGTCGAAGTGGTGATCTTCGAGATGGCCGGCCAGCAGTACGCCCTCGACATCCATCTCGCCCGGGAGATCGTGGAGATGATGCCGATCACACCGATCCCCAGATCACCCCCCCACATCACGGGGATCATCAACCTGAGGGGCGAGATCACGACCATCCTGAACCTCTACCGGCTCCTCGGTCTCCCCGATCCGGGGACGGAAGTGGGCCAGAAGATCGTGGTGCTCGTTCCTGAGGCGGCAGAGGGGTCGAATGTGGGGATCATCGTCGACAACGTACATTCCGTCAACCAGATACCTGCCCACCGGATCGAGCTGAAGGGCAAGGGGTCATCGGCGGACTACACCGGTTTCGTCCGCGGTATCATCCGGCAGGAGCGCGTTGAGGGTGAAGAAGGCCATAAGAACCTTGTGATCTGGATCGATATGCCTGCGATCCTGCAGGGGCTCATCACTCAGTCGTCGTGATCATGGAGAGCGAGGACATCGAGGCGATTAAACGCCTGATCGAGAAGACGCTCCACATCAGGTGCCAGAATTACAAGGATGCGTACATCCGCAGGCGCCTGCTGTCCCGGATGCGATCGTCAGGGTGCGACTCCTTCAATACCTACCTGAAGTACCTGCGGGAGAATCCTGCCGAGTTCGAGCTCCTTCGGAACGCTCTGACCATCAACGTCACTGAATTCTACCGCGATCCGGAGGTCTTCGATCTCGTTCACCGGGAGATATTTCCCGCGATCCTGAAGAACCGGGGCAGGATCCGGCTCTGGTGCGCAGGATGTTCATCCGGAGAGGAGGCGTATACGTTCGCGATTCTTCTCGCAGAAACACTTGGCATCAACAATATCCGCAACGCGACGATATATGCCACGGATATCGATGAGGTCGTCCTCGCGCGGGCAAAGGAGGGGGTGTACGAGGAGCGGGCGCTCTCGAAGGTTCCCGATGCGCTGGTTCGGAAACACCTTGCCCGGAGGGAGGACGGTCTGTGGGAGGTTCGGCCCCACCTCCGCTCGATCATCCGGTTCAGCCGGCACGACCTGATGACGGGGGAGCCGATCGCACGCTTCCTCGACATGGTCTCCTGCAGGAATGTTACGATCTACTTCACCGAGGCGCAGAAGAACGATCTCACCCGGCTCTTTCACCAGTCCCTCTCGCCGGGAGGTTTCTACCTGATGGGAAAGACCGAATACCTCTCGCGTGAGGTCGAGCAACTCTTCCGGACATACAACTCCATCCAGAAGGTCTTCGTCCGAAGCGGGTGACGGGGGGGGGGTTCCTATTCACCCGGCGGGAGCCTGTCCCTTTTCTCCACCACTTCGGTGGAGAGCTCCTTCATCAGCTCCTGCCGCGCCGTGTGCGCCCGCACCTCCCCGATGAGGATCCCGAAATTGATCCCGGTCACGATGATCACGAGCATCAGACTCACCCAGAGCATCGCGCCACTGACCGAGAGGAAGAGGGCCCAGAGCAGCACCACGAACGAGATCAGAAAGAAGATGATCCACGTCCTGATTCCCGGGACATCCATCTCCTTCAGGATCGGTACCCTGTCAATATAAAGATTGGACCAACCCGGGACAATAACTCATTATTGATCCGGAATCAAAGTTCTCATCATGGAGAAGAGAAGCATCGGAGCGATCGGTGCCGGCATCCTGATCGTGATCCTGATTGCGCTGGTATTGCGCCCGCCCGCCCCGCTTCTCGCCCTCGTCTCCCCTACGCCCACCCCCACACCAACACTACCGACCATCCCGATCCCGGTCCCGACCACGATCCCGACCCCCACGGTACTTCCGGCCCCGACCGGGGGAGCGGTCGAGACTCGCGCAATCGGCTTCTCCGCGCGCCCCTGGGAGTACCCGCTCTTCCGGATCCCCGCCAACCTGGAGGTCTACGGTGCCTCCGATCAACCCTGGCGGTTCAACGACTCGATCGTCTTCGGGTACGTCAACGGCACCCGGGGCGGGGTGACCGAACGCTTCTTCGTCCCCTACCCGACATGGAGACTGGTCAGCCGGACATCGAGTTCATCATGGCCCGAACACGCCCGCCTTCGCCTTGCCCTCGTGGATGGCTCGTCCGGGCAGGTGATCACGGGAATGGACCTGAAATACCCCGGGACCGCCCAGCGGGTGATCCGGATCTCCAATCGCGAGTTCTACCTGATCCTCACTCCCGAGAGGCTCGACCGGTACACCATCACCCTCGAGGCGCCGATCGAGTTGGTCGGAGTTCCGGGATAGGTTGATGACCTGTCCGTTCCAAGCGTTAGAACCCGGAATCATCGTATGAGGGCGACGCATATTCTCTTCGTTCTGCTCCTGCTCCTGCTGGTCCTTGGTCCTGTGGTCGAGGCGGCGACGATCGTGGTCGCTGCACAGGATGCCACTCCCGAGGAACGCGCAGCGGCAGACATCCGCTGCGACGGTATCGACGACCAGCGCGACATCAACAATGCGTTCAACCGCCTTCCTCCGGAAGGAGGGACGGTCCGTCTCACGCCGGGCACCTTCTTCTGTCCCGAGAGCATCTTCCCGAACGAGAGGACGAGCCTGGTCGGTGCCGGTCCGTCGTCGACCCGGATCGTTGTCCACAATCCCCAGAATCCGTACAAGCCGATCAGCGTGATCGTGCCCGATGTCCGCCTCCGCGGTTTCACCCTGATGGGGAGCGGCGGGGTGATGATCAAGGAGAGTCGGGTGGTGGTCGAAGAGGTGGTCGCAACGAGTCGCGGACCGGACGGCATGCTTCAGCCGGCCCGTGGAAACGGAATGTTCTACATCTGGGCCGACGGTGAGACGATCGAGGATGTCGCGTTCATCGACTGCACGGCAGAGGAGGCGCACACGCACGGGTTCAACCTGAACGCCGTCAACTCTCCCCGGGAGATCCGGAACATCCGGTTCATCAACTGCGTGGCCCGGTGCTGCGGATATGGAGTTGCAAACGGTTCCAAGTCGGACTGGGTGACAGGATTCGATATCCAGGAGGACAACGACCTCTACGATGTCCAGGTGATCGACTGCCGTGCGGAGGACAACTGGCAGTCTGGCTTTCACTTCGAACCGGGCGAGGATAAGGGAACGATCAAGAAGGCGATCACGCTGACCCGGTGCGTCGCCACCCGGAACGGACAGCGAAACCCTGTCACATATCCATACACATCAACCTTCCTCTCGGGGTTCTATATCCACTTCAACGCCGTCGTCTCCGACTGCCAGTCGATCGACAACAAGAATGCCGGCTTCTACGTCGAGGGAGGCGACCAGGTGGTCTTTACACGGTGCACCGACCGTAACTCCACGTACGGGTGGAAGATCGTCAAGAACGCCCGTAACATCCGGCTCGAGGACTGCGTGAGTTATGGTGCCGGGGAGTGGGCGTTCTGGTCTGCCTTCGCTTCGAACATCACGCTCGTTCGGTTCCGGCAGGTCGACGCGAACGGCGGACAGGGGTTCCAGTCGATCCTCGGATGGTATTACGGCAACCCGTCGTACGAGCTGCCTGTCACCGGATCCTCATTCGAGATTACGGCATCGGGGAATCGGTCGTTACCGATCCTGAATGAGCCGCCCGGGAACACCTACCTGCTCCGCTGGGACGGGGACCCCACGGTCACGCCGACACCGACGGGCTCGCCCAGCCCGACGGCAACCTCCACCCCCTCTGCCCCCGTCGCCGCGTTCGATCTCGCACCATCCCAGGGACGTCCGCCTCTGAACGTCACCTTCACGGACCGCTCGAGAGGGGTCCCCTCCTCCTGGCTCTGGTCCTTTGGGGACGGGTCCTACTCGACCGAACAGCACCCGAATCACGTCTACACGACGGAAGGGTTCAAAGAAGTGATGCTGACGGTCGCGAACCAGCACGGATCGAATACGACCACCGGGTACGTGATCGTCGGATCGGCTCCCTTTGCTGCCTTCTCCGCGTCACCCCGTACCGTTTCGGCCGGCATGCCTGTCGTCTTCACGGACCGCTCCCTCGGAACGCCGACTGCCTGGCGATGGGAATTCGGCGATGGCACCATGTCGAACGAGAGAAACCCGGTGCATGTCTATCTCCGGTCGGGGCTGTACACCGTTCGGCTGACGACCACGTACACGGGCATGAGCGATCTCGAGCAGAAGACGGACTACATCCGGGTTCTGCCCGACGCGGAATTCCAGGCAGATGTCACGTCCGGTCACCCGCCTCTTTCGGTCCGGTTCTTCGACCTGTCGCTCGGCATGCCCACGACGTGGAGATGGGATTTCGGTGACGATACGACGTCGGCTGAACAGCACCCGGTCCACGTCTACTCGATGCCCGGCACCTATACGGTCACGCTCACTGCCGGTTCTCCCTGGGGTTCCACCTCCCTGACGAGGACCGACCTCATCCGGGTGACCTTCTCGCGTCCACTCCTCTCCCTCCCCGGGAGCACGGCGTTGCCCCGTGACCTCGACCGTGACGGGATCTGCGAGGACGTGAACGGCAACGGTCGGCCGGATTTTGCCGACGTGGTCCTCCTCTTCAACCACCTCGACTGGTGCACGAACAACGAGCCGATCGAGGCGTTCGACCTGAACCGCAACGAGCGTCTTGATTTTGCCGACGTGGTATCGCTCTTCAACCGTCTCTGAACCCATTTTTACATAACCTGAAATGGAAGGAAAGCGAATGGCGGACTTGGACCTTCCACTCACTCTCACGACCCGCCCCCCGGTGACGGTCCGGAGGATGACCCCTGCCGAGCTGGAAATCGCGGTTGAATGGGCGGCGGAAGAGGGCTGGAACCCGGGGTTGCACGATGCCGAGACGTTCTATTCCGCCGATCCCGGTGGATTCTTCGCCCTCGAGGCGGATGGCGTGGTGATCGGAACCATCTCGGTGGTCCGTTACGGGGAGGAGTTCGCGTTCGCCGGCTTCTACATCCTCCGGCCCGATCTGCGCGGGCGGGGGATCGGGTTTGCCCTTCAGCAGCAGTTCACGCTCCCGTTCGCCGGAGACAGAAACCTTGGAATCGATGGGGTCTTCGGGATGCAGCCCCGATACGCCCGCGCCGGTTTTCTCTTTTCTCACAGGAACCTGCGGTTCCAGGGACGTGGCGGCGGTACCGTGCCGGACGGCGTCCAACCCCTTGCGGACGTCCCGATCGGGAGGATCATCGCATATGACCGCCCGTTCTTCCCGGCATGCCGGGAGAGATTCCTCCGGTTTTTTCTCACCCAGCCCGGAGCACTGGGAACTGTTGCCTGTGCGCCTGATGGAAGGATAACCGGGTACGGCCTTGTCCGACCCTGCTCGATCGGATTCAAGATCGGACCGCTCTTTGCCGACACTCCGGAGATCGCCGAAGACCTGATATCCTCTCTCCTTGCTGCCGTGCCGGATGAACCCGTCTTTCTCGACGTGCCCGAGCCGAACCGGGAGGCGCTGACTCTGGCAGAGCGGCACGGGATGGTCCCGGTCTTCGGAACCGCACGGATGTACTCCCGGGGGATCCCCGCCCTCCCCCTCGATCGGATCTATGGAATCACGACCTTCGAACTCGGTTGAGAAAAAATGGCGGATACCGGGAGGGAGAGGCATCCCTCGTCTCCGAGGATCCGCTCAGTAGATGGTGTAGGCGTTCATTTTGGGTACGTAGGCCTCGCCCGGGTTGATGGCCGCCACGTGATAGGAGCCGGTGCCTGCGGACGATGGAACGACGATCGTGCACCGGATGCTGGTTGGGCTGACCGTCGTCTCCCCCTGCGCGTAGATCGTGGTGGAGCCGGAGCGATAGATTACCACCTGGGCGCCAGACTTGAAGTTGTTTCCGTAGACGTAGACATTCGTGTAGGTCATCCCGCGTATGCCATAATTGGGCGAGATGCTCGAGACGGTTGCGTAGCCTCCGGTCACCTGGAAGGCATTCGACTTCATCACCCACGTCGTGGTCCCCGGGTTCTGGGCATAGACGGAGTAGTACCCGATGTATGCCGTCGAGGGGATCGCGAGGGTGCACCGGACGGTGTTCGCGTTCAGGGTGGTCTCACCGGTTGCGTAG
>Ga0116184_10002717_pt1 | contig 15184 bp, 18 predicted proteins | sample AD_JPNNA5_MetaG_FD_89886 | JGI IMG/M metagenome (GOLD analysis project Ga0116184, IMG submission 89886) | Active sludge microbial communities of municipal wastewater-treating anaerobic digesters from Japan - AD_JPNNA5_MetaG | ecosystem: Engineered > Bioreactor > Anaerobic > Digestate | place... | reverse complement strand
TGGGGCGATATAGTTATGTGGTGGTAGGAACCCAGCAGGCCTTGCACGATACTTGGGGGTCCGCCTGCCATGGGGCTGGAAGGGTTCTTTCCCGCCAGGCAGCTCTCAAGATGTCGAAAAAGAAAAAGATTTTCGAAACTCTTCAGGCCAAAGGAGTCTGGGTGCGCGCTTTGTCCAAGCGAACCGTTGCGGAAGAAATCCCAGAAGCGTATAAGGACGTGGCGGATGTCGTTGACGTCATGACACGCGCCGGACTTGTCCGACCTGTCGTGAAACTCGAACCCCTTGCCGTCATCAAAGGTTAACCCCATATAGCTGAATTATTCGTTTTCCTATGATTCATTGAGCGTAACTCTGGTTTGAGGTTCCCTTGGCATCGCTGTTTGCACGTATCTTGGCAAGACCCCGGGTGAATCCCACCCCATCGCCCTTCGAAATCGTCGCGCGAGCGGCTCCCGGGCCAAACACCGTCATTCGTTTCGTGGACGAACCCTTTCGTGTCTCCCCTCTTTCCGTGTTGATCGTCAATAGCCCCAAACCGCCAATCAGACCGTTGCCCGTGTATGATGTCGATGGCGGTCCTTTCGCCGAACTCGTGTTGCGACGAAGCCCCGACCGCGAATTGCCTCGCTTCGAACTCACCTTTCCAGAAGGAATTACACCAAGCTTGCCCTCTTTCGAGTCGCATTCCGTCTCCTTCGCATAGCTATCCGCTCCTGCCTCTTCGATCCATCTGCCTTACGACCGTCGCCGTGCCACCTTCGGAGTCGGCATGACCTCGCTTGCTCATCGACATGCTTCCCCGAACATGATTGGCTACCATAGCTATCTGCCCCGTGCGAAAACGCTCATGGAACCGTTTCGTCAACAGCCACAGCCCAAAGAACAACTCCTTGCCCCAGAACGACTTCACGCGCAAAACGAAGCTCTCGCGAGGTACGTGGATAGCGCGCGACGCAAAGCTTTCGGTCGCAACGACAAATATTCCATTGCCGCAACACCCGACAATATCCAAATCCCCTGGCGTTATGTCTTGCCAATCATCGTGGGCTTCATCGTCGGACGTATGCTCCCCACCTTCCACGTTTCTTTCGAACGATCCCTTCTCATCGGTTTGCTATCGGCACTTGGTCTGTTTGCCGTGGCCTTCCTGCAAGACGTGATCCGTTGGATCCGACGATGAACTCATTCGCCCCTCCGTGATGTTTTTCAATGCCACCACGTTTTTTTTCATGCTCAACGTTTTCCCCGAGAATTGAACTGGCTTTCCGGTCGAGCCGGAAAAAATTCAGGGCAAGCGCCTTGGAGTTCTGACTTCTGAAAAAGGTCGTTAGACAGCCACTCCCCGCAGGTCGGAGACCTTGACCCGTGCGCTGCCCTGTTAGGTGGCTGCCTAGCTGCGGAAACCTCTTTCCATGGGCATCGATAATCGATGCGCTCGCCCTGTGAGAAAATCCTCGCCGCCTTGACGAACGAATCTCCAATGAACTACCAACCCTCTGGCGCTTCCTTCCGGAAGCTAAAGCCTTCGCAAATGCGATAACATATTGAAAAACATAGTTAAATTAGTAGTTCCATGAGCGATGACCCAACTTCTCACAGCTCCGTTCATCCAGACGAGGGCGTGAGTGACTTCGAATACCCGTGCCATCACACGGTCGGGGTTGGACCCCATCCGTTGCCGTGGCCGGAAGACGATCGGCTCGACCCGGAATACTTACGCAATGGCGACCGGCGTAACGTGTTGGACAACTTCCGGTATTGGAAAAACGAGGCCATCGTCGCCGTGCTCGACACTCGACGAAACCCTTTGCACGTCGCCATCCAAAACTGGGAACACGATTTCAACATCGGTTCCATCGTCCGTACCGCCAATGCCTTCAATGTTGCCGGCGTACATATCGTGGGGCATCGCAAGTGGAACCGACGCGGTGCCATGGTCACCGACCGGTACTTGACGGTTCATCATCATGCGGATGAACCGCAGTTTTTTTCATGGTTGCGTGACAGGCAAATCGTACCCATCGGAGTGGATAATTTCGAAAATGCGGTTCCTTTGGAGACGTTTCGCTTGCCCCGAGATTGCTGTCTGATTTTCGGTTCCGAGGGGCCTGGCCTGACGCCACGAATGGTGGCTGGCTGTGAACAGCTCGTGGCCATCAGCCAATATGGTTCCACACGGTCCGTCAACGCCGGAGCGGCCGCCGCGATCACCATGTACCATTGGTCGCTTCAGCATCTCGGGCCTTCGTGATGGACCCGCGAAATGAAACCCACGATGGAACACCAGGCGTGATGGAAAGGGAAAAGGGCAGGGGACGTTGCCGATGATGTTTACGGAGCACAGTATCGCGCGCCTCGAATTAATATGCTCCGTTCCGTGGGGCCAGGGGTGAGGACGGATACGGCTGTCATTCGAATGGACCGGGGGCCTCTCCGGGGGGAGGAATATCGTGATCCGGAGGCGGAACGGGCTGGGCAGTGTCTTCTACGACATCGTCGGGGGGCGGCTGCGCAAATCTCGAATCCTCCGACTTCACCGTTACGGTCTGGGACGGCGTAGCTGGAGCGTATGGACCTGGTGCGGCTCCCATACAAGCCGTGAGAGACATCGCAACCCCAACGAGAATGCTTTGGCGAGGATAGTTGGGAGTGGTGGCGTGGGCTCTTGGCTTGGGCGAACGGGCGCGTAGTCGGGTCGATGAAGGCATGGCGTTGTCCTTTTGCCGTTAACGATCGAGCGTACCGTGATCTTACACCGTTTGCGATGCCTCCCTTCTGGACGTCGCCCGGGCTGTGCGCTACCAACCACACCTTGGGGCTCATATCGTGATCGGAAAAAAATATATCGTTCGAGGACGAGTGCAGCGCGTGGGTTTCCGTGAATTCGTGCGTAAAAAGGCCGTATCTTTGGGCATCATCGGCTCGGCGCGTAACCTCCCCGACGGCACCGTGGCCATTCATGCCGGGGGCGTTCCCGCTGCCTTGGAAGCGTTCGAAATCGAACTTCATCGCGGACCGCGGCTGTCGCGCGTCGATACGGTCGAAGGCTCACCCGCGGATCTGCCCACGGACGGCACCTTCACGACCCGATGAACGGTGATGCTCCTGGGGGTCAGAGCCTGATCGTCGCTTGCACCCAACCGGCTTGTCTGCTTGTCTTGCCCGTGATGCGGCAGATTCTGAGCCGGGACGAAAGCTGGCTCCGATCGACGAAGCATCTTTTCAACCCATTCACGAGCCACGCATGAAGCTGCATTTGCATCAATTCGGAAACCACCGTCTGCGTTGCCAATTTGAAGACCCCGAAACCGCTCGCGCGCTTTGGAATGAATTCATTCCCGCCGTGCTTTTTCATGTCTTCGATATCAAACGCCTCGAGCCGAATACCGAACTGCCCGTTTTGCACGGTCAAGGATTCGTATTCCAAAACAAATTGCTGACGGCCTTCGGTGAAAAATTCGATGTCGTCATCGTGGATTCCGAAGGCTTGAAGTCTCTTGCCAATCGAGTCACGAGCGACGGTAGCACCAATTAGCGCGTGTTCGCTCGGCCATTTCCCGTTGTTCGGAGGCAAGGGCGATGAGGGGCATGGGCGTGTAGAATGATGGCTCCAGCCACAGGGTCGAAATCTTTTCCCTTGGCAATGGGTATCTTGCTGTGTGTTGCGAACCTTCAGTGTCACTTCGATCGCGCTGACCGCTGGGATGACACGCCTCCCCTCGCGCAACCAAGCTGCGAACCCGGCACCATGCGATGCCAGGCAGGGCTGCAGCGATGTGACCGGATCGATGGACGCACGCGCTGGAACATCATTGACGATTGCGCCTCTCGTGGACTGGTGTGCGCCCCGTCGTTGCTTTCGTGCGTGGCGTGCTTGCCTTCAGCCAGAGACTGCGATGAACAGACCGTTCTGGTTTGTCGTCAGGATGGGTCAGGCTTCGACCCCGCGGGTTTTTGCGACACCACGGACGGATACGCATGCCGAAATGGACTGTGTACGCATCTTTGTTCCCAAGCTTCTGTCGTAAAAAGCAATGTGGGCTGTGAATACTGGGCTGCCGATCTCGACAATGCCAACGTCAGTCCAGACTCCAACGCCGCGGCACAACAGTTTGCTGTCGTTGTTTCCAATCCTCAATCCGACCTGTTTGCCAGTGTCGTTGTGGAACTCGACGATGCGCCCGTAGGAGCGCCTTCCCAACCACGAACGGTGGGGGAAGCCTCTATACCGCCCTACGGATTGCACGTGTTTTTGCTCGGACCACGAGAAGTGGACGGCAGTGCCCACGGCTCTTTTGATACCGGACCCGGCACGGCCCTGACCCGACAAGCCTATCGCGTGCAAAGCCATGTGCCGGTGGTCGCGTATCAATTCAATCCACTCGATAACGTCAATGTGTTTTCCAACGATGCCTCCTTGCTCAAGCCCGTGGAAGCACTGCCCGGCAGCGGCTTGATGGAATTGGGATACGTCGTGCTCGGTTGGCCTCAGACCATTGCCATCACCGACGATCCGGATACCAATTTCAATCCAGTGTCGCCAATTCAACTCCAAGCGTTCGTCACCATGATCGGAACGCGCCCCGATACCCACGTTCGTTTCACCTCCGCAACGCATGTGGTGGCTGGAGAAAATATAGGCCCCCTTGCACCAGCCGATACCCTGGAGGTCGTGCTGCAACCCTTCGACGTCCTCAATCTGGAAACCGGTGATTTCTTGTCGGATTTCACAGGTTCGCTGATCGAATCGGATCAACCGATCGTCGTTTTCTCCGGGGCAGAAGCTGCCGATGCTCCGCATTTCAAACGCCTCGCGGATCGTTCTTGCTGTGCCGACCACCTCGAAGAACAACTCGATCCGCTGCGAACCGCGGGTACGACGTTCATTGCGCCGCATAGCCCCAACCGAAGCAAAGCCGTCGCAGCAGCCGGCGCGTTGATCTCCGTGGTTCCCGAACCAGAATACTACCGCGTTCTCGCCCTGTCTGCCGAGGGGCCAACGACCATCGTTACCAACCTGCCCGAACCAGACGATCAATGGGTGCTTCCGTCTCGGGGAGCTTACGTCGATCTTGTCTCTTATCACGACTTTGCCCTCGCCGCGGACCGCCCGATCACACTCGCCTCCATTCAAGCAAGCCAAGATGCCGCGGGAGTGCGTCGACCCTATCCCGGGGGGGACCCAAGCTTGGTCCTCATCCCGCCCACGCAACAGTACCGAAAAGATTACGTTTTTTTGACACCGGACAAGTATGCTTTCGACTTTCTCATCGTGACGGCTCCTGCCTCTGCGAACGTCATGATCGATGGTCGTCCCCTCGATGAACTTGAATGCGAAACCGCATGGGCCAATGGTGGGGATGCCCCTACGGTCGCTGGAGTTGCCGAAGCGCGAGTGCATCGATGCCCTTTGAGCTTTCCTTTCATCGACCCGTTGCTCCCACCCGAACAAGGCGTTTTTCAAGGAACGCAAAACGATGGGGTTCATCGCGTGCAAAGCAATGAAAACGTAGGGTTGATCGTTGTGGGGTTCGATGAACGGGTTAGCTACGGATATGCGGCTGGAACGCAACTCGAAGCGATTGCCGTTCCTTGAAGAGGTTTGAAAAACTACAGCGGTTCCCCACAATACGGACAGACTCCCTCGTTCGAGCATGTCGTGCAAACAACGACACCGCAGTTTTCACAGTGGCGAGCCGTGGAGACGATTTCACCGCAGATGGTGCAAATGTCACGGCTGGGTTCCAGAACGTAGGTTGCAATTCTCTCCAACCAACCCGACCACATTGTCATCATGTTGCTCCAGGGGTTAAACAGACGGCTCAGTCAGACAACGTCCGAGGCCGGACGTTCCCTACACCCCCGGTAACGCTCGACGAAACTCGATGTATTCCCCTGGGTGTCTACTTGTCCTGATCATATTTTGCCGCGGAAACGAAGTGAATCCGCTCGATGAGCAAGGGATGATCCGGGTAGCGGGGAAGCAAGTCCTGCAGCAATGTCAAGGCATCATCATACAGCCCTTGACCCATAAAAAAATCCGCCTCTTCAAAGGCTTCTTCCAGCCCCTCGTCGACGATGAAATCGGGCTGAGGTGCATCAGAAGGCTCGTTGAAACTTGCGTCATCGAACGCATCGGCAGCGTCGTCGTCCGCAAAAAAGTCGGGAGGAGGTAGCGAGCCAGGCGATGGTTTGGCAGTGCGAGACAGGGTGGTTTCTTCGAGTTCCCCCAAATCGTCGTTGGGTGAGAAATCATCGTAGGCTTCAGCCAATTCCATGTCGTTCGGATCTGGAGGGATCGAAGATGGGATTGTCCAAACTTGCGCCGTCGGTGCCGTGTGTTGCACAGGTCGCGGGGCCGGCGGAGCCACAGCCGGACGCGGCAGAACCGGGGGCGGCGGTGGTTGCATGGGCGACATCGCACTCATAGGACGTGGAATCGGTGCTGGCGGTGGGACGGGAGGAAGGTTTGGATGGCTATTGATGAAAGGGCCATGGGCAGGAGGATACGTGCTGGCCGCCGCGACCATCTCCCCTTCCAATTCGCTGATGGATTCTTCGATGAATTCAAAGGAATCTTCGGACAAAGACACACTGGCAGGGACGGCTTCCTCTTGGGGAGCGTCCACCGAAGGCATGGGCACTGGCTGAGCCCGATCGGGATATACCATCGCCTCGAGCGTCCGCAACTCCTGGTCCTTCGGATTGTCCTTGCGTAGCTCATCGACCAACGCCTGGGCAATCTCCAAATCGCCGTTATCATAGGCGATCTTCACCATGAGTTTACGGACTTCGAACGCCTTGGGACGCTGGCCGATAATGGTAAATGCCCTGGCAAGCACCCGAAGCGTTTCGATGTCTCGTTTGGTAGACAAAAAACACGCTTGCATTCGCGTCAATGCCAGCATGGCGTCGCCAGGACCATTGCGATCGAGATATAGATCCGCCACGCGACGAGCCAGGTTGGCATCGGTATTGCGACGCCTCGCGACGTCATCGAGTGCGACCAAACCTTCATTGACACGACCGATAAACACGAGCCTCTCGCCATAGGCGATGAGATGATCATCGGCCTCTTGGGTCATGCCCTGGGCTTGGAGCAGTTCAATGAGCTTGCGACGACTATCGAGATCATCTTCCTTGAGTTCGACGATCTTTCGATAGATGGCGGGCAACTCGGCATCTCGACCAGCTTGTTGTAGATGGGCAGCGTATTCCTGGTAGGTGCTGAGCGCATCGCCTTTGAGACCGGCTTCGAGATACAATTGCACGAGTTTGTCGACAACCGGCCCATAATGCCCCTTGGTTTCGGGTAGATGTTGCTGGATGAGCGAGCGAATCTGTTTGTAGATTGCTGTCGCTTTGGCCGAAAAACCTTGGGCGGCGTAATAGGAGGCAACCTGCTCGTATGTGGTTACCGCGGCTTCGTACGCGCGCATGCGAGTTTGTAAGTCCGCAACCTTGAGCATGACCCGGTCATCACTCGGGTTCGCCTTGATGAGCTTCTGATACTCGATGACAGCGCGATCCAATCGCCCCTTGCTCACAAGCTTTTGGGCGTCTTGAAGTATCTTTTCGCGATCAATTACCACGGTGCCGATTGCTCGTCATACCTTCCGATCCACGGAAGACAAACCATGAGGGTTCTGACTTAGCGACCAACCCTGCACTACGTCAAGATCTCCGAACGAAGTTACCCGAAACACCAAAGGTATTTCGCGAAGCCCAACGATGGGTCGTTCAAGCCGCCGGGATCCTCATCGTGCCGTGCTCCTCCACACTGTCGATGGGCCTATAGCCCACACGGCTTCGGGCATCATCAATGTCCACCCACCGTCGATGGTTTGCCGATACTCCAAAAAACACATCGAATTTCACATCGTTGGGAGCTAGTACGCATCGTTTTACCAGTTGAGCGGCATCACGACGGCTGCACCACAAGGAAGATAGTTCCGCTCGAGGATGGTTCAAAGGGTCCTCGAGCCAGCCCCACCGAATGCAGATCACCGATAAACCATGCACATCCGCAAATATTCGCCCAAGGGCTTCGCCCCAGAGTTTGCCACTCGCCACCCGATCGATTGGTCTTGGCACCGACGTTTTGGTGACCATCGGTAGCGCCATCGGCAGGTCGCCCCAACGATGGTCTCGGATGGATCGGTACGGTTCCTCCTGCAGATAACCCAGACAAACCATGGCCGAGGAACCATAGATCACACGGCGTATCGCCGCTTGCCGACTCGCTTCGAAAACGTTGTACACGGCGGCCCGGCTGCTCTCCTGCGCGTCGGTAACACCATCGTCCAAGTGAATAACAATATCCATGCCTTCAACTATTTTTAGAAAATCATGGAAATTGCACAGGTCCGCAATATGATAACGATCTGGCGGCAAAGCACGCCCCGCAACCCGATCGGCATACGTCCACGGCTCCGAAAGGGAACCAACCCCATGCACCTCGAAAAGCCCCGGTTCTTTCCTTAGTTCCAACAAAACCGCTTCGGAAACGGGTCCAGGAATGCCTGTGAGTAGGATTTTCATGGGTAATGGGGACATGGTGGACTCCTTTCTCCCCACGCTATCGCTCTCCCTTCCCCTACTCCTTGACCTGACAATCGCCAAAAAATCGGTATCGATCGAGAATATCTTGTTAGAGACGTCTACTAACTATTGACGTTACTCACAATCGGAATTACATCCACGAAAAGACCTTCACCATCCCGTCAAACCCGCGAATCGTGCCCTCATGACTCTTGACCAGATGCAAGACGGCCTGCCCTTCGTCATCGATACCCTCCATTCCCAGGGCGAACTTCGAAGACGCCTCGTCGATATGGGATTCATCGCCGGCGCCGAAGGCACCGTGCTGCGTCGCGCCCCCCTCGGCGGACCCATCGAACTGCGAATCGGTCGCTCGCGACTCGCCCTTCGCCTCACAGAAGCACAACTCGTTTCCGTCATCCCTTCCCATGCGTAGCGCCCCACCTCGTGGCGAATTGCCCGTGGTTGCTCTCGCTGGCAATCCCAACGCGGGGAAAACCAGCTTGTTCAACGCACTTACCGGGCAAACCCAACACGTTGGCAACTATCCGGGCGTAACGGTCGAAAAAACTTCCGGTATCGCAAGCGCTGAAGGTCGACGCATCGAAGTCGTCGACCTTCCCGGCACCTATAGCCTAACCGCCTATTCGATCGAGGAAATCGTCACCCGGGACTTCGTGCTTCAAGAAAAACCCGATGTCGTGGTGGATGTGATCGATTCCACCAACCTCGAACGCAACCTGTACTTGCTCCTGCAGTTCCAGGAACTCGGGGTCCCCGTCGTCGGCGCTCTCAATATGGCCGATGAGGCGGAGAGTAAAGGAATTCATATTGATATTCCGCTACTTTCGAAGCTTTTAGGGATCCCCCTGATTCGTACCATCGGCAGCCGGGGGGTGGGTAAAATAGAATTGCTTCAAGCCGTTTTCGATGTGCTCGATGGGCGTGTGGATACCAGCGAGCGACACCTCAACTACGGGCCCGAACTCGAGGAAAAACACGAAGAATTGATGCTCGTTCTCCGTTCCGATGACGTTTTCGCCAATCGATACAACCTTCATTGGACCGCTATCAAACTCCTCGAAGAAGATGTGGATGCTGTCGCGAAAGTACGCGCGGAACACGCTCATGCCGATACGGTGCTCGATGCCGCAAAAACGGCCGTCGAATGGGTGCGAAAACACTTCGGACAAGATGCCGAAGTCGTGGTGGGCGAGCAGCGATACGCCTATATTCGCGGCGCCTTGCGCGAGGCCGTTCGCACGGACCCAAAGCCCGATGGCGCCAAAGATTCCACCGAACTCATCGACTCCATCGTGCTCAATCGATACCTCGGTGTGCCGATCTTTTTCTTCGTGATGCTCGCGATCTATGCGTTGACCTTCTTGGCCGGCAACCCCCTGGCCAATGTGGTGGAATCGTCCGTCGGCTGGCTCGGATCCACCGTCGGAACGCTGCTTCCAGAAGGAATCCTGCGCGATTTTTTGGTCAATGGCGTCATTGCGGGAGTCGGTGGCGTGCTCGTTTTCTTTCCGATCGTCGTGCTGCTGTTTCTTGGCCTCTCTTTCCTCGAAGACGTCGGATACATGGCTCGCGCTGCCTTCGTGATGGACAAATTTCTCCATCTGTTCGGGCTCCATGGCCGAAGCTTCATCCCATTGATGGTTTCCACCGGTTGCGCCGTGCCCGGTGTCATGAGCGCGCGAACCTTGGTCAATCCCAAAGACCGGATCCTCACCGTGCTGATCTCACCGCTCATGATGTGCGGCGCCAAAACTCCCGTCGTCGCCATGCTGTGCGCCGCCTTTTTCTCTCGTCACGCGGCCATCGTGTTTTGGGCTCTCTGGCTGTTCGGATGGGCCATCGCTTTCATTACCGGGTTCCTTTTCAGAAAAACCCTGTTTCGAGGGGAAGACTCCCCCTTCGTCATGGAATTACCTCCCTACCGAATTCCAACCCTGGGAGGTGTCGCTTCCCATATGTGGCGACGCTCCTTTTCGTACGTGAAAAAAGCTGGAACCTTCATCCTCGCCGCATCGATCATCATCTGGGCGCTATTGACGTTTCCCAAAGCTGACCATGTCAAAACTAGCTTCGAACAACAGGTGCAAACCATCGAGCTAACCTCCGCCGAACAACTTGCCACCCCCGATCTTCCCGACCAGCGTCGCCAACAGATCGAACGCGAACGTGACGAACGAATTGACTCGCTTCGAGCCGAATGCCGCATGCGCGAAGCAGAATTCAGCATCGCCGGTCGCCTGGGAAAGATGGTCGAGCCGCTCGTTCGTCCTGCAGGCTTCGACTGGAAAATATCAGTGGCCCTGTTTTCCGGTATCGCGGCGAAAGAAGTGATCATTTCGACGATGGGCATCGTGTACGGCATCGGCGAAGCCGACCCCGATGCCGAAGGCAATGACTCCGATGCCTCACCCCTGAAAGACCGCTTGCGCGCCGACAAAGCCATGTCCCCCGCCGTCGCCCTGTCTCTCATGGTCTTCGTCATGGTGTACGTGCCGTGCATCGCTACCCTGGCGGTGACACGAAAGGAGCTGGGATCATTCAAGTGGCCCGCATTCATGGCAGGCTTCACACTTGTTGTGGCGTGGATTCTCGCCGTTGCCGTTTTTCAAACCGCAAGACTGCTGTCGAGTTGAACCATGGACTGGCAAAGCCTCATCGTCGCTTTGATCGTGCTTCTCGCCGTCGGCTACCTGGCCTGGCGAACCGTTCGAAGCTTCAAACGCCCAGGATGCGGTGGCGCTTGCGACGGTTGCTCGGAACGAAATCAAAGCTGCTCCGAGCCGAGCAAACTCGTTCAACTACGCCTCAAAAACACAAAAAAACCGTGAAGGATTATCGAAGCGGTGCCTTGCGACGTTCCATGTAAGCGGTTTGTCGCACGCGTTCGTAGGTATCCATGACGACCTGATTGAACGCAACGGACGCTTCGAGGTTGGTGAGGTGTCCAGCGTTCGGAAGAATCGTCAAGCGGGCACCCGGGACTTCGTCGGCAATGCTTTGCTGCATCGACGGCGGAGTCAGAATATCGAGTTGACCTCCCACCAACGCGATGGGGCAATGAATCTGGAATAGACCTCCCCGTGCATCCGGACGATTGCGCAAAGACCGCAACGCGGCGACAACCCCGGCGGAAGGTTGTTCGAGCATCATCATGCGCAAGAAATTCCGCGTCGTATCTCCACATGCTGGTGCCACGAGCTTGGGAAGCATCACATTCGGTAGCAGTGAGGTCCCAACGTGATGGACTTGCGCGATCATTTCAACGCGTTGTGCTTGTTCTTCCGAGCTGTCAGGCTCGGCGCGCGTGTTCGCCAAAACCAGCCCCGCTACGCGATGGGGGAACAATCTTGCCATCGCCAAAGCGATATATCCCCCCATCGACAGACCCACGACGAGCGCATGAACGACGCCATGTTGATCCAGAACCGCAATCAGGTCTTTGGCGTGCTGTTCGACCGATTCGAACAACGGTGTCCGTTGGTTTCGCCCAAAACCCCGAAGATCCGGCGCCAGAACCCGATACGTTCGAAAGGCTTCGAGTTGAGGACGCCACATTCGAGCGTCAAGCGGAAACGCATGAACAAAAAGGATGGTGACGGGTTCGGTGAGCATGGTGCTGGAGGGAAAGAAGGAGACGAAGGGGTCAAGGCAGCGTCGAACTCACGGACACGCGAGTTTTACGACCGCAGAAAATCCCTTGGGATCCGCAACCGCGAGATCCGCGAGAATTTTCCGATCGAGTTCGACCTGCGCCTTCTTCAGCCCTGCAATGAGTTTGGAATACGTCGTGCCGTTCAGGCGCGCTCCCGCATTGATGCGGGCAATCCAAAGACGTCGCATGTCACGACGGCGCAGGCGGCGTCCAATGTAGGCATAGACCCACGACTTATGGACAACCTCATTGGCTTGTCGGAAAAGCTTGTGACGCGAGCCGAAAAAACCTTCGGCTTGGTTGAGAATACGGTTGCGGCGACGGCGCGCCTTGAATCCACGTTTTGCTCGGGTCATCGGTCAACTCCTGGTCAGATTCGGGCTCAACCGTAAGGAATGAGCAGTTTTTTGATCCGCTTTTCCATGCATGAAGCGACAGTGTCGTTGTCACGCAGGCGGCGCAGCCGTTTGCGGTTCTTGTTGCTCAAACCGTGGTTACCACCACTTTTGCTGCGACGAATCTTACCGGTACCCGTCAAGCGGAAGCGCTTGGACGCGGACCGATTGGTCCTCATTTTAATTTTGGGTGCCATCGACAGGGCTCTTTCAGAAGCAATGCGGAACGAGCAGGGGTCCCGCGGACCAAATCCGCTTTCTCGAGGCCACCTTCACGCAGGAGGCGAAAGCTGTTCGAACCATCAGAAAAGCGGAGCGCAGGTTATGGTCGACAAAAAATAGGTTGTCAAGATGAACACGCTCGGGCTCGACCCTTACCGAAACACGCGCTCACAAGCACCCGCAGACACTCGAGGCTATTTTCGCGAGCGTATCCCCGGCCATCCGAACCCCGAGCTTTTCGCCATGAACGCGTGGGTCCCGTTTATCATCTTCCGAATCCCATGCGGTATCCCCAACCCCTCATCGAAGGTACCTGGTTGCGTCGTTATCAGCGGTTTTTGCTCGATGTTCGATTGAAAGACACCCACGAAATCACCGTGGTCCATTGCCCAAACACGGGCAGCATGCTGGGGGTCAATCGTCCAGGCTCCCGCTGCTTATTGCTTCCCTCCCATAATCCCAAACGCCGTTTGGCCTATACCCTTGAAGCGGTTCGCGTTGGAAAACGCTGGGTGGGAACCCACCCGGCCCGCGCCAATACCATTGGGCTAGAAGCCATCATGGCGGGACTCGTATCAGCAGTACCCCAAATCGCTTCGGCTCGCGCCGAGGTTGCGTATGGGACGTCCAGTCGAGCCGATTGGGTCTTGCAAACACGGCACGGCGACGTTTGGACCGTCGAGATCAAAAGCGTTTCGCTAGCGGAAGACCAGGTCGCGCTATTTCCCGATGCGGTCACCGAACGTGGCCGAAAACACCTGGATGAACTGTGCCGTGTCGTGAAAAAAGGAGGAAATGCCCTGATGCTTTTTGTGGCAACCCGCGATGACGTCAAACTTTTCCGTCCGGCGCTGTCGATCGATCCCGCTTACGCCCGTCGGCTCGCCCAAGCCGCTCACGAAGGCGTGCTGGTTCGTGCGGTAACTAGCCGCGTCACACGCACGCAAATGGTGCCGCTTCGAGAGATTCCCGTCGATCTCGAAGGGGCCGCCGCCACCGCATCACCAAGCAAAACAAGGTTATGACTCATCAACATCGGGCGTTGGATACGCCCGGTCGAGAGGTGACAGCCCGGTGGAGGGAGTCGGTCACGTTTTGACGGGAAGGCATCGCGGAAACTCATCGACCAGCAAGCCGTCGATCCATGCCTGCCGATCGATGAGCCGCTATGGTGCAGGTCATTGCTCGGACTTGACTTCGATCTTGCGAGGCATGGCTTTTTCGATTTTGGGCAGCGTGACCACGAGCACCCCATCTTTGACTTGAGCCGATATTTTGGCCATATCGACGATTTGTCCAATGCGAAATTGGCGGATGTAATGGCCTATCTCGTATTCGAGGTACACAGGCTTCCATTTGGCATCGACACCGCTGACCGTGGCGGTGAGATTCAAGGAATTGTCCTGCAAGTCGAGTTCGATCTGCTCGTTGGATGAACCTGGCACATCCGCAACCATGACCAAGGCATCCTCCCGTTCGAAAATATCGACTTCGGGTCGGAAATGAGGCCCCTCCCGCGTCGCTTCTCCCTCTTGCTTGAGTTCCTTTTTTTCACGAAGCTGAAGTTCTTGTTTGTCAGTCATAAGGCACCTCCTCGCTCTCAGGCGATCTCTACGCGATGGGCTTTGGCTGCCTCGGTTCGCGGACAGACGATCTCGAGGATGCCGTTCTTGTAGGTAGCGGTCGTTTTGCTTGCATCGACGTGTTCTGGGAGACTGACGACCCGATGAAATGTTCCCATATCACGCTCTCGTCGGTGAAAAGCTACATCGGCAGCGAGTTGCGAGCAGCTTCGCTCTCCACGGATCGATAGACGATTTCCTTTGGTCGTAATGTCGAGCTTGGCTTTGTCGATTCCCGGAAGTTCGGCTCGAACCATGAACGCATCGCCATCGTCGTAAATGTTTACCGCTGGATACACGCCCGCAAATTCGTGTCCCTCGGCCTCTCGCATACTCTGCAATTGGCGTTTGCGAAGTTCGTTGAGCATGGTGATGGGATCGCCCCAATATCGATAAGGCATCGCATTCCTCCGTCGCTGCGGGTCCCCCAGGGCCCGCGATGGTTGGATAGACTGTTCGTGATTCGTCTCAATCACGGAGTGTCTGACGTTCGCCATGAGTAATCACCCAATGGGAACGGTCAAGGGGGTGACACGCTTCTACTTTTCGTGGCGTCGAGGAGGAGGTACGGGAGGAGGAAGGGGCCTGGTCGGTTTGTCGATGCTTGTCCGAGGCCCTTGATCGCGACTGGGTGAGCGTGTGGTAGGGGGAATGGGTTCTTCCGACGCGCTGCGGAATGCCTGCTGTGATTGTTTGTCGTGCAGGATTTGGACGTGAGGTTGCGC
>Ga0116184_10002716_pt1 | contig 15187 bp, 14 predicted proteins | sample AD_JPNNA5_MetaG_FD_89886 | JGI IMG/M metagenome (GOLD analysis project Ga0116184, IMG submission 89886) | Active sludge microbial communities of municipal wastewater-treating anaerobic digesters from Japan - AD_JPNNA5_MetaG | ecosystem: Engineered > Bioreactor > Anaerobic > Digestate | place... | reverse complement strand
CTCATTTCCGGTGCGCTGCTGGGTCTGGTGTTGCTCACCAAGACGACCGTGTACCTCCAGGCAGGCCTGTTGACCCTTGCCGCGTCTTTCCTTCACGGGTCATCCGGGCGGGTTCAAGAGCGCTTTCAGAACCTGCTGCGCTTTGGGGTGCCTGCGCTGTTGCTCGCCCTGTTGATCGCGCTGCCGTTCTTTGCCCGCAACATCGCCGTGTACGGCTGGGGCGATCCGCTAGGCTGGGCGCGCCACGACAGCATCGTTACCGGGCAACTGCGCACGGTCGACTTGCTGGCCCAGATTGGCCCCCTGGCGTTCGTGCAGCGTTTCGTTCTGACCACCTTCCATTCATTCTGGGGTCAGTTCGGCTGGATGGGCGTGCTGATCGACGTGCGGCTCTATCGCGCCCTGGCATTGTTCACGGCGCTCATCGTGATGGGTGGCGTCCTGGCCGGCGTTCGCCTCTGGTTGCAGCGCAGGGCGCTGGCCTGGGACCGTATGGGGGTGCTCCTCCTGCTGCTCTTGCTGCTGGGCGCCTCAGTGGCTACCTACCTGGGATACAACTTGAAGTTCGTGCAGCACCAGGGCCGATACCTTTACCCTGCCTTGCCTGCACTGGCCGCTGTCGCAGCGGCCGGATTGGCCGAGCTCTCGCGGCGGCGCGTGGGCACCGTTGTGGCGTCGCTGCTGATGCTCGCCGCCGGGCTGGTTGGCGTGGGCAGCGTGGTATTGGGCGATCCGGCCGAGTGGACGGTTGCCACTCTGGGCTTGGCGTCCCTCCTCGTGCTGCTCTGGTCGCGTTCGCGGCAACACTGGCGCTGGGCCGCGGCCGGTGTGGTCTACTTGATGTTCCTGGTTCTGGATTGGCTGTGTCTGTTCGAGTTCATTGTGCCGATGCTTCGGCCCACCGGATAGTGGTCGACCGCACGGGGGTCAGATTGGAGGACGGATGAAAGATCAACTGTGTGTGTTCAGCGGGAGCGCCCATCCTGACCTGGCGCGTGAGATCTGCGCCCTACGCGGGGTACGGCTCAGCCCGTCCGTCACCAAGCACTTTATGAACGACAATCTGTACGTCCAACTTCAGGAAACGGTGCGCGAGAAGGATGTCTTTATCGTGCAGCCCTTCTACCCGGCGCCGGTCAGCGATAAGGTGCTGGAGCTGCTGATGATGCTCGACGCAGCGCACCTGGCCTCGGCCAGGCGAGTCACCGCGGTCATCCCCTACTACTCTTACAGTCGTTCGGACAAGAAGGATGAGCCGCGCATCTCCATCGCCGGTCGACTCGTGGCCGACCTGCTGCAGACAGCCGGCGCGCAGCGTGTGCTGACGATGACCCTTCACTCTCCTCAGGTCCATGGCTTTTTTAGCGTTCCAACCGACCACCTCAGCTCGATGCCTGTGTTCGTCCACTACTTCAGACACCAGGACCTGAGCGACACTACCATTGTTACTCCGGACATAGGCCACGCCAAGCGCGGAGCGGAGATGGCCCGTCAGCTCAAACTGCCCATCGCCGCCGTGAGCAAGAAACGAGTCGATGATTCCACCGTGGTGATCGATGGCGTGATCGGCGAGATCAGAGGCCACCGGGCCATCCTGGTTGATGACGAGATCGCCGTGGGAACATCCATGGTGCAGGCGGTCAAGCAACTGCGACAACACGGAGTGACAGAGTGTACGCTAGTGTGCACTCACGGCATCTTCTGCGGCCCGGCGATAGAGAACCTGAAGGCGTTGCCCGAAGTCAAGGCCATCGTCACGACCAATACCGTGCCCATTCCTCCCGAGAAGCGGCTTCCGACCATGCAGGTCCTCTCCGTTGCACCGCTCTTTGCCGATGCGGTGCGACGAATCCACGAAGGCGAAACGATGCAGCCGCTCTTTGACTACTAGTGCGATGAAATGGTCAGCCATTGCCGCTGCAAGACGAGTGCTCGCTGGAGAGCAGGGCTCTGTTGTCAGAGACTGGGGCGGGCGTCTGCCCATTGCCCTGGTCTATCCCAACACCTACCGTGTGGGTATGTCCAGTCTGGCTCTGCACACCCTCTATGCTGCCTTCAACCGTGCGCCAGACGTGGTCTGCGAGCGCGTATTCTGCGGACTGCGATCGGTCGAGACCGGCGATGCTCCGCTTTCGCTGGAGAGCCGGCACGAGCTGGGCGATTTCTCGGTCCTGGCGGTCAGTTTCTCGTTTGAACTGGACTATCTCAACTGGACGACCCTGCTCCGACGCGCTGGCCTGCCTGTGCTGGCCAGAGAGCGGGGCGATGGTGATCCCCTGGTGTTGGCCGGCGGTCCTGCCGTCACCGCCAATCCAGAGCCCCTGGCCGACGTCTGCGATGCCTTTGTCATCGGCGAAGTCGAGCCCGTGCTGGACCGCTTGCTGGACGCACTGCGACTGCTCTTGTCCGAGCGCCGCGAACAGGTGCTGGACGCGTTGGCTGCGATTCCTGGGATCTATGTTCCCGGGCGTTCCAGGTCCGTTGAGCGCCAGGTCTGCTCCAACCTCGACGCCAGTCCCACGCAGACCGTCATCTACACGGACAACACCGAGTTCGGCGACATGCATTTGATGGAGATCGCCCGCGGTTGCGGTCATGGCTGCCGCTTTTGTCTTGCCGGGTGTGTTTATCGCCCGCCCCGTGAGCGCAGCCCCGCGGTGCTGCTCGACCAGGCCAGACAGGCTCGCGGACAGCGCAGCAAGGTCGGGCTGGTCAGCGCCGCCGTCTCGGACTATTCCCGGCTCGACGAGCTCCTTCGCGGGCTGGCCGAGCTCGAGATGCAGGTAGCCGTGTCGTCGCTGCGAGTCGATCCCCTGCCCACTGCGCTGCTGAAGGCACTGGCAGCCAGCCGAACGAGGACTCTGACCCTGGCCCCTGAGGCCGGGTCAGAGCGCCTGCGCACCCACATTCGCAAAGGCATCACGGCGGCCGATATCCAGAACGCTGCCGAAGCAGCTACTCGCTATGGCTTCCCAGAGCTCAAGCTCTACTTTATGATCGGCCTGCCGACGGAGGAAGAAGACGACATCGAGGCGATTGCGGCGACGCTAGATGCGGTCGCCACGAGCTATCGCGGGCGGTTGTCGGCAAGCGTCGCTGCCTTCGTTCCCAAGGCGCACACGCCATTCGAACGCTCTGCCATGGCTACTGAGGACACACTGAGACGTCGCCTGAAACGCCTGCGCGCGTTGCTGCAATTGCGAGGCGTTCGACTGTCGGCCGATGGCATTCCCTGGTCAGTGGTGCAGGCGGTCCTCGCGCGAGGAGACAGGCAACTTGGGGCGGTGCTTGCCGACCTGCGAGAGCCTTCGCTTGGCGAGTGGAAGCGTGCCATGGCGGCACACGGGCTGGCCGATGCGGACTATACCGGGGCGTTCGCGGCCGACGAGTGTCTGCCGTGGGCGCACATCCGCCTCAACCAGGCCATGAGAGTAGCCAGAGAGGAGAACCATGGTCTCGACTGATCCCATTCCTCTTGAAACGCTGCGGCGTCTGCCCAAGGTGGAACTGCATGTTCATTTGGATACGTCGGTTCGGCCATCAACCGTGGGGGACCTCGGTCGCAGACAGGGCATTGCCATTCCCGACGACCTGGACTCGGCCCTCATCGCACCGCCCATCTGCAATAACCTGGCGGACTATCTGACCCGGGTCGACCTTGCCCTCCAGGTGCTCCAAACGGCGGAGGCCCTTGAGCGCGTCGCCTACGAGCTAGTGGAAGACATGGCGGCGGAGAGAATGGTCTATGCCGAGATTCGCTACGCTCCCCAGCTCTGCATTCGTGGCGGGCTTTCGATGCAGCAAGTGATCGATGCCGTGGCGTCAGGCCTGCGGGCGGCCAGGGAGGATTACGGCGTGCGCACAGGCCAGATCATCTGCTGTCTGCGCCATGACCCATCGCACCTCAGTCACGAGGTAGCCCAGTACGCCATCGCCAACTGGGCACCGGGCAAGGTCATTGGTCTGGATCTGGCCGCTGACGAAGCCAGGTACGGCGGTTTCCCTCACCAGACTGCGTTCCGCTTGGCGCGGGGCGTCGGCATGCCGCGCACGGTGCACGCCGGTGAGGCGGCCGGAGCCGAAAGCGTCCGCGAAGCCATCGAACTCCTCGAAGCTCAGCGCATTGGCCATGGCGTCAACCTGCAGCAGGACCCGTCGCTCTTTGCACCGGTGCGCGTCCGGCACATCACCCTCGAGATGTGCCCCACGAGCAACGTTCAAACCAGAGCGGTCAGGTCCCTGGCCGATCACCCCATTGACCGCTACCTGCGCAGTGGCCTGCCGGTGACGGTCAATACCGATGGCCGTACGACGTCCAACACCAATCTCACCCGCGAGTTCGCCAGTCTGGCACAGCAGTTTGGCTGGGGGCTCGACCGCTTCCTGCAGACGACTCTCGATGCTGCGGCCAGTGCCTTTGTCTCCCCGGAAGAGCGCGATGACCTGCGCCAGACGATACTGGAGAGGTGGCCCGCCGCGTGATCCGTTGCCAGTCTGGAGGCGTATCCTATTACGAGTTCGAGTCGCTGCACCACCTTCGCGCGATTCGCCACGCAGTACTCACCCGCCACGGCGGGGTCAGCGTCGGCCCGCTCGCCAGTCTCAACGTCGGCCATTCGGTCGGTGACGACCCGGCGGCGGTGACCGAGAATACGAGGCGAGCCGTGGCTGTGCTCGGCGCCCGGATGGACCAGGTCGTCACTGCGCACCAGGTTCACGGCGCCAGGGTTGTTCTCGTAGGTCACAAAGAGCGAGGCTCTGTAGTTCCGTCTTGTGACGGGCTGGCTACTGCGGAACCCAACGTGGTGCTGATGTTGCGCTTTGCCGATTGCGTCCCGGTGCTGCTGGTCGATCCGGTGCACCGTGCCGTAGCGTTGCTGCACTCTGGATGGCGGGGCTGGGCTTCAGGGGTGGTTGCTGCTGGCCTGCGCCTGATGTCGGACGAATTCGGAACCAGACCGTCTGACCTTGTGGCCGGCATCGGGCCCGCAATCGGCCCGTGCTGCTACGAGGTTGGGCCGGAGGTAGTCGCCGCAGCGCTCAAGGTGCTTGGGCCCGCCGGCGATTCGGTTGTCTCCACTCTGTCCGGAGCAACCCACCTCGATCTTCCTGGTGCGGTCCGGATGCAGCTTGAGACCGCCGGGGTTGTGCAGATTGAGGTGAGCGGCGTCTGCACTGGCTGTCGGCGCGACGAGTTCTATTCGCATCGCGGCGATGGCGGCAAGACAGGCCGATTCGCGGTCGTTGTTTCATTAGCTGATTGACGGTTATGTCGGATTGACACGATCTCCATCGCGGTCACCGATGTGGTTATGTAGATCTCGGAACCATTGTTGAGACTCGGTGCTCATACCAGCGGAATACGGTGTGAGTCCACCTTCACAGGAGGCATGGTATGCTGGCCAATCACAAACTGGCGTTCGTGGGCAGCGGGGTCATGGCCGAGGCGATGATCAAGGGCATCTTGAATCGGGGACTCGTGGCGCCTGAGGCCATTATGGCCAGCGGCCCTCGCGAGGAAAGAGGGGCTGACCTGCGTCAGCACTACGGTGTCGCCTCGACGACCGATAACGTGGCGGCGGTCGAGAGAGCCGGAGTCGTGGTGTTGTCGGTCAAGCCGCAGATGGTCCTGAAGGTGCTGCCCCAGTTACGGGGCAAGATCGAGCCTCACGCGATGGTTCTGTCCATCGTCGCTGGCACGCGGCTGCATACCCTGGTGACTGGGCTGAGCCACGAGTCAATCGCGCGGGCGATGCCGAATACTCCGGCTCAGGTGGGAGCGGCGATGACCGTATGGACGACCTCGCCGGCCACCACCGCCGAGCAGAAGGACCAGGCCCAGCAGATCCTGGCGGCGCTGGGCGATGAGGTGTGGGTCGAAGAGGAGAACTATCTGGATATGGCCACCGCGCTAAGCGGCACTGGTCCGGCCTACGTCTTTCTCTTTATGGAAGCCCTGGTGGACGCGGGCGTGCATCTTGGCTTCTCACGCCGTGTCTCGCAGCGGCTGGTCAAGCAGACGATCCTCGGGTCGGCGCTCTTTGCGCAGCAGTCGCAGCTTCATCCGGCCGAGCTGCGGAACATGGTGACTTCACCGGGCGGAACCACAGCCGAGGCCCTCTATCAGTTGGAGAAGGGCGGCGTGCGTACGGTTCTCTCTCGAGCGGTGTGGGCCGCCTACCAGAAAACAAGAATCCTGGGCGGAGAAGAAGACAAGTGACGTACACTCTGTACAGACTGGTCGATTTCGTGTTCTGGTTTCTGAGCGTGGCTCTGTTGCTGCGGGTGCTGCTCTCCTGGGTGAATATGGGCAGTGGGACCTTCAGCGACTGGATCTTTAGGCTGACTGAGCCAATCCTGGCGCCCTTGAGGAGGGTGATTCCACCCATCGGCGGCCTCGACTTTTCGCCGATGGTCGCGCTGTTCCTGCTGGAATTGCTGCACACGGTCGTGAACCGCTTGCTCTTCTGAGCAATAGCGCCGGACCAGGTAGCGAGGAAACGCAGATGACCGAGTCGGCTCTTCGAGAAACCGAGAGCGGTGTGACTATCGCGGTGCACGTCGTGCCAAGGGCATCACGCACCGAATTGGCCGGTCTGCACGGCGCCAGCCTGAGGATTCGCGTCCAGGCACCGCCGGTCGAAGGTGCGGCCAACAGAGAGCTGCTCAGGTTCCTTGCCCGGCGATTGTCCGTTCCCGCCAGCCACGTCGAACTGCTCGCGGGAGCCGGCAGCCGTCAGAAGCTGATTCTCGTGCGTGGAGCGACGCTGGCGACCATCATCGCCAGACTGGAGACGCCGCCGGAATAGGCGGCTCCGACGCTATTCGTGCCAGTTCGGACGCTGCTCGAGGGCGGGGTTCAGGGTCAGATTCTCTCTGTCGGTTCCGTCGACCTTTATCGAGTAGATGTCCCACCCGCCGTCGCGATTCGAGTAGTAGAGGATCCTCGTGCCCGCCCGCGCCCAGGCCGGCCCGTGGTCGTTCGCGTACTGGTCCTGAGTCAGGTTCCGCACCTCTGAGCCATCGGCGGCTATGAGGTAGATCTCCATGTTGCCGTCGCGGTAGCTCTCGAAGGCGATCCACTTGCCATCCGGTGACCAGGCCGGCGCCGAGTCCGTGGCTTCATCCTCCGTCAGCCGCTGCAGCCCCTTGCCGTCCTTCCCGATGACATAGAGCTCCCAGTTGCCGTCGCGGTTTGACTGAAACACGAGCCGCTCTCCGTCTGGCGACCACGAAGGGGCATAGTCCGCTGCCGGGTTATGCGTGAGTCGCCGCGGATTGGCGCCATTGGCGTCCATCAGGTACAGTTCCCAGTTGCCATCGCGGTACGAAGAGAAGGCAATGGTCGAGCCGTCGGGCGACCAGGCTGGCGTCCAGTCCTCCGCCGGGTGATGGGTGAGGTTCAGCGGTGTGGTTCCATCGGCCTTGATGACATAGATCTCCTTGTTGCCGTCACGGTCCGATACAAAGGCGATCAGGCGACCGTCTGGTGACCAGCAGGGCGTCTGATTGTTCGCCCCGTCGTCGGTCAATCGCTTGGGATCCGACCCATCGCCGCGCATAAGCCATACGTCCCACGGCGCGTCGGGATTCGGCTTGGCCATGTAGGTGATCCAACCCTGGGCCGTCCCTGGAAGCACAGGCGGTCTGGTGGCGAGCAATGAGGTGGCACTGGGTGTCTGCCGACCGACGATGGCCGCCGGCTGCCGCGCGTTCCAGAGCCAGACGAAGAGAAAGAGAGCCGCGATGAGGCCGCCCCAACCCAACGCCATTGGCCAGGTGAACCGGCTCAATACCGAGCTTCCCGCGCCCAGCACGCGTCTGTAGTCGCGGCTCCTGCCCAGGAGCTGCTCCAGCGGCCGGTTCTTGGTCCCCCACAGGCGGAACAACTCCAGGGTATGGCGGTAGGTTCCGCTGCCCAGCCGTTCCAGGATGCCCTCTGTCTCCAACTCGGAGAGAGCGCGGTCAGCCACATCCTCCTTGAGGCTGGCCGAATGTTGCCTGGCTGCGTTGAGCACGTCGTTGCGGGTGAATGTGCCGTGTCGCCCGGGCAGTTCGTTGGACACGGCCAGAATGGCCTGTGCCGCCAGAGAACAATCGGCCCACATCGCCTCCAGGGCCGCCCCGCCGCGCTCGAGTACGACGGGCAGCGCCTCTTCGACAACGTGCGCCGAGACACGGACGCCTCCGCGGTGGCTCTCCTCCAGCACGCGGCCAAAGAGCTGCACAAAGTACGGACTACCCGACGTGAACTGCCAGATCCGGCGCATGGCGTCGAACTCAAAGCGCAGGCTGTGATTTCCGCCGCTGGTGAGCAGTTGCTCGGTTTCTTCCAGAGTCAGCCCGACCAGTTCAACCGCTGGCACACTGGCCGCCCTCGGGCTGAGAGGACCTCCATCGCGTGGCCGACAGCCGCGCACAGCAGCCACCAACTGGAGCGAGGGGCGTGCCTTCAGATACGAGAGGATCGCCGATACCCACTGGTCGCCCTTGTCACCAAACAGGGCGGTCACCGGCAGGCCGTCCAGGAGGACGACGCAGTGCTGCGGCGTTTCCACCGCCTGCTCGCTCTGCCCCGGCGCCGTCCCGGTATCGGGATTCGAGCCTGCTGGCGGTTTGACCTGTTCGATAGCAGCAGAAACGAGAGCGAGAACGGCATCCGGGTCAGCACTGTGGCCGGTCGTCTCGGCACGCAGGACTCGCACTCTGGAAACCAACTCTGTCTGGAGATGGTTGAGAAACGAGGTGACTCCGGAGCGGCGTGCGCCAAACACGAACAGCAGCGTCTTGCCGCGTTTGACTTGCTGCGCGGCACTGAGCAGCTCTGAGAACCGGCCTACAAAAAGGTCGCCCTCGTCGAGAGGGCGCTCAATTACGAACGAACGCGCTTGGCTCAAGCTCTTGTCACCACACAGGGCCAGGGCGGTCTAGATGACCATTCCCTCCCGGCATAGCTCGGCCGTTTCCTTGCCGAATCGCTCCAGACGAAACTGGTTATGCTCATCCAGCCCCGGGTGCTGCAGCAGGTCGATGGCCAACCGTGATCCGCCGGGACTGGCCATGATCCCGTGGCCAGCATAGCCCAGATTGAAATACAGCCCGTTGACGCAGGCGCTCGGCCCGATGATGGGCTTGTTATCGGGCGAGCAGGTGTACTGCCCCGCACTCAAGAACACATTGTCCTGGGTAAGAGTCTCGGCAACGTCGTTCCAGAACGGCGTCAGCCGCGCCGCACCCTCCAATACGATTGCCGGGAACGTCCAGTCTGTCGGCACGTTCTCGCTGGCGGGAGTTGGCTCCTCCGGTAGTGCCCACCCCAGCGCTGCACCGTCCACCTCGGGCCGCCAGTAAGCACCGGTGTCGTTGTCAATGGTCATTGGCGCGTTCCTGGGCACCTGCGGTACCCTGCCGATAACCGCCTTTTGCCGGCGCAGGTTGACGAGGGGCAGATTGATGCCCAGCCAGCCGGCCACGACAGCCGCAAACGGGCCTGCCGAGATCATTACCCGGCGCGTGGCGACCGTTCCGCGATTGGTAACTACCGCCGAAACGCCTTCACTGTCGGTCGTGATCCCTTTGGCCTCTGTTCGCAGGGCAAACATCGCCGCGCTCGACTTGGCAAAGCCGTAGGTGAGTTCGTGGGCCGACAACCAGCCGTCTTTCGCTCGCCAGCTCGCGGCGGTGACCTCTGGCCCCGCCGTTGGGAACCGGTAACGTACCTCGTCGCCATCGAGAAACTCGACGTCCGACAGTCCGCAGCCCCGCTGCTTTTCCACTCGCGCTCGCACCGCGTCGGGATCTCCGGCTGTCATAAACAGGTAACCCTGCTGCCGCAGATGGATGTCCCAGTCGGCCAGGCCGGTGATCTCGGCGAATCTCTCAAACACGTCGATGCTCTCCAGCATCATTTGCACGTTCTCTGGCTCGTCAAACTGGGCCCGGAAACACTCCTCTGACGCGGCGGTGGTCAACGAACCGAGTGCATCCCTGCGCTCCAGCACCACCGTGGACAGGCCGGCCTTGGAGGCATAGAACGCGCCGGCGCAGCCGATGATCCCTCCGCCGATAATCACCAGATCCGCCTGGCGCGGCAAGTCATCGCCGACCGGTACGACAATCTTCGCCATACTACCCCCTTTGGTAGCACATCGGGTTACTGCAGGCGGCCTTGGAGGGCCTCGCGCTGCCATCCATTGACGACCAGTTGTCCTGCCTGGTTCCGCCTATTCGGCCACCAGGATGCGGCCGCAATTAGTACACAGCACCAGAACCGCCGACTTGCGCGCTTCCTGCGCCTTGCCACTGGGCAGAGTCACTCTGCACCCCTGGCAAGTCTGTTTCACCAGCAGCGCCACGGCGCGCCCGCCCTTCTTGCGGGCTAGGTCCTCGTATAACGACAGCGATGCCGCATCGATGTCCACTGTCAGACCGCCGCGCTGAGCCTTTAGCTCGGCCACTCTGGCGCGCAGTTCCTGCGCCTGCCCCGTGACCGCGGACTGGCTGCTCTGCCACGCCTCTCGAACCTGGCCCAGGTGCTTTGACCTGGCCGCCAGCTCCGCCTCGGCCCCCTCGAGTGCCGCCATGGCGTGCAGTAGCTCGTCCTCGTAACGCTCCCGGGTTCGTTGCAGGTACTCGCGTTCCTGCTGCAGGCTGTTGAGCTCTTTGGGGTTGCTGATGCCGCCTCCGTAGAGTCGGGCTTCAGTGCTCTTGAGCTTGTCCGTGGTGCGGGCCAGCTCATACTCGAGTTCCTTGGCGGCTGATTTCCTGGCCGCCAGGTCCCGTTCGCCTTCGTCCACGCTCGCTTTGGCGGCGCGGAACTCGGCCGTTTCGCCCAACAGGCTTTCCTTCTCCCTGAGTCGGCTGAGCTGCTCTCTCAGTTCGAGGTCAAGCGCTTGCAGTTGATAGAGTTTGCGTCCAGGATTGCTCATTGTTCCCACCATCGCTTACGGCGCAGGATCAACACCAGAACGAGGCCGGCGAGGAATCCGCCGATGTGCGCAAAGAAGGCCACGCCGCCCGATGCCTCCGCGCCCAGGGAGGCCAGCCCGCTAAAGAGCTGCAGTACAATCCACATGCCGAGCACGACTACTGCTGGCAGCCTGACGACCCGGCCCCAGAGGCCAAAGAGAACGAGGGTTTCGACCTCGACGTGGGGGTAGAGCAGCAGGTATGCCCCCATCACGCCGGAAATGGCACCGCTGGCGCCGACCATGGGCACCTGCGAGGTCGGTTCGATGATGTACTGCCCCATTGCCGCACCTACCCCGCACAGCAGGTAGAACAGCAGGAATCGGGCACTGCCCAGGGCGGCCTCGATATTGTCGCCAAAGACCCACAGGTAGAGCATATTGCCGGCGATGTGCATGAATCCACTGTGCAGGAACATCGAGGTGATGATCGTGACAAAAGCCGCTGGTTCGAGGGTGCCAAGCCTCGCCGGGATCAATCCCCAGGTAAAGATCAGCTCACTCAGGGCCTGTTCGTTGGGGGTCAGGGCTTCGACAGCAAACACTGCGACATTGATGAGTATGAGGGCAACGGTGATCAGGGGAAACCGACGCCTGGGGTTGAGATCGCGCAAGGGAATCAATTGCGTTACCCTCCACTGTCGAACTTGGCCCATCTTACCACAGCCCGGCCCAGGCTCCAAGTGACCAACAGCCGATTGAACGTTTCACCCCGCCTGATGTACAATCCGCCGCAATGAGACGCCAACACATTTGGACCATCGGCTGCCAGATGAACGATGCCGACGCACAAAAGGTGAGGGAGGCCCTGGCCTCGCTCGGCTATGAGGCGAGCGCCCCGGCTGACGAAGCGGATGTGGTCGTCCTCGTCACCTGTGTCGTGCGCCAGGCCGCCGAAGACAAGGCGGTGGCGCGCATCGACTCCCTGAAAGGCCACAAGCAGCTCCACCCTGACTCGCTGGTCCTGGTCATGGGCTGCCTGGTCGACGATGCCGAAACCCTGGGGCGGCGTTTCCCCTGGGTTGACGCCTTCTTCCGTCCCTCTGACATTCGCGGGCTGGCCGAGTTCGTCCGTCAGCGCAGCCTCGCCGAACCAGACCAGCCGGCTCCCCCCTTCCCTTCGCCAGTGTCTGTCTCCATTCCCATTTCTCTCGGCTGTGATCATCACTGCACCTACTGCATCGTTCGCCTCCGTCGGGGCTGCCAGCAGAGCCGCCCTGCCGGTGACATCCTCGCTGATGCGGTGAGTGCGGTGGGCAAAGGCGCGCGTGAGATCGTGCTGCTGGGCCAGAACGTGGATGCCTACGGGCACGACTTGCCCGAGCAAGGCGTCGACCTGGCGACGCTTCTCTCCATGGTCAACAGCATTGACGGCCTGCTGCGGCTGCGCTTCCTGACTTCTCACCCGGCCGAGATGAGCGTCACGCTCATCGATGCCGTGGCTCGCCTGGAGCGGGTCTGTCCGCATTTTGAGCTGCCAGTACAGTCGGGTGACGACACGGTGCTGCGTCGGATGGGCCGGGGCTACACCGCGGCTCAGTATTCGGCTCTGGTAGGCGAGATTCGCGCCCGTGTTCCGGGTTGCAGCATTGCCACAGACGTCATCGTTGGCTTCCCCGGTGAGACCGAGGCGCAGTTCGCGGCCACTTATGACCTCGTGGCAACCGAGCGCCTCGATACCGTGCACCTGGCCAGGTACTCACCCCGCCCCGGCACGCCGGCCGCACTGCTGCCCGATGATGTGCCCGAGCCGGTCAAGGAGCGCCGCCGCCTCGCATTGGAAAAGCTTCAGGCCCGCATCTCGCAGGAAATCAACTCGACGTATCTGGGACGGACGGTGGAAGTCCTCGTCGAAGGCAAGCGCCGCGGCCGCTGGCAGGGCCGCTCCGGTACGAACAAACTGGTGTTCTTCGATGCCGATGGTGAATGGACAGGCAGGATGGTGCAGGTGGAGATCATCAGGGCCGGAGCCTGGTCGCTGCGCGGAATGGTCAGGGGTTAGGAGGATGACGGTGAAGACGCGTACGAACTCGATGCGAGTGCTCGAATCCCTGCACGTCGCCTACGAGGCCTTTGAGTTCTCCTCGGAGGTCCGCTCGGCAGATGACGCCGCAAAGGCGATGGGAGCGCCCATTCAGCAGGTGTTCAAGACCCTGGTGGTGCTCCGGGAGCGGGGTCACGCCTTGCTGGTGATGCTGCCAGGCGACCGGGCACTGGATCTCAAGCTGCTGGCCCAGGCCAGCGGCGACAAGAAGCTGCATATGGCCTCGCACAAGGAGGCCGAGGACCTGACCGGCCTCGAGGTGGGGGGCATCTCGGCCATTGCCCTGCTCAACAAGGGCTTTGAAGTCTATGCCGACGAGACGCTGGCCAGCATCGAGCACGTCTATGTAAGCGCTGGCGCACGCGGTGTCAACCTGCGGCTCAAGCCGCAGGATCTCATTCGCGTCACTCACGCCCGGCTGGCACCGATTTCCGCTCCCCTGCTGCAAGCTGGCAAATGAGTCACGCCTGTTCCGGCGTGACCTCGCTCGCCCCGTCTGCCGCCTGGCAGATGTAGGTCTCACCCTGGATGCGGGTGGCGGCACGGTACCTGGCCAGCACTGCCGGCACCCAGTCGCCCAGCAGTGCAGTTTGGACGAGCGCTACCGCGCAGCCACCGAATCCGGCGCCGGTCATCCTCGCGCCGATGGTGCCCTGCGTTCCCTGCGCCGCCTCTGCCATTGCGTCGAGCTCGGTACAGCTCACTGCGTAATCGTCGCGCAGACTGAGGTGAGACAGGGCCATCTGCCGGCCGACCTCGGCCAGGTCGCCGCGGCGCAGCGAGTCGACCATTCTCACCACGCGTTCGTTCTCCGTCACAACGTGTCGGCACCGCTTCAAGATCAACTCGGGGAGATCGTTGGCATATGCTTCGAGCTGCCGCAGCGTAACATCGCGCAACGCCCTGACCTGTGGCAGGCGCTTGCTCAGCAGAGCGACGCCGCGCTCGCACTCGCGCCGCCGTTCGTTGTACTTGGAATCCACTAGCCCGCGTCGCTTCCTGGTGTCACAGACCACAACGGAAATGCCCTCCGGTATGGGGATGTGCTCATAGCCGAGCGAGCGACAATCGATTAACAGGGCGTGGCCCGAGCGTCCAAGCGTGGAGATGAACTGGTCCATAATCCCGCACTGTACGCCCACGAACTCGCGCTCTGCCTGCTGGCAGATGAGCGCCAGGTCCACATCATCGAGCTCGAGCTCGGCTACGCTGCGCCAGGCCGCAGCCGCCGCTACCTCCAGGGCGGCCGACGACGAAAGACCGGCCCCCATGGGCACATCTCCGGCGACCACAGCATCCAGACCGCACAGGTGAAACCCCCGTGACTGCAGCACCAGCGCCACGCCCCGGATGTAGTTGCTCCAGGAGGCGCCGGGGTCGGATACGATAGCCTGGAGGTCAAAGGCCGTTGATTGCCGGAACTGGTCGGAGTAGAGGCGAACCAGTTGGTCAGGTCGCCGGCGCACCGCCAGAATCGCCTGCCGATTGATGGCTGCAGGCAAGACGAAGCCGTCGTTATAGTCCGTGTGCTCGCCAATCAGGTTGACCCTGCCCGGGGCGCGGAAACAGCGTGGCTTCCCGCCGCCATACTGCCGGGCAAAGCTGGCGAATACCCGCTTGACGAGTTCCTCGTTGTTCATGCTGCGCCTGCTCCCTTTCACAACGGGCAGTATACCATCGGCCACATCGCTGCTACAAGGGCGCGCATTTGCCCGGACACGACTCTGGTCCTACAATCGATCGCCGTGGGAACGATGACAAACCGGCACTGTTCAGCCGCTCTGTCTACACTGGAGGAACAACTTGCGCTTGCCCCGTCTGTCGCGGTGGACCTTGATCGTCTTTGCACCGGTGCTGCTCTCGGCTGGTCTTTTGCGCGTCCAAAGCGGCGAGCGGCCCGACCGCCTGGACTCGACGCTGCGCATGCTCGCCGCACTGCGAGGGCACAGCGGGCTGCCCGAGTCCCTCCAGGGGCACCTCAAGGATTCGCGGATCCCCGTCACCGTCCGTTTCCAGCGCGGCGCCCAGCCGCGTTCGGAGGACAGGGCCCATCTGGCCGAGGCACTGGGTGTCGACTGGAGCTCTGCTCCCGTCTCGTTTGACCGCGTCCACGCCGTTGAGGTGCCCTGGGAGTCGTTGGCACGCCTGGCCGATTGGCCGGGCATCGAACGCGTCG
>Ga0116184_10002715_pt1 | contig 15187 bp, 12 predicted proteins | sample AD_JPNNA5_MetaG_FD_89886 | JGI IMG/M metagenome (GOLD analysis project Ga0116184, IMG submission 89886) | Active sludge microbial communities of municipal wastewater-treating anaerobic digesters from Japan - AD_JPNNA5_MetaG | ecosystem: Engineered > Bioreactor > Anaerobic > Digestate | place... | reverse complement strand
TGGTAGCATTTTTTCCAAGGGGATTTTTTCTCATTACTCGAATAATATTTTCAGCATCCTTTTCTGCAACAATCATCACCACTTTTCCCTCGTTTGCCATGTATAATGGATCAAACCCAAACACTTCGCATAATCCGCGAACATTTTCTTGTACAGGTATTAAATCTTCTGTTAACTCAATCCCTTTATTATGCTTTTCACTGAGTTCACATAATACAGTAGCTAAGCCCCCTCGTGTTGCATCTCGCATAAATTTTACATTCTCCGAAATTGCGAGAACTTCTGAAATAAGATTATTTAATGAAGCACAATCCGAAATAACACTATTGGTATATTCAATGCTGTTTCTAGCACAAAGGATGGCTGTACCATGATCCCCAATAGTCCCGTTAACAATTATTTTATCTCCAACTTGAATATTATTTCCGAAACTGATATTTTTATGTTTCTCTTGCAGTATTCCTATTCCCGACGTATTAATAAATATTTTATCGCACTTTCGTTTATCAACTACTTTTGTATCGCCTGTAACAATTTTCACATTTGCTTTCATTGCTTCTTCAGCCATTGTTTTAACAATCATTTCCAAGTCGGAAAAAAGCAATCCTTCTTCGAGTATAAATCCACAACTTAAATACACCGGTTTTGCTCCCGATACAGCTAAATCGTTAACGGTACCACAAACAGCAAGTTTTCCGATATTGCCTCCCGGGAAAAAAATGGGGTCAACAACGTAAGAATCGGTTGTATAGGCTAAATCGCTTGTCGACACGTGCAATATGGCAGAATCAGTTTGATTTTGAAGTATTTCATTATTGAAATAGTTAAAAAACAGTTTACTTATTAAATCATGAGTCATTTTGCCACCGGCACCATGATTTAATAATATTTTATCATTTGTCATGAACTTCTAAATTATATTATTTTCAAAAATACAAATTTAAAATTAAAAATGCCCTCTTTAAAGGAGAGCATTGATATTTGAAAAACATTAAAAAACTATTTTTCAATAGTTTTAATATAGTCAACAATAGAAATAATTTGTTTCATAGCGTTTTCCGAAGCACGACAAAGTGGAAGGCGGAAATTGGGAGAACAATAACCCAATAGAGCCATTATCTCTTTAATTGGAATTGGATTCGATTCAATAAAAGCAACCTTCATTATATCTAAAAGGGGATAAAACATTTTCTGAGCTGTTTCATAATCTCCCTTAATACATGTTCTAATTAAATTGGACGTTGCACGAGGTACACAGTTAGATATAACCGAAATAACACCATCGCCACCACAAGCCATAAAAGGTAGAATTAATCCATCGTCTCCTACCAAAACACTAAAATCGGCAGGAGCTTTCTTAATTACATCAATCATTTGAGCAATATCACCACTAGCTTCTTTAACAGCCACAATATTTTTGTGTTCAGCCAATTTTAACAAAGTTGAAGTCTCCATATTAATACCGGTTCTTCCTTTTATATTATATATAATTATAGGAAGGTTCGTGGTATTAGCAATGGTAGTATAATGCTGAATCAATCCTTCCTGAGTAGGTTTATTATAATAAGGAACTACCGCCAGAACTCCATCGGCTCCTGCCTGAGAGGCAATTTTAGAAAGCTTAACGGCTGTATTCGTATTATTTGAACCAATTCCATGAATTACGTGACATCTTTTATTAACAATACGAACAGAACGATCTAAAATTTCCGCATGTTCATCTTCTGTTAATGTAGGGCTTTCGCCTGTAGTACCCATAAAAACAATCCCCTCTACCCCACCGGTAATTTGTTGTTCAATAATTTTCTCAAACGCGTTCCAATCTGTTTTATTATCATTGGTAAATGGCGTTATTACAGCTGTGTAAGTACCTCTAAATAGTTTTTTCATTTTTATATTTTATTTATATTAAGCAATAGAATCGAATATTTCGGAAAAGTTATGTAAGCCCGGAGGAATACTGCTAATTTTTTCTGCGGCTAAAATAGCTCCAATTGCAAAACCTTCGCGAGACCTTGCCGTATGAACAATCTCAATCGTATCATAATTTGAATCAAACATTACGGTATGGGTTCCCGGAATACTACCACCACGAGATGAAGAAACATGAATTTCGTTTTCATTTCTCTTTCGGTCTAATTTTTCGGTTATCATCGTATTTTTATGATTAGAATTATCTATAATATTTTGAGCCGTTTGAATGGCTGTACCGGAAGGGGAATCGATTTTGTTTTTATGATGAAATTCATGAACTAATATATCATATTCATTTGAGAATTTATCGAAAATTTGAGTAGATTGCTTAATAACTTTCCAGAATAAATTAACACCTAATGAAAAATTCCCACCCCAAATACCAATATTTTGGTTCGTTAAAAATAACTTTTTGTAATTTTCCAATTTATCATTCCACCCTGTAACACCAATAATTATTGGAATTTTTAAATTACAAATAACGGGGAGGTGTTTATCTAAAGCATCCGCTACTGAGAAATCAATATAACAATCAACATTCTTATTAATTTCATCTTTGCTATCAACATCTATAATAGAAATAATCTCATGCCCTCTTGATTTTGCAAGTTGTTCAATTAATTTCCCCATTCTGCCATAACCAATAATTCCAAGTTTCATATTTTTTATATTTAAAAGATAAAATTATACATATTTTAAAAAACAATGATAATTATTATTGAATTTAAACATATTTTAATAAAAATGTTAAATTTATAAAAAATTTGGAAACATTAATAAATCCGTATTTTTGCACATATTCATATTTTTTCAATTAATGATTTTTCTTGCCCCTTTACATGGTTTCACCGATTTTACATTTCGCAATGTCTACCAACGGCATTATTCAGGAATAGATGTGGCGATAAGTCCATTTATTCCTTTAACACAGGGAGAAAAAGGAGTTATTCGAAAAGCAAAAGATGTTTGTCCGGAATGGAATAAAATGCCTGTTATACCTCAATTATTGGGGAACGATTCCACTTTATTTGTTTTAGCAGCAAAGGTTTTAGCCAATTGGGGTTATGAAAAATTAAACTGGAACTTAGGATGCCCGGTAAATGGTATTTGTCGTAAAAAAAGAGGTTCCGGATTACTTCCTTTTCCTGAATTAATTAGAGATATATTAGAAAAAACGCTTCCTAATATTGAACAACAATTATCAGTAAAAATCAGACTTGGTTACAAAAGCGAAAACGAGATATATGAATTAATACCAGTATTAAATGATTTCCCATTAGAATATATAATTGTTCATCCTAGAATAGCAACACAAATGTACGACGGCAACGTAAATCATGCCGTGTTAAGCAAATGCCTTCCTTTATTTAAACATGAAATAATATACAACGGAGATATTTCTTCGTTAAGCGATTTTAAAAATATGAAACAACTTCACCCAACTATTAAGAAGTGGATGATTGGAAGAGGAATATTTTCGAATCCTGAACTTCCGGAATTAATTAAAAACAACAATCTTTTGTCAGTTAAAAACGCCAACGACCATTTTTTAACATTTATTCTGGATTATTATGATGAAGTCTATAAATTGAAAAATAATGAAGTTTTAACTATCAACAAAATAAAAGATCTTTGGAAGTATATCTCTATTCGTTTTACTAATTCTACAGAAATATTTGGAATAATATCTCATTTAAATTCGTTAAAAAGCATAAAAGAATCAACAATAGAAATAATAACTAATTATCCATTAAAATTAAATTAATAAACATAAAACAACTAATAATTTTTAACTTATTTTGCATTAAACTAATAAAAAAATGAACGCATATATTTGGCTAATTCTATCTATAATCTTTCAAATTATTCCAATTATTTTAGCTATTCGGATAATAAGAATAGCCAAAAGTCATATAACGTGGATTCTAATTTCTATCGGATTTACCTTAATGGCATTTCGAAGAATATCCGAGTTTATCCAATATCTTCAAAGTGCTGAAAAAAATTCAATTGAAAACTATAATTCTATCATTGATATTATCATATCTATTATGATGATTATAAGTTTAATTTTTTTGGAAAGAATATTAAAGACGATAAAAAAAGTAGATTTAGAAAAAGCGGAAACAGAAATTCGATTTCGAGCATTATTTAATAACAGTGGGGATGAACTATTTTTAGCTGATTTAAATGGGAATATTCTTGATGTGAATAAAGAAGCAATAAAAACGTTGGGATATTCCAGGCAAGAATTGCAAAAAATGAATTTTGAAGACCTTAAAACAAGTAAATACCTAAATTCTGTAAAAGAGAATATCGATAAGATAATTAAACAAGGAACCTTGGTTTACGAATCGGAAAATTTAACAAAAGATGGAAAAACAATATTCCTTGAATTTAGCAGTAGAATAATACGTTATAAAGGAAAACAAGTTATATTTTCTATTGGACGAAATATAACCGAAAGAAAAGAATTTGAAAGAAAAATTTTAAGTGCAATTATTGATGCCGAAGAAAGAGAAAGAAAAAGATTTGCGAAAGAATTACATGATGGACTAGGCCCATTATTATATACCATTAAAATTTATTTAAATGAAATTTACGGTGAAGATGTTTCTGCTGATGAAAAACAAAATTTAATAAAATACACCAACGAACTACTCGACGATGCTGTATCGAACATACGTACTATTTCCGATAATTTAATGCCGACCGTAATAACCGATTATGGATTAATTAAAGCAACCGAATCGCTCGTTCAAAAAATTAATTTATTAAACAAGATTAATATCAATTTTAATTATTCCAATTTCAAAACAAAACTAGATATTAACATAGAAATGGTTTTATATAGAATAATTGAAGAGCTTATTAATAACACCTTAAAACATGCAACCGCTTCGAATATTAATATTTCTTTAAGTTTATCATCGTTTAAATTATTTTTGGATTATGAAGATGATGGGGTTGGATTAATTGTTACTGAAGAGCTTTTAAATTCGAAAAGTGGAATGGGAATAAAAAATATTATAAGTAGAGCAAAAACAATAAATTCAATGTATCGTTTTAGTGAAAAAACCCCACATTTTCGTTTTAATTTAGAAATGGATATTAAATAAATTTACATAACTTTGCAAATCAAGTTACAATGGCAAATTAATGGAAGAAAAAGTTAACATAATTATTGTTGATGATCATGAAATATTTAGGGGTGGATTAAAACTACTTTTAAACCGCTTGAAATATGTTAGCTTTGTTTATGAAGCCACGAATGGACAAGTTTTTTTGGAGTTTCTTGAAAAAACACCTGTTGATATTGTTCTAATGGATATTGAGATGCCTATTATGAACGGTATTGAAGCAACAAAAAAAGCATTAATTATAAACCCCAAATTAAAAATTATTGCCTTAACCATGTTCAATAATGAAGAATATATTGAAAGCATGATTGATGCAGGAGTAAAAGGGTTTTTACTAAAGAATATAACCAAAGAATCGTTAGACAAAGCATTAAAATCGGTGATTGAAGGGAACAACTACTACTCGGAAGAGCTTTTCAAATACTTTACTAAAAAAATAAGTAATCCCGAAAAACATAATAATTCAGATATTAAGCTTACACAGAGAGAAAGCGAAATCATTAAATATTCATTCGAAGGATTAAGTAATAAAGAAATAGCAGATAAATTATTTATTAGCGAAAGAACTGTTGTTGGTCACAAATCGAATCTATTATCTAAAACAGGATGTAAAAGTACCATCCAATTACTTTCTTATGTCATTAAAAACAAGCTATATACGATTTAAAGAAGAAAAAAACCAGTACTTTTACGCAATTATTATTGCTTATTACTACCGGATAATAAGTAAATTATTACCTATTATTCCATTTAATTTTCATAACAATCTCCCTAATACAAGAAATAAAACATATTTATTTTTGTAAAGAGTAAAGTTCAATATGAAAAAAGAGGTTAAAATAGTTGTTGCAGAAGGAAATAATATTTATAGGGAAAGCCTTATAACTGTTCTTTCCAAAATGGATGGCGTTATTGTTATTGGAGATGTTTCATCAGGAATAGAACTAATGGAAATCTTAAAAACAACATCCCCTCACTTAATTCTTTTAGATATTGAATTACCAGGGACAAATGGAATTACACTATGTAATACTATTGTAAAAAAATTCACTTCTTTAAAAATAATCGGACTTACTACATTTAGTGATTTAAGCTATACAAAGTCCATTATTAATGCCGGTGTAAATTGTTTTCTTAAGAAAAACATATCTCGTATTGAACTAGAAAAAGCAATTACGACCGTTATACAAGAACAAGAAATCCCTATAATTCATATTAATCAATTAACCAACAATTTAAACTTAACTATTATGAAAACAACTAAAATTTTATTAGTAGACGATGACGTAGATATTATCTATGTACTTCAAGCAATTTTAACTAAAAACGGTTATAGTGTTATAACTGCTAATGATAAAATTGAAGGAATGAAAAAACTTCGAGAAGAAAAACCGGATCTTGCAATATTAGATGTAATGATGACAACCCAATACGAAGGGTTTGAAATGGCAAAAGAAATTAACGATGACCCTGAATTGAAAAAAATTCCAATTTTAATGCAAACATCTATCGATGTATTGGTTACAACAAACTCTTCAGTTCAAGATATGGCCAGGGAATTTAGAAAAAATCCAGGTTTTAAAGAATTATATGTACTTCTAGTTAAAGATATTGTTTCAAATAATGCCGGAATTGACTACTTATCAGAAAACGGTAAATCGATTTGGTTCCCTGTTGATGGATTTTTAAGCAAACCGGTTGATGTTAATAAATTAATTCCTGAGATAGAAAAAATTTTAAAGAAAAGAAACAAAGCCATACCGCAAAAATAATGCGGTATTGATGATAGCTAAAAATGAATAACAAATATAAAAGCTAACGATTTAAAAATTATCATGGAAAAAATTGATCAAATATTACAAGAGTTCGAAGGAGCTAAAGTAGATTCTCTGATACCAATCTTGCAAAACATACAAGATGCAGATGGATTTCTTTCGGAAAACGCAATTGTAAAAGTTGGCAAAACACTGAATATTGCTACGAGTAAAATATACGGTGTTGCCACGTTCTACAATCAATTCCGATTTCAACCAAATGGAAAATACCATATTTTGGTCTGCAGGGGAACTGCATGCCATGTACTTGGTTCTTCCACTGTTTTAAAGGAATTAGAGAAAACACTTAAAATTAAAGCAGGACAGACCACGCGCGACAAACTATTCAGCATTGAAGTAGTAGCTTGTATTGGTGCATGTGGATTAGCCCCTGTAATTAATATTAATGGAGAGTTTTTCGCCAAAGTTACCGTTGATTCACTTAAAGAAATTATTGAAAACTTCAGGATAAAGGAGAATTAATCATGAACAACAACAAAGATTTATTAAAAAAACATTTATCGAATAAGGACACTTCTCATTTAAGTGCTGAAGTTGAAAAAATTTTAACTTTAAATAAGCGAGAAAAAGTATCAGAACCAACCATTTTTGTAGGAGCTGGAACATGTGGACTTGGTGCAGGTGCAGGAAAAACACTGCTAGCAATTAAAGAGTATTGTAAGACCAACAAATGGAACGTAAATATTATCGAAACGGGATGTATCGGATTATGTACAGCAGAACCTATTGTAGATATTATGTTGCCTGGAAAAAGCAGGGTTTCGTTTGAAAATATTACAGCAGAAAAAGTAACAGATTTATTAGATAGTGTTAGAGAAAGTAAAATCCCTACCAAACAAGTTATCGGACAGTTTAAATCTGAATCTTCGGAAGCTTGGAAAAACATTCCATCTATTAATGATCACAGTTTCTTTAAAAAACAGAAACGTGTTGTGTTAAAAAATTGCGGTATTATTGATCCTCAACGTATAGAAGATTATATTGCTAGTGGAGGTTATGGAAGTCTTTATAAAACATTAACAAACAACAAACCTATTGATGTTTGTAAAATGATTGAACTAAGTGGCTTAAGAGGTAGAGGAGGCGGTGGATTCCCTACTGGTAGAAAATGGTCATTAGCCCAAATACAAGAAGGGAAAGAAAAATATATTATCTGCAATGCAGACGAAGGCGATCCAGGTGCTTTTATGGATAGAGCTGTAATTGAAGGTGACCCTCACCGTTTATTAGAAGGAATGATTGTTGGAGGGTATGCTATAGGCGCTAATTATGGATACATTTATATTCGTGCCGAATATCCGCTAGCCATAGAACGTTTAATAAAAGCCATTAAAGATGCCAAAGAATATGGTCTTCTTGGCAAAAATATTTTAAATACCAATTTTGATTTTGATATAAAGATTAAAAAAGGAGCAGGTGCATTTGTTTGTGGAGAAGAAACCGCATTAATACACAGCATTGAGGGGAAACGCGGTATGCCAAGGCCAAGGCCTCCCTACCCTTCAGTTAGTGGATTATTTAACAAACCTACTGTTATTAATAACGTAGAAACATTTTCAAATGTGCCTGCTATTATTTCTAATGGCCTAGATTGGTTTACAGCTATTGGTACTGAAAAAAGCAAAGGAACAAAAGTATTTGCTCTTTCTGGAAAAATCGCTAAAACCGGCCTTGTTGAAATACCCATGGGAACTACAATAAGAGAAATTTTATTTGATATTGCCGGCGGAATAAAAAACAATAAAAAATTTAAAGCTGTTCAAATCGGAGGACCTTCTGGTGGTTGTATAACAGAAGAGAATTTAAATATTGAAATTGATTACGAACCGCTTATTAAAGCTGGTGCCATGATGGGATCCGGAGGGCTTGTTGTAATGGATGAAGATACCTGTATGGTGGATGTGGCAAAATTCTTTATGGATTTTATTCAAAGAGAAAGTTGTGGTAAATGTATCCCTTGTCGCGAAGGAACAAAAAGAATGTTGGAAATATTAAACAGCATTACATCTAAACCATCTACCGATGATAACAGACAAGCGCTGGAACGTTTTCAAGGTGTTACCCAATTAGAAAGTCTAGCTAAAGTTATAAAAGAAACATCGTTATGCGGTCTCGGACAAACTGCTCCAAACCCTGTTTTAAGCACCATAAGATGGTTCCGCCACGAATATGAAGAACACATTTTCGAACGTGAATGTCGTGCTAATATATGTACCGATTTAAGAACATTTGTAATTGATGCTACTAAATGTACCGGTTGTACCGCATGTACCAAAAAATGCCCTACCATGGCTATTGTTGGAAGCAAGAAAAACCCACATTACATTATTGAAGAAAAATGTATTGGATGTGGCACGTGTGCTACCATTTGTAATTTTAATGCTATTTCACCAAAATAATTTAATTATACTAAAACATCATGAGTATTCATATAAAAATAAATGGAAAACCTGCAGAAGCTAATAAAGGAGAATATTTATTAGATACTATTGAAAGGCAAGGGATAAAAATACCTACTTTATGTCATATTAAAGGAATGTTTCCGAGTGGAGCCTGCAGAATGTGCTTGGTAGAATTAGAAGGAAGTGGTAAATTAATCACTTCTTGTTCTTACCCAGTTGAAGATGGAATGAGTATTTTTACTCATTCTCCTAAAGTAGTAGAAGCAAGAAAAACAATTGTGGAGTTATTGTTATCAAATCACCCCGACGATTGCTTGTATTGTGCTAGAAATAAAAATTGCGAACTTCAAAATTTTGCAGATGATTTCAATATTCGTTTAAGAAAAACCAAAGGGAACAAAAATGATTACAACCTTGATATTGCAGGGTTAAGTCTAGAAAGAGATCCCGATAAATGCGTTTTATGCGGACGTTGTATCCGAATATGTGAAGAAACAATTGGCGTAACAGCTATTGATTTTATTAATCGTGGAAGCAAAACCATTGTAGGAACTGCATTTAACAAAGGCTTAAATACTTCTTCATGTGTTAACTGCGGACAGTGTTTAATGGTATGCCCTACAGGTGCAATTACCGAAAAATCACATATCAATCAAGTAATTGATGCTATTAACAACCCCGAACTTACTGTTGTGGTGCAATATGCTCCTGCCATTAGTGTTTCTCTTGCTGAAGAATTTAATATTAAAGCAGGAAAAGATATTAATGGAGTAATGAATGCAGCTCTTCGAAAAGTAGGCTTTAAAAAAGTATTCGATACAAGTTTTAGTGCCGATTTAACCATTCTAGAAGAAGCTTCTGAATTAGTGGATCGTATTGTAAATAAAAAACCACTTCCTATGTTTACCAGTTGTTGCCCTGCATGGGTAAAATATGTGGAAGAGTTTAACCCCGAATTATTACCTAACATTTCAACGTGTAAATCACCTCAACAAATGATGGGTAGTGTAATTAAAAACTATTATGCTAAAGTAGAAAAACTAGAACCTAAAAAAATATACTCGGTTTCCATTATGCCGTGTACAGCTAAGAAATTCGAAGCACAAAGAGAAGAAATGTTAACGGATGGAGTTGCTGATGTTGATGCGGTTCTTACCACACGAGAATTAGGAAAATTGATTAAAATTTTCGGAATAGATATCGCAAACTTAGAACCAGAATCAACCGATTCACCTTTGGGCGCTAGAACTACAGCAGGTAAAATATTTGGTGCCAGCGGTGGTGTTATGGAAGCAGCACTTAGAACGGCTCATTTTATGATTACCGGAAAAGAGCTCGAAAACAATAAATTCCTGGAACTTCGCGGATTTAAAGACATAAAAGAAGCTAAAATTAAAATTGGCGATTTAGAAGTAGGTATTGCAGTTGTAAACGGATTAGGAAATGTAAAAACTATCTTAAAACAAATTGCTGAAGGCAGAAAAGATTTACATTTTATTGAAGTTATGAACTGTCCAGGCGGTTGTATTGCTGGAGGTGGACAACACATTGGGGCAACACACGAAAGTATATTAGCTCGTTTAAAAGCATTGTATCAAATTGACGACAATGAAACGATTCGTGTATCTCATCAAAATCCACAAATTATTGAATTATACAAAAATTTCCTCGAAAAACCGAATGGAAAAGTAAGTCATAAATATTTACATACTACTTACGCAAAAAGAGACGTACTGAAGTAACAATGGCAAAAAAAGAAAACATATTACCATTGGTTTATACCATTAAAGAGCGTTGCAGGATATGCTACACATGCGTGCGAGAATGTCCTGCAAAAGCTATTAAAATTGGCGGTGGTCAGGCAGAAGTAATGCCTAATCGCTGTATTGGTTGTGGTAATTGTGTTAAAGTATGTAGTCAGGATGCTAAACAATACTTTAGAAGTATTGACAAAGTAATGGATCTAATTCAATCCGATAAAAATGTAATCGCTTGTATTGCGCCTAGCTTTCCAGCTGAATTTATGGAATACGAAGATTATAAAACATTAGTCGGAATGATTCGAAACATTGGCTTTTCTAGTGTTCACGAAGTTGCTTTTGGCGCCGATATTGTTGCTTTAAAATACAAAAATATTTTAGAAAAAGAAAAATTAAGTAATTATATTTCATCCGATTGCCCTGCAGTTGTAACGTATATAGAGAAATACAGTCCGGATTTAGTAAAAAACTTAATTCCTATCGTTTCCCCAATGGAAGCAACTGCTAGAGTACTGAAAGAAATATACGGAAAAGAAAGTAACATTGTTTTTATAGGTCCTTGTATTGCGAAAAAGACGGAGATGGATGAAATTTCAGAAGTAATTACATTTAGAGAATTACGAGAATTATTTTTTGTTCTAAAAATTACTCCTAAAAATTCAATTGCTTCAGAATTTGATGAACCTTTAGGAGGGAAAGGTGCTTTATTTCCTCTTAGTATGGGGTTACTTCATAACATAGAATCACGAGAAAATATATTAAAAAGTACTGCTATTGTGGCAGATGGTAGATTAAATTTTGATCAAGCAATTAAAGAAGCTGAACAAAATTTATTTAAAACCGATTTGTTAGAATTACTTTGTTGCAATGGATGTTTTAAAGGAGTTGGTATGTCGCCGTTTGGAAAGACATATTCTCAAATTTCAGCCATTAAACGTTATGCACAAAAAAAGGCAGAAATAATCGATTTGGAAAAATGGCAAAAAGACATAGATCGATTTTCAAAATTAGACTATTCTAGAAATTTTAAACAAAACGATCAACGTATTTTATTTGCCACCAATACCGAAATTAAAAATATTCTTACCGTATTAGGGAAAGAAAATCCGAGCGATCATCTTAATTGTGGTGCTTGTGGTTATGAAACGTGTATTGACCATGCAATAGCTATTTACAAAGGAATTGCAGAACAAGAAATGTGCTTGCCATTTACGATTGAAAAGCTTCATAAATACAATGAAGAACTTAGTACCTCGAACGATAAGCTTGCCAATATTCAATTGGCATTAAGGCAGTCTGAAAAACTGGCTCACATGGGACAACTCTCAGCAGGAATAGCACATGAATTAAACAACCCTTTAGGTGTTGTGATAATGTACAGCAATATTCTTCTTGATGAATGTCCACCAGATTCTCCCTTAAGAAAAGATCTCGAATTAATTACGCACCAAGCAGAACGATGTAAAACAATTGTTAGAGGGTTGCTAAATTTTGCTCGAACGAATCAAGTTCGATACGAAATGGTTGACACCAATGAGTTAATTAAAGAAACATTAAATGCTATTATTGTTCCTTCAGAAGTTAATATTGAAATTCAAAATAATATTAACACCAGTATTTTAATTGATAAAGAGCAAATGATTCAATCGTTAACAAACCTTGTAAAAAACGCGATTGAGGCAATGAACAACGGAGGAAAAATTAATCTTATTTTAAAAGAAACATCCGAAAATTATCAGATTTCAATAAAAGATAATGGAAAAGGAATAGAGAAAGAAAATTTAGACAAACTATTTACTCCATTTTTTACAACGAAAGCTATTGGAAGTGGCACCGGACTTGGTTTGCCAACCGTATATGGTATTGTAAAAATGCATAAAGGAGATTTAACCGTTCAATCGAATGTAGATCCTAAAAAAGGACCCACAGGAACCACTTTTACTATTATATTACCTAAAAAAATTAATTAAGAATATAAATATCAATTTCATGAAAAAAGACACTAAAAAAGTATTAATTGCCGATGACGATCCTGATTTTTTAACTTTTATGGAAGTTAATGCCCGTTTACTAGGTTTTGAAGTTCACACGGTAATAAGCCAAAAAGAAGCAGAAGAAGCAATGGTAACTTTTAAACCCGATTTGGCAATTTTTGATTTAATGATGGAAAATAAAGATAGTGGTTTTATTTTAAGTCATAAATTTAAAAAATTATATCCTGACGTGCCTGTTATTATTGCTACCGCAGTTACTGCAGAAACAGGACTGGTATTTGGACTAAACACACCAGGAGAGCGTACATGGATTAAAGCAGATAAATACATTGATAAAAGCTTAAGACCGGATCAACTCCAGAAAGAAATAAAAAGTTTAATGAAAATGTAATTTTTTTAAAAAAATTAACGAATGGAAAAACTTGTTGTTTTAGTGGTAGATGATGAGGAAGGTATTCGCTCAGGGATCTCTCGAATTCTTAATAATTTTAGAGTAGGATTTCCTTTTTTGGAAGACGACTTCGAATATGATATACATGAAGTTGGTACCGGAGAAGATGCGCTTGATTTTATTAAGAATAATAAAACCGACATAATGCTTCTAGACAACAAGCTTCCGGGTATTTATGGGATAGATGTTTTGGAATACCTGAATAAGAATAAATTCGATATTCAAGTAATGATGATTACGTCATACTCCTCGCTGGAATTAGCTGTTAAAGCCACCCAAAATGGAGCTTTTAACTTTGTTCCTAAGCCTTTTACTCCACAGGAGCTAAAATCAGCAATGGAAAGTATTACAAAACATCTATTCCTAAAAAGGATGACCAATAAAATGACTCAAGACGATAAAGAACTGCGTCATCAATTTTTATCGGTTTTATCTCATGAATTGAAATCGCCTATAAATGCAGTAGAAGGTTACATGAACATGATGAAAGAACGACAAATAGGTAAAAGTTTGGAGGATTACGACCAAATGATTGAACGTTCGTTAATTCGTTTAAGGGGAATGAGAGGCTTAATTAATGACATGCTTGATTTAACCAGACTTGAATCTTCTGCCAATAACAGAAATATAGTGGATGTTGATTTATTCGATATTGCGAAGTATGTACTAGACACCTTTGAGCCATTAGCTAAACAAAAAAACATTAAAATATTTTTAGACATGCCGGAAACATTAGTTGTTAAGGCTGTTAGACAAGAAATAGAAATCGTTTTTAACAACTTAGTTTCAAACGCGATTAAATATAATAAAGAATCGGGAACGATTCATATTAAAATAAAAGAAATTGGGAACGCTGTTAATATTGTAGTAGAAGATTCAGGTATTGGAATGACCAATGAAGATATTGGAAAATTATTCCACGAGTTTGTTAGAATAAAAAACCTAAATACGAAAGATATAGCCGGTACCGGATTAGGATTATCAATAGTAAAAAAAATAGTAGAAGCATATCATGGAACTATTGATGTAACGAGTACATTAAATGTTGGAAGTAAGTTTAACTTATTAATTCCTAAATTTTAAAAAAATACAAAATGAAATTTACCCCTGAAAAATATTCCATTCCAGACGAGTCTATGAAACCATTTATAGACCCTGAAGAAATTTATAATTACTTAGAAAAAACAAAAAACCCATCAAAAGAGAGAGTTCGTGAAATTATTGCCCTATCTCTATCCAAAAAAAGATTATCACTCGAAGAAACGGCAGTTCTTATTAATGCGAACAGCCCCGAATTAATTCAAGAAATTAAAGAAGGCGCAAAAACACTTAAAAAAAATATTTACGGAGATCGTATTGTGTTATTTGCCCCACTTTATATTGGAAATAAATGTTCTAATAATTGTACCTATTGCGGATTTAGATCATCTAATGCGCAAGCGCTAAGAAAAACACTCTCCGATAATGAAATTATTCAAGAGATAGAATCGCTTGAAGATAATGGGCAGAAAAGATTAGTCCTTGTTTATGGAGAGCACGAACAATACAATCCAGAATATATTGCTCACACTGTTAAATTAGCATACCAAGTAAAAAAGGGAAATGGAGAAATTAGACGTGTTAATATTAAC
>Ga0116184_10002700_pt1 | contig 15225 bp, 12 predicted proteins | sample AD_JPNNA5_MetaG_FD_89886 | JGI IMG/M metagenome (GOLD analysis project Ga0116184, IMG submission 89886) | Active sludge microbial communities of municipal wastewater-treating anaerobic digesters from Japan - AD_JPNNA5_MetaG | ecosystem: Engineered > Bioreactor > Anaerobic > Digestate | place... | reverse complement strand
TTTGGCCCTGATGACAAAGAAGGCTCCTTGTCGGTGCAATGCATAGAGTCGTGAGAAATCGGTATAGGCTTTGTCCATCGTGTAGATGGCGTCTTCGGTCACCGGCAGAACATCGAGCATCCGGACATCGTGAACCTTGCCGGCCGTAATCGCCACATACGTCGGGATGGTTCCCCGCAGGTCAAGTAGCGTATGCATTTTTACCGCAGCCTTTGTCGTCCGGAACTCGGCCCAAGGAAACAGGGTCAAGCACAGATCGATGGTTGTTGAATCAAAGGCGTACAACGGCTGATCGAGTTCCATCGCGAAAGGCTCGCCACAGTAAAGTTGTTGCGCCATCCGGATCAGGACCTGACCGAAATCCTGAAAGATGCGCCAATCTCTGCGTTCGTTGGCATCAGCCAGAGTGGAACGCGGGACGGCACCTCGAAAGCCGACGTGGTAAAGCTTTTCCCGGTGGGAGTTCAAGCAGGTTTCGATATCCCGCAGTCTTTCGCGACCAGCCATCTGGGCATAAGCAAGACACAGAAACTGATCGAACGTGGAAAAGCTTCTGGCCCTGTAGTTGCCGCGATAGCGACGAACACACAGATTGAAATCATGCCGTGGCAGAAACTGCAACAGTTGCCGGAAAACGGTTTGACCTGAATTCATAGATACCCTCCTCCGATACCAGGAAGGTATCACCCCGCTTTGCCGGGGCGAATTCAAATCGAAAACGGGTCAGTTATGTCAAAGATCTATTATTCTCAGAGACTTACGTTGTTGTGCGATTTTTTAACCGGACAGTAGTGACATTAGACATTTAAATCCTCCTCTCATTTAGCTTTGAATTACGTAAGACCAAGCTATCACTGTGACAGCTTGCAAAAATAATATTTAACCGAACGTTATATCTAATTCCTCGCACTTATTACGCGACTCGGCATAGATTACAGGCTTTTGAAACCCAGCTATTTGTGGCGAGGTAGTTCATAGCTTAGGGTCAATAATGGTTTAAGGAAAATTTTTTAAAAATATTTAAATCCTTACAATGAGGAAGGTAAATAATTTATTTAACCAACGATTACATTATGTCCATCTCTTTCAAACAAATTCTTTATTCTTTGCATTTCAAACTTTGAAGGAGGATCAACGGGTGGCATTTTATATTCCAATCCAATTCTTTCATATTTTGAAGTACCGAGCTTGTGGTAAGGCAGCAATTGGACTTTATCCAAGGAATCTCCTAATTTTTTGCATATTCGAGAAATGGTTTTAAGATTTTCATCATCATCATTGATACTAGGAATGACAGGAACTCTTATTTGTATAGGAATTTTTTTTTCGGCAATATTAAACAAATTATGTAAGATCACGCTACTTGATACGCCAATAAATTTAGATGACTTTTCATCGTCGATAATCTTTAAGTCATAAAGAAAAAGATCAACATAAGGAAGTAAGGGTTCATATTTCCCCCAATCTACACAACCAGATGTATCAAGAGCCGTATGTAGACCTCGATACTTGCTCTCTTTAAGTAACTCATATGCAAATAAATTCTGCACCATGGGTTCTCCACCCGAAATAGTTATTCCCCCTCCTGTTTTTTCATAATAAAGTCTATCTTTCTCTACAATTTTCATTACCTCATCAACGCACATTGACTTTGATGTAAAATACAAGGCTTTCGGATAACAAACCTTTGCACAATCTCCACATTCGCTACAAAGATTTCGATCTAAACTTATTGCAGTAATATCTTTTTTTAAAATCTTTGAATAGGTTGGCTTTGTTTTATTTAAGGCCTTTTGCTTACATACTTTTAGACATTCACCGCAATCTTCCACACCAACACATAATATTGGCATTACCGCCAACTGTCCGACAAATGATTGAGAATCAGGACTATGACACCAAAAACAATGTAATGGACATCCTTGCAAAAATATCATGGTTCTTATCCCTGGCCCGTCATGCAAGGTATACCTTTGGATGTCAAATACCAAACCTGAAGATTCGTTTTTCACAAGATATCTCCCATCTATATTTTCCCTAGAAACCTCAACATTTTAGTTTTTGCAGTTCTATTTCTTTTTAAATTGGGGGTCAGAACATGAAATATGATCAGACCCCCTATTTAAATTAACTTAAAAATTAAAACGGCAATCTACCAAAAGCTAGAAGATCGAAGGCTGGCAAAAAAAGACAAAACGCGGTCACCCATAGTAGAGTCATCCCAACCGCTTTCCCCGAACATTTCCCATACCCCATGAACCCAACCTGAATTGTCAACCAACAAAAGGCTGTATCCATAAAGGCTACAAAATAATTTTGTGCAATTGTTTCAGTTCCAACGAAAAATAGAATGGCATTAATTCCACAAAGAAGCGCAACAACAAAACTGCATTGTCCTACAGATCTCCAATCCTCTACGCCCATCAAGAGAGCCTGGGCAATAAGTAAGTATCCCCCGGCAAAGCCGGGGGCTTTATGGGTGAACCGCTCAAAGCGGTGGGCTCAAACCTTGGGCCGCCTGAAGGCGGCTAGTTGAGCAGTTTCATTTGATCCACTCGGCGGTCTTCTTGCTCCTGCCGCCGAATGTAATTCCGGATGAGTTCTTCGTCTCGACCTACCGTCGAAGCGAAATAGCCTCGTGCCCAGAAGTTCTCACCAGTAAAGTTCCGGACACGGCCTGCAAAATTCCTGGCAATGTGGATTGCGCTCTTGCCCTTTATGTAACCTACGACCTGAGCTACCGCATACTTTGGCGGGATCGAGATATACACATGGACGTGATCAGCGCACAAATGTCCTTCCAACACCTGACTCTCTCGTTGCCGGGCCAACTCTCGGATGACCTCCCCAAGATGTCGCCGAATCCGACCATACAGCACCTTTCGGCGATACTTGGGTATCCAAACAACGTGGTACTTGCAGTCCCAAACCGAATGACTTAGGCTTTGGGTGTGTTTCATCGAAAGCCTCCTTCTCTGAGAACTTTGAGCGGTTCACAGACGGGAGGCTTTCATTTACTCCCGGAACTGTCAAACTTCTGAGGTCCCCCGGCAAAGCCGGGGGGTTTCCTGTTGTACTAACCAATTTCCTCTATTTCTGTTCTTGTAATTATGTCCTCCTGAAGGGCCGGATGAAGTCCAACGTAAAGAGCACTATAACCAGCCACCCTTACGACCAAGTCCTTATACTTATCAGGATTTTTCTGTGCGTCTCTTAGCCGTTTAGAATCTACAACGTTGTACTGGACGTGGAGACCCTTTTGAGAGAAATAACCTTTCAATGCAGCCTTAAGAGCAGTTTCTCCCGTTTCACCTTCAAGGGCAGATGGATGGAACTTGAGATTAAGAAGGGTTCCGTTTGAATTAATCAAATGGTCAAGTTTAGATGCTGAATTCAATACAGCTATAGGTCCATTCAAGTCTCGACCATGAATCGGGGATATGCCATCCGCCAAAGCATCGCCTGCTTTTCGCCCATCAGGAGATGCACCTAAAACAAACCCCATAATTAAATTCCTATTGACAGGATATAGCCCCGGTTGATATGGCCCTCGCGGTCCCACAGATTTCTCTGTCAATTTACAGTAAACTTCTGCAGCCCATGCTGCTATAGCGTCTACCTCTTCCTCGTCATTACCGTAATGAGGCACTTCTGCAATTATTCTATTTCTAAGAACTTCCTGGCCGCTCCAATCACTTTTCAAGATCTCAAGCAATTCAGATCCACTTACTACTTTTTCATCAAAAACCATCTTTTTGATGGCCATAAGGGAATCACCTACGTTGCTGACACCTACACCCGCCGTACCAATTGCATTGTATTTGGCCCCTCCCGCTGAAACATCAATGCCCTTTTCTATACAGTATTCCATTCCACAAGAAAGAAACGGTAAAGGCGCAACATCTTGGTTCACTAAGTCGGCAGTGTTCGTAATGACTGCGAAATGATCTACAAAGTATTTAACCTGTTTTTCGTAGGCCTTCTTCACTTCTTCGAAGGATTTAAAATCAGCCAAACTTCCCGTTGAGGGACCGGCTTGCATACCGGTTTTTAAACTTTTCCCATCGTTAATGGCATACTCCAAGCAGGCTGGAAGACTAAAGAAAGGATGATCTCCAGCACCGCCCGACCAGCCATATTCATAACCTTGAGGTCCCGGTTCAACACATCCTACGATGGCATAATCTCTTGCGTCTTCAATTGATTTCCCGCGATTAAGCAGACCCGGAATTATTACTTCATCATTGTAAAGGGCCGGCATGCCTAGCCCCTTTTTGGTTACCTCCACAATTTTGTTCCAAAGTACCTCAGGTGTACCATTCCACAGACGCGCAGATATGGACGGTTGGGGAAGCCCAACATTCTGAGAGGCATCCAAACATATAAAGGAAAGATCGTTGGTCGCATCTTTGCCATCGCGATCCTGCCCACCAACAATTAGATTTTGAAACATCGGATATTCGACAGCCGTCCTTGTAACTCCAAATGCAAATGGCACAATCTTATTAATTTCCGACAGTTTGATCCAAAGACACTCCACCAGTTCTTGCGCATCTTCCCGCGTCAATTGTCCCGTCAATAGGTCTTTTGAATAATAGGGATACATATATTGGTCAAAGCGACCTGGTGAGATTGAGTGGCCATTAGATTCAAGTTGCAAAATTAATTGGAAAAACCAGAAGGCTTGGCAAGCCTCATGGAATGTTGTGGCGGGATTAGCCGGTACCTTTTCGCAAATACTTGCAATCTTCAACAACTCTGTTTTTCTAGCAGAATCACTTTCTTCTACTGCCATCTGCTTAGCCAAGTCAGCATAACGCTGGGCAAAAGAAACGGCAGCATCACACGAAATGATAACGGCTTTCAAAAAATTGTACGTGTCGACTTCATTTCCATCGGCCGGAATTCCCATCACCTTGAGCTTTTCAAGTGCATCCTGCCTGATTCCATTAAACCCTTTAGTGATTACTTTTTTATAACTTGGCGAATAATGACCAACTCCTGTGCAAACCACTACACTCGGATGAAAGTTATATACAGCAGAATTTGCAATAACTGCGGCAGTTTCTTCTGGCAGTCTGCCAATGGTTAGATCATTAACCGTTTTCCCCTTCCAATAAGGCCCAATTTTCCGTAGATCGGACTTAGTTTCCTCATCAATAAGGAACCTATCAGTATCACACAACTCAAAAGGTTCTTCATCCATTTCACCCAGAATCCACTCAAACGAAAATTCGGGGAAGATTGGAGAATATCTGGCAACTTTTGCCTGATTACCAACAATGAGTTCATCATTTGCAATCCAAATTGACATTTCTTCAAGAACCCGTTTGAGAACTTTAGCCCGCCTAAGTATTGCAGGCAGACTCTCATAATCTTGATAAGCCTGCGTGACAATCTTGGCCCGTTCAGAGCAAATCCCTGGCGGAGTAGCCAAATACTTGTCTTTAAGTTTTTTTGCCCTTGATGAAATACCTCGGTTTTCCATATCTGCTCTCCCTTCAGTCAGTTTTCCGAGTTGTAAGGACCAGACTTCCTTCGCCCTTACCCAAAACAGCTTCGCTAGAGTTTCAAAAAACAACGACTTTCACCGTTGTACCTGTGATATATCATCATATAACTCGAGAGTCAAGATATTTTCTCTTTTTTTTAGATTAATTTTTGACAACTATAAGCGGGGGGTTCACAGGTTTTCTGAAAGAAAGGATTGACAGGTAAGGAAAGATTAAGGTGTTTTGCAATAGGATGAGGGCTTGAGATTGTCAACAATAGCAGGCAATAATTGTTCCCCACCAAGCAAATCGTTGGAAGGCAGAATGCCTAGAGTTTTTGACAGGTACAGCGACCGACTATTCAGCGTGCTTTTATTGAATCGCCCCTAGACATAATGGCTGACAGTTGACAAAAAAAGACCTGCCCCTTGCAAACGTGGGTTATGTTGGAACCTCGTGAACCCCAACACAGAGCCATAACCAAGGAGGCAGGTCATGAAGAAGTCTAGCATATTTGTAGGATTGGACGTCCACAAAAACTCCATTGAGATCGCTATCGCCGAAGCTGGCCGAAACGGTGAAGTTCGCAGTTACGGAAAAATTGACGGGAGCCTTGGCGCCCTCGACAAAGTCATCCGAAAACTGGTTTCGAAAGGTTATGAGCTGCATTTCGTCTATGAAGCTGGCCCCTGTGGTTATGAGATTTATCGCCATCTTGCAGCTCAAGGATTTGATTGCATGGTGGTTGCGCCAGCAATGATTCCCAAGCAAAGTGGCAACCGAATCAAAAATGATCACCGGGATGCCCAAATGCTGGCCCGCCTGCATCGGGCCGGTGAATTGTCGGCTGTTTTTGTGCCGTTTGCCGAAGATGAAGCCATGCGGGACCTCACCCGATCGAGAGAGGATGCCAAGTTGGCGGAAAAAAAGGCCAAGCAGCGCATTTTGGCTTTTCTTCTCCGGCACGGTCACCACTTCAACGGGCGAAGCCACTGGAGCCAGGCGCATTTGCGTTGGATCGCCGGAATCAAAATGCCTCATCCGGCCCAACAGATCGTCCTTCAGGAATATGTGGACGCATTCACTGAATGCACTCGCCGTGTGGAGCGCCTTACGGGGCAAATCCAACAGCTTTTGCCCCAATGGCGAATGGTTTCGGTAGTAAAGGCTTACCAATCCCTCCGGGGTGTCTCCTTGATTGTGGCCGCCACAACTGTTGCCGAGATAGGAGACATGACGCGCTTTACGAGCCCCGTTGAACTGATGTCCTATCTCGGTTTGGTGCCTTCGGAGCACTCCAGTGGCGAAAAAACAAAACGGGGCGCCATTACAAAAACAGGCAATGGCCATGTGCGCCGGGTTCTGGTGGAAGCCTCCTGGGCATACCGCCTTCCTGCCCGGGTTAGTCGGGAGTTGCGCAAACGCCAAGAAGGTCTGTCGCAGGAGATATGCGATATCTCCTGGAAAGCCCAGCTTCGATTGTGTGCCCGCTACAAACGAATGCTGGCGAAGGGTAAGCCCAAACAGGTGATCGTGACGGCCATCGCCCGAGAACTCTGTGCCTTTATGTGGGCAATAGCCCATGAGGTTGAATTTCCGATAATGGCATAAAGAATAAAACCCAAAACTACAGCCTCAAAACACGTTAGGGGCAAACTTATCGAACAATAATCAATACTCCAGGGTAGTTACAGGGGCGCAACCACGGTCAGGAGAACCCTCGGGAAAACTATCGGATCAGGCCCTTAGGCCGAACTCACGCTACTAGAGAGAGGAAGCTCCGCGACGAAGCCAAGTCAGGCGGTATCCAATCCGCGAATATCAGAGTGATCAACCGTCGCAACATGGGTTCCGCCTCTGCAAGTACCCTGGAAAATAACCGCGAAAAAAACCGCTGAAAAACAGTTGGGCAGGGAACGATTCGGCTCTTGACAACTGTCAGCCATATCAGTTTTCTTGGACACTGATTTGGGGTAAAGTCCCCGTGTCCAAGGAGAGAGAATATGACTACAAAGAACAAGAACGAAACCGTCAAAGGCCCCTTAGCCGAAGGACAGCGTTGGAGTGCCTCCCGCAAGCGTGAGGTTGTCCTACGCATGCTTCGGGGCGAATCCGTTGACGCCCTGTCCCGCGAGCTGAGTATCGAAATCTACCGTCTGGAGCAGTGGCGGGAGAATGCCCTTGCCGGGATCGATGAGTCGTTAAAAAAGCGGCCAAAAGATCCGGTTCAGGCCGAACTCAATCAGGCCATGCGCCGGATCGGCGAATTGACCATGGAGAACGAACTCCTTTGGGAACGGGTTAAAAAACCCGGCCCTTTAGCCAAGCGGAGATCGTCGAAATGAGCCAAACGATCTCCCCGGGAGCAGACAAGCCCTACGGCGTCCAGCGGGTTTGCACTGTCTGGGAACAGGCTCGCTCCTCGTTCTATCATGCCTCGCGCCAAAGTCCACCAGCGGTGCCTAAACGTCGTGGTCCGCGTCCATTGATAAGTGACGAGGACCTATTGGGCTTGATCCGTCACGACCTGGCAACCTCACCGTTCGTAGGAGAGGGACACCGTAAGGTCTGGGGACGGTTACGGTTCCGTGATGGCCACCGTGTGTCACGCAAGCGGATTCTGCGGATCATGCGCGAAAACCACCTACTTTCTCCGCACCGAGGACGGCCCAAAGCTGCCAAGGCGCATGAGGGCAAGATCATCACCATGGCACCGAACTTGATGTGGGGCACCGATGGCACCCGCGTCTTCACTCTTGACGAGGGCTGGGTCTGGATCTTTGCGGCTGTGGAGCATTGGAACGCCGAATGCGTCGGCTGGCATGTGTGCAAAACCGGCGACCGCTATGCAGCCCTGCAGCCCCTTTCCATGGCCTTAAGCCGCCTTTACGGCAGCGTAGAGAAAGGAATTGCCCGGGGGCTGTCCCTGCGCATGGACCATGGCACCCAGTACCTCTCAGACCATTTTCAGAACCAGATCAAGTTCTGGGGGATCACTCCCAGCTTTGCCTTCGTTGCCGAGCCTCAAACCAACGGAGTTGCCGAACGTTTTAACCGCACCTTGAAAGAGCAAGCCATTTATGGCCGAATTTTCCGTACCGTCGATGATGTTCGCAAGGCCGTAAAGACCTTCGTGAGCCTTTATAACAGCGAATGGCGAGTCGAGAAAAACGCCTTCACGTCACCTGACGAAATCCGCCATAACTGGCTGGAAAATCGGATGGCAGCATAGTCTAAACTTGTGTCCAAAGAACCGTTTCCGCTACACTTCCTGGGTCTTGTCGCCCTTGGACAGGGTCAGCGTGGCCTTGCCGCCAGCTACCTGAATATTGTCCACGCGGGTACCCATATGGAAGGTCATGCCCTGCTTCTTCATTGAACGCTGCAATGCCTGAGTGGTGTCCCCATCGGATTTGGGGAGCATCTTGGGCAGCATTTCCACCACGGAAACCTTGGCTCCCAGACGCAGCCACACCGATCCCAGCTCCAGCCCGATGTATCCGGCCCCGACCACCACCAGATGCTCCGGCACCTGCTGCAGGGACAGAGCGCCGACATTGTCTATGATCACCTCGTTATCGATGGTGATGCCGGGGACCTGAGCCACTTTGCCGCCGGTCGCCAGAAGGATGTTCTTGCCTTTGACCACGCCGGCGTTCTTGCCGGTTACTTCAACCTGCTGCAGCCCGTCGGCAGCGGCTCCCAGCAATCTGCCATGTCCCTTGATCCAGCTCACCTTGTTCTTTTTGAACAGAAAAGCGACACCGCCGGTAAGATCGCCGACAACTCCTTCCTTGCGCGCCATCATTTTGGCCAGGTTCAGCTTGGGCGCGGGAATTTCGATGCCGTGCATGTCGAATTTATCGCGCGCCAGAGCGAAGTGCTCACTCGAATCGAGCAGCGCCTTGCTCGGGATACAACCTTCATTGAGACAAACCCCTCCGAGGGTCGGACGGCTTTCAATGACGGCGACCTTCATGCCCAGCTGTGCGGCGCGAATCGCGCCCACATATCCGCCGGGGCCGGCGCCCAATACAATCAGATCAAAAATTTCATCAGCCATTTATGTTCTCCTTATGCGGCAAAAACCCGATTTTGTCCGCTGTTTCTCATGGTTGCAGAACTTTTTGCGCCTGCAGATCGGCATGATAGGAGGACCGTACCAGCGGTCCTGAAGCGACCTGCGAAAAACCCATTTTCAAACCGGCCACCTTAAACGCCTCGAATTGCTCCGGAGCTACATAGCGCTGCACGGGCAAATGATGACGTCCGGGGCGCAGATACTGGCCAACGGTCAGCATGTCACAGCCGTGTGCGCGGAGATCCCGCATCACTTCGAGAATCTCATCATCCGTTTCACCCAGGCCAACCATCAATCCCGATTTGGTCGGTACATCTGGATACATTTCCTTGAAGCACTGCAACAACTTCAGGGATCCCTGGTAATCGGCGCCGGGGCGCGATTCGGCATACAGCCGCGGCACCGTTTCAAGATTGTGATTGAACACATCGGGCAGGCCGTTGCCGAGGTTGGCAAGAGCCGTCTGGACACAGCGCCGAAAATCCGGCACCAGGATTTCCACCTTGACCTTGCCGGGCTTACGGCGTATGGCCTCGACGCAACGGACGAAATGACCGGCCCCACCGTCGGCCAGGTCATCTCTGGTCACGGAAGTAACCACCACATAGCGCAGCTTCATGACCCTAACCGCCTCGGCAAGATGTTCCGGTTCCCCGGGGTCCAGTGCTGAAGGGCGACCGTGGGCAACATCACAGAAGGGACAGCGGCGGGTACACACATCACCCATGATCATGAAAGTGGCAGTACCACGATTGAAGCATTCTCCCAGGTTGGGACAATTGGCTTCTTCGCACACCGTGTGCAATCGATGCTCGCGCAGAATTCCGGTCAATTTGGCGACTTCCGGCGATGAAGGCGCTTTTGCCCGGATCCAGGCCGGCTTGGTCAATACAGCCTGCTTGTCATCAGCTGACAAGGCGGTCTTGTCGGCGCCGCGTTTTTTCTTTGCAACTTCCATGGCCACTGTCCTGACTTTTCCTTTAAAGTCTTGCGAAGGTCGATGCATACGCCCGCCCGCGAAAGGCTTTTAGCGGCCGGCACCTGACAGGTGCCGGCCTGTTTACATCGGGCATTAAAGCTCTTCGGGATTTTCCAGAAGACGCTTGAGTTCCACCAGGTATTGGGCAGAATACAATCCATCCACCACCCGGTGATCGGCAACCAGGGTCACCTTCATTGTCGATGCGGGGACCATGTTGCCATCCTTCACGACAACCTCTTCCTTGATTCCGCCAACCGCCAGAATCGCGGTCATTCCCGGGGGCACCAGGGCGACGAACTGATCGACGCCGAGCATTCCCAGGTTGGAGATGGCGAAGTTGCCGCCCGCCATCTCTGCCGGTCCGCAGGTTCCGGCCTTGACCTTGTCGATCAGGGCGCGGGAACTGCTGGCGACCTCTTCCAGGCTGAGAGCCTGACAGCCCTTGACAACCGGCATCATCAGACCATCATCCAGACCCACGGCCACGGCGATGTTCACCTCGGGGTTCAGGATATACTCCTTGTTGCCCAGGGTGGCGTTAACCATCGGATACTTCTCGATGGCTTTGGCGCAGGCCTTGACCACCATGTCGTTCATGGATACGGCCTTGCCGGCGGCCTTGAGGCCGGCCCGGAACTGCTTGGCTGCGCCCATGTCGATGCCCATGGTGACCGGGAACTGAGGTACCGTCCAGGAGTTGGTCACCGTATTGGCAATCGCGGCCCGCATCGCCGTCATCGGCTTGCTGGTCGGCTGCGCTTTGGTTGCGGCCGGGGCTTCTGCCGCGGTTTCCGGTTCGGCGGCCGGAGCCGCCTTGCCGCTGCGCTTGGCAAGATAGGCATCGATCTCGGCATCGGAAACCGAAGCGTCCGCAATAATGCCGATCAGTGCCTGCACCGGGTATTCCTCGCCCTCTTCGCCAATCTTGCGGCGCAGAATGCCGGCTACGGTACTCTCGACCGGCTGGGCGATCTTGTCGGTTTCAATCTCCATGATTTCCGTACCGACCTCAACCTCATCGCCCTCGTCCAGCAGCCAGGAAGCAATGGTGCCCTCTTCCATGGTCAGCCCCCACTTGGGCATGGTCAGTTCATGGACACCGGCCGGAGCCTCCGCCGCGACGGAGCCTTCTGCTGCTTCGCCTTCCGCTTCGTCGCCTGCTTCCGCACCGCCATAGGAGGCGATGAACGCGTCGATTTCTGCGTCCGTCACGTCCTCGGCGGCGATGACGCCGATCAGGGCCTGCACGGGGTACTCTTCGCCTTCTTCACCAATCTTGCGGCGCAGAACCCCCGTAACGGCACTTTCCACGGGCTGGGCAATCTTGTCGGTTTCGACTTCGAGAATTTCGCTGCCGACTTCGACAACGTCGCCTTCCTCCATCAACCAGGAAGCGATGGTGCCTTCTTCCATGGTGAGCCCCCACTTAGGCATGGTGAGGGCTATGATTTTATTGTCACTCATGATGATTACTCCAGGGTTTTGCGTACAGCTGCTACCACCTTGGCTGCGTTGGGAATATATTCGGCTTCAAGGTTGGCGGCAAACGGTACCGGGGTAAAAGGAGGCGTAACCATCTGCGGAGCGCCTTTCAGGGCGCCGAACAGGTTCTGCGCAACCATGCCGACGATGTCGCAAGCGAAACCGCAGCGGTCGTTATCCTCGTCGACCACCACCAGGCGACCGGTCTTCTCGACGCTGGAGAAAATAGTGTCCTTATCCAGCGGCGAAATGGTGCGCGGGTCGATGATGGTGCACTCGATGCCTTCCTTGGCCAGCGTCTTGGCGGCCTGAACTGCCACCTGCACCATGCGGGCCAGGGCGACGATGGTGACGTCCTTGCCTTCCTGAACCACGTTGGCCTGGCCCAGGGGGATGGTGTAGTACTCTTCGGGGACTTCGCCCTTCATGGTGTAGAGAGCCTTGTGCTCGAAGAAGACACAGGGGTCGTCATCCTCGATAGAAGCCATCAGCAAACCCTTGGCATCATAGGGATTGGAGGGAATAATGCTCTTAAGCCCCGGGACATGAGCAAAAATCGAGTAGGGGCTCTGGGAGTGCTGGGCGGCGGCGCTGTATCCGGCGCCGATCATGGTGCGAATGGTCACCGGGGTGACGGCCTTGCCGCCGAACATGTAGCGGAACTTGGCGGCCTGGTTGTACAGCTGGTCGAAGCATACCCCCAGGAAGTCGGAGAACATCAGTTCGCCGATAGCGCGCATCCCGCAGGCCGAAGCGCCGACGGCGGCGCCGATATAGGCGGACTCGGAAATCGGCGTATCGATTACACGATCGGGAAATTTGGGGTAAATCCCCTTGGTGACGCCGAGCACGCCGCCCCAGGAATCGCGCTCCTGATCGGTGCCGGCGGAACCGGCGACATCCAGCCCCAGCAGGATAACGGACTTGTCGCGCTCCATTTCCTGGCAGATCGCTTCGTTGATTGCGTCCTTGAACATGATCTTTCTAGCCATCGCTCTATTCCTTTCTATACCTTAAATTCTGAAAAGGGCTCAGTAAGAAACGTAAACGTCGGTCAGCAGCGCGCTCAGATCGGGCTGCGGAGCGGCCTCGGCTTCCTTGACGGCCCGCTCGACCAGAGCCAGTACATCTTTGTCGATGGCTTCGATTTCCGCCGCTTCAGCCAACCCGCCAGAGATCATGGCTTCGGCGAAACGCTTGAGGGGACAATTGTTGGCGCGGGCACTCTTGACTTCATCCTTGGGACGATAACCCTGCGCATCCCCCTCGAAGTGACCGAAATAACGCAGGGTCTTGCATTCGAGGAAAGTCGGGCCGCCACCCTTGCGTGCACGTTCGATGGCTTCGCCGGCCGCTTCGTAAACCGCGAAGAAATCGTTGCCATCGACAGTCACCGCCGGCATGCCGAAACCGCGGGCGCGGTCTGCGATATTGTCCGAACCGACCTTGGCGGAGTATTTGACCGAAGTCGACTCGGCATAACCGTTGTTCTCCAGTACGAAGATCATCGGCAGGTCCAGGGTTACGGCGAGGTTCATCGATTCGAAGTTGGTACCCTGGTTGGAGGCGCCGTCGCCGAAAAAGACCACGCCGACGCTGCCGTCCTTGCGCATCTTGGAAGCCAGAGCGGCACCGGCTACGAGCGGGGGACCGGCACCGACGATGCCGTTGGCGCCCATCATGCCCTTGTCAAGGTCGGCGATATGCATGGAGCCGCCCTTGCCGCCGCAGGTACCGGTTGCCTTGCCATAGATCTCGGCCATCATGCCAACAAGATCAACACCCTTGGCGATGCAATGACCATGGCCGCGATGGGTACTGGCGATACGGTCCTTGTCATTGAGGTGCTCACACACACCAACGGCAACCGCCTCTTCGCCCGAGTAAAGATGCACGAAGCCGGGGAGGATCCCCTTTGCGAACTCGACATGCACGCGGTCTTCAAATTCACGAATCTCCCGCATCTTCCGATAAGCTTTGAGAAGATCCTCTTTCGACAACTGTGTCTTCATCTGCTTCTCCCTTCTTCCTTTAGATTGTGCATAAGACGATAGAGTGAAAATTGACCGCTCCTGCCCCGCCTTTGCCGCAAAATACCTTCCCGAGGTGCCGGACTGGATCTTACCTGGCAAAACAACTGATGACTTCCGGGATACCGTTACGGTCGCGTTTGATCTCACGGCTATTTAGCAGAGCACATCCGATGCCAAGGACGTTTCGGCAGGGTGCCACCCCGGAAGAATACCGAATTAAATGGCATAACCCCTTATTTTTATATGTTTTTTCCTATATCCATTTTTTTTGGCCAAGCCGTGAAAAAGGTCTCGGGGGTTGATAACGGCGTTTTTCAGAAAACAGTTTTACTTCTTTTAGATAATTTTGAAACAGGTGTCTTACGACAAAACAAACATCTGTCGCAAAACCGTGGTTGAAAAGATATGAGGCAGGAAACAGCAAGGTGCGCTTGTCCGCAGCTGGCAGGCGGGTGACTATCAAGGGAGCAGGACAGAGGGTTTTCATCCGGAGATTTCGGGTGGATACGAGTTAAAGGGATGGGAGGTCGACGATCGGGGAATAAAACTCCCGGTCAAACGCAAACCCGCGCACGGCGGGTGCAAAGCGCCATGCGCGGGAATTATGGAGGGCAAGGTTACTTGTCCGAAGGCTAATCTATTCGACCCCCTCCGGCCGCACGCTGCCACCACTGATATAAGCCGAAGGCAGGGTGAACATGCCGCGTTCGGCAGCGATATGCATAACCTTCGGAACATCGATGGTGAAGGGGCCATCGAGGTCCAGCCAGACATGCACTTCGTCTTCCTGCCGAAAAGCGAACTCCCGCTCCCCGTCGAGGGTAACGATACCCCTGTCCATGGTGACCGGAATGATTTCATGGGGGCGGATAATCTTCATTTCGGCAATCCCTACCGGCAGAAGCAGACCGGGCGCAATGGGCGCGCACAGAGTCAGCATCCCCTCACCGGGCGGACACAAGGTCAGGTGCAGCCCCTGGCCACTGTCCCTGGGGATGGGGTTGGCAAAGCCGGCAACGGACGACAGGCCAATGGCGTCGGCTTCGGCGAAAGTCACGAAGATCTCCTTGACCCGCTCCGGTTTCCACATGGCCCTGGCGCCAACCCACATGTCGTCGGTCAGGCAAAGATCTACCAGCGCCAGATCCCGGCAGC
>Ga0116184_10002690_pt1 | contig 15280 bp, 11 predicted proteins | sample AD_JPNNA5_MetaG_FD_89886 | JGI IMG/M metagenome (GOLD analysis project Ga0116184, IMG submission 89886) | Active sludge microbial communities of municipal wastewater-treating anaerobic digesters from Japan - AD_JPNNA5_MetaG | ecosystem: Engineered > Bioreactor > Anaerobic > Digestate | place... | reverse complement strand
GGAATAAAGCAATTTTTCTTTCTAAATCGATGATATCTTTTTGAACTATTGGGTTTTCTATTTCTGTTCTAAAACTTTCCATATCTTTTTTTAGTGTTGGTTGTTAGTTGATGGTTTTTAGTTGCTTTACTAAAAACCATCTATAATCAACTATTTAATAAATCCTACTCCTGCTGTTGTATTAGTTGTTGCATCAATCAAAATAAAGGCTCCATTTGATTTGTTATCGGTATAAGCGTCAAAATAAATGGCTTTGCTCAACTTGATGGTTACTTCTCCTATTTCGTTAATACTCAATTGGCTTGCTGATGTAACCCCTGAATAATCGGTAGCGATTACATTTTTCACGCTATCAATTTTGGCCAAAACCCTGTTGGTGTTGTGTTGTACAAAATATTTGGCTCCAGCTACTAATTTTTTGCTGTCCATCCAACAAACAGTTGTTGTAATGTCTTTTTCTACTTTAGGTAATTCGTTTGATTTTACAATCATATCACCACGAGTTACATTAATATCATTTTCCAATTCGATTGTAATTGATGAACCCACGCTTGCCTCGTCAAATTGTTGATCAAAAAAGTGAATTTTGGTTACTTTCGATTCTGTCAAAGAAGGAAGAACTGTTACAGCATCTCCAACTTTAATAGTATTACCATATAATTTTCCAGCATATCCTCTAAAATCGTGGTATTCTTCTGTTTTTGGGCGAATAACCGTTTGCACAGGAAAACGAGCTTGACCATTATCATACACATCTTTCGATTCTAAATTTTCTAAATGCTGCAGAATGGTTTGTCCTGTGTACCAAGGCATTTTTCCTAATGTTTCTACCACATTATCTCCAGTCAAGGCGCTCAACGGAATGTAACTCACGTTTTGTTCTTTGTAAGCACTTTTGGCATTCAATGCTTGAAAGTCGGCTACAATTTTATTATAAACTTCTTCTGAATAATCAACCAAATCCATTTTGTTTACAGCAACAATCACATCTTTTACTCTCAATAAATTATTGATAAAAAAGTGACGGTAGGTTTGCTCAATCACTCCTTTACGAGCATCGATCAAAATGATAGACACTTGCGAAGTCGAAGCTCCTGTAACCATATTTCTTGTATATTCTACGTGACCTGGAGTATCGGCAATGATGTAACTTTTTTTGGCAGTCGAAAAATAAATGTGTGCTACATCAATCGTGATTCCTTGTTCTCTTTCAGCTACCAAACCATCGGTAGCCAAAGAAAAATCGAGGTAATCGTATCCTTTTTGCTTGCTGCTTTTTTCTATTGCTTCTAATTTATCTGTAGTCAAGGATTGCGTATCATACAATAATCTTCCGATTAAAGTACTTTTTCCGTCATCTACACTTCCTGCTGTTGCTATTTTTAAAACTTCCATTCTTTTTTTTGGTTGTTGGTTGTTGGTTGATGGTTGTTGGTAGTCTTAACTATCAACCATCAAACAACAACTATTAATTATTAAATTTTAAAGATGATTATTGAAGATACCTAAACTATCAACCAAAAACCATCAACCATCAACTATTAAAAATATCCTTGTTGTTTTCTTTTCTCCATTGCTGCTTCCGAACGTTTGTCGTCAATTCTAGCACCTCTTTCAGAAATAGTCGATTGTCTAATTTCGCCCACCACTTCTGAAATTGTTCCTGCATAAGAATCAACTGCAGCCGTACAACTCATATCTCCAACGGTTCTAAAACGAACTACTCTTTCTTCTGTTGGTTCATCTTCTTCTTGAAAAACAAAAGGGGAATGTGACCAAATCATGCCGTCTCTCAAGAACACTTTACGCTTGTGCGAAAAATAAATCGATGGTATTTCGATTTGCTCTTGCTCGATATAACTCCAAACATCTAATTCTGTCCAGTTCGAAATGGGGAAAACACGAACGTTTTGACCATTTTCAATTTTTCCGTTCAATAAATCAAATAACTCAGGTCGTTGGTTTTTCTCATCCCATTGACCGAAATCATCACGAACCGAGAAAATACGCTCTTTAGCTCTTGCTTTTTCTTCATCACGACGGGCACCACCAATACAAGCATCAAATTTAAATTCTTCGATAGCATCCAAAAGTGTAGTGGTTTGCAAGCTGTTTCTACTAGAATATTTCCCAGATTCTTCCACAACTTTACCTTCGTCAATAGCATCTTGAACATTACGAACAATTAATTCCAACCCTAATTCTTTTACCAAACGGTCTCTGAATTCAATAGTTTCTGGAAAATTGTGCCCAGTATCTACGTGCAACAATGGAAAAGGAATTTTGGCAGGAAAGAATGCTTTTTGCGCCAAACGCACTAATGTAATTGAATCTTTTCCGCCAGAGAAAAGCAATACAGGTTTGTCAAATTGAGAAATTACTTCTCTAAAAATGTAAATCGCTTCGCTTTCTAAAGCATTTGTTTTTAATACTGAACTCATTCTTTTTTGTTTAAGAGTTTAAAAGTTTAAAAGTTTAAGGTTGTTGTAACCTCTACTAAAATCTCATAAACCATTATTATTATTTTCTATTCTCTTGATTCTATTTTCTAAAATCTGCCTTTTTACTTTTGGTGTAAACCACATTCTTTGTGACTCGATTCCCAAGACCATCTTCCCGCTCTAATATCTTCTCCCTCTGCAATTGCACGAGTACAAGGCGCACAACCAATGCTTATAAATCCTTGTTTATGTAAAGCATTTTGCGGAACATTATTATCATCAATGTATTTTTGAACGTCTTTCAATGTCCATTTCAACAAAGGATTGAATTTGATGATGTCGAAATGGGCATCATATTCAAACAAATCTAAATTATTTCTATTCTCTGATTGTTCGGCTCTTAAACCTGTAATCCAAATAGAATTTCCTTTCAAGGCTTTGGTCAATGGCGCTACTTTTCGAATAAAACAACATTCTTTTCTATTCTCTACCGATTCATAAAAACTGTTTGGCCCTTTTTCTTGAAGTAATTTTTCTACCGCAGCAGCTTCTGGAAAACAAACCTTAATTTCTTTTTTATATTTTTTCAAAGTTCTATGAAAAACATCATAAGTCTCTTGAAACAAACGCCCAGTATCCAAAGTAAAAATAGTAATTGGCAAATCGTTTTTGGCAATTAAAGCCGTAACCACTTGGTCTTCCTGCCCAAAAGAAGTAGAAAAAACCACTTTATCTTTGTATTCATTAGCCAAAAACGCCAAAGTTTCCTCAATGGAAAATTCTTTGGTTTTTTCTAATAAAGTATTCACTATTGATACACTCATCGATATAAAATTATATTATTAAATCTATTACCCTATCGGTTTTGTAGATTAGTGCGCAAAAATACGACTTTATTCTAAATAACAAAATAATATTAAAAAAAAATTAAGAGTTAAAATGCAATGTCTGCCAGGGTGTTATTTTCTAAAATCATCAAAGTATTGTCCCGTACTTCCATCATTAGTTTGCGAACAGCACAAATAGATTCGTCTGTGCAATCATCGCATTTTTCATAAAAATTGTGACTAGCGCAAGGCAACAATGCAATGGGACCTTCAAGAATTCGATACACTTTTGCCATATTGATATCTTTGGGTTCTTTGATGAGATAGTAACCACCACCTTTGCCTTTTTTGGCACCCAAAAAACCAGAATGTCGCAAGAGCAACAAAATACTTTCTAAAAATTTAAGCGAAATATGCTCCGCTTTTGCAATTTCGGCAATTTGAACTGGTGTATTGTCTTTCTGGCGAGCCAAGAAAGTAAGTGCTTTGATTCCGTATTTTGTTTTTTTTGAGAGCATTTTTGATGTTTGATTTACGAGATTAGATATACGAAGTTTTTTATGAAACCCAAGTTCCTTCAATTTTATCAATTACCCATTTGTTATTTATCTTCTTAATGTATATTCTAGAACCTTGGCCACAAAGCCTTCCACAAGCAAATCCACCATCAAGAATTCCAAACTTTTTATCTTTATCAAATTGTATTCTAGTAAAGAAAACTACACCCGAAAAAATAAAATTATATTTTGCCTTCCATATTTCACCTTTTCCTTTCGGGAATTCAGAAATATTTTCCAGGACAAATTTATTTTTTATTTTTAATTCTTTGAAATCAAAATCGTATTCTAAATTTTGTTCTTTTTTAGATTCAAAAATTTTTGCTCCTGAAAAATGTTTTTCAAAATCTTCTTCAACATTATTTCTATTTCTTTTAATTTTTGAATCAAACGCAAAGATTATTTTCGAAGTGTCATTTTTAATTCTAAGTTCTTCTCTTTCATAAATTTCTCTTTCTCGCTTTATATTGGTTGTATCTAAACCAATATTATTACCGTTTTTATCATAAATTGATTTTCCAACTGGAGGAAGATTAGCCAAAACTCTAGAATCAATACAAGTAGACTCAATTAAACTTGGAAAAATTTCAGTCATAACGCTTTTTTCAAATTCAAACTCAGTTTGTTTCTTTTTGCAACTTGAAATTAAAATAAGTAAAATTAAAACCGATATTATTTTTCGAGAGCTCTCCATGCAATTGTAAGATAAAGACCAAATTTACAACATTCTAAAATTAAAAACCTATTTATATTTGATGAATTACTAATTCCGTTTTTAACTATAACCACATAACCCACGATCAAAAACCGTGGGCTATTTATGTATGAATCAATAATTATAAATTTTTAACCCAACGCCTGCTCCAAATCCGCAATAATATCAGCTACGGTTTCCAATCCTACGGAAACACGCACCAATCCATCGGTAATACTTACTGCCAAACGCTCTTCGACAGACAATTTACTGTGTGTTGTAGAGGCTGGATGTGTGACAATGGTTCTGGTGTCGCCTAAATTGGGTGACAACGAACATAATTTTATTTTATTCAAGAAAGCTCTTCCGGCTTCAATGCCACCTTTGATTTCGAAAGCTACAATGTTGCCTCCCAATTTCATTTGCTTTTTGGCAATTTCATATTGAGGGTGCGATTTCAAGAACGGATATTTTACCAAACTTACGTTCGGATGCTGTTCTAAAAACTCGGCTACTTTCAAAGCATTTTCGCAATGTCTATCCAAACGAATGGCCAAAGTTTCTAAACTTTTGGACAATACCCAAGCATTAAACGGCGATAAAGAAGGCCCTGTCAATCGCGAAAACAAATAGATTTTTTGAATCAATTCGGCATCACCAACCGTAATTCCACCCAAAACTCTACCTTGACCGTCCATTAATTTTGTTGCTGAATGCACTACCAAATGCGCTCCCCATTTTATGGGTTGTTGCAAATAAGGCGTTGCAAAACAGTTGTCGATAATCAAAATCAAATTGTGTTTTTTGGCAATAGCTCCAAGCAATTCCAAATCAATAATATCAACAGCAGGATTGGTTGGTGATTCGGCAAAAAGAATTTTGGTGTTTGGTTTTATAAAACTTTCAATAGTTTCTGGTTTGTCAATATCGAAATACGATGTTTCTATTCCCCATTTTGGAAAATAATTCACAAACAAAGAGTGTGTTGCACCAAATACACTACCCGCCGAAACGATATGATCACCCGAATTCAACAAAGCCGCCAAGGTCGAATAGACCGCCGCCATTCCGGATGCGAAAGCAAAACCAGAAGCAGCACCTTCCATTTGGCACACTTTATCCACAAACTCATTGGTATTGGGATTGCTGTAACGACTGTAAATATTTCTATCTTTTTCGTCAGCAAAAGAGGCACGCATATCTTCGGCATCTTCAAATACAAAACTGGAAGTTAAGTACAAAGGCACGGAATGTTCTAAATATTGGGTGCGCTCTAATTGATTGCGTATGGCTTGGGTTTCAAAACCAAATTCTTGTTCGTTCATTCTATTTTGTTTAAAGTTTAAAGTTTAAAGTTTAAAATGGTTGGAAAACTGCATTTCGACTTTTACTCTTTAAACTAATAATTTAATTGATTAAATCTTTTCTAATGGGCTTCCGTTCAAAACTACTTTATAATGTATGGTTGCTGTTGGCTCCACTGTTTTGGCAACCGAGCAATATTTTTCGAATGACAATTGGGCGGCTTTCAACGCTTTGTCTTCTTTGATATTTCCTTCCAAATAAAATACTACATAAATATCTTTGAATGGTTTGGCATCTCCCACTTGCACACGCTCGCCTTCTACATCGGCTTTGAAAGAAGTGATTTCTTGACGTTGTTTTTTCAAGATGGAAATCATATCGATTCCACTGCAACCTGCAACACCCATTAAAACCAATTCCATTGGACTTGGTCCCATATCATTGCCCCCAAAATCAGGTCTTGCATCTACATTTACTATATGTCCACGTTCGTTTTTCAATTCGAAGTGGAAGTTTTCGTTTACTCTATTTAATGTTACTTTCATTTTTTATTTTTTTGGACGCGAATGAAACGGATTTCAAACGCGGATTTTATATTTATTTAAATCTAAATTCTACAATCTTAAATCTCTACCCTTTCTCCGACAATCTTAATAAATCACCAAAAACTCCTCTCGCTGTAACAGCCGATCCTGCACCAGCACCTTGAATTACAATTGGTCTGTCTCCGTAAGATTCTGTGTAAATTTCGAAGAAGGAATCGGAGCCTTTCAATCCGCCCAAAGCGGTATCCGAAGGTACGGAAACTAATTTTACTTCTAGATTTCCTTTGTCGTTTTGTAAATCGCCCGACAATTCGCCGATGTATCTCAACACGTGATTCGGTTCTTGCTCTTCTTTTATTTTGTTGTAAATCGGGTCGAATTCTTTTAATTTATTCAAGAAATCGGCAACGTTACCTTCACGCAAATGTTCTGGAATCAGGTTTTGAATGCTAATTTCTTCAAATTCGTTTTGCAAATCCAATTCTCTTGCCAAAATTAATAATTTTCGACCCACGTCGTTTCCACACAAATCTTCTCTTGGATCGGGTTCGGTGTATCCGTTATCAATCGCTTCTTTCAAAATTTCACTAAACGGAACATCCTTGGCAGAAAAATTATTGAATAAATAACTCAAAGTTCCCGAGAAAACACCTTTGATTTTAGTGATATTTTCGCCCGAAAGATGCAATAATTTGATGGTATCAATTAATGGTAAACCTGCACCCACATTGGTTTCATATAAATAATTCTTTTGATTTTCGGCCAATACTTTTCTCAAATCTTTATAGAATTTATAGCTCAAGGTATTCGCCACTTTATTCGAAGAAATCAAGTCGAAACTATTTTCTGCTAAAGTGGTATAATGTTCAACAAATGCTGCACTTGCCGTGTTGTCAATGGCAATCAAATTCTCTAAATTATTAGCATTGGCAAAAGCGATAACATCATCTATTGTATAGGAGAAACCATTGGTTTGAATCTCATTTTTCCAATTGGGTGAAACGCCGTTTTTATTCAAAAGCAAATTCTTAGAATTGGCAATCGCAAAAACATTCAATTTAATATCTTTCCTTTTTTCGATAGCTGGAGCCGATTCTAAAATTTGATTAATCAATGTTCCTCCCACCAATCCGTGACCAAAAACTGCGATATTTATTTTCTTAGAAACGCCAAAAATCTCACCGTGAATCACGTTCAACGCCTTGTTTAATTGTGCTTTTTTGACCACCAAGCTCACATTTTTTCCTGTTACAGTATTATTGAAAAGGATTGGCACAATTCTGTTTTTAATCAAAGCCGTGTAAGGTTTGTGAAAAGTGCTCAAATCCTGCCCAATTATCGAAATAACCGAAACATCATCGGTGATTGAAATTTTGTTTACGTCTTTCGAATAGAAATCATTTTCGAATTCTTTTTCTAATTCGATCATTGCTTTTGTGGCTTGATTAGAGTTGACCACAAGTCCAATTCCTCTTTCAGACGAACCTTGCGAAATGATGCTTACGCTAATATCATTATCGCCCATTACTTTAAAAATTCGAGCGTCAACACCTGTTTTTCCTAGCAATCCTCTTCCTTCAAGATTGACCAAAGCTACATTTTCGAGCACCGAAAGTGTTTTAATCCCTTCTTTATTCGATTTGGATGTGATTAATGTTCCTTGATTTTCGTGATTGAAAGTATTCAAAATTCGAAGTGGAATATTTTTTTCCAACAACGGAATAATGGTTTTGGCGTGTAAAATAGTTGCACCAAAATTGGCAATTTCATTGGCTTCGTTAAAAGACAAACGATCAATTTTTTTGGCATCGGGAACTAAATCTGGATTGGCAGTATAAATTCCGTCAACGTGCGTATAGTTTTGCAATTCTTCGGCATCGACATAATTGGCAATCAAAGAGGCCGAATAATTACTACCATTTCTCCCTAAAGTGGTGGTTTCACCGCTGCTATTTGAACCGATAAAACCTGTAACAATGTTAACAACAGCAGCATTTTCTTTGAAATAATGGATTACATTTTTCTTAGAAATTTGCTCAATAGGTTGTGCATCCCCAAAATTAGAATCGGTTTTTATTAATTCTCTGGTATCAGCAAAACGAGCAGCAATCCCTTTTTCATTCAAGACTGCGGTAATTAATTTTGCCGAAATTACTTCGCCTTGTGACAAAACTTGGTCTTTTATTTTTTCGCTATAATCACCAATCAAACTTACTCCCTCAAAAAGTTTGTCTAAAATGGCAAATTCTTCTGAAAAATCAACCTTGTATTCATCTTGCTGGTAGCTTTTAAAACTTTCTAGCAACGGTTTGTAATTGCCATTTTTGGCTGCAATGGTCAAAATATCTTCCAATTCATCGGTTGCATTTCCTCTTGCCGAAACAACAACTGCAATGTTTTCGCCCTTGCTTTTTTTATCGATAATAATATCTAAAACTTTATTGATTCCCTCTCCGTTGGCTAATGATTTTCCGCCAAATTTTAATATTTTCATCTTATTTTTTTTATTTTTAAAAACAACATCCAATAAATTGTTTAATTGTTCGTATTCCATCAAAAAAGCATCGTGTCCGTGTTGCGATTCGATTTCGCTGTAAAAAACATTGTGTTTGAATTTTTTAATTTCGTTGTAGGTTTCCTTATTTTCATTAGCCGTAAAAAACAAATCCGAATTTATTCCAATGATATAAATATTAGCATCTACTTGAGAAATTAAATCTTCAAAAGAAGTTTTTCCTCTTGTAATATCGATAGTTTTCAGCAACTGATTCATCATTTTATAAGCCGAAAGCTGAAACCTTTTTTGCAATTTCTCGCCGTGATGATTCAGCCAACTTTCCACTTGAAAGGATTCGAAAGAATCAGTTGAATTTCTTTGAAATTTTTCTTTGAAGGATTCTGGTGTTCTATAACACAACATTGCGTGAATACGAGCATCTTCGATAGGTTTAGACGAATTGCAAAGAATTTTTTCTTGCAAATAGCAATTCGCAATCAACCAATCGGTCGATTTCCAATCGGAAGCAATTGGGAAAAAATTATGGGTTAATTTAGGATCCAAAGCAATCATTTCCCAAGCAATTCCGCCACCAACAGAACCGCCGATGAGTGCAAATAATTCTTTCACTTTTAGAAATCGAATGCCTTCTAAGAAAAGCCTAGCCACATCACGAGCTGTAAAATCCAAGTAATTTTCGATGTATGTCTTATCAAATCCATTGCCTGGCACGTTAAAAGCTAGAATAGAATATTTATTAGTATCGATGGTTTTGTTGTCACCAATAAGATTATTCCACCAACCGTTTTCGCCCACTACTTGGGAATTTCCGGTCAAGGCGTGATTCACCAAAACAATAGGAGCGGTATTCAACACTTGACCAAAAACCTGATAACTTAAGTTTATGGAAGGAATGAGCACGCCACTTTCGGTGGTGAAATTTTGTATTTTAATTGTTGTTGGTTTATTTTCCAATTTTCAAATCTTTTTAGATTTTTTTGATTTGTGTTTGGAAATATTAGAAAGAAAACTAGAAGTGTCTAGATTCTTGTTGTTATCTTTTCCCAATAAATCGGGATAGAATGTAGCACCTTCTTCGTTGGCAAAGGGTTGCTAAGCTTTCATCGGGTCTATTCCCTCGAGCTTTCTTTATAACATTTCAATACGTTTGTGAACTTTAAGTTGCAAAATAACTACATTTTTTTTGAATTACCAAATATTAAATAGTTTGGCATTTCTTTAGAATTAAAGACATCATCGGAAAGAGTTTCAATTTAAACACTTTCCAATGATGGTATGTAAAAGTTTACTTTCTACCTTTTTTTAGATAAAAAGAACTTCATTTTCTTCAGAATACATTTGCGTTAACAAAGATTTTGATTCTTTTTTAACTGCTGAACTTTGGTACAAATTGATCCCAAATTTTGGGTATGCAAATTCAAAGTTAGTCGTTTCCTCTGTATCCTTTTCTGTTTTTTTACTCAAACTTTTGAAAAAAGGAAATACTCTTGCTATATATTTTAGTGTTTTCATAATCGTATATTTTTAATGTTTTTGTTTTTTTTAAAACATATCGAATTCAGTTTTTCCTATGTTCAAATATGTTTGATTTATGCTATTAAATTGTCGAAAACGGCTTTTAAATCGGCCTTCAAATCTTCTATGTCTTCCAATCCAACCGAGAGTCTGATTAAATCTTTGGTAACTCCCGTGGTAACCTGCTCTGCATCGGATAACTGTTGATGCGTGGTACTCGCCGGATGGATAATCAATGATTTGGTGTCTCCAATATTGGCTAAAAGCGAAAATAACTTGGTTTCGTCGGCTACTTTTTTGGCGGCTACAAATCCTTTTTTAAGGCCGAAAGTTAGCAATCCGTTTTGTCCTTTGGGTAAATATTGTGTTGCCAAATCGTAATATTTACTGGACTTCAATCCTGGATAATTGACCCAAGCCACGGCTTCCTGCTTTTCTAACCACTGCGCTAATTCCAATCCATTTTGGCTGTGTTTCTGGACACGGACTTCTAAAGTTTCTAAACCTTGAAGAATCTGAAAAGCATTAAACGGACTTAAAGCAGCTCCAAAATCTCGTAACCCTTCAATCCGAACTTTGGCAATAAAAGCGGCATTCCCTAATGCTTCGTGATAAACCAATCCGTGATAACTGTCCGAGGGCTCTGTAAATTCAGGAAACTTTCCGCTACTCCAATCGAATGTTCCTGCATCAATAACCGCGCCACCAAGCGAAGTTCCGTTTCCTGCAATGTATTTGGTCAAGGAGTGAATCACAATATTGGCTCCGTGTTCAATCGGATTTAGCAAATAAGGCGAAGGAACTGTGTTGTCCACAATAAAAGGCACTTTGAATGCTTTGGCTTCAGCTGCTATGGCTTTCAAATCCAGAACATCTAATTTTGGATTCCCTAAACTTTCTGCAAAAAATACTTTGGTATTTTCATTAGCAGCTTTGGTAAAATTGCTTGCATCTGATGGATCTACAAACGTGGTGGTAATTCCTAATCTTGGCAAAGTATTGCTAAACAAATTATAAGTTCCGCCGTATAAACTATTGGAAGCCACAATGTGGTCGCCAGTTTTCAACAAGACTAATAACGAAGTGGCAATAGCCGCCGTTCCTGATGCGGTAACTACTGCTGCAATTCCGCCTTCCAGAGCTGCTAAACGTTGTTCCAAAACATCATTTGTTGGATTATTTAATCTGGTATATATAAATCCCGCTTCGGCAAGTCCAAATAAATTGGCCGCGTGATCCGAGTTATTAAACACATAAGAACTGGTTTGATAAATAGGTACCGCTCTTGTTCCTGCTGTTTTAGTAACGTCGTGTCCTGCGTGTAATGCGTTTGTAGCGAATTTTGGTGTGCTCATATTTTCTTTATTTTATTTTTTTAATTGTTTTTATTTTTTTAATGTTTGTTCAATGCTTTAAAACAAAAAACCCTTTTAGACACATATCCAAAAGGGTTTTAAGTTTTGTTCAACTTATACTTTCGGAATCAACAGACACGAGCACACATCATAGACTTTGCACAAATCATCGATTTGACATTGCATTTGTTCATTTGTTTTTGTTGTAAGTTGTTCATTGTAAATTATTTTAATTATTTGTGTTGCAAAAAAAAAGCTTCCCGTTAGTTGGGAAGCTTTTTGCTATGTGAATTTGAAATCAAATTTATGCAATAGGCGACCCACAGGATATATCCTTAATCTGTTTCGACATTTTACATACATTTAAAATCATTTTGCTTTCCTTTTTTGTTGTGACAAATATCTAAACTATTATTTAGAAATCCAAATATTTTTTAAAAAAAATTACACAAACAGGCAAATCTTTAAACAATCTACAAATCAAAGGATTCTATGCCTTAATTTTTAACATCAAAAAAAAGTTAAGATTAATTTGCAATTCAATTTGGTTTCATACCTTTGCAGCCGATTAGAGGAAAAATTTGAACTGATTGCAACCTCGTTAAAAAAATGCTAAAGCAGCAACTCTCCTTTAGCACTATTTTCCAGCAATTGTTTTTTTCTTCCTCGCTTAATTTTAAAATTATATTATTATGGCTTATTTATTTACGTCAGAATCTGTGAGTGAAGGACATCCAGACAAAGTTGCGGATCAAATTTCGGATGCGTTAATTGATAATTTCTTGGCTTTTGACCCAGAATCAAAGGTAGCTTGTGAAACTTTGGTGACTACTGGACAAGTTATTTTGGCCGGTGAAGTGAAATCTGAAACTTATTTAGACGTTCAAACTATTGCTAGAGACGTTATCAAAAAAATTGGTTATACCAAAAGTGAATATATGTTTGAAGCCAATTCTTGTGGTGTTCTTTCTGCCATTCACGAACAATCTGCCGATATAAATCAAGGTGTTGACAGAGCTAGCAAAGAAGAGCAAGGCGCTGGTGACCAAGGAATGATGTTTGGTTATGCTACCAATGAAACTGAAAACTATATGCCTTTGGCTTTGGATATTGCGCACGCATTATTGATTGAATTGGCCAATGTTAGAAGAGAAAATGCTGAAATTACTTATTTGCGTCCTGATGCCAAATCGCAAGTAACTTTAGAATATTCAGACGACAACAAACCACAACGTATTGATGCGATTGTAATTTCGACCCAACACGACGATTTTGCTCCAGAAGCTGAAATGTTGGCAAAAATCAAAAGTGATTTAGTTTCTATTTTGATTCCAAGAATTAAAGCCAAATATCCTCAATACGCTCATTTGTTTGACGATAAAATCCAATACCACATCAACCCAACAGGTAAATTCGTTATTGGTGGGCCACACGGAGATACTGGATTGACAGGAAGAAAAATTATTGTGGATACTTACGGTGGAAAAGGAGCTCACGGTGGTGGTGCTTTCTCTGGAAAAGACCCAAGTAAAGTAGATAGAAGTGCGGCTTATGCTACACGACATATCGCCAAAAACCTTGTTGCAGCTGGTGTTGCCGATGAAATTTTAGTACAGGTTTCTTATGCTATTGGAGTTGCAAAACCAATGGGAATTTTTGTAGAAACTTACGGAACTGCAAAAGTGAATTTGACCAATGGTGAAATCGCCAAAAAAGTAGAAGAAATTTTCGATATGCGTCCTTATTTTATCGAGCAACGTTTGAAATTGAGAAACCCTATTTATAGTGAGACTGCTGCTTACGGACACATGGGACGTAAACCAGAAACCGTAACTAAAACTTTCAAAGCTCCAGGTGGAATTGAAAAAACAGTAACCGTAGAATTGTTTACTTGGGAAAAATTAGATTTTGTAGATCAAGTGAAAACGGCTTTTGGGTTGTAATCCTCACCCCCAACCCTCTCCAAAGGAGAGGGAAGTAAAAAATCATAACAAAGAAAAAACCTGACGAAATTAAATTGGTCAGGTTTTTTTGTTTGTAGCCCAGATAGTAATGAAAATCCTTTGTTGAAAAAAGATTTGTTTTTCTTGCAAAAAAAAGAGCGACCAACGGAAGCTCCTTTTTTTGCTTAGAAAAACTATCTTTTTCAGCGAAGATTGTAATGGATAGCTGGATTAAGCTCCTAAATATTATACTTTAAAGAGAAAATTAAATAGCGAGGTTGAACAGTATATTGTGAAGTTCTAGTAGAAAATTGTGAGAAACTGTCATCGTTGATAGACTTCGTATTTAAGAGATTTGTTGCGCCAATTTTATATTCGAATTTGCTGTCTTTCTTTTGATAAATTAGACTTGCATTCAGAAAATCATATTGATTATTGACCGTTTTGTCGGTGTTGTAATAATGATAAAATTCATATTCTGCCACGAACGAAAAGGCATTTAAAAAGTAATAATCCAATTTAGCAAAGGGTTTGTCAGTATAAAAAACATTACTATCATAATTATTGATTACAATATTATAACCTACTTCTAAATTGGGTAATTTTTTATAATTGGTTGAAGTTCTCAGGGTATAGCTTTGAGTAAAACTCTCTTTTTTGGATGACACATTATTTTGAATATTATTAAATAGCGACCAATTGATATTTGCTGATACAGAGGCTTTATAATTCTTCAAGAAAGAACGCCCATAAGAACCACTTCCTGAAAGCGTTTCGTCGGCAAAGTCTGAATTATAGGGCACCGATGATTGATTTACTCCATCAAAAAAGGCTTTGGTTTTTATGGCATCAATTCTTTTAGAATAATTCAAAAAGGCCGAAATGTTTTCTAAATTAAACATATTGTATTTGAAATAACGCAATGAATGTTGACGTGCAGTTGCGTTTTCGAGTGTTCGACTTCCTTTTCGTAAACTATTATAATTGGAGAACACAAATCCTTCAGACAACTGATTGATGTCGGTAAAATTATTAGTGTATGAAAAATTATAAGTCAAAGATTCCGCTTTCTTGATTTGATAAATCGCTAATAAATCAGGTAAAGCTCTGGTGAAGTTTTGACTGTAATCGGTGTTCAATTGCGTGTTCGTCATATTGTAACTGTGCAAACTTACCCCTGGTGTAAAAGTAAATTTACCCGTTAAAATCTTGTAATGCAATCCCAAAAAGGCATCGTTAAATCTATAATTTACATCATTAACATTGACCTGACTGTCTAATTCATTGACATCCTGATTGTCTAGAATTTGATACATACTGGAATTAAAATTTTGATACGAATAGGTACTCCCTAAGGTAATATTGAAATTGCTTTTTGGCGTAATCATATAATAATAATCCACTTTCGCATCTAACTTACTGGTCGTTACAAAACGATTTTGACTGATATTATTTCTATCTTGTCCAGAAACATATCCTACCAAATTAAAAGGTTGCGTCTTTAAATTTGCATTATAAAAAGGATCTTCTTCTTGATACAAATGCTGCATTTCGACTGCAAAAATATTTTTTTCATTCAT
>Ga0116184_10002689_pt1 | contig 15284 bp, 11 predicted proteins | sample AD_JPNNA5_MetaG_FD_89886 | JGI IMG/M metagenome (GOLD analysis project Ga0116184, IMG submission 89886) | Active sludge microbial communities of municipal wastewater-treating anaerobic digesters from Japan - AD_JPNNA5_MetaG | ecosystem: Engineered > Bioreactor > Anaerobic > Digestate | place... | reverse complement strand
AGGAAACAGCTCCTAGAAACTATAAATCGAATTCTTCGGTTTCTTGTTCAACGGCTGTGGTGTCTTTTACAACTTTTGGGCGGGTGTAACAATCTACCTTTATAGAAAGATTGGCAGGTCTATCGAATTCTTCTTTGGAAACTTTGAGGTTTTCATCTTCGTAACAAAGTTTCATAAAATAGCCCCAAACGGGTAATGCGGCTGTTGCTCCTTGTCCATAAGTCAAGCTTTTGAAACGTGCCGAACGGTCTTCGCAACCTACCCAAACTCCAGTAACTAAGTTAGGTACCATTCCCATAAACCAACCATCCGACTGGTTTTGAGTTGTTCCTGTTTTTCCAGCAATTGGATTGGTAAACATATACGGATATCCTGTCCAGCGATTGTCTCCACTACCGCCACCTTGTGTTCTTAATCTAGCTCCTGAACCACTTTCAGTAACGCCTTCGAGTAATTTGATTACGGCAAATGCGATATCTTTGTTCAATACATCGTGAGATTCTGGAATGGGTTCGTAGATTACAACGCCACTTTTGTCTTCGATTCGAGAAATGAATTGAGGTTTTACATAAACACCTTGGTTGGCAAAGGTTCCGTAAGCTGCCACCATGTCTTCTACGGTAATGTCAACAGCGCCTAATGCGATAGAAGGCTGAGCTGGAATATCAGATTTTACACCTAATTTATGGGTTAATTCGATTACGGCTTCAGGTCCCGTTTTGTCTATTAATTTGGCCGAAATGGTGTTGATAGAATTGGCTAATCCTTGTTTCAAAGTAACCATGCCACGGTATTGATTGTTAGAATTTCTTGGTTCCCAATCTTCGGTTACGTGATGACGTCCTTTTCGAATCATAAACGGTCCATCGAGGATGGTATCACAGGGAGACATTCCTAGTTGTTCGATTGCGGTTGCATACACAAATGGTTTGAATGTAGAGCCTACTTGTCGTGCACCTTGACCTACGTGATCGTATTGAAAATATTTGTAATTGATTCCACCCACCCAAGCTTTGATGTTACCCGTTTGTGGTTCCATAGCCATTAAACCCGATTGCAAAAAGTGTTTGTAATATCGGATGGAGTCTAAAGGAGTCATAATGGTGTCTCTTTCGCCTTTCCAAGTGAAGACTTTCATTTTTGTTTTTTTGCTGAACGAGGCTATTATATCTTCTTCGGATTTTTCCATTTCGGACATCACTGTCCATCGGTAGGAAGCTTTCATGGCTTGTTTGAGTATGCGTTGGGTTTCGGCCTCGGTAATGTTTACGAATGGTGCATTCTTATTGGTTTTAGCTTCTTCAAAAAACTGTTCTTGCAGGTTTTCCATATGTTTGGCAACGGCTTCTTCGGCATGTAATTGCATTCTAGAATCGATGGTGGTGTAGATTTTTAAACCGTCTTTGTAGATGTTATAATCGGATCCATCGGCTTTTTTGTTGGTTTCCATCCATTTTTTCATGTATTCACGCAAATATTCTCTGAAATAAGTAGCTGTTCCTTCGCGGTGGCTTTCTAGTTTGAAATGCAGAGTGATTGGTAATGCTTGAAGTTTTTCTTTTTGACCTTGAGTAATGATACCTCCTTTTTCCATTTGCGAAAGCACTACATTTCTTCGGTTTTTAACTCCTTGTGGATTTTTTACAGGGTTGTATAAACCTGAATTTTTGAACATTCCGACCAAAATTGCCGATTCGTCTATGGTTAAATCTTTGGGTGCTTTTGAAAAATAGGTTTGGGCTGCCGAACTTACTCCAACAGAATAGTTTCCAAAATCATAGACATTGCAATACATGGCAATGATTTCGTTTTTGGTGTATTGTCTTTCTAATCTGATGGCGATAATCCATTCTTTGATTTTTTGAACGATTCGAAAAGGCAAGAATTTTGAACCTTCGCCGTGGAATAATTGTTTGGCTAATTGTTGGGTTAGCGTACTCGCTCCGCCACTTGTTCCTAAACTGGCAATGGCTCTTAATGTTCCTCGTCCATCAATTCCTGAATGTTCATAAAAACGTTCGTCTTCAGTTGCTACCAGTGCATCTACCAGATTTTTAGGTAAGTCAGAATATTTTAATTGCGACCTGTTTTTTTCGAAATATTTACCTAAAATCACTCCATCAGACGAGATGATTTCGGTGGCCAAATTAGAATCGGGATTTTCTAAATCCTCAAACGAAGGCATAGACCCAAAAAGTCCCCAAGAGGCAAATAGGAAAAATAATAATAATCCTCCAAGGCCATAAAAGAAAACTTTCCAAAATTTCTTTTTATAGTAGGTGATGTCTTTTTCAATATTTTTTGTCTGAATATTTTTCTTTTGAGTAGCCATATTTTTTTAATCTATTTTTTCTATTCTAAAACCTACTTCTGTGATTCCTTCTAAAGCGGTTACACCTGGAACTTTTCCGTTTTCGCGAACTGCTTGTTTGATGTTGACTTTGTATTTTCCTCTAAAGCGAACTTTTTCTTTATAAAAAAGTTTGTTTTCCTTGATGTCTGAAAATCCTTCTCCCATAAGAGATCCGTCTGGATTGGCCATTTCGTACTCAAGTGTATCTACTTTTGTAAATCCATTGGGCATTTCGAGACCCACAATCAAAAACAGATTGTTGAACGGATAGTTGTTGTTGTCTCTCAAAGTTACAAAAAGATTGTATCGTTTTGTCGAATCTAATTCGGGTAAATTAAATGAAACAATACTGTCTTTGTGCCAAGCTGTTCCTACGGATTTGTATTCGTCGAAAACTCTTTTTTTGTCGCACGAAAAAAAGAGAATTACAACTAAAAGCAATATTGCGCTATTCCTTATTCTCATTTTTAGTAATAATTATAGGTTTTCTCGCAACTACAGGTTTTTTCTCGTTAGTGTTATTGTTGTTATTGGGTTTAGGCTTGTTGTTATTGGGTCTGTTGTTGTTATTAGGCCTGTTGTTATTAGGTTTATTATTGTTGTTAGGTTTGCTAGTAGTATTGCTATTTGTATTAGCATTAACATTGTTATTATTAGCAACAATTAAATTTTCGCCGTTTTTACGTTTTTTATTTGGTTTTTTCTTTTTCTTAGGCTGATCAAAACGGGTTAAACTTTCCTGACCCATTGCGTTATTAAAATGTTTTTCAGGCTCTTGAACAATTACTATGGCAAAGTCTTCGAGTGAAGCTACTTTGTTTTTGAGTTTGTTTTCGGCAACAATTTCTTTTACTTGATCTATTTTTAAAACATGCCAATTGGCAAAATCATTGGTATAAGCAAACCACATCAATCCTTTGAAAATATCTTGTTTTTGGCAAATGGCATCGCCTTTTTCAGTTACTAATTTAGTGTCAAAGTCCGGAAACCCTTTTAGAGCATCCATGTAAGTGTCGAGTTCGTAATTCAAGCAGCATTTTAATTTTCCGCATTGTCCAGCCAGTTTTTGTGGATTCAAGGACAATTGTTGGTAGCGTGCCGCAGAGGTGTTTACGCTTCTAAAATCGGTTAGCCAAGTAGAACAACACAATTCTCTTCCGCAAGAACCAATGCCGCCCAAACGAGCTGCTTCTTGACGCAAACCTACTTGTTTCATCTCGACTCTGGTGCTAAATTCTTTCGCAAAGTCTTTGATTAAAAGTCTGAAATCGACTCTGTCGTTGGCTGTGTAATAAAAAGTAGCTTTAGAACCATCGCCTTGAAATTCGATATCAGAAATTTTCATTTCTAGTTTTTGAGAAATGGCCAATTCACGAGCACGAACTTTCATCGGTTCTTCTCTATCGCGAGCAATAGACCAAATATCGATGTCTCTTTGTGATGCTTTTCTATATACTTTAGGAACATCTGTATTAGAAGAATTGACTCCTTTTTTCTTCATTTGAATGCGAACCAATTCGCCTGTTAGGGTAACAATTCCGATGTCATGTCCAGGAGATGCTTCGGTAGCGACAATGTCTCCTATGCTTAGCGTTAATTTTTCTGTATTGCGAAAAAATTCTTTTCTTCCGTTTTTAAAACGGACTTCTACACAGTCAAAAGGCGCTTCTCCGTTAGGTAAACTCATATTAGAAAGCCAGTCAAAAACCGTCAATTTGTTGCAGCTATCGGTGCCGCAAGTCCCATTATTTTTACAACCCTTTGGTGCACCGCCATCAGAGGTTGAACAACTTGTACATGCCATAATTTTATATGTAGTATTGCGATAGACGCAATTTAAGTTCTTAAACGTTTTAATCGGTAAAGATATTATTTTTAGTTTAAAGTTTAAAGTTTAAGGTTTCAAGTTTTTGAAAACAAAAAACCTCTAATTTCTTTTTTACAGAATTAGAGGTTTTTTTTATACAATAAATTAGATTAGGTTTCCTTTACCGAAATTATCTTCACAGGACAAGCTTTGGCAGCTAATTCACAGCTTTCGGTTATAGTGTGGTCGGGCGATTTTAAGGTAAAAAAACCTTTGGCATTGACACTTTTTATCAATACCGATTTCCCGTCTTTTTTAGACATTTGAAATTGAACGGGTGCCATTTCTACGCAATAATTGCACCCAATACATTTGGCTCTTTGCAGTGTTACAATAACCATTAGGCTTCCACGATTTTATATAATTTGTCAGACATTCGGATTCTGAAAGGTAATTTTAAGGTGCAATCGTCGCCTTTAGTGGCTTTCTCTGCCGTAACATCATTTACAAACATTTCCTCGATAACCATTTCTTGTGCTCCTGTGCTTGGCCCTGTGACTAATATCTTGTCTCCAATTTGAATGTCATAGGCTTCAATTTTAAACTGTCCAATTTCTGCTTTTGGGAAAAAGTGAGTTCCTTTGCCCACATACACTTTCTTTTGTGTTGCCATTGATCCTGAAACATCGCTCCATTCGCCCAATTCTTGGCCTAAATAATAGCCAGACCAAAATCCACGATTGTAAACTGTGCTTAAAGCTTCCATCCAAACCGCTATTTTTTCTTTCGAAAAACTGCCTTCGTAATAACTGTCAATCGCTTCGCGGTAGGTTTTTACTACGGTTGCCACATATTCTGGTGCACGACCACGACCTTCAATTTTCAAAACTTGAATGCCAGAATCAATTACTTGGTCCAGAAAATCTAAAGTGCATAAATCTTTGGGCGACATCAAATATTCGTTATCTACTTCAATTTCGAAACCCGTTTCTTGGTCGATAACGGTGTATTTTTTGCGGCAATTTTGCTTGCAAGCTCCACGATTGGCCGATGAATTGTCGGAATGTAAACTCAAATAGCATTTTCCAGAAACGGCCATACACAAGGCACCGTGACCAAAAATTTCTATTTCTACTAATTTTCCGTTAGGGCCTTTTATGTCTTCTTTTATGATTTGTTCGGTGATGTTTTTCACTTGGCGAAGGCTCAATTCTCGACTCAAAACCATTGTATCTGCAAAAAGGCTGTAGAATTTTATGGTTTCGATATTGGTAATATTCAATTGGGTCGAAATATGAACTTCCATTCCAATGCCTCTTGCCATTGCAATCACGGCTTGGTCTGAAGCAATTACTGCCGTAATATTGGCTTCTTTGGCTTTGTTTAACAATGTTTTTACAACCGACAAATCGTGATCGTAAATAATGGTGTTTAAAGTCAAATAACTTCGAACGTTTTTTTCTTCACAGCGACGAGCAATTTCCTTCAAATCATCCATTGTGAAATTTACTGTTGCTCGGGCGCGCATATTCAATTGCTCTACTCCAAAATACACGGAATCGGCACCATTGTCTAAACCAGCTTGCAAGGATTCGAAGTTTCCGGCCGGAGCCATTAATTCTATTTTGTTATTTGTTGTCATTTTATAGGATGTAAATCTTTGTCAAAGTTCAAAATTTCACAAAGATGATGGGTGAATTTCTTTAAAAACTAGTTTAAAATTTTATATAATTTATCCGATAATCGAATTCTAAAAGGAACTTTAAAAGTCACCATTTCACCAGAAACAGCTTTTTGAGATTCGACATCATTGACCAACATTTTTTCGACAATCAACATTTCTTCGCCAGTTGTAGCACCTTTGATTAGAATGGAATCGCCAATATTAATTTGGTTTTCTTCGATTAAAAATTGAGCAATATTAGTTTTTGGAAAAAAGTGAGTGCCTTTTCCGAGGTATTGTTTTTTTATTTTTGGCTCTTTTTTAAGGAGCGGTTTTGATTTTATGAGTTCGCTTAAATTTGGAACATTCGCCAAAGGATCTTGGTTGTTTTTGAAAGTCAAAACATCCGATTTTCCTTTTTTGAAGATTTTGTTTCCGTTTTTAACGCCTCTTCGAATGGCTTTTTGTTCCTCTTCTGGGAGATGAATTACAGTCACACATTCGGTTGAACAGCAGCCGTGCATTTTTTCTTTGCAAGACTCACATTGAATAAAAAGTAAATGACAGCCTTCGTTCAAACAATTGGTATGAACATCGCAAGGTGCACCACATTGATGGCATTGCGAAACGATATCGTCTGTAATTCTTTCGCCCAGACGGTGATCGAAAACGAAGTTTTTACCAATGAATTTGCTTTCCAGATTTTCTTCCTTGATTTGTTTGGCATAATTGATGATGCCGCCTTCAAGTTGGTACACATTTTTAAAACCCTGGTGTTTAAAATAGGCCGAAGCTTTCTCACAACGGATTCCTCCTGTGCAATACATCACTAAGTTTTTATCTTCTTTGAAATCCTTTAGCTGCTCGTTTATGATGGGCAAAGATTCTCTAAAAGTATCTACATCGGGTGTGATAGCTCCTTTGAAATAGCCAATTTCGCTTTCATAGTGATTTCTAAAATCGACTACGATAGTGTCTGGATTTTCTAAAATTTCATTAAATTCTTTGGCTTTTAAATGAATTCCGATATTGGTTACGTCAAAAGTAGCGTCGTTTAAACCGTCGGCAACAATCTTGTCACGCACTTTTATGGTCAATTTCAAAAACGAATGATCATCGTGCTCTACGGCAATATTCAATCGCATTCCCTTCATAAAATCATAAGCTTCGACAGTGTCTTTGAACGCATAGAAATTATCTGCGGGCAATGATAATTGAGCATTAATGCCTTCGTGGGCAACATAAATTCGACCTAAAACCTCAAGCGGATTCCAAGCTAGAAATAAATCGTTACGAAATTGGGTTGGATTTTGAATTTGCGCATAGGCATAAAAAGACAAGGTGAGACGTTGCTTTCCAGCATCGTCAATCATAACAGTCCTTTCCTCTGCGCTTAAAGTGTTGTACAGTTGCATGCTATAAACAGGTTAAGTTGAGAAAATTTTTTTGCAAAAGTAGCTAATTTATCTAGAAATTGCAACGAACAAGAAGAGCTCAGAATGAGTTCAATAGGGGCTATTGATGGATGGTAATTATTTAAACGCAAAAAGCACTAAATAAATAGTGCTTTTGATAAATTTTGAGCCAAAAAAGTTTAGCAATACTCGTTGAAAGCGTCTTTCAAATTGTCTGCAATTAATTCGGCAGGACGACCCTCGATATGATGACGTTCTAGCATGTGAACCAATTCTCCGTTTTTGAACAAGGCAATACTTGGTGAAGATGGAGGAAAAGGAAACATATGTTCTCTTGCAGCATTAACCGCTTCTTTGTCAACTCCTGCAAAAACAGTCACTAAATGATCTGGTTTTTTGGCACCTTCTAAACTCATTGCTGCTCCTGGACGTGCATTTCTAGCAGCACAACCGCAAACTGAATTCACCACCACCAATGTTGTTCCTTCGGCTTTTATTGCATCATTTACTGCATCGGCATTATGTAAATCTTGAAAACCTACTGAAGTTAATTCAGCTTGCATTGGCAATACCATTTCTTGTGGATACATATTTTTTAATTTTAAGATTATTGTTTGATAAGTTGCAAAGTTACGAAGTTTCAAATCAAGATATAAGTTTGAATTATAAAGTTTTGTTATAGTTTGATAAGGATACAGTTATTTTAATTTTTCCAGAGTTATGATTAACTCTTTCGCCTTCAAAAAAGAATGCTTTTGAAAAACTATCGAAAAATCCGATTGTAAAACAGTAAGTGTTGGATACATTACTTGCGAATCGATAGTTGCTAACTGTGTAGCGAGTTCGTGGATTCCAGTATTTTGTCCTTTGGGTTGAAATTTAAAAGTATGATTATTGAAATGAATGTCTGATTTACTTTCGGCATCCAATGAAATGAAGTAGAAATCTGAATTTAAAAGACTAATGATTTCAGGGTTTTTGAAAGTGGAATTCTCCATCATTTTGCAGTAATTACACCAAGAGGTATTAATAAAAATCACAAATGGTTTTGGATTTTCTTTAGAAAGTTTTTCGGCTTCTTCAAAAGTATGGGTTTTCAATTGGGCAAAACCAGATGGCATTGTCCAGAAGAAAATTAATAATATATAAAGACTTTTTTTCATTTAATTTTTTTAGCCACAGATTTGCAGATTAAAAATAATTTTTGAAAATCTGTGAATCAGCGGCTATGCTTTTAAGTAGTTTAATAAAAATTATACCGCAACCCAAAAAAACCTCGAATCCCCTGATTAGGACCATAAACATAAGTCGTGTCAAAGGTTAAACCATACGGATTATCAGGAGTTACCAATACTTTTCCATTCGAATCATATTGTACATTTTTGTCGAATGGATCTTCGGTTCTAGAAATCAAGAACGGATTATTTCGTTTGGGCGTAAAATTTAGCAGGTTTTTGATGCCAGCGTAGAGTTCGAAATTCTTCCAGCCTGAATAGGTAAATTGAATGTTCTGCAGACTGTACCAAGGCGAATTTGGATTTCTTGGATCGGTTTCGCTTAGTAAAGGCAATTTCATCGGGCTGTACACATTTCCAGTATAATCAATTATGGTTTTTATTTTGTCTATTTTATAAGAAACTGTCCAAGTTCCTGTGAAATTTTCGGTCAAAAGCGGTCTTGTTTTAATGCCGTTTTCCACATTGGAAACATCCATATAAGTCGCTCCCAAAATAAATTTTAATCCATTCGTGAAATTAATATCCGTATTACAGCTAATCCCTTGGCTCAAAGCATAACCATCAATGTTGTCATAAATGATTTTATTGGGATCAATTTCATAATCGGATACAATTTTGTTGCTGAATCGGGTGTAGAAAGCAGTAGTTTCAATGCCTAAAAATGTGCCATTGTCCAAATAGATTTTCTTGATGTAATTCAGATTGGCATTGATGGATTTTTCGGGGTCTAAATTTTCGGCAATTACCACTTCACGCGAACCAGTTAAGGCAGCGTGATCTTCAGTAAACAGATTGACTACTCTAAAACCTGTTCCAGCATTCAATCGAAGGATATTATTGTTGTTGAATTTTACTTTATAGGCAAATCTTGGCGTGAAAATGTTTCCGTGAATGGAATTGTAATCGTATCGAATGCCTAAAAGGACTTTGTGTTTTTCGCTAAAAGTAATTTCGTCCTGAAGAAATATCCCAGGAAGCCAGGTTTTTTCAGGATTGTTTTCGGTTAAAATAGCGGTGGCTGTTGTGTTGTCGTCATAATAGGTATAGCGAGAAGCAATTCCAGCCAATAAATCGTTGTTTTGAATTTTCTTGTCCCAAGTTAGTTGGGCAAAACCAATTTTTTGATTGGCAATATACGAAGTCGTTCCGTAGTGGCTGTCCTGAAAATGCGCTGTTCCCGAAAAGGAAAGCATCAGTTTTTCGGTGGTGGGCAATTGATAACTTCCTATCAGCTCGCCTCGTTTGGTATAAATACTTTCGCCATAAATTTCATTGCCACCACGGTATTTTTTCTCCCAACGTACATCGCCACCCCAACGATCTTCGTACATTCCGCGAACGGCAATCGTGAATAATCGGTTTTGGTTTCGAGAAAAATTCAATTTATTAAAAACCGAAATCCTGTTTTGAGCCGTTACATCGGTAAAACTATCATTGTCGTTGTCAATAGTTTGATTGTAATTGTAATAATTCAACCCCAATAATGAAGTGGCTTTTTTGCCAATATTAAATTTTCCGCCAATATCAGCATTGGTTTCTAGCCAAGAAGTTGTAAAAACATCGGCAGAAAATAGGGGAGCATTATTTGGATTTTTGGTGATAATGTTGATTAATCCGCCCACAGCTTCACTTCCGTATAAAGAGGAGGCTGGGCCTTTCACAATTTCGATTCGTTCGACCAAAGAATTCGGAATTCCAGACAATCCATAAACAGTTGATAAACTGCTCACAATTGGCATTCCATCGATCATTACCGATGTATAAGGCCCTTCCAATCCGTTGATGTGAATGTCGCCTGTGTTGCAAACGCCACAGTTGAGCTGAGGTCGTACTCCGTTTACATTTTGCAAAGCTTCATAAATACTGGCGGTTGGATTTTTTTTGAAGAAAACAGGAGAATAAACTTCAACAGGAACGGCACTTTCGAGTCTTCTTATGGGTTTTAAAGTCCCCGAAACCACAACTTCGTTTAGTTCATTTTGATTGTCTTTCTTTTCAATAGAATCATTTTCTGTTTTTGGAATTGTGTTTTGTGAAAACAATAGGTTAATTGAAAAGAATGATATAATTAAAAATATATATTTCATTTGAGTAAATTAAATTTTAGACAAAGCTAAAAAAATAATTACCCAAACAAAATTTATTTGTATATATTTGCCTTAACAATTCAATTTCAGCTATGAGCAAATCATTAGAAGAGGTCAATCAATCGGTTCAGACACAAAATAAAACTTCCATTTTCAGAAAAATATTAGCCTTTTTTGGGCCTGCTTATTTGGTCAGTGTAGGCTATATGGATCCCGGAAACTGGGCTACTGATATTGCGGGAGGAAGTCAGTTTGGCTATTCTTTGCTTTGGGTATTGTTGATGAGTAATATGATGGCATTGCTTTTGCAAAGTTTAAGCGCCAGATTAGGAATCGTGACTCAGCGCGATTTGGCGCAAGCTTCAAGAGAAACCTATTCGAAACCTATTAATTATATTTTATATTTTTTGGCCGAAATTGCTATTGCTGCCTGCGATCTGGCTGAAGTTCTAGGAATGGCAATCGGAATTAATTTATTGTTTGATATTCCGCTTATCGAAGGCGTTTTAATTACTGTTTTAGATACATTTTTACTACTTTTTTTAATCAATAAAGGCATCCGAAAAATGGAAGCTTTTATTATTGTATTGGTCGCTATTATTGGGTTTTCTTTCGTTTTCGAAATGATTTTTGCCCAGCCCGAATTAGACAAAGTCGTTTATGGTTTGATTCCATCCATTCCAACGGAAACTGCTTTGTATATTGCCATCGGAATCATAGGTGCAACGGTTATGCCTCACAATTTATATTTGCATTCTTCATTGGTACAAACCCGAAAATTTGACAGAACTCCAGATGGAATTAAACAAGCTTTGAAATACAATTTCATCGATTCGACTATTGCTTTGAATTTGGCATTTTTTGTGAACGCTGCTATTTTAATTTTGGCGGCAGCCACATTTTATAAAAACGGTTATTTTGAAGTAGCCGAAATTCAAGATGCACATCAGTTCTTGCAGCCACTTTTAGGAACAAAATGGGCACCCATTTTATTCGCAGTTGCCTTGATTGCGGCTGGACAAAGTTCTACTATTACTGGAACTTTGGCTGGACAAATTGTGATGGAAGGCTATTTGAACTTTAGAATGCAACCTTGGGTGCGAAGAATTATTACCCGATTGATTGCCATTGTGCCTGCGGTAGTTGTGATTTTAATTTATGGCGAAAGCGTAACGGGGAAATTATTGATTTTGAGTCAGGTGATTTTGAGTTTGCAATTGGGTTTTGCCATAATTCCACTCATTCATTTTGTGAGTGATAAAACCAAAATGAAAGGATTTCATATTTCTAAAATTACTCAAGTTGCTGCTTGGATTATTGCCACCATTATTGTTTCTTTGAATGCCAAATTGGTTTTTAACGAAATTGTTGGCTGGCTCGAAACTTCAGAAAACCCAATCGTGTTGTGGCTTACGGTCGTTCCATTAGCTTTTGGATTTCTGATTTTGTTATTGTATATCGTTTTCAAACCGTTTATAACCAAAGCAAAACAGGAATTTCAAAATCATTCGCCACACAATTTAAATCTTCAATTTTCTAAAATTGGAACCTACAATACAAAGAAAATCGCAATTGCTGTAGATTTCTCCTCGGCCGATACTATTGCCATAAACAGTGCTTTTGAATTGGGCGGAATAGAGGCAAAATATACCTTAATTCACGTGGTAGAAACAGTGGGGGCAATGGTTTATGGTAAAAATATTGAAGATCACGAGACCCTAATTGATGCAAAATTATTGGCAGAATACAAGGCAATACTTTCGCATAAAGGCTTTACAGTAAAGACAAAATTAGGGTATGGCAAGCCCAATAAAGTGATTCCTGAAATCATCAACAAAGGCAATTTTGATGTTTTAGTAATGGGAACTCACGGTCACACTGGATTCAAGGATTTGATTTTTGGAACCACCGTAGATAAATTAAGACACAAAATTTCGATTCCTTTGTTTATTGTAAAAAATTAGAAAGAAATATTAAGTAAAAAAGAATCAAGTATTAAGATTTTAAAAATCTAAAATCTGTAATCTAAAATCAAATGACTTTATCAGAAGAAAATTATTTAAAAGCTATTTATCATCTTACAACGGTTACTGATGCCGATGTGAGCACTAATGCTATTGCCGAAATGATGGAAACCAAAGCTTCCTCAGTGACAGATATGCTCAAAAAATTGGCCGAAAAAGATTTAGTGAATTACAAAAAATACCAAGGCGTTTCTTTGACCAATAAAGGATTACTTTCGGCCAAAATGATTGTAAGGAAACATCGTTTGTGGGAAGTATTTTTAGTGGATAAATTAAATTTTGCTTGGGATGAGGTTCATGATATTGCCGAACAATTAGAACACATCAAATCTGAGCAACTCATCAATAAATTGGATGATTTTTTGGGCAATCCAACCGAAGATCCACACGGCGATCCCATTCCTGATGCTCAGGGAAGAATGGCCAAAACGGATAAACAATTGCTTTCGGATTTGGCTATAAATCAAATCGGAATTTGTGTGGGAGTAAAAGATTCTTCGGCCGAATTTTTGAAATATTTAGACAAACAAGCTATTGCTTTGGGTTCAAAAATTGAAATTCTGGCCAAAGAAAGCTTCGATTTATCTACAAAAATAAGAGTAAACGAAACAACAGAATTAACGATTTCGAATAAAATAGCTAATAATCTTTTTGTGAAAGTAGATTACTGACAATTACAGTCTTCGCCACAGTTTTTGTTGGTTTTTTTCTTTTTGAAAAAGAATTTTTTAACCAAAAAAACAATTGCAAATGCTAAGGTGAGGTATGTTAAAATATCTTGAATCATTGCGATTATTTTAATAATTGATAAGCAATTAAGGCTACAATATAGGCAAAACTACTCATAAAAACCAATTGTCCTAAAGGCCATTTCCAACTGTTGGTTTCTTTTTTTGTAACGGCTAAAGTACTAATACATTGCATCGCAAAGGCATAAAACAATAATAACGAAATTCCTGAGGCAAAATTAAATATTTTCTGATCCGTTTCAGGATTAATTTCTTCTTTCATTCGGTTTCGAATCGTGTTGTCATTGTCGCTACCACCAACACTATAAATCGTGGCTAATGTTCCCACAAAAACTTCTCTTGCAGCAAATGAACTAATGATAGCAACACCAATTTTCCAATCGTAACCCAAAGGCGAAATAGCTGGTTCGATGGTTTTTCCCATTAATCCAATGTATGATTTTTCGAGTTTGTAAGCGGCAATTTTGTTTTCTATTTCAACTTTAGAAAGGGTTGCATTTTCGGTTTTTGAAGTAATAATTGTTTCGGCATTTCTGAAATCTTTACTTGGCCCATTGGAAGCCAAAAACCATAAAACTACTGATATTGCCAAGATAATTTTCCCTGCTCCAAATACAAAAGCTTTGGTTTTTTCGACCACGGTTATCATCACGTTTTTGAACATGGGCAATTTGTAATTGGGCATTTCGACCACAAAAAAAGTTTTGCAATTGAGTTGTAGTACTTTATTAAGAATATAAGCCGAAAGAATTGCCATTCCAAAACCAATAAGATATAACAACATTAAGGTCAATCCTTGTAAATTCAATATGCCTAATAGATATTTATCGGGAATAACCAATCCAATTATTATAGCATAAACAGGTAATCGTGCCGAACAAGTAGTGAGTGGTGTTACTAAAATTGTGATTAATCGTTCTTTCCAGTTTTCGATATTTCGGGTTGCCATAATGGCTGGAATGGCACAGGCAGTTCCTGAAATTAAGGGAACAACACTTTTGCCTGAAAGTCCAAATCGGCGCATAATCTTGTCCATCAAAAACACTACTCGGCTCATATAGCCACTTTCTTCGAGGATGGATATGAACAAAAACAGAAAGGTAATTTGTGGAATAAACATCAAAATTCCGCCAATTCCAGGGATAATTCCTTGAGCAATTAAATTAGTAAAAGCTCCTGGAGGCATATTTTCGCTTGCTGCAGTGCTTAAACTGGCAAAACTACTATCAATGAAATCCATTGGAATTTTTGACCATTCGAAGATGGATTGAAAAATCCCAAATAAAACGACAAAGAATATCAGATAACCCCAAACTTTATGGGTGAGAATGCGATCTAGTTTGCTTCTGAAATCGGTGGCTATTGAAGAATCTATATTTTGACCTGTTTTTAAAGTGTCATTTATAAATTGGTAACGCTTGATGGTTTCTTTTTGCTGTAATTTTTTGAGTTCGGATTTGCTTTTTGTAAACGATTCGTTTTCAAGTGTATTTCTGTTTAAATCTGCAAAATTTACATCTTGTGTAATCACTAGCCAAAGTTTGTACAAAGACTGATTTGGAAACGTTTTTCGAAGTGTATTGAAATAGTCATCATCAATAGAAGAAGCATTCAAACAAGCTTCTGTTGTAATGGTTTTGTAGGTTGTGATTGCAGTTTTTAGTTCTTCAATTCCAATATTTTTTCGAGAACTTACTAATACAATTTTGGTTTTTAGATGTTCTTCAAGAAATGGAATGTCTAGCGAAATTCCTTTGAGTTTCATACGATCTATCATATTAATGACTAGAATAGTTGGAATCTCAAGGTCTTTTATTTGGGTAAAAAGCAGTAAATTTCGTTTCAAATTCTCTACTTCCGAAACTACCACAATCACATCGGGAAAGAGTTTGTCGTTTTTGTTGAGCAAAAGTTCAATCACCACACTTTCGTCAGCTGAGCTGGCATT
>Ga0116184_10002679_pt1 | contig 15312 bp, 16 predicted proteins | sample AD_JPNNA5_MetaG_FD_89886 | JGI IMG/M metagenome (GOLD analysis project Ga0116184, IMG submission 89886) | Active sludge microbial communities of municipal wastewater-treating anaerobic digesters from Japan - AD_JPNNA5_MetaG | ecosystem: Engineered > Bioreactor > Anaerobic > Digestate | place... | reverse complement strand
ATTGTTCTTTAATAATGATAACTCATTACATCAAATACTTGTTAAAGAATTGGCACTTAAAGGGTATATTGTTTATGAAACATCTAATATCAATTTTGATATTATGAATGATAAGTGGAATGTGCTTGTTGTGGATACTTCAGGTTTGGATTCAAATATTATTTATGAAAAAATTAAATTTTTTATTGAATCCGGTATTTTTGATAAAACATTCTTATTATTTGGTACAGAAGAAGAAGCCTTTTTTGACGAATATAGAGGAATAGATGGAATAAAGCTCTTACCTAAACCTATTGATAACAAAGTGATTTTGAGATATATCATTGATTGGCTTTCAAAATAAATAAAAAACAAGTTATATAAGCTTTTTTCATATTAAAACGCCATTTTCTTAATTAAATATATTCAAGTATTATTGATTTTTATCAAATAAATGAGGTGAAAAATGAATCGTTACATCTATTCTTTTTTATTTTTTTTCTTTATTCTAATTGTTGGGTGTGAAGAAGGGAATGTAAAGTATATCTTAACAGATCAAGATGGTTATGCTGAAGAGTATTTTATCATTCCCGAAAGTGGCAAAATAAAAATTACAGCTATTGATGCTAATTGTAATGAAATTAACAAAGGTGGTAAGCTTTTTTACACACAATACTTATTTACATTAAGAGATTTTAAAGTTATTCTTAATTCAGATTGTACAAATTTTAGCCCAACAGAATATTTTGAAGTTGAAAAAGGCGATAAAATTAAAATGGTAATAAAGCATGGAGAAGGAAATACAAGATATAAGATTTTATACGATTTTCAGGGTTTAAACAAACAATAAGTAATTATAATAAAAAGGTGAATTGACTCAAAACTACCCTAATGAATCAATAGTTTAGCAAATATTTATTTTTATAAATAATACAATTTACATAATTGGTATGTAAATAATAATTGTGCCTAAAATATGATTAGTTTCAAGTAAACAAGAAAATATCAGATAACATGCATTTAGATGTACATTTATTTATGTTACTAAATCTTGAATATTTCTTTTGTAATTACATTTAAATTTTGATTTTAAATGATATAGGTAAGTATAAAAAAAGGGCGATTTTTATTCGCCCTTTTTGTGCCCCCAACGGGATTCGAACCCGTATTTCCACCTTGAAAGAGTGATGACCTAACCCTTAGTCGATGGGGACATTAGATTTTACGGTGATCAAAGGGTGAGCGATGGGATTCGAACCCACGACCACCAGAGCCACAATCTGGCACTCTAACCAGCTGAGCTACGCTCACCGTATATTTTCAAATAACTAATACGCCCGACAGGAATCGAACCTGTAACCCCCAGCTTAGAAGGCTGATGCTCTATCCGATTGAGCTACGGGCGCGTTTCAAATTCGGAATACTAATATAATATTTTTTTTATTTTTTTGCAAGATAAAAAAATAAAATTTAAAAATTTTTTTATTACTTTTTAATATTTTAATTATACATAAATAATTTTGTAATCTGATGGTTTTTAAATATTCTGATATCATTTGTAATTAAGTATAATATAATCAAGTTGATAAAAGGTAAAATTTAATAACTTGATTGTAGAATAGCTTGACTTTATTCCACTTTTTCATTATTTATATATGCTATAATCTAATTTTTTTCAAGGCAAGGATTAACTATGGGTTTTGAACCAACACTTTCCGAGCGTGAAAATATAATTTTACGGTATGTTGTTCAACAATTTATTTTAACAGCAAATCCTGTAGGATCAAGGTTTATAGCTAAACATTCAAATTTGAATTTAAGCCCAGCTACGATAAGAAATGTTTTATCAGATCTTGAGTATATGGGTTATATAGATCACCCTCATACTTCAGCTGGTCGTGTACCAACTGATAAAGGGTATAGATTTTATGTGAATACAATTGAAAAATACCAGAAATTACCTGAACAAATTGAGGAGGAAATCAGTAAAAACTTAGAAAACCTAAATACAATGACTGATGATCTTCTCAAGGATTCCTCTAAATTATTAGGTGCTATATCTAAAGAAATTGCTATAATCTCTTTACCACAAATTTCCGAAGGTGTTTTTAAAAAACTCGATCTGGTAGAAATATCCTCAAATAGAATAATGGTAATAATTTCTTTAATTTCTGGTCTGGTGAAAACAATTGTACTTGAGGTAGATTGTGAAATATCTTCGGATAAGTTATCTGCTGTTAGTCAAATTTTAAACGAAAGATTGCAGGGGCTTACCTTAAGACAGATTAGAGAATCTTTTGTTGATAGAATGAAAGATGTTGTACACGAAAAAAGTGGTCTTGTTAGGATTTTTGTCAATTCTCTTGATCAACTTTTCGATGATTTTCCTACAAAATCAAAAATACATCTTTCCGGAACGCAAGGTATTTTAAATCAACCTGAGTTTTCTGATCCAGAGAGTTTAAAAACAATTATTGAAGTGGTAGAGAATGAAGATATTATTGTTCATGTAGTTCAGGATAGAGAAAAATTTTCAGATGATTTGGTAATTTCAATTGGTGAAGAACATAAGGATGAAAAACTTCATGACTTTAGTGTTATTACCGCAAAATATAAAGTTGGTGATGTCTCTGGTATAGTTGGGGTGATGGGTCCAAAACGTATGGATTATTCTAAATTAGTTTCTCTGGTTAATTATTTCTCAAAAAACATTTCTAATATACTAGAGTTAAAAAAATAGATAGGAGGTTCGTTAATCATTATGAGTGAAATCGAAAATTTAAATAATATAAATAGTAATAATAATTTAGATGATAAGGATTCTTTAGTGCAAGAAAACGAAAATTTAAAGGATGAGATTACTAACAAAGAAGTTAATAATCAAAATGAAGAAATTACAGATAACAATGAATTACCAATTGAGGAAAAACCACAACCTGAGATAGAAGAAAAAGAAGAAATGGTTGAACCGGATACATCTGAAAATTTGCAAAAACAATTGGAGTTTTATAAAGATCAATTATTGCGAAGAGCAGCTGAATTTGAAAATTATAAAAGAAGAACTGAAAATGAAATTTCAAATATTACAAAATTTGCAAATGAAATTTTAATTACTGATCTTTTACCAATAATTGATGATCTTGAAAGATCTCTTGCAGCGGGTAAAGAGAAAAACAATGGTGATTCTTTTTATAAAGGTATCGAGCTTATTTATTCAAAATTAATGAAAATTTTGGAGCAAAAAGGTTTAAAACCTATTGAGTCTTTAAATAAACCATTCGATGTGAATTATCATGAAGCAATGATGATGATGCCGAAGGATGATATTGAACCAAATATTGTTATTCAAGAAGTAGAAAAGGGTTATACTTTGCACGATAAGGTAATTAGACATGCAAAGGTAATTGTTTCTTCTGAAAAAAATGGAGAGTAATTTATGGCTAAAAGAGATTATTATGAAGTGCTTGGTGTATCCAAAAATGCAACTACTGATGAGATAAAAAAAGCTTATAGAAAGCTTGCTATGCAATATCATCCTGATAGAAATCCAGGGAATAAAGAAGCTGAAGAAAAATTTAAAGAAGCTACTGAAGCTTATGAGGTTCTTGGTGATGAAGAAAAGAGAAAGAGATATGACCAATTTGGTCATGCTGGTATGAAGGCTACAGATTTTCATCAGTATACTAATGCAAACGATATTTTTAGTATGTTTCAAGATATATTTAGTGGTTTTGGTTCCTCTTCTTTTAATGATGATATTTTTGATATTTTTGGTGGAGGAAGACGTCAAAATAGGACAAGAAGAGGAGAAGGAACTCCTGGAACTGATCTAAAAGTTAAGTTAAAGCTTACTCTTGAGGAAATTTATACTGGAACAGAGAAAAAAATCAAAATAAAAAAATGGAAAACCTGTGAAGTATGTAATGGTAAAGGCTCTAAATCAAGCTCCGGGTTTAGTACTTGCCCTGTTTGTAAAGGAACCGGTGAAATTAGGCAAGTTTCAAAATCATTCTTTGGCCAATTTATAAACGTTACTCAATGTACTAACTGTGATGGTGAAGGTAGGATTGTAAGTGATCCTTGTCCAAACTGCGGTGGTGAAGGTAGGGTGCAAGGTGAATCTACAATAAAAGTAAATGTTCCTGCAGGCGTAACAGATGGTAATTATATACCTTTGCGTGGACAAGGGAATGCTGGTAGACGTGGTGGACCAGCAGGAGATTTAATCGTTTTTATCGAAGAAATTCCACATGAATTATTTGTAAGAGATGGCTCTGATGTATTATTAGATCTTTATATAAGTATACCTGATGCAATTCTAGGAACTGAAGTAGAGGTACCAACTTTAAATGGGAAAGTAAAATTAAAAATTGAGCCAGGTATTCAGTCTGGTAAATTATTAAGAATGAGAGATAAGGGATTACCTAATTTGAATAGTTATGGAAGAGGAGATCAAATAGTTAGGGTAAATCTTTATATACCTACAAAAATTAATAGTCGAGAAAAAGAATTATTAAAAGAGTTAGCTAAATCAGAGAACTTTCTTCCTAAAGGTGCTCATACAAAAAAAGCAGATAAAACATTCTTTAGCAGAATGAGAGATGCTTTTTCATAAAATTTAATATATAGATTTGCTTTACCATAAAATAAAACAAAAGTTATTAGATTTTGGTATAACCAAAAGAGAGTTTAACCTTTTATTCATTCTGTTATTAATTTTTATTCTTGGTTTATCTATTAAAGTATTTAAAAAAAATTATCCTGATTATCAATATTCTGATTATACTGAAGTAGATTCTCTCTTTTCACTTCATCTTAATAATTTCGATAGTACAGATAGGTATTTCTTAAATAAACCTGATTCAGTGATTGTAAAGGAATTGGATAAAAGGAACAAATTACCTAGAAAATCTCTAGTTCTTTCAAATGCTAAGATTAATATTAATAATGCAACAAGTCAAGAATTACAAAGGTTGCCTGGTGTAGGTCCTAAATTAGCTGATTTAATTATTTCATATAGAAATAAAGTAGGCTGCTTTAAGTCTTTAGAAGAATTGAAAAATGTAAAAGGTATTGGTGAAAAAAAATTTGAAAAGATAAAAAATTTAATTTCACTTGAATAAAATTATTTGGTTAATTTATTTTTTTTTGCTATCTTTGTAAAAAATTGAAAACGGATGAAAGAAGATTATTTATTGGGTTTAGATTTTTCAGGTTTTTATATTAAGTTATCTGAGATTAAAAAAAATTCTCCTAGAAATATATTAACCAATTTAGATTACATTAAAACTGATGTCAATTTTAACGATAATGCTCTTTATGAAATTATTACTGATCCTGATGTTGCTCTTCATATTGTTAGTAAATTGACTACTTTGTTCAGTAGGAATAAGTTATCAGCTAAGAATATAACTTTAACTTTAAGTGCTTTATCTTCAATTTTGATTTCAGTTCCAATGGATATTGAAAAATCAAAAGAAGAAAGAAAAGAAAGAGCACTTTGGGAACTTTCAAATTACTATCCTAACATAAATCCTGACTCATTTAATATTGCCCTTTTCCCTTTAGCTAATGATAATTGTAATGTTTTATTAACTGCTATTCATAAAGATATTATTATATTTTTAAGAAATATATTAAATGGATTAGGTTTTAATATATATAGATTTGATATTGATCATTTTGCAGCATTAAGAGCCACAGTTGAGGGTGCTATTGAAAAGGGAAGAAATGATTATTGTATCGTTGGTTATCGTGATAAATATTTTGATATTGGAATTATAAAAGATTCTGTTTTAAACAATTATTATGCTGGTTTTTCTTCTGATGAAATATTGAATGATTGTGAATTTTTAAAAAAATTTTTAAGAGACAAAATTATTGAACCTTGTTATTTCTTTGGTGATAAATTTAATTCTGAAATAATATCTGATTTAGCTAGAACTTTTAATATAAAATATTATGGAATTCTTGATTCATTTCAATCAGTTGATATTTATCCTTCAATTAATGTAGATGAAAAAATTTTATTTAATCGATCTGATTATGCATTTTCAATTGGTTCTACTATTGGTAAAATATAGATTTTTATGAGAATTATTGCAGGAAAATATAAAAAGAGTAAAATTTATACAATTGAAGGATTAAGCACCCGACCTGTAATGGATAGAATTAAAGAAACCATTTTCAACATTTTGGTGCATAGATTTTCTATTATTGATACAGAAGTACTTGATCTTTTTGCTGGTAGTGGGTCCTTGGGGTTAGAAGCTTTGAGCAGAGGTGCAAAAAATATTACTTTTGTTGAGAAGTCTAAAGAAGCGGTTGATATTTTGAAGAAAAATATTGAAAAATTGAATTGCAAAGAACAATGTATAGTAAAACATTCAAGTGTAGAGCTTTTTTTAGAAAATGCAATTGGGAAATACAACTTAATTTTTTGTGATCCACCTTTTAGTATTACAGATCCAACCTACATATTAAATATGATATTACAAAAAGATATTATTTTTGAGGATTCAGTAATAATTTTTAGAACAGAGGAAAAAAATACTTTCAATTTTGATAAATATGATATTTTAATTGAAAAGAGTATTGGAAGAAGTAAAATATATTTTTTGAGAAAAAAATGAAAATAGCAATTTATCCAGGAACATTTGACCCAATTACTAATGGTCATATTGATGTATTAGAAAGAGCTCTTGAAATTTTTGATACTGTTATTGTTGCTATTGCGGTAAATTCATCAAAAATTCCATTATTCACAAAAGAAGAAAGATTAGATATTTTAAAGAATGTATTAAAAGATTATCCAAAAGTTATTGTTGATAGTTTTGATACCTTGTTAATGGATTATGCTAAACAAAAAAATGCTACAGCAATTATTAGAGGTTTAAGAGCAGTATCAGACTTTGAATATGAATTTCAAATGGCATTAATGAATCGTAATATTTACCCAAGTGCTTCTACTGTTTTTTTAATGCCTCACGAAAAATATTCTTTTCTGAATTCAACTTTAATTAGGGAAATATCCCGTTTAGGTGGAGATATAAGTCAATTTGTGCCAGAATATGTTAAACTAAAGTTGGAAGAAAAATTTAAGAAAAAATAATGATTAAACGATTTTTATAATATTATATGAGTTTATCTGATAGGATTATTAAATTAAGTGATTCAAAAACTTTATTAATGGCTAATAAGGCCAGGGATCTAAAAGCAAAAGGTATAAAAGTATATGATTTTACAATAGGTGAACCAGATTTTAACACACCAGATAATATCAAATCTTTCGCGAAAAAATCTATTGATAACAATAATACTAAATATACTTCAAATGAAGGGACAAAACGTTTAAGAGAAGCTATTACTATATTTTTAAAAAAAGAATTTGACATTGATTATGACATTTCTGAAGTAATTGTTTCTACTGGGGCAAAACAATCAATCTTTAATGCAATTTTTTCAATAATTAATCCTGGTGATGAAGTAATAATTCCTGCTCCTTTTTATGTTTCATATCCTGAAATTATTTCGCTGGCTGGTGGAAAGTCTGTTTTTATAAGAACAAATCAAAATGATGGTTTTAAAATAACACCAGAAAAATTGGAACAAGCTATAACGCCAAGAACAAAACTATTTATATTAAATAATCCATGTAATCCTACAGGTACTGCTTATAATGAAAGTGAACTTAAAGAGTTAGTTGAAGTATTAAAAAGTAAAAATTGTTATATATTATCAGATGAAATTTACCACAAATTAGTATATGATAATATCAGATTTGTTAGTTTTGCATATTTAGCAAAAGAGATAAAAGAACGCGTTATAGTAATTAATGGTGTGTCTAAAACTTATGCAATGACAGGTTGGAGAATAGGTTTTGCTGCTGCTGTAAAAGAAATTATACAAGCAATGAATAAAATTCAAAGCCATTCTACTAATTGCGCTTCTTCAATATCACAAGAAGCTGCTTATGAAGCTTTTTCTGGTTCTCAAGAATCTGTAAAACTTATGATTAACGAGTTTAATAAAAGAAGAAGATATTTTTATGAAAATTTATCCAAAATTGAGGGTATATCTTGTTTTAAATCTAATGGTGCTTTTTATTTATTTCCAGATGTTTCTTCATTTTTTGGATGTAGATATAAAGATAAAATTATAAAAGATTCTGATGATTTTGCAGAGTTTTTACTGGAATTTTCAAACGTTGCAGTTGTACCAGGGGGAGCTTCAGGAGAACCAAAATGTGTTAGAATTTCTTATGCAACTTCATTTGAAAATATAGTTAATGGTGTTGAAAAAATTAAAGAAGCTATTAATTATTTAGTTGAAACAAATAATATTAGTATAAACAAAAATTAAAGGATTTTTATGGAAAGAACACTAGCTATAATTAAACCCGATGCTGTAGCAAAATCATTTATAGGTGATATTATTAGACGAATTGAAAAAGAAGGATTACTTATTTTATCTATGAAAATGATACACCTTGATAGAGAAAAAGCTGAAGGTTTTTATTATGTTCATAAATGTAAACCATTTTTTAATGATTTAATAGATTTTATGACTTCAGGTCCGATAGTTGTAATGATACTCTCTGGCCAGAATGCTATATTAAGATGGAGAAAATTAATGGGCGCCACCAATCCTGCTAATGCAGAAGAAGGTACAATAAGAAAGGACTTTGCTCATTCAATTGAGAAAAATGCTGTTCATGGTTCTGATTCACCAGAAAGTGCGCAATTTGAAGTCAGTTATTTTTTCTCAAGTTTGGAGATAAATTCTATTGATAAGGATTTAGTATTTAATTCTGGATCAAAATAAATGGAAAATCAAAATATATTAGTTCAAATAAACAAGTATGTTAAAGCTTATAAACACTCAATAATTATTTTAACTGCTAATGAGTTAGGTATATTTAATGAGTTATCAAAAAAAGGAAGTACTCCATTAAACATTTCTAAAAAGTTAAATTTGAATTTAAAAGGTTTAACGATTTTGTTAAATGCTCTCGTTAACCTGGGATTACTTAAAAAAATGAAAAATTTATATTATTTAAAAAAAGAGTATGTTCCTTTTTTAGTTACAGGGGGTAAGTATTATATTGGAGATAGCTTAAAACATGATTTAAATTTACTTGATTCATGGATAAAATTACCTAAAGTAATAAAAACTGGTAAGCCTGCAAGAGAAGGTAAGAGAAGTAAAAAAGAACATGAGAACTTTATTCTTGCTATGGCAAATTCATCTCAATTAAGAATTAATGACTTTTTTAATGTAATCGACTTAAGTAATTGTAAGAAATTTCTTGACGTTGGCGGTGGTCCAGGTACCTTTTCTCTTCAAGCGGTTAGAAGGAATAAAGATCTCATTGCTTATAATTTCGATTTACCCGAAACCATTAATATTGCAAAAAAATATCTTTCTTCTTTTAACGAAAGTAAAAGAATTAAATTAGTCAAAGGTGATTATTTTAAAGATGTTTTTGGAAATGATTATGATGTAATACTTTTATCAAATATTATTCATAGTTTAGGTGAACAAGAAATTTTAAAACTATTCAAAAAAGCTTTTTTGTCATTAAATAAAGAAGGCAAGTTAATTGTAAAAGATTTTTATTTAAAAGAAAATAAAATTGAACCTCAAAGAGCTGTCTTGTTTGCAATAAATATGTTGGTTAATACTAAAAATGGAAATACTTATACCAAAAAAGAGGTAACCAATCTTCTTTCAAAAGCTGGCTTTAAAAAGACAAAATATACTTTTGTAAATGAAGATGTTGAGTTTATAGAAGCTTATAAATAGGAGGTTGTTATGGAACTTAGAATAATTACTATTGAGAAACCAGAGGATATTAATTTTATTCTTGGACAGACTCATTTCATAAAGTCCGTTGAAGATATTCATGAGGCAATAGTTCAAACTGCACCAAATATGAAATTTGGAATTGGTTTTTGTGAGGCTTCAGGACCATGTTTAGTTAGATTTTCAGGTAATGATAGTGAAATGATAGACCTTGCCAAAAAGAATGCTTTTAATCTTTCAGCAGGCCACTCTTTTATTATTTTTATGAAAGATGGATTCCCTATCAATATTCTTAATATTATAAAAAATATCCCCGAGGTATGTCATATATTTTGTGCTACTGCTAACCCTACTGAAGTTATTATTGCAGAATCTCAAAATGGAAGAGGTATACTTGGTGTTATTGATGGAGCAAAATCAAAGGGTATTGAGACTGAAGAGGATATTAAACATAGAAAAGAATTTTTAAGAAAAATAGGTTATAAATTTTAAAAAAAATTTCTCCTTAAAAAAGCTACTGACATGACGCTGTCAGTAGCTTTTTTGTATATTTGTCTAAGTAAATATTAGTAGACAAATGTATAAAAGAGAAATTTATGTTAAATGAAAAAGAGAAAAAGCTTCTTTCCTTTATAATATCGGAGATAAGGAGCAAAGGTTACCCTCCTTCAATAAGAGAGATGAAAGAATGTATTGGAGTAAAATCATTACGAGGTGTAACATATCATTTAAATAATTTACAAAAAAAGGGTTTTATTCACAGAGAAAGCTTATCAAGAAGTATTTCAATCCTTCCACGTTCATATTCTCTTAAGAATGAATTAAATGATAGTAATGATGATAGATTCATTAGTATACCTATCTTGGGTAAAATTGCTGCTGGGAACCCTATTTTTGCTGAAGAAAATATAACTGATTATATTCATGTTTCTAAGCAAATCGCTAAGGACTCTAATAATTATTATGCATTAAGAGTTACTGGTGATAGTATGTTAGGTGATCACATTTTAGATAATGATATTGTTATTATAAAAAAACAAAATTATGCAAAAGATGGTGAAATAATTGTTGCAATATTAAATGATGAAGCAACGATTAAGAGATTTTTTATTGAAAAAGGATATTTTCGCTTGCAACCTTCGAATCCAAAATATGAACCTATTTTAACCACAGAATTAATAATTGGTGGTGTTTTAGTTGGTTTAATAAGAAATTATAACAATTTAAATAAATGGAGGTAAATATGTCTAATATAGTTGTATTTGTAAATTATGAGATTAAACCGGAACTTAAATCAAAATATCTCAAATTAATGAAAGAGCTTAAATTGAATATTATGGCTTATACTGATATTACCTATAATGTTTACGAAAGTAAAGAAAAACCAAACTTTTTTAGTGAAGTATTTCATTGTCCAACAAGATTTTCTTTTAATCAATTTAATAAATTAGCTGAAAGTTCTGAAAAAATTAATTTTTTGCTTCGAGAAGTAGACAAATGTATACTAAATTATTCTCATATTCAGAAAGAAAATGAAAATATTGCTGCTTAAAATAAAAATTTTGTTGAGATTGTTATTCCAAAAGTTTTAATACTTTTTGATAAAAATAATAATTGAAGATTGGAAAGTGCAATATCTAAATCAAATATTGTAGTATTGATTCCTGTGCCGAATGAAAAATCTGATGAGAATTTACTATGGCTATAACCTAAACGTATTGGGAACCATTTTAATAGGACTAAATCTAGTCCTAAACTAATAAAATTATAATTTCTATTTAATAATTGTTTACTTTTATTTATTTGACTGTATTGAAAACCTAAAATAACAGGGAAAGAAATAATTTCACTAATTGAGGATATTTTATTTATATTAATTGCAAATCCAATTTTTACAGTATAAGGTAATATAGTTTTATTATTATATATTTCATTTTTATGATTGTTAAACAAATCTTTTAAAGGTTTATATTCATCTTCTTCAAAAATATTTTTTATTTCACTTGTGGTATCAATTTCTATTTCGTAACTATTTTTTTTCCAGATTATATAGCCAAGGTCTTGAATACTTGCTCCAAAAGAGAAAATATCATTTGGAATATAAGATAATCCGATATCAAATGATTGTCCTTTACCAGAGGATTCAAAAAATGAATATTTGTTGCCTTCTTCAAAAAAATTTGGAAATGCATAATTTATTTTAACATTCATATTACCATTTATTGAGCTATCAGTGGTCAGAAAATTAGAATTTGTGTTGTAAATAGAATAATATCCCATACCATTTAAATATTTAAGAATAATTCCGAATGCGATTTTAGAAATATTTTTATTATAAAGCTGGAAACCATAACCTATAGAATATTCTCTGAACCATATTCCGCTTCCATTTAGGTCGTTAAACTTATAGTTTGTGTTTAATGTGTTCCCAAAAAGAATTAACCTAAAAGCTTCTTTAGGAATGCTATTAAAATTATATAATCTTTCATTTATTGAAATGCAAAATCCTCCTTTTAATTCTTTAAAGTTTGAAGATATGTTTAAGATTCCTATTGAAGAGTTTAGAAAAATTTCTTCATATTCTTGTGAATTAAATAAGCTTAATATATCATTTTTATCTTTGTCAGATAAGTGTTTTGGGGACTTATCTGCATTTCCGATGAAATATTTTTTATATTCACCATAGCTAAAAATTGAATTTTGAAAATTTAAATTTATTTGTGGTAAAAAAGAAATTTCCCAATTTTTTTTATCAAAAAAAGCTAAATTTGATGGGTTGTTTTGGATAGATTCAATCCCTCTTGAAAAGGCAACAGAGCTATTTCCACTAGCAACAATTTTGGCAGTATTAAAATTAATCTGTGCTATTACAATATAAAAATTTATAAAAATAATTAAAAGAATTTTTAGCATATTTTCATTTTACTTTATATCCGAATTCTGAAGTAATGTTAAATTTAATTTTATCTGATCTTTTTAAACGTGATAGTTTATTATTTGTATTTAAAACAAAATCTAGAAAACATAAGTTTGCTTCCTTAAGAAATGTTATATTATCTTTTGAAAATTCTTCTTGAATTATTGTAATTGATTCTTTAATAGAATTACCCTGCTCATCTTTTTCAGCGGATGAAATTAAATAATAGTTGTTGCCAATATTTTTTGGAAATGTTAATGTTTTTTTTGTGTTTGTATTGTAAAATCTTATTCTTAGGTTACCATTTAATGGTATTTTCTTTGTCGTTTTAATTGTAAGGAGTCCGTAGTTGAGCTTTTCGATTTCTTTTTTGTCTGAATCAGATAGTTCATAATCTAATGAATCAGTATAGTTAATATTATCAGTAGAAAATAATAATGGAATAGTTATAAAAATTGCTCCGCTTAGCGTATCTTTATTGCTGAATAAATAATTCTGGTTGTTGGTTGTCATTTCAATATCTGTATTAAAATCAAAATAATCAGGCAAGGAGTTTGTTTGAGTAAAAGAATTTATAAAATTTGTAAATTTGGATTTATCTAAAGGTATATTTGTTTTATTATTTGCCTGAATTATTGCATCATTAATTAAAAAGTTTTCATATTTGTGAGTGATTTTATTGTAACCTACGACTTTTGAGTTAGATATTTTAAATGGAATATCACTACCATTACAAATAATTAATTTTGCATCAATATTTTCAAATTTTATATTACCATTAAAATATTTATCAATATCATCTTTTGGAAGGTGAAAAGATTGATTTATATTTCCCTTAATTGAACCTGAAAAGGATTGTATTTCTATATCCTTTAATTCTATTCTGTAATGTATTGAATCATTCCCATGTATTTGAATGAAATTATTATTTGTTGAATTTATTGTTAAAGTTGAATTAATAGTAATATCTTTATTATTTTGGGGTCTTAATACATAATCGTTTAAATAATAAGTTTTTATAATTTGACTATTTGATGAAATAAATATATCACCAGTATTAAAATTTATATTGTTATATTTTGATTCAGGTAACTCAGATTTTATTCTGCTGTTTATATTAGTAGAATTTGAAATTAGGAGTACCATTTTACCATTTTTAATTTTCGATTCTTTTATTTCTATGTCATTTCCGTAATTAATAAGGGAAGAAGTAAGTGAAAAATTATATTTTTGTTCATCAAAACTAGCATCGGCATATAAAATTTTAATATCTTTTGCATCAAAAGAAATTTTTAAGTTTTGATCCGAACTTATGAATACATTGTTTTGACCAGTCCCAGGTGTAGAGAGGGTTATTAGTATTTTTTGATTGTTGCTAATATTTTTATTAATTATTATTTCACTCAAAATCACCTTTGAAAATTTATTTATTAAAATATTTGATTTAGAAAAAATAACAGATGTATTAGAAACATCATTATTTTGAAGAATTAGATTATCGATTACGATATCAAATGGAAAATTATTTTCAATTTCAATATTCATATTTGCTGAATCGATTGATACCAAATTGAAGCTTTTTAGCGAAATCTCTTTTGAGTAGTTTATATTATTTATTCGTGGAATAATTGTATTAGAATTTAAGGGAATATTTGGGAAAATTTCTGAAATCTTATTATCAAAAACAAACTTTTCCTTTAAAGAAAATTTAATATCAGATATCTTTACATGTCCTTCTTTTGAAGGTGTGTTGATTTTTATATAATCAGGGTTATTTAGGCTTATTGGATTTAATTTAAGAGTTGTGTTATACAAAATTAATGAATCATTTTTAGAATTAAAAGTAAATTTTGAATTATCTACATTGTCAAGAATTTCACCTAATGTATATTCTTTTGTGATTGGAATAGTCAAACTAACATCCCATGTTGGAACTATGGGCTCCTGAAAATCATTGAAACAGGAATTTAGAGTAAAAATAAGTAATATAATAAAAATTTTATTTTTCATAACAAATAATTATTTACCTAATTTAATTAAATAAAGGTAAATTGTCAAAAAATAATTAATTTTATTTTAATATTGAAACATATATTATAAATTTCAGATAAATGTAAATAAAAGGATAATTTGTAATTCTAAGAAATATTAAAATTTTTCTGTCTCGTTTATTAAGCGGAAAGTGAAGAAAATATTATTTTCTAAAAAAATAAATATTTCAAAAAAACGCTAATAAATAAATGTAAGAAAACATTTAAGCTGGGAATTCAATGTCTTTCCACCAATTCAAATCTATTGTAGAAAACAAGCAATCTTTTTTATTTACTTCATTGATATATTCCCATTCTTCATTTTCAAGAGAACCGAAGGCTGAAAATTTATCAGCTAAATCAAGTAATTTGTTTAATTGCTCATGATGAAGAGTTAGTCTTGTTTCTGCATATTCTTTAGCTGAAATGGTAGAAATTAAAAATTGCCAGTCAGATGCCTGGATAAGTAATAATTCTCTTGCTGCCTGTTTTAAAATTCCATGCAGTTGAGGATTGTTAAGATTAATATATCTTCTTACAGAATCGATAAATCTTAATTCATCATAATAAATATGTTTCCAT
>Ga0116184_10002670_pt1 | contig 15345 bp, 11 predicted proteins | sample AD_JPNNA5_MetaG_FD_89886 | JGI IMG/M metagenome (GOLD analysis project Ga0116184, IMG submission 89886) | Active sludge microbial communities of municipal wastewater-treating anaerobic digesters from Japan - AD_JPNNA5_MetaG | ecosystem: Engineered > Bioreactor > Anaerobic > Digestate | place... | reverse complement strand
TGCCATCCACGGCGGCATAGGGACTGCCCTCACCCGGGCACTTGGCCCATTTCACGTGGCCGTCGCATTAGACGATGTTGATCCCCTCGTTGTGAATCCAGATGCTTCCGGTGAGGCTGGACGGCCGCATCTGGGCTTGCTCGCCGGAGCCGGTCTGCCACCGGTTGGGATAGCTGGGAACGGTGGTGGGACCGTTGCGCCAGGGATTGCGGAAGATGTCCGCATTGCCAAAGGCGTTGACCCCATCCTCCCACCACGAGATGGTTGTGGCGGGCTCAACAATGGCGCTCTCCGGGTAGGCTTCGAGTAGGGAGTTGAAGCTGTAGCTGATGGACGTCGTCGGCTGTCCGGCCTCCGGGTCATAGTAAGGGGTCCTCTGGCCGGACGGGCAGTGCATGATCTCCCAGTTCTTCATGTAGGGTGCGATGGCGACGTGAGGGATCGTGCTAAGCGATGGATAGCCGGACCACATGGGAATGGGGAGCATGCAGTCGCCCAGGGCGTCGGCGCCGAGCACCCCCGTAGCCAGGGGATAGGTGCTATCGTAGTCGCTGATGTACTGGGCGGTGGCAAGCCCAATCTGCTTGAGGTTGCTGGCGCAGGATGACTGGCGTGCCTTGGCTCGCGCCTTGGCAAAGACGGGGAACAGGATGGCCGCCAGGATCGCGATAATGGCGATCACGACGAGCAGCTCAATCAGTGTGAAGCCTCTCTTGCGCACAATAGGACCTCCTTGAGTACGGTGCGGGGAACCGCAAGGCGACGGAGCCGACTCAGGGCCGACGGCTGCTGTCCGTTCGATAGCTACTTGCCTGGCGGCGTGAGTTTCTGCGCCTGTGTGCTCAGCGCTTGGCCTGTTTTGGCGCCTTCAGGGGCCTGGCCGGCCTCCGAAGCCTTCGGCTTGCCACACCCAATGCAGAGCACGGAGAGGAGACACAAAAAAAGGCAGGAAGCAAGAAACTTATGCACAACAATACACCCCCCGGAGACTGAGGACACGCGTCGCGAGGGCGAAGTCAAGGCGCCACAACAACCGACGGGCTCGACAGCCAAGCTGCCGGGCCGTCGCGGCTCTGGGGAGAGCTGCGGCGGCGTACGCGTCCCGTCAGTAGTGATACCACAAATCGTTGCGGGTGTGAAGTCGTGACGGCCAGCAGTCCTGCAGACCGCGCGAATCCTGGCGTCCGCGGCCGCCAGGCGTTCGCCCAAGGCAAGGGGCACCGGCGAGCCGTGAGCGGCGGGCAGCGGCTCGCCGATCGGTTCGGGCCCACAAGCCCGGCGCCCCGGCTGACGCTATCCCCGCGCGTCGGGCGGGGGGGCCTCTTTGTCGAGGAAGCGGACGATCTGGCGGATGAACTCCTCGAGGTCCTCGAGTCGCTCGCGGAGGACCTGGCGGACCTCCTGGGCGGAGACCTCCCAGTAGACGTGAACGAAGCGGTTTCGCATGTGCGCCAGATCGACGAGGCGCTCGCCGAGGTCGGGGTCGATCAGGTGGTGTTCGTAGAGGCGGTAGATGATCTCGGCGTAGGAGGACGTGCGGCCCAGGCGTCGCCGGATCGTCAGGTGCCGCCCAATGTCGAGGACGGCCTGGATGGCGCGCTGGAGGTGATGGTTCGCCAGAGCGGCGTTGTCCGGGCTCGCGTAGAACTCCTCGTCATCCAGGGCGGCCAGACGGTGCAGGCGCTCGAGCGAGGCGCGCATGTGGGTCAGTTGGGATGTGACCAGGGCTTGTTCAGGGTTCATCGGTGCAGCGGCCCTCTTCTCCCAGGATCTCCTTGCAGATGTCGCGGTAGTTGGCCTCGACCACCCAGGCGAAGTCGTGCCAGTCGCGGAGCACGCGGTCCTCGAAGGCGACGCGTAGCTCCTCGTCGGCCGAGTAGAGCAGTTGGCCAGACGTGACGGCCTCGCTCTGCAGATGGGTTCCCGCCCGGTCGAGTTGGACGAGATCGACGAGGCGGGGCGCGAAAAGCGGCTCGAGGGCCTTGCGCAGGCTGAGCCACTGGGCGAGGTCGCTCCGCTCCGCGGGCCAGCCGCGAGGGACAATGCCGATGTCGACGTCGGCCATCTCGTCGGGGTCGTCGGGAAGCACGTGCGAGCCGAACAGGTAGCACAGGCCGACGCCGTGCTTCTGGCACAGGCGAGCGATGGTCTGTCGGGTCTGGGGATCCATCGGCGTGCTCCCAGCCGGGCAGGGCACCCATACCCCGCGCGGCTCTCAGGTGAGTTTCGGGCTCTCCGCGGCCAGGTCCTCGAGGAAGCGGACCAGGATCTGGTGACGGCGAGCCGCCATGGCGCGGGCGGCGGGCGTGTGCATCTGGTCCTGTAGCCGCAACAGCTTCTCGTGGAAATGGTCGACAGCGGCCGCCAGGGAGCGGCCCTGCTCGCCGGCGCGCATGAAGGCCCGGGCTATGCCCACGGCGCCCATGGCATCCAGGCGGTCGGCATCCTGGAGGATCCGCGCCTCGAGCTCTCGTGGCGTTTCGCCCTGATGGAAGCTGTGCTGGGCGATGGCGCTCAGGATGACCGGCACTTTCTCGGGGGGACATCCCACGCGTTCGAGGATGGGCTTGGCGCGCTCGGCCGAAACGGCAGCATGCCCCGAGCTGGGCTCAGCCGGTCTACCGCGGCCGATGTCGTGCAGCAGGGCGGCGGCCTCGCAGATGTCGTGGTCGGCGCCCTCGGCATCGGCAAGGCTCACGGCGATGAAGCGCACGCGGAGGACATGATCCCAGCCGTGAGCGCACTCCTGTGGGAAGAAGGGCCGGGCTTGGGCCTCGGTCCGGGCGATCCACTCCGCTCCGATGGGGCTCGGCACGACTCAGGACAGCTCCAACCGGTGGCCAAGCTTGTCGCGCTTGGTTCGGAGGTAGTTCTCGTTCTGCTTCGTGGGAGGCGCCTGGATGAGCACCTGCTCGGCGACCTCAAGGCCGTAGCCCTGCAGAGCGACCAGCTTTTTTGGATTGTTAGTTAGAAGCCGCATCCGGCGGACACCCAGATCTAGTAGCACCTGGACGCCGAGGCCGTACTCGCGGAGGTCGGCGGGATAGCCGAGCATCTCGTTGGCCTCGACGGTGTCGGCGCCCATGTCCTGGAGGTGATAGGCTTGGGCTTTGGGGGCGAACCCGATGCCGCGGCCTTCCTGCGAGGGCACGTACACGATGACGCCGCGCCCTTCGGCTTCGACCTGCTCCATCGCCATGCCGAGCTGGACCCCACAATCGCATCGCAGGGAGCCGAAGACATCGCCGGTGATACAACCCGAGTGCATGCGGACCAGAACTGGTTCCTCGGTGTCCACGCTGCCTTTGACGAGTGCGATGTAGGGCCCGGTATCGGCGTCGGTCTCATAGCAGATCATCTCGAAATCGCCGCGCGTCGTGGGCAGGTGAGCCCGGGCGACGCGCCGGACGAGCTTCTCCGTGCGCCGACGGTGAGCGACCAGGTCTTCGACGGTGACGATGGGCAGGCCGTGCGTCTTCGCGAGCTCCTCCAGTTGCGGCAGACGGGCCATGGAGCCGTCCTCGAGCAGGCACTCGCATATGGCGGCGGCGGGGAACAGGCCGGCGAGGCGGGCCAGGTCGACCGCGGCCTCGGTATGGCCCGTGCGCCGCAGGACCCCTCCCTTGCGGGCGCGCAGGGGCTGGACGTGGCCCGGACGGACGAAGTCAGATGCCTTGAGGCTGGGGTCGGCGAGACCGCGGATGGTGGCGGCACGGTCCTGGCTGGACGCGCCGGTGGTGATGCCGCGGGCCAGGTCAACGGTGAGCGTCATGGCCGGCCGGATCCAGTCGCGGGTCGCGGCGTACTGCAGGGGCAGGTTGAGCTCGTCAAGGCGCTCGCCCGCGACCGGCACCGTGATGCCGCCTCGGCCATAGACGGTCATGAAGTTGATACTGTCGGCCGTGATCTTCTCGGCGGCGATGACGAGGTCGCCCTCGTTCTCGCGACGCTCGTCGTCCACCACGACGACCATCCGGCCCTCACGGAAGGCATTGACGGCCTTCTCGACGGAGGTGCGGATCGCATTACCGGTTACCTCAGGTGTGTCAGTCACGCTATCGGACCTCCCGAGCGGCTATGGTATCATACGTAGAGCTTCGACCCAACGCGTGGGGTCCGGTTCTGGGCTCTGGCAGAGGGGACGGAGCCCCTCGTCTTCTTGCCGGCCAGTTCGCTGGCACGGCCGTTGGTGCCAGGTGCACCACAGCGAGGGGCTCCGCCCCCTCTGTTGCTGGCAGGAGAAGGGTCAGAGCCCCTGCCGTGCGAGGCCAAGCATGGCCAAGACCTGTGATCCCTCTCTTCTTGCGGCGGAGGCTTCCTCTCGGATGCTGCCCATAGGCGATGTGAACCGGTCACGCACGGTCCCGGTGGTGACCTACGCGTTGGTCGCAGCGAACGGGGCGGTCCATCTGGCTCAGATGGTGTACCCCGGGGGCGCGCAGGCGTTCGTGTTCCGCTACGGACTGGTGCCCGCGGTGGTGTACTCACCTGAAGCGTGGCAGTTTGACGCGGGCGGGGCCGTGCTCCCGCTGCTCAGCTTCATGTTCGTCCACGGCAGCTGGGGCCATCTCCTGTCGAACATGCTGTTTCTGTGGGTCTTCGGTGACAATGTCGAGGACCGGATGGGGCACCTGCGCTATTTGATGTTCTACCTTGTGTGCGGCTTGGCGTCAGGCGTGGGGTTCTCGATCCTCAATATCCACTCGGAGGTCCCGCTGGTCGGGGCCAGCGGGGCCATTGCCGGGGTGCTCGGGTCGTACATCATCCTCTTCCCCGGGGCGCGGATCCGGACACTGATCCCGCTGTTGTTCCTGTTCTTCACGGTGGTGGAGATCCCCGCGGTGATCTTCCTCGGCCTGTGGTTCGTCCTCCAGGTCCTCAACTCGATGGCCGGCGGCATCGCGGGCGGCGGCGTGGCTTGGTTCGCCCATGTGTTCGGGTTCGTCGTGGGGTTCTGGATGACCCGGGTCTGGTTCTCCAGACGGCCGCGCCGTCGGGCGGAGCCGAACTACCGCGTTTGGGTGGACTGAGCGGCGGGCTCGCGCCATTTCGAGGGCCCCGGACTCGAGCGCCTCGCGGACCTGCGGCGGCATGAAGAGATCCTGGTGGTCGATGGCGGAGAGCTCGCGGGCCAGCACGGCGGCGCGATCGCGAGCGGCATAGGCTCTGGGCAGGATGATCATCCGCTGCCCGTGGACCGTGCAGAGCCCGCCGGGGGTGTGGATATCCTCGTAGCGCACACGGACCTCGAGCTTCCTGGCTACGGCCTCGAGTTCCATCAGGAGTGTCGCGTCATCCATGCTTACGTGGGCACCTCTCCGGCAGGTGTGTCGTGAGGGGTTGTTCCCTCGATGGCGGCGCGCAGGCGCTGGGCCATGGGTTCGAGGCTGGCGTCGGACAGCCGATCACCGCCCGGGTGGGTGACGTAGAAGGAATCGACAGCGTTCCCCGCCCAGGTGGTCACCTGGGCCGAGTGGAGGTCGAGCCCGCACTGGGCGATGGCTCGGCAGAGCCGGTAGAGCAACCCACGGGCGTCCTTGGCTCTGACCTCGATGACGGTGTGACTCTCGGCCACCGGGTTCTTCAGGCAGAGACTGATCAGCTCGACTGCATCGGCGGGCACGCGTCGTCGCCGTTCGAGCAGCGACCGGACGGTCACCTGGCCCCCCAGCACCGCACGCAGATCGGCGACGGTGCGCTGGAGGACGTCATCGGGCAGGCGTTCATCGCCGCACCCGATGAGCAGTGTATCGAGCGCGATGGGCTCGGGCCCGCCGCGGGTGTGGATGGCGGCCGAGTGGATGTCGATCCCGTTCGAGAGCAGCGTACCGCAGACCTTCGCGAACAGGCCCGGCTGGGGATCGTCGTACGCGCAGACTGTGAGCTCCGTGTAGGCGGCGTCTCGCGGGTTATACGCATCGATGACCGGCACCCGGTCGGCCACGAGGTCACGCACCATCATGATGTGAGAGGCGATGGCTTCCATGGGTGTGCTGACGACGTAGGCGGGAGACATGAGCTGGCAATGCTCGCGTACGCGGTCCTCGGAGATGTCGCGGAACCGGATCTCGCGGACCGCGCGCTCGGTGATGGCCAGGGCCGCCTCCCGCAGGTCGGTGGGCTGCATGCCGTCGGCGAGGGCGGCCAGAGTCTTGGCGTAAAGCTCCTCAAGTAGGTGGCTCTCGATATCCCGGAAGACGCCCCGGCCGACCGACTTGGTGTCGGCATAGGTGAGCAGGTAGAGCTGTTCGAGCGTCTCGGCGTCGCGGACCACCTCGCGGAACTCGAGGACGGTGCCGGGCTCGTGCAATGGCTTGAGGCGTGAGGTCTGGGCCATCTGCAGGTGGATCTCGACCAGCCGGGCGGCCCGGTCGACTTCGGCGGGAGGCAAGCCCAGCCGGTATCCCACATTGCGGGTCACGATGGCTCCGGCGGTGCTGTGATCGCGTGAGTCGACAACCTTGCCGGTGTCGTGCATCAGCGCCGCAAGGAGGAGAGCGCGCCGCGCGCTTCCCGACAATGATGTGTAGACCTTCCGCAGAGCGGCCAGAGCGGGATCGGCCGTGGTTTCCAGGGCCACCACTTGCTCGACGACCCGGAGGCTGTGTTCGAGGATGGCGTACTCATGGCTGGGATCGGAAGGGATCCTGTCCTCGCACCGGCCGAGCTCGGGGATGAGCCGGCCCAGGAGGCCCAGATCGCGCAGGTAGCGCATCGCGACATCGGGCTGGCCGTCGGGGCTGAGGATCTGGACCAGGCCGGCGGCGGCGGGAGACGGGGCCTTGGCAGGCTCAAGACGATCGGCACAGAGGCGAATGGCGTCGGCAAGGTCGGCGCCGATGGGCACGCGGTAGGCGTGGGCCAGAGCGATGGCGGCGACGGAGAGCTCGGGCGAGGAGACCACCTCCATCGGCACTGGGTGTCGGACCTCGCGCTCGCAGACAATGAACCCGCCGCCGACCCGGACGCGGGCGGCGTGGCTCCGCCGGCACAGAACGCGGCTGTAGTGGTGCAGGCAGCGGGCGGCCTGGTAGTGGTCGCGCAGGAGCTGGCCCACACCGGTGAGTCCGCCGAGCCCGGCGTAGCCCAGGAAGGCCGCCACCTGCTCCTGGAGGGACGCATAGAGCACATCAGCCGGGCGGGCGGCCACAATGTGAAGCGCGCGGCGCTCGCCGAGGACTTGGCTGAGCGCGTCCTGGAGCTCGCGGAGCTCGCGGTCATAGAGCACGGACTGGGCGGCGAGCTGGTCGAGGCTGTCCGGCCCGCGGATCCGGAAAGCAGCGCGGGCATGCGAGAGCCCAGAGAGGAAGTCGCGCAGGGCGCCGGGGCCGCGTTTGAGGTCGGGCTCGATGCGGTAGAGCTCTGGCGTCTCATCGAGTCGGGCCTGGTCGCGTTCGGAGGCCAGCGCGAGCAGGAATGCGGCGCGATCGAACCGCTCGTCGAGCGCCGCCTCGAACTCGCGCAAGTAGTCGGCACTGCCCGCGACCCATCGCAGATCGAGCAGGGCTGTCTGTGTCTTGTGGTCGAGCTCGCCGGGGGTCTCGGGCGATCGGCAGGAGTAGCCGATCTGGAGCTTCACTCCCTGTGCGAGTATGTCGAAGATGCCGTGGTAGACCAGCCGCACGAGTTGGTCGCATCCGGGCCGGTTGCCCTCGGGCGCCACGACGAGCACATCGACATCGGAATGAGGCATGAGCTCGCGGCGGCCGTAGCTCCCGAGGGCGCCGATGACGACGGGGCACCGTTTGGACTCGCCACAGTGGTGGCCCTCGGCATCGACCTGGTCCCACGCGCGCCGGAGGATCTCACCGACGGCGGCGTCGATGAGGGCGGTCTCGAGGGCAGCCAGGGCCAGGCCCGAGCGCCGCATGGGACGTTCGTGGAGCCGCCGCCGCTGGTCCATCACGACCTCGGCGAGGTCGGCTGTGGCCGCGCCGGCCAGCAACTTCGAGACGTCCGTCCCGTATGCCAGGGGGTCGGCGGCATCCAGGCCGGGACGCGCGCCGTCCGGCAGCCGGCTCACCGGACCCCGATGGCTGTTGTCTGGCATAGGCTGAAGCATCCTTCGATGGCTTGGCTCCGGAGGCGGACACGGACCGCCGTGCGTCGGGGCGGGGCCTACCCCGCCCGTCTTGCTCCGGGTGACCTGTCGATCGTCCCTACGTGTAGGTTCCGTACTTGAGGACCAGCTCGATGGTCCGACAGAACTGGGCGAAACTGACGTTGTCGGGTACCGAGTGGTCGGAATGGTAGATATAGCCGCCACCCTTCTTGGCGATGGGGATCTTGGTAGCGATCTCGCGCTCGATGACCGCAGGGTCGGGATCGGCCATGGCGCGGACGTCGATGCCGCCCATGAGAGCGAGCACGTCGCCGTAGTCTTTCTTGAGCTGGACCAGGTCCATCCCCGCCTTGACTTCGAGGGGCTGAAGGCAATCGAAACCAGCCTCAATGAGCGCCGGCACGTGTTGGTTCACGTTGCCGCAGGAGTGCAGGATGACCTTGAGTCCTCTGCCGTGGGCGAAGTCGCACAGGCGCTTGTGGTAGGGCATCAGAACCTCGCGGTAGGCGCGGGGCGAGAAGAAGGGGCGATGCTTGTAGCCCATGTCGTCGTAGAAGAAGACACCATCAAAGACGAAGCCACGGGCCATCATTTCCTCCATGGCGTTGATGTTCAGCTCGGCGTTGGCGCGGAACATGTCGCGAACCCAGTCGGGATCCTCGACGAAGGCCATGAGCAGGTCCTCGGGCCCCACGAGCATGGCGGTGCGGTCATAGCCAATTGCGGCGGCATAGGGGCAGAATAGGCCCGCCTCCCGGCCCGCGTTGTGGCTCTTGAGGGCGTTGTCCCAGTCGACGCGCGTATCGTTCCACGCCATGCGGTCGCGGTGCTCCTCCCATTTGGCGCGGGTGTTGATGGCGAACCCAAGAAGCTCCGGCGTGGAGGTGGAGCTCTTCCAGTTCTTGACCGTCGCGCCATCGGCGTTGCGCGCGATCGAGTACTCGGGTGTGTCTTCGATTACCTCGGAGGGGAGCTGGAGACTGCCGTCGCAGCCGGTGCCACCGAACTCGAAGCCGAAGTACTCATGGGGGGACTTGTCCTCGGGCAGTCCCTCCCGGTGCCAGCGGGCGATGGTGGTTCCCCAGGGCCCGTCGGTGATGGCGATGCGATCGGCTTCTTTGTGGTCGAGGGCGAGGAGGACGCGCTCACGCGAGGTCATGGCACCACGTACCTCTCCAAAGCGGCTTGGCCCAGGTGGGGGTGGCGGAAGGCTAGCACGGGGCTGAAGGGGCGTCAACGGCCGAGGCGGCCCATGAGGCGCGGCAGTGGGGTAGCCCGGGTTCGCGAATCCGTGCTGGACATGCAAACGCGTGTTTGCTATACTGAAAGGACAGCGACGCGAGTGAGGTAGCCTGCCCATGCGGATCGCCGCCCTCACGCAGTACGGACTCCCCCCGGCGCTCATCCCGGTGCTCGAGCACCGGTTCGGTGCCGATCTGCTGGAGGTCCAGTCGCGGGCCGTGGCCGAGCATGGGCTGCTGGAGGGCCGGAGCTTAGTCGTGTGCGCCCCCACGGGCTCGGGGAAGACCCTCATCGGCGAGCTGGCGGCTCTGCGAGCCGCGACGCATGGTCGGCGAGGGATCATCCTCGTGCCGACACGCTCACTGGCCGAGGAGAAGTGGCACGACCTCTCGGCTGCGTACGAGCCTTTGGGTCTGCGGTGCCTGCTCTCGACGGGCGATCGCCGCACCACCGACCGGGACGTGATCCGTGGGGCGTTCAGCCTGGCGGTGACGGTCCCCGAGAAGCTCCTGGCCCTGCTCGCCGCGGGCCCATCGCGCTGGCTCGAGGGCGCGGCGTTGGTGGTGGACGAGCTGCAGCTTCTGGCCGATCCCGGCCGCGGAGCGGCACTGGAGGATCTGCTGACGCGCCTGCGGGCCCGGGGGGTGCCGGAGCAGGTCGTCGGCTTGTCGGCGGTTCTGCGCGGGGCCGACGGACTGGCGGAGTGGCTCGGTGCGGAGGTGGTCCGTGGGGCAATGCGCCCCGTTGAGCTGCGCAAAGGGGTACTCGGCGACGGGGTGTTCTACTACCGCGAGCACAACAGCGGTCTGTGGGGCGAGGAGCGGCTCGTCCCCGAGGGCTGGCAGGGTGGGCTGGATGAGCTCGACACGGGCGACGGCAAGCGGCAGGACCTGCTGACCTGTGCCCTATCGCTGGCATCGTCGGGCGAGAGCGTGCTGCTGTTCGTTCGGGAGAAGGCGGAGTGTTTCGCGACGGCGGACACGCTGGCGCGTGCGCTTCCGCGGGTGGACGACGCGGGCTTCCTGGGCGACCTGGAGCGGGCCGAGGCCTCGGCGGCCGCTGGGCTGCTGGCGCGGACGGCGCCGCACGGTGTCGGGTTCCACAACGCCGACATGACCTTCGAGCTGCGGTTTCTGGTGGAGCGCTGGGCCCGGGAGGGACGCCTGCGCGTCGTGTGCGCCACGAGCACGCTGGCCATGGGCGTGAACCTCCCGATGGACAACGTGCTGATCGACCTGGGCCGGAGCCCGTCGGAGGGAGGTTGTGTGGCCATCCCCCCGCTCACGGCGGCCGATGTGGAGAACATGGGTGGTCGGGCGGGCCGGCCGGGACCGGGGGCGGCCGGGCGCTATGGCCGGTGCATTCTGGCTTCGACTAGTGTGCTGGAGCGCGAGCGGCTGCTGGCCGAGTATGTGGAATCGCGCCCCGGGCCGGCACTGCCGACGTTGACCGGCGACGCTCTGGCGGTGGCAGTGGGACGCCTCATCGGCCAGCAGGGCCCGATGGCCGAGGCCGAAGTGATCCGAGTCTACGCGGGGAGCTGGTCCTGCGCGTCGGGGCTCTGCAGCGAGGGGGATGTTGCGGCAGCCGTCGCCGCCCTGCGGGACCGGGGCCTTGTGACGGGGGATTCCACTGCGCTGCGGGGCTCGGCGGCGCTGAGGGCGGCGGCTCGCTGGGGCATACCGCCCACGACTGCGATGTCGCTGGCTGGTCTTGCCGCCGACCTCGTGGAGAGTATGGGGCCTGAGCTGGAGGTGCTTCTTGGTCTGGCGGCCGCGGGTCTTGAGGCGGTGCCGCTCCCGTTCCCGCGGTTCGGTCTGGACCCGGGCGAGTGGGACCGGGCCTACCAGGGGCGGCTGGTGGCCGAAGGGTTTGAGGAACCCGGCGATCTGAGCCCACTGGCGATGCTCAGTGCCCCCGAGTTGGCGCTGGCGCAGCGTGTGGCCCTGGCGGCGGCTGACTGGATCGGCGAGGAGCCGACGGCCGTCATCGAGCAACGGCATCGGGCGTTGGGCGGTGCCGTGGAGCGGCTATGCCGCGATCTCGCCCGCCTGGCACAGGCGTGCGCCGAGCTTCCACCCGAGCCGGGGCCCGCCGCCCAGGGGGTGTCGAGGCACCTGCGGGAGCTATCGGCGCGGCTGACTTCGGGGGGCAATGCGGCCGCGTCCGAGCTGGCGGAGCTGTCGGTGGCAGGCGTGGGGCGGGATCACCTGCGCGACCTGGTGGCGATGGGCGTGACGACTCCCCAGGACGTCCGGGCGGCCGGCATCGACGCCCTGGCCGAGGCGATGCCCGTGCCCGTGGCAGAGGCGCTCTGGCGCGCGGCGGGCGCCTACCTGGCGCGGAGGCGCCGCGCGACGCCGTTCGACGGTGCGGTCTCGCGCGCGCCCAGCGCTGGCAAGGTCGCTCCCGCCGCGGCAGCCGATGCCGCGTGGCTGGTACTGGATCCCTCGCGCCGGCGTGTGACAGTCCGCGCCCAGCCAGTACGGCTCACGCGTCCGCAGTTCGCGCTGCTGCTGAGGCTCGCCGGGTCGCCGGGCGTCGTCATCTCCTACGCCGAGTTGGCGCGTGCGCTACCTTTCCGTGATCCGTCGGACGCGCAGCGGGTACGAGACCAGAAGTCTCAACTCGTTCGGGCACTGAGGCGGGCGTCGGCCCCCGACGGCCTGCCACCCGTGATCGAGACCGTTGCCGGGCGAGGGCTGAAGTGGGTGGCCGACCCACGCGGCGTGCGGATCGAGGACGGAGGGGCGTAGGCAGAGAGCGAGGGCGGACGGGACGGCACCAGACACCGGACGCCGGTGCTCGGCGCGGACGGCGGGTGGCGGGGTGCGCCCTGGTCTACAGGTTGCGGCCAGAGCCGCGGCGCCTGGCCCGGCGCGCCTCGACAGCCTGTCCAAGTGGCGAACGCTTCAGGTACGCCCGCGCGGCCAGGTCCCAGCGGATGGCCCGGCATGACGGGCGCCGCCCGAAGAGATGTATGGCGTAGACGGGGCGACGCTCATGGACCCAGCGCTCCTTGGTGTCACCGGGCAGCGTTGCGCCCATGTCGATCTCGCGAATCTCGGGGTCGGCGAACCAGCGCCGGAGGGCCTCGAGATGCTCGACGTTTCCCGGCGACCAGCGGGCGAGGGACTCATCGAATGCGGACTTGAGCCAGTAGACGGTGCCGCCCGACACGACGGCCAGACTGGCCGCGATCAGTCTGTCGTCGAGGCGCAGCAAGCTAAGACGGAGCGAGCGGTCCTCGGCAGCTCGACGCACCAGGGTCGAGTAGAAGCGTCGCGTGACCTCCGACGACGAGATGGCGGACCCGCGGGCGCCCTTCCAGCCGGCGGATTCGAGGGCCGTGAACTGCTCGAAGGCCGTGTCGGACCCGGGCGGGGAGCAGATCATGTCGAACCGCAGGTCGCCCTGGCGCTCCAGGGCTCGTCGGTACTGGCCGGTCTTCCTGACGAGGCTGCGGCGGGCGGCCGCCCACGCATCCTCGCCCTGACCGGTGGGGATCTTGGCCTGGAAGGCCGTGGGGAGTCGCAGCCAGCTCAGCCCGTGGCAGGCGAAGGCACGAGGCCCATCGGTCGCGAGCGCGGATGCCGCCGGGATTCTCGTCAGGATGACTCGATCCCAGCGGTGCCGCCTTGCGGCCAGCTCCCGGCAGAAGGCATCGAGCACGCGATCCGGCGATGGGCCGGCGATGCCGTAGTCGGGCGTATGCACGTTGGCGGCGCCGGCCAGGACATCGAGCCGGGGCGACACGCGCCATGGGCTCGGCTCGCGGCGGCGGACGAGCGGGATGGCACCCAGCCAGCGCCCAGTCTCCGAGAACGACCAGATCTCGGGGGCGCCCTCGGCGCCGAATGCCGCGAACCAGGACTCGATCCAGAGCAGGCTGGTGCCGAGAGCGGCTCCTCCGTCAGCCTGGGCCGCATCGGGCCACTGGCCGGCGAAACGCTCCAGCTCTGCCGGGTCGCGGAGGATGTCGAGACTGGCCATGGGCCCTGGGCTCCTCGAAGTGCGCCGGGCACGCCGGCTGCGCCTGTCAGGAGTATACCGGTGACGCGGGGGAAGCGGGGATGGGTCGGATCTCCGGGCGGGAGCCGGCGTCAGTCACGGTCCCGGAAGCCAAGGCATGGGTGACTGTCACGAATGTGGCAAACGTGGAACTCGCCGCGGCGGGCCGCCGGGCCTCGAGCCGGCCAGGGGATCTCCCTCGCACCACTGGCGATGGGGTCATCCCGAGGTTTGTCAGCGACGAAGGATCTCGGCCGGCAACGGCCTCCAGACGTGGGCACGGGCCGATGCCTTCGGCGCTCCGCCGGTTCGAGCCGAGATCCTTCGCTCCGCAGACGGTGCGCTCCCAAGGACACGGCCGCATCTGGCGAGCTCCGAAGGCGCATGTCTGATTCCCTTCGTAGCCGAGGCTTTAGCCTCGGCTCACAATGGCCTGCGAAGCCACTTCGCGCGAGGCTGAAGCCTCGCCTACGGTCGGGGGCGCGCGGGTGCCGGCCTTAAGCGCGTATCGTTCGTGGCGGTCCCCGGTTCGCGGCCGTCTGCGGACCTCGGCCTGCGGGCACCGCTCGTAGACGCGCTCAGGATGACACCCTAGCTTGTGGTCTGAGCAAGGCCCGCGGGTCGGAATCGGCGTCAGGCGCGTACCATTGGCGACGGTCACCCGCCTCGGCTTCGCGGCGTTGCCGGCGGGGCTTGCCCTACTGCTCCCGCACCCACACGACTCGGAAGCCAAAGGAAGGCAGCGGGAAAGACATTCGGCCGTCGCGACTGATGTCGACCGGGTCGTCAGAGAGGATGTCTGTGGCCTGGAGGTCACCGACGAGCTTCAGGGCAGCGGTGTTGAGTCTGACCTCGGCATTCGAGGCCTTGGGCCCGAGGTTGGAGACCACGGCGACCACGCCCTTGCCCGGGCGCCAGTAGAGGCTGCTCTTGATGGAGGCATCGGGCCCGAGGGTGACATAGCGGCCATTATCCCAGTAGGGCAACCAGGTGGCCTCGTGCCGGCCGAAGTCGTCCATGGCGTGCCACAGCTTGGACTCGGCCTCGAGGCTGCCGCCCAGGCTCCCTCGGACCAGGACATCGTGCAGCAGAGTGAAAGAGAGGGCCTGGCTCCACGTGTAGGGGCGGTCGTAGCAGAGGAACTCGGCGGGGACGCCCCACTGGCGCCCCATGAACTCGCAGCGGAAGGTGTCGAGCGGGAGGACGGTGAGCGGGTCGGGTCCCGGCTCCATGCCGCCGAGCTGCTCGCCGTCCCAACTACTCGTGGCGAATGCGAGGGAGGGCATGGCCATGCAGGTGGAGTTGTGGACGTTGACCTGGCCGTCGGGCTTGCGCGATCTCACGATGGTGTAGATCCGGCGCAGCATCTCCCGCGCCCCGTAGATGCTCCAGGTGGTGCCGATGGTGCCGTCGGGGCGCGTGTAGCCACATCCGTGGCGCGTATTGGCGCAGCCCCAGGGATACTCGGTTCCATCGAGGTAGACGCCGTCGATGTCGTACTCGTCCATCACGCGGGCGATGCCTTGGGCCATGAAGTCCTGCCACTTGCTCTGGTAGCAGACAATGTAGGCGGTCTGCGGCGGCTGCCGCGTGTAGCCGCCCTGGCGGGGCGCAACCAGCATCTCATCGGCGTAGGCGGCGAACTCGGGCGCGATGTCGGAGATCTCATAGCCGAAGTAGAGCAGGAGTCTCATGCCGCGGTCGTGGCACGCTCGCACCAGGCTGCGGAGTTGGTCACCATGGGTGGTGCTGGTGTAGTTCTGGATGTCCGTCCAGTGCTCGTGGAACACCAGTGTGCGAACGCCCAGCTGGGCGAGGCGGTCCAGAAGGGTCATCTGGGCGGCCTCGTCCGGCCGGGCCAGGGCCGGCCCGAAACGGCCCTCGCCGACGACCCAACCGGTCGCCACGCCCCCCTCGCCTCTGGCCGGCGACGTCCTGCGGGTTGCACCCGGATCGAGCGCGAGGTGGTCGAGGAGCAGCGTGTGCGCGTCGGCTTCGGGCGCGTGCGTCAGGTCAAACGCGTCGCGAGA
>Ga0116184_10002663_pt1 | contig 15373 bp, 15 predicted proteins | sample AD_JPNNA5_MetaG_FD_89886 | JGI IMG/M metagenome (GOLD analysis project Ga0116184, IMG submission 89886) | Active sludge microbial communities of municipal wastewater-treating anaerobic digesters from Japan - AD_JPNNA5_MetaG | ecosystem: Engineered > Bioreactor > Anaerobic > Digestate | place... | reverse complement strand
TAGGCCGTCTGCAGGGCCTGCTCGAAGGTGATGTCCGTGGTGGTCAGCGGGATCTCCGAGTCGATGGTCACCTCGTCGGTGAGCCCCCTGACCAGGAGGAGGTTCAGGTTGGACTCGGCGATCTTGACTGCGTTTTCCGCAGAGATGAGGTTCTGCTCGGTCTCTGCGAAGCGCACCTGCGCCTCGAGCAGGTTGTTCTTGGGGATCATGCCCTGGTTGAAGAAGGCGTTGGAGACGTCCAGGAGGGACTTTACCGAGGCAACGCTTGCCGTGGCCACCTCTTTGAGCTGCCGGGCCTTGATGACCCCGTAATAGGCGTCGATGACCAGGAGCTTGAGGCGCCGGACGGTCTGCTCCCTGTCGAGCTCTGCTGCGTAGCGGTCGTTCTTCGCGATGAGGTAGCTGTTGTACAGGGCCCCGCCCGCGAACAGGACCTGCTTCGCCTCGATGCTCATGGAGTAGTTGTCCTTGGTCCCCATGGGGACCGTGAAGACCTGTGTCCCGGTGGGAAAATCCAGCGGGAAGGTCATGCTCGGCGTCTCGTCGAGCCGTGCGTAGCCGTAGGACAGGTCGGCGCTGGGGAGCATCTTCGAGAACTGGACCCGCTGGTCCATCTCCTTGACGAGGACCTCCTGATCCTGAGCCCTCACCGACGGGTTCCTCTGGATCGCCATCTGTATGGAGTCCTCCAGGGTCATGTGGTCAGCGGCAAGAACGGGGCGTGCCCAGCACAGCAGGGCGCAGAGCATGGGTAAAAAGAACAGTCTTCTCACGGTAGTACCCTCCTGAGAAATTCATCCAGTATGCCGGCAGTGAACTCGGCCGGACCCTTTTCCAGTATACCAAGATAGTGCGCCTGGGCAATGGTGTGGATGATGCCCATGAGCATCAGGGACTTCAGCTCCGGATCGCAACGCTCCCCCTCCCGGTTGGCCTCCATGAAGATCTCGCGGGTGATGCGGAGATTCTCGAGGTGGAGCTCGCGGATGTAGTCGAGGATCTGCTGGCTCACCTCGGGCATGGGTGCGGCGTAGAACTCATGGAGGAGACGGTGGAAACCGGGGTTGTTCTCGATCCATCCGATGTTGAACTCCACGAAGATGGAGAGCTTGTCCCTCCAGGACGCCTTTCTGGCAACGAGGTTCTTGAGTGAGATCATGAACGCGTCCAGGCCCCTCCTGATGACCTCGGAGAAAAGGGCCTGCTTGCTTGGGAAGAACTGGTACAGGGTCCCCACGCCGAACTCGGCCCTGGCAGCGATCTGTGCCATGGTGGTGTTGAAGAAGCCGTCCCTTTCAAAGATCTCCCTGGCGGCATCGAGGATGGCGTCTCTGCGGAAGGCCGACTCCCGCTCTTTCCTGGTCAGGGTCTTGGAATCTTCATTCGTGGATTGAATCATCGTTCAAAGATAGAACAATCGTTTCCGCACGTCAAGCAGGTTGCCGCAACCGCCGTGCTCGGGACATCGATCAGGCTGACGGGGGGCAACCCGTCAGCCTTGCCGTGGCGACTATTCGAGGGAATGGAAGACCAGGCCCGTGGGCGTCTTGGGGTAGAAGTAGGTGGAGTTCAGGGGCATGCGCAGTCCCGCCTCTGCGATTTCCACTACGTCCTCGATGGAGGGTGGATTGAGCAGGAAGGCTATGTCGGCCTGCTCCCTGGTCACCATGTCCAGGGCCTCCTCGGCCCGGCTGGTGAAAATGATGCGCTTGTTTTCCATGGTGGTGCCGATGCCCAGGATGGGCTCGATGATGCACTCATGGAGGACCGTGACATCGTGCCGCTTGAGAAGGGGGTGGATTCCCGGGGGGAGGTACTTATCTATCTCCGTGTCCTGGGCGAGCTGGAGCAGGTAGAACCGGGGTATGCCCTTGACATACAGGCCAAGGGTGCCGGCCCCGCCCTTGTTCAGGGCCGCGATGAACGCCTTGCGGTTATCGTACGGCACCATGTTGAAGAGCTCCTTGAGCCGGTACTCCAAGTCCACCAGTCCCACACCCATGCTGTCCACGATGACGCGGTGGCTCGGCATGATCCTCACGCCCTCCTCCAGGTTGGTGAGGTACATCTGGATGTAGTCGTAGCTCTGGTTGCCGTCCGCCTTACCTGATGCGGCCCGCATGCGGTCACGGTAGATCTTGGCGGTTTCGTAGCGGTGCTGGCCGTCCGCAATGATAACCCTCTTGCTCTGTATCATCTTGGAAATCTTTTCGATCGTGGCCGTCTCGTGGATGACCCAGAGCTTGTGCGATTCATCCCTGGTGGAAAATTCCACCTCCGGGGCGCCGAGCTTGGGCTGTATCTGGGTCTCGAGAACCTTCTTCGGGTCTGAGTACAGCCCCAGGACAGAACTGAAGTTCGTCCGTACCTCGCTCATGAGGCGCAGCCGGTCGAGCTTGGGGCTCTTCATGGTCTGCTCGTGGGCACGGATGTTCTTCTTTTCGTCTTCATCCAGGCGCACCGAGGCGATGAACCCCCTGCGCACCGAGGCCTTGTCTCCCAGGGTATACGTGTGCTCGTGATAGTACAGGGCAGGCTTCTTGTCCTGGATGAGGAATCCGTCCTTGAGCCATTGCTTGAACAGGTCCCTGGCCCTGGTGTAGCGGTTGTTGTCCCTGTCGTCCTTGGGGAACTGCTTGCCGAGCACGAGGCGCACCGCGTTGTACGGGCTCCTTGCATAGAGATCCTCCACCTGGGCGGCGGAGATGACATCGTACGGAGGGCAGATGGCTTGTGCAAGATCTACTCGTTCAGGGTTGTATCTGATACCCCGGAAGGAACGGATCTTTGGCATGGACGGCTCCCTTCTTGGACGACATCTCAACACGTGACACAGACAGCGCTATATATATGGGGTCTGGTAAAATTTCAACTGCAATTTATATGGCTGTGATGGGCATGCCTCCCGGAAATCCATCCCCTTGATTACCTCATACGCCTGTGGCAAACTCCTGATCACAAATCGTTGCTCCACGGGGTACCTCCTTCTTTATGGTCTGATCAACCACGGTGGTACCCCCTTCTCCTTCCCTGACACAAGTTCTGTTACATCACCAGCACCGGAGGCATGTTGATCTTTCCGGCCCTTTCGGTTTATGATCGCTGCATGCGGTATGTGAACATCGTGGTGACCATTCTGTTTCTCCTCTTCGTGATCACCTTCTGCGTGAACAACACCCAGGAGTTCAGCCTGTCCTTTTTCGGCTACCGTCTCACGATCGAGCTGCAGCTGTGGATGCTCATGGTGATATTCTTCGTGGCGGGCATGGTGCCCGTAGTCGTATCCGAGATCCCGGACCGGACGGAGCGCTTCATGAAGATCCGGGCCCTCAAGACCCGGATCAGGGACTTGGAGGAACAGCTCCGCAGACCTTCAGCGGGCGATCCGGCCTAGGATGTCCCTGAGGAACCGGAACACCCGGGGAGGGATCCACAGGGTGCTCAGTATGTTCCCGAGGGCACGGCCCCGCCTCTCTTCGGCAGCGAGAAGGTCCGGGTTGAGCTTGGCCTTGATCTTCAGATACCCCATGCGGTCCACCGCGCACAGCACTCTCCATAAAGGACCCCTCCAGGGGAGGTAGACGCTCGATGCGAAGTCGACGAGGTAAGGCCTGCCCTCTTCGTCCATGCCGTAGTTCCGGCGGTTGCGCAAGTCCAGGTGGATGACGCCCCGGCTGTGGACGTCCGCCATGAGGCGCTCAAGTGCGTCGAAGTATGCGGCATCCGGGATCTTGACCCCGGATTTGAGGTTGTGCCCGCCCATGTACGTGGTGCACAGCGTGAAGGGGTCCGGGCCCGGTGTCACCCTGGGGATGCCGGGGATGCCCCCGAGTTTGGAATAGATGAAGGTTTCCCACCGTACCAGGATCCTCCCCAGGACCCTCACCGGCGGCGGCCTGTGGCGGTAGGTCTTTTCCACCAGGTTCTGACCGCCGCGCCGGACCAGATGCACGTCTGGCCCGTAGAGACGCTTTTTCTTCAGCGGGATGTCCTGGTTCATCATGCCCTGCATGGCCGTTCACCTGAGCACGCTCTACCATTGCGTGCCTGTTTGTGCAATGGTAGGGTTCTTCACCATGAACCGGAAAAGCAGATCGCGCATCACGGGCAGGCTGTCGTGGAACCCCAGGGGCTATGCCTTCGTGGACGCTCGGGGCATCGACGGCGGGGTCTTCGTCCCCCCTGAGGGGCTGAACGGCGCGCTGCCCGGAGACCTCGTGGAGGTGAGCGTCTGGCAGGACCGGAAAGGCCTGCGGGGGAAGGTTCTGGCCATCGTGGAGCGGGCCAGGCTCACCATCACGGGCAGGTACATGAGGCAGCGGAAGTACGGCACCCTGGAGCCACTGATTCCTATGCCCTATCCCATCGTCATTCCTCTGGGTGCGGAGCGCGACGCCACAAGCGGCGCCATGGTGAGCGCCACCATCATCCCGCCAAGGTCGGCCCAGAAGGTGAGCGTGCTCACGGCCCGGGTGGATGCCTCCCTGGAGATCCCCGCAGGCGTGGGGGAGGACCTCAGATACATCACTGCAAAATATGGCCTGTCGTGGCGCTTCCCGGAACAGGTGGAGCGGGAGGCGGCCTCTGCGGCCCGCACGGACATGTCCTTCGAGCTCTCCCGCAGGAAGGACCTGCGGGACCGGGTCCTCTTCACCATCGACGGCATCAATGCCCGGGACTTCGACGATGCAGTGGGCATCGAGCGGGTCGATGACGGCACCTTCCTGCTCACCGTGGCCATCGCGGACGTGGCCCACGTGGTGAAACCCGGCACGGATCTGGACCAGGAGGCCAGGGCGAGGTCTTTCAGCGTCTATTTCCCCGAGGCATGCATCCCCATGCTGCCGGAGGTGCTCAGCAACGGCGTCATGAGTCTGAAGCCCCGAGAAGACAGGCTCGCCATGGTTCTGGAGCTCGTCATGGGGCCCCGGGGCAGGCTCATCTCGTACCAGGTCTGCGAGGCCGTGATCCGCTCGCGCGCCAGGCTCACCTACGAGGAGGTGGGGCCGTTCCTCGAAGGCGCCCCGGGCGGAGGCTTTGACCAGGAAGTTGCCTGGCGTCTGAAGGAGCTCCACCGCATCGCCCAGTACCTGAGAGAGCGCAGGAGGAAACAGGGCAGCCTGGACTTCGACATCGCCAAGGTGGAGATCGAGACCTCGGGCACCGGCGCGGTTGAATCCATCGGCAGGACCAGGCACGGCCCGGCCGAGCGGCTCGTGGAGGAGGCCATGCTCCTGGCCAACCGGACCGTGTGCGCGTACCTCCTGAGGCACGGCATGCCAGTGCTCTTCCGGGTTCACGAGCCGCCCCGGCAGCAGGACCTCCTGAAGCTCGTGGAGACGCTGGCTGAGATCGGGTTCTCCCAGACGCTCCTGTCCAGGCTGAAGAAGGCCGCCGCATCGGGGGGGCAGGTCCACGAGGCGCTCCAGTCGGTGGCGGACGCCTGTCGGGGCAGGTCCTACGAGAGCTTCGTGAACATGCACATCCTGAGGTCCCTGCAGCGGGCCCGGTACTCAGCCCAGGACCTCGGCCACTTCGGCCTGGCCTTCGCGGGCTACCTCCACTTCACCTCGCCCATCCGGCGGTACCCGGACCTGGTGGTGCACCGGCTCGTCAAGCAGGTGCTCGCATCGGGCGGGTGCTCCGGAAAGGAAAAGGACCTGCAGCACAGGTACCTGAAGAAGCTTGCCTTGGAGGTCTCGGACCGGGAGGAGTTCACGGACAGCGCCATGATGGAGGCCCTCAAGCTCAAGACAGCGGCCTACATGGCAGCGCACCTGGGCGACGAGTTCGACGCGGTGATCACGAGCATACAGCCCTACGGCATGTTCGTGGAGGTGCTTGACCCTCCTGTGGACGGGCTCGTGCGGAGCGATGCGGTCATGGGGAGGCAAGGCAGCGGGAGACGGTCCCGATCGGTGAGGCAGGGCCTCGGTCAGGTCATCCGGGTGAAGCTCGTCAGGGCGGACAGGGCGAACGGGCAGCTCGACTTCGAGCGGATCGAACCAGGACGGAGGGCAGGGAGGCCGTAGTCAGCTTGGCCGCTTCTTCAGGGCAGCTCCCCCCAGGTAGGCCTCCTGGATCTTCTCGTCGGACTTGAGCTCGGCCGCCGGGCCCTCGGCGGCGATGCGGCCGTTTTCCAGCACATACCCCCGGCCGGCCACCCCCAGAGCCCTGTGGGCGTTCTGCTCCACCAGCAGGATGGACACCCCCTGCTTGTTGATCTCCCGGATGATGTCGAAGATCTGCTTGACCAGGATGGGCGCAAGCCCCAGGGACGGCTCGTCCAGGAGCAGGACCCGGGGGCTGCTCATGAGGGCTCGGCCGATGGCGAGCATCTGCTGCTCACCTCCCGAGAGCGTGCCTGCGAGCTGGCGGCCCCGCTCCTTCAGGATGGGGAACAGGGCATGGACCCGCTCCCTTGCTGCAGCGATCTCCCCGGTGTGCTTCCTGCGGGTGAAGGCGCCCAGCATGAGGTTCTCTTCCACGGTGTGGGTGGGAAAGACGCGGCGGCCTTCCGGGGAGAGGGAGATGCCCCTGAGGACGATCTCGTAGGCCTTCATGTTGTTCAGCCGCTCCCCGGCATAGGTGACGGTTCCCTGCGCGATGCCCACGAGCCCGCAGACCGCCTGGAGCAGGGTGGACTTGCCCGCGCCGTTGGCCCCGAGCACCGTGACGATCTCGCCCTCGTCCAGGCTCAGGCTGATCCCCTTGAGGACCTCCCGGGCCCCGTAGGCGATGACGAGGTTCTCCATGCTGAGCAGAGGTGCCATCCTATGCCTCCCCCTCGTCCCTGCCAAGGTACGCCTCGATGACGTCCGGGTTGTTGTAGATTGCATCCGGTATGCCCTCGGCGATCTTCTTCCCCTCGTCCATGACCACCACCCAGTCAGAGATGCCCATGACCACGTTCATGTCGTGCTCGATGAGCAGGATGGTGAGGTCTTCGCTGGCGATGAGCCTCTTCAGGAAGGACATGAGGTCCTGTGTCTCCTTCGGGTTGAGCCCGCTGCTGGGCTCGTCCAGCACCAGGAGCCTGGGTTCGGTGGCCAGCGCCCGGGCGATCTCCAGCATTCGCTGGGACCCGTAGGCGATGTTCTTGGCCAGCTCGTGGGCAAAGGGGGCGAGCTCCACCTGGGCGATCCGCTGTTCGGCCACGGTGCGGATTCGCTCCTCCTCCCGCCGCATGGCAGGGGTCCGGAACACGGACGAGAAGATCCCGGATCGGGCCCGGCAGTGCTGCCCCGCCATGATGTTCTCAAGGCAGGTCATGTCCGGGAAGAGACGGATGTTCTGGAAGGTTCGGGCGATGCCCGATGAGACGATGCTGTGGGGTTTCCTGCCCGTGATCTTTTTCCCCAGGAAGACCACGTCCCCGTGCTCGGGTGAGTAGATGCCCGTTACCACGTTGAAGACCGTTGTCTTGCCAGCGCCGTTCGGGCCGATGAGGCTCAGGATCTCGCCTTTGTGCACGCTGAGGTCGAAGTCGCTCACCGCGCGGAGTCCGCCGAAGATCTTGGTTATGCCCGTGGTCTTCAGGACCACGTCGTTGTCGGCAAGGCGTCTAGGCATTGCCATTGCCGGTGTCCTCCAGGAGGGAGCGGAAGGCCACGCCGCCGCGCTTCCTCGGCCAGAAGCCGCCGGGCCTCACCATCATCATGACGATCATGACCGAGCCGAACACGAGCATGCGGTACATGGCGAAGGGACGGAATATCTCGGGGAACAGGCTGATGAAGGCCGCGCCGATGAGCACTCCCGGGATGCTCCCCATGCCGCCGATGAGCACGATGCAGAACATGAGGCACGACTCCCAGAATGTGAAGCTCTCGGGCGAGACGCACATGAGCTTGCTCGCGTAGATGTTGCCCGCCACACCGGCCAAACCTGCGCCCAGGACGAAGGCAAGCAGCTTGTAGTGCCGCACGTTGATGCCGGTGGCGCCCGCCGCGACGGTATCCTCCCGGATGCAGTTCCATGCCCTGCCGATTCTCGAGTGCTGGAGGCTGATGAGCCCCAGGATGGACAGGCCCACCACTGCCCAGACGAGGAAGTAGTACTCGATGGACGAGTCGATGACGAGGTTCGGCGACAGCTTGGGGAAGTCCACGCCGAACACGCCGTTGGGCCCGCCCGTGAGGTCGAACGGGTTGTTGATGAGCGCGAGGCGCACGATCTCGCCCATGCCGATGGTCACGATGCAGAGGTAGTCGCCCTTGAGGTGGATGATGGGCGAGCACACGAGGTAGGCGAACAGGCCCGCTGCCAGGGCGCTCACCGGCAGTAGTGCCAGGATGGGGATCTGGTAGCGGGTGTTCAGGATGGCGGTGACGTAGGCCCCGATGGCATAGAAGCCGGCATGGCCCAGGTCGAAGAGCCCCACCTCGCCGAGCACGATGTTGAGGCTCAGGCCGAGCAGGGCATAGATCCCGAAGAAGAAGGCGATGTCGATGAAGTAGTCGGTCGCGAAGAACGGGTAGATCACCACGAGCGCGGAGAAGAGCACGGGCACGTACCACGGCGTTGTGGTGAAGAGCTTCGAGAGACCGGCGCTTTTTCCGTTGCCCATGAGCCTACACCTTTTCCGCGGTCTTCTCGCCGAACAGGCCAGTGGGCCTGAAGATAAGCACGAGGATAAGGATGAGGAACACGAACACGTCCTTCCATGCCGCCGAGATGTAGGCGGCGCCCAGCATCTCCAGGACCCCGAGGATGAGCCCGCCGAACATGGCGCCGGGCAGGTTGCCGATGCCGCCCAGGATGGTGGCCGTAAAGGCCTTGAGCCCGTAGTTCCATCCCATGGTGAAGCTGATCTGGCGGTAGTACATGCCCACCATGACCCCGGCCATGGCGCCCAGCGCCGGGCCCAGGGTGAAGATGAAGAGGATCACCCGGTTGAAGTTGATTCCCATGAGCGCCGCCGTGTTCCGGTCGTGGGCCGTTGCGCGCACGGCCGACCCGAAGGCGGTTTTCTGGACGATGGTATACAGGGCCGCCATGAGGATGAAGGAAAGGGCCAGGATGATGACCTGGAGCAGCGTAATGCTGATCTGGCCGAACTGGAAGCGCATGGCCGGGATGAGTTCGGCCGGGTAGGCCTGGTAGCGCGGCCCCCAGATGACCATGATGGTGTTCTGCAGGAAGATGGATGCGCCGAGCGCAGAGACCACTGCCGGGAGCCTACCGGCCCGGTACACGGGCCGGTAGGCGCTCCGCTCCACCAGGATGCCCACGAGCGCGATGCCCAGGGCGGAAACTACCAGGGCCACCATCATGCCGGTCCAGGGGCCGAACTGCGCCGTGGCAGCCGCGATCCCGAAGACCAGCATGGTGTAGCCGATGTACGAACCCATGGTGAAGAAGTCGCCATGGGCGAAGTTGATGAGTTTGAGCACGCCGTAGACCATGGAGTATCCCAGCGCGATGAGCGCATAGAACGACCCTATGGTCAGGCCGTTGATGAGCTGCTCGAGCAGGAGTTGCATGATTTCTTGGGTGCAGCCCTTCTCTTACTTCGAGATCACGATCTTGCCCGCGTCGTTCACCACGTAGAGGTAGAACGGCACACCCTCGCGGTCACCCTGGGCCGTGAAGCCGATGGGGCCCGTGATGCCGGGAACGCCGTTGACCTTGTCGCGCAGGAAGGAAGCCAGCTTGTCCGAATCAGTGGACCTGGTCTTGTCGACGGCGTATGCGATGATGTTCACCGCATCGGCAGCGTAGATGGGCCAAGGGCTCGAGGGGATGTCTCCGAACCTGGCCTTGTATGCGGCCAGGAATTCCTTGGCCTCCTTGTAGGGCAGGTCGCCGGGCAGGGGTTCGTTGGTCATGTAGCAGCCCTTGGCCACCTTGATGCCCGCGATCTTCACGAACTCGTCGTTGATGGCCGCGTTGCCTCCCACGAACGGGCACTTGATCCCGATGTCCCGGGCCTGGGTCACGAGGAGGGCCGCCTCGGCGTAGTAGCCGGTGTAGTACCAGACGTCGGGCCTGCTCTCGCGCAGGTTGGTGAGCGGAACCTTGTAGTCCTTTTCGCCCGGGGTGATGGCGTCGAAGTACACGAGCTCGACCTTCTTGGCCTTCACCAAGGCGTCCAGGGCCTTCCTGGTGTCCTCTGCGAGGCCTTTGCCGAAGGCGGTATTGTCATGCATGATGGCGATGCGCTTTGCCTTGAATTTCTTGGGCACTGCATTCGCAAAGAACTTGCCCTGGGAGTCGTCCCGGCCGCAGGTGCGGAAGAAGTACTTGAAGTCGCGCTCGGTGAGGCGGACCGCGGTGACCCCGTAGCCGATGTTCACCTTCTTGAACTTTTCGTAGATGTTGGAAGCCGGCTCGCACACGGAAGAGCCGTAGGTGGAAACGCTCGCCACCACATCCTTCTGGCCCACGAGCTTCTGGGCGGCAAGCGCGCCTGTCTTGGGTTCGCCCGCGTCGTCCTCCACCTTGATGACGACCTTGCGGCCGCCTAAAATGCCGCCCTTCTTGTTGATGAGGTCCGCCGCGATCTCGCAGGACTGCTTGGCCATCTGGCCCTCGTAGGCCCAGGCGCCGGTTATGGGACCCTGCAGGCCGATGACCACGGGCTCCTTGTCCGCAGCCATCAGGGCAGGAGCGGCCATGAACAGCAATACGCTTGCCATGAGAACATACTTCATGTACTTCATCTCTACTCCCCCTCATGTAAAGGATTTTGGAAACCGTTTCCGACACGTCACGCCCGAAGCTTCTACGGCCATTCGGGCGGGATGTCTCCAGTCTGTAAAAAAAAGCCTCCCTGTGAGGAATCACCTGATACGGTGTGGGAAAAACAGTATATGAGGGCGGGAAGGATGGTGTCAATGGCAAACTCCGGGCATATCATGACAAGGAGAGCCGTTCCCTGGATAGAATCATGAAAATGCTCCTCTCAAACCGATACACAGAATCACCATGATCATGTATGAAGATCGTGCTGGAGTATGGTTTCATGACTGGTAAAAAGGCTCGGCATGGAGAAATCAGCTGCTTCAAGTGCAGGTATTTCTATATCACCTACGATAGTCATTTCCCGTATGGCTGCAGGGCGGTGGGGTTCAAGTCACACAGGATGCCCTCCAGGGAGATGTACGCGAACTCGGGGATGGAGTGCCAGTTGTTCCAGAAAAAAGACGAGAAACAATAATCCAGTTTAATACAAGCAGGGTTTCTTTCCTATGCAGTCCTCCCAGACCTGATGGCCTCGGGTGATCGCGCATCGTGCTCCCGCTCCCACTGGAGCAGGACAATGGCCGCGATGACCGAGGCGCCCCCGGCGAGCTGGAGGGGGGAGAGCGTCTCGCCCAGGAATAAGAAAGCCATGAAGGCCGCGGCGATGGGCTCCAGGGTCGCCGTGATTATGGTGCGGGTGGACCGGATATAGTTGACGCCCATGAGATACAGCCCGAAGGGGATGAGCGTGCCGAACACCACGATGTAAAAGATGGCTGCCCACTGCTCCAGCGTATAGGACAGGGCCGTGATCTGCATGGGCCTCTGTACGGCATTCAGGCTCAGGGCCGCAAAGAGGAGGGCGTAGGTCAGGGAGGTCCAGGGATTGTGGCGCTGCATGCCTTTCTCCCCGAGCAGGGTGGTGGAGGCGAAGGCCAGGGCCGATAGCAGGGCCCAGAGGATGCCCGGGCGGTTCATGCTGAGGAGTGCGAGGCTGTACCCGCCCACCACGAGGTAGCAGCCCGCGATGGACAGGACCAGCGCAGTGAGCTTCCGTGTGGTGACGCGCTCGTGCCAGAAGACCATGGAATACGCGGCCACGAGCACGGGTGCCAGGTACTGGACCAGGATGGCCGCAGCCACCTGGATCCTGCTGATGGCCTGGAAGTATGAGAGCTGCATGAGGGCCATGAACACGCTCCCGAACATAAGGAAAAACCCGATGTCTCGGGCCCTGATCCTGAGCAGGGAAGGGTTCCATACAGCAAGGAGAACCACCAGGATGAGGGAGGCGAGGCTCACCCGTGTCTGGACCAGCACAAAGGGAGACATGCCGGCGTTGAACAGGGCCTTGCCCGCGGTGCCGCACGAGGCCCACAGGAGGGCTGCTATGATGACGGAGGCATAGCCTTTCGCAGCTTGGGTCTTCACCGGCTCGCTCACAGCTGGGAGGCGATGACCATGCGCTGGACGTTGGCGGTCCCGTCGATGGCCTGCATGAGGTGAGCGTTGTGGAAGATGCGTTCCATCTCCGTCCTTGTGCCCACGGTACGGGAGCCGAGCATGTCCATGCCGAAGGAGGCCGCGGCACTCAGTGTCTCGGCGGCATGGAACTTGGCCATGGACGCCCCCATGGTGAAGGGCCTGCCCTCATCGATGCGCATGAGCGCATCCTGGTAGAGGAGACGGGATGCGTGCACCCGGGTGGCCAGCTCGGCCAGAGTGAAGGACACGGCCTGGAAGTCCTTGAGCTGTCTGCCGAACTGGGAGCGCTTCCGGGAGTGTTCGATGGCCAGGTCCAGTGCCCGGTGGGCCTCCCCCACGCAGCTCGCCGCCACCAGGGGTCTTCCCCGGTCCAGGGTCTCCATGAAGAGGAGGTAGCCGCTGCCCGGTTCGCCGAGCATGAACTCTTCCGGGATGCGCACGTTCTCGAAGCGCACGCTGCCCATGACCCCGCTCGAAAACCCGAGGGTATTGTACGGTTCGCTCACAGAAATGCCCGGGAGGCTGGCATTCACCACGAAGGCGTTCAGCGACACCCTTCCCCTGGCTGGCGGTATGGCGGCGAACACGATGAAGGTGCGTGCGATGGCGTGGTTGATGACGATGCTCTTCGTGCCGGAGATGACGAATGACCCTCCCTGTCTCCTTGCTGTCGTGGAGATGGACGCGATGTCCGAGCCCGCGGACTCCTCGGTGAGGCAGAACGCCGCCGGTGAGAGTTTTCCTGCCAGTGTCTTCAGGGTCTTCTCGTGCACGGCGTTCTGCATGCCGCTCATGACCATGAAGGCGCAGTGTGCCGTGGTCAGGGGGGCGTGCAGGGTGCCGGGGGCGCCATAGCTCAGGGTCTCGTAGACCATGCCCGTGCTCAGGGCGTCCAGGCCTCTGCCGCCGTATCCCTCTGGGATGAGCAGGGCATGGTACCCCTTGCGCGCAAAGGCACGGTAGAGCATGAGCGCGGCCTCGACCCTGTCCGCCGACGTATCGGGCAGGCCATGCATCACCCGGGCAAAGGCCCTGGCCTGTTCAATCATCCTGTGCCGCGAGGTGGCCAGCTCAGCCATGGTGTTTTCTCCATGCGAGGAAATCGAGGTATGCCGTGAGGTCCCGGAGGTCCTCGTCCGGCAGTTCCCTGATACGGCCCAGGATTCGGTCGCGGTCCGGAGTGCCCCGGGGGATCGCCCCGGATGGTTCTGGCTCCGATGTCCCGATGAAGTACTCGAGGTCCCTGCCGAGGATCTGCGAGATCTTCTCGATCTGGTGGAGATAGAGCCTGCGCTTGCCCAGCTCGTAGTTGGAAAGCGCCGCCTGGGTGAGCCCCAGGGCCAGGGCAAGGTCCGACTGGGTGAGTCCCTTCTCTTCCCGTGCCTGCTGGATCCTCCTGCCGATCTCCTTGAATCCCATACCGGTCTCCCATGTTGGGGGCGGTCAGGAGAAAATGCAAGGCAATTTCTCTGCCGGCCCTTGACAGGGGTATAACAAAATGGGATATATTTACAACAAAACGTTATATCCATGGAGGACCCCTTGTTCGACTATATCATGACCGATGCCCAGAAGAAGCTCCGCGACGAGGCCCGAGCCTTCACCAAGTGGGTTCCTCGGCAGCTCATTCTGGACATGGATGCGGAGAAGATCCAGTTCCCCCGCGAGTACCTGCAGGAGGCGGGCAGGAGGAACCTGCTCGGCATCAGGCTGCCGAAGGAGCTGGGCGGCCGGGGCCTGTCCTGGGTGGACGACGCCATCGTGGCCGAGGAGATCGGCGTGGCGAGTTACTCGCTCGCCTGCCTGTGGGGCGTGGGGGCCGACATCGTGTGCGAGGCCATCTCGCTCTTCGGCAACGACGAGCTCAAGCAGGCCGTGGTGGTGCCACTGCTCAGGGGCGAGACCTTTGCGGCCGAGGGGCTCACCGAGCCCAGGGGGGGCTCGGACTTCTTCGGCGCCACCACCTATGCGAAGAAGGACGGCGACGACTGGGTCATCAACGGACAGAAGCGCTTCATCGTGGGCGCCGAGGGCGCGGACTGGTTCCTGGTCTACGCGGTAACCGACCCGGATGCGCCGCCCCACAAGCGCATGACCGCCTTCATGGTGCCCCGGACCACTGGGGTCGAATCGAAGTATATCTACGGGCTCATGGGGGTCCGCGGCGGCGGTGCGGGCAGGCTCGTGCTCAAGGACGTGCGTGTGCCGGAGCGCTATGCATTGAACGGCATCAACGGAGGGTTCGACGTGTTCGTGCGCATGATGATCCCAGAGCGGCTCGGCACGGCCGCCATGACCCTGGGATCGGTGCGGCCCGCCATAGAGATCGCCACGCGATACACGAGCAAACGCAAGGCCTTCGGTCTGCCCATCCAGATGTTCGAGGCGGTCGGGTTCAAGGTGGCTGACTCGGTCATGCTGCTGGACGCCGCCAGGTCCATGGTCTACTCCACCTGCCTGGCCGTGGACTCGGGGAAGGCGCACCCGAACCGGGTGCGGCGCCTGGTCTCCGAGGCCAAGAAGTTCGTCACCGAGGCGGCGTGGGAGATTGCCAACAAGTGCATGCAGACCGTGGGCGGCATCGGCTACACGAATGTGTATCCCCTGGAGCGCATCGTCCGCGACATCAGGCTCTCCATGATCTGGGTTGGCAGCAACGAGATCATGCAGCTCATCGTGCAGAACGAGTGGTACAAGGAGTACTTCAAGACGCTCTCGAAAGAGGATGTCCGCGACGTCGAGGCCGATGCCGTGGGCGCGGACGCCGAGGGGGAGAAGATCTACGAATGATACACGGGGGATGATGCCCGTGTTCACTCGCCGGGCGCCCTGGCCCTGCAATGCCTTCCTTTACCGTTCGTCAGGGCGCCCGGCGTCTTCTGCCGGAAGAACGCCTGGGGCGCTATCCCAGGAGTTTCTTCTTCAACACGTCCAGACCCTGCTCGAGCACGCCCCCTTCCGGCAGCCTGCCGTCCGGGGTGAGTTTGTCGATGATCCGGGGCAGGAGCAGCGCCAGCATGTTCGACGCATCGTCCTTGGAGGTGCCGACCTTGGCGGCCAGCTGCTGGATCTGTTCGCCGCCGAGGAACTGCCTGATCTGCTCCCCGGAGACGGGCAGGTTGTTCCCGGTGCTGATCCACGAGTTCACAACGTCGCCCAAGCCCTTTTCCCTGAGGCTCTGCACGAGCCCCGAAAGCCCGCC
>Ga0116184_10002660_pt1 | contig 15380 bp, 11 predicted proteins | sample AD_JPNNA5_MetaG_FD_89886 | JGI IMG/M metagenome (GOLD analysis project Ga0116184, IMG submission 89886) | Active sludge microbial communities of municipal wastewater-treating anaerobic digesters from Japan - AD_JPNNA5_MetaG | ecosystem: Engineered > Bioreactor > Anaerobic > Digestate | place... | reverse complement strand
CGCCTTCACATTCGTGCCCACATATACAGTCCCCCCACCATCCGTTCCCTCGCTCCGGTATACCACAAACCGCATCTGGTAGTCGGTCAGCATGCCGTCTCCAGACCCCGCGATCGTCACCAGTTTGCGATATGACCACCCCTCCAGAAATGCAGGAGGCTCAACTACCGTGATGTAACCTGTCTTAGTGACACTGTCCGACCCATACGCATTCCACACTGTCAGGTTCACGCTGTACGTCCCAACCCCTTCATACACATGCACTGGGTTCCGCTCGCTTGAAGTGTTCCCGTCCCCGAATTTCCATTGCCATGCTGTAGGTGCATTCGTTGATGTGTCATTGAATTGGACGCGAGCAGGCACTATCGCAGTAGCAGGTGTCCCGGTAAAATTCGCAACCGGGGGAGGCGTCCATGTTTTAGTATATCCTTTTATGCACACATTTGCATTTGACTGCCAACTTGTGATATCCAGCCATGTCCCCGATTCTCCTGAAGGACTGATATAGCTCTGCCCCGGGAGGGATGTCGCCTGGCTTGAATATCCGTTGATAGGATACTCATACGGTACTGGGTAATTATACCCAGGAGTGGTTATCTTCACGACAATGGAAAAGGTATCACCTGCTTTTAACGGAACTGGATTGGAGAGAGGGATACTATGGTATCCTGACACATTGATTGTTCCTGCTTTGGAGGACGCTGATCCTGTAGTATTGAGTGGACCATTCGTTGGATTTTTATGGACATACACTTCGTAGGCTGTATTTGGGGCTGCAGTATAGAATCCGATTGCTTCGAGTTGTTCATTCCTGGGCGAAGTGAATTTATTCGCACCCCAGGCGGTATTTGTCCCATATCCCACTGATGATACCCACCCAAGAGGGTCATATTGGTAAATATAATCGTAATTCGTCAACGGTTCGGTAAAGAAGACTGCATTTGTGAAATACCTGGCAAGCCTCGTGTCATTATAGGATATCCAGAAATATCCCCCATCGCCCCAAGAACTCCCCCAGCTGTTTTTTGCCAGAAATGCCCCGTTTACGTTTGGTATGTATTTAAAATTATTTCGATCGTAGTTGTCGTTCCAGCCAATCAGCGTGATTGCGTGGTTATCCTCTGAACTGCTTCCGGAGAAGTAATAATTCTTGTTCGTGGCAGAGTAATACGTATCACTCCAGAAGAAGGCCGTGGCAACTCCGCCATAGGTCATTATGGCATTTTTAATATTGTCGTTATCCAAAGAACTGCTCCGTCCGGGAATATAGAACACATCCTGCACATGCTTGACAGGAGATAATCCCGGAGGTGAATAACTTGAACCTGCATTGTAGGGGTCGGCTGCTTCCGTGATAGGCCCACTCCATCGGGTGAGATATGCCGTGGACATGTCATAATTGCCTCCCGCACATGACCCATAATCAAATCCATGGGTATTTTTCAGGTTGTTCTCGGAGAAGTCCCATGTCTCCCCGGGCTTCAGCACCGATTCAGTCGACCCGTATGTCCCAAACGCCCAGCACGAACCGCAGCTCCCCTGGTTCCTGACTGGCGTCACACGATTGTAATTCCTGAGATCATACGACAAAGGGAGGGAGAGGATAGTATTTTCAGAAAATTGTAAAACCTGTCCCTGCATCCAGAACCTGTCAACCGGGGACGGGACGATCCCAAGCCCATACCCCTCGTCAGTAGTGAATGAAGTGTTGTTTGACTGCGCCTGGATATACGACACAAACTCCGGGTTCAACGGAGCACGCTGCGGCTCCCCATCAGGAATTACAGGTGTCAGCGTTGGCGTAGGCGTAGGCGTCACCGTAACCGTGGGAGTGAGTGTTGGTGTAACAACCAGTTCCCCACTCGCGAGGGAAAGCGCCGTCTCTGCATTGACACGCCTCGAAGACGAGATTTTGCCTTCCAAGGAACTCAATTTATCAGAACTTGTAAGGATGATGTCTGCCAGTTGCGAACCATTCAGGTCTCCATTCACCGACAGGACGAGCCCTGCAACGCCCGCAACAAATGGAGCCGCCATCGAAGTGCCGGATCGAGTACCATAGCCTGCCCCCGGAGCCGTGCTGTAAATGCCGACGCCCGGAGCGGCGATATCCACGGTTTCCACGCCGTAGTTTGCAAAAAATGCGAGATTATCCCGCTCATCAGTAGCGGTCACGGATATTATGTTCCTGGAAGGATATGATGCAGGATAAATGGGATATAGGTCATTATCCCGAGCACTGTTTCCTGCGGCGCACACCACAAGACTCGGATAGTCCTCGATAACCGCTTTCAGCGCCTGGCTCTCGCCGTAACTACCCCAGGATATGGAGATTATCTTCGCCCCTGCTGCCTTTGCATAGAGGAGTGCCTCAATTGCATCGCTCTCGTAGCCATACCCTGAAGCCTCGATCACCTTCAACGGGAGAATCCGTGTATTCCACATTACTCCGGAGATCCCGAGCCCATTGTTCCCTAACGCACCAGCAATACCGGCAACGTGGGTCCCATGCCCGTTATCGTCCACTGGAGATGAGTCATCGTTGACGAAGTCCCAGCCGTTCACATCGTCAATATAGCCATTCCCGTCATCATCAATTCCATTTCCTGGGATTTCCCGGAAATTGACCCAGATGTTTCCTGCGAGATCGGGATGGGGAAGCTCGATTCCGGTGTCAGGGATTGCGATAAGGACAGCTGAACTGCCGGTTGAGAGGTTCCATGCGGGGGCCACATTGATATCTGCACCTGGAATTCCTTCGTTCAGGAGGCCCCACTGGAGTGAGAAGTCTGGGTCGTTAGGAAGGCTCGTGAGTTCGATCCGGTAATTCGGCTGTACGGAGAGGACATCAGGATTCTCCGCATACAGGGACATCGCCTCGTCAACAGAAAGCCCGGGAGGCACCTTTACGACCTGGGTGCCAGCAAGACCTTTATCATTGAAGTCCTTCTTCACCTTGAAGTCTTCCTTCACCCTGGAGTCTTTCTTCGCCTTTGCGCTGGCATCCTTGTGAGCTTTATTGGCAGCCTCGGTGTTCATACCCTTGCCAGGCTCTGTCTTGAACCGGATGATTATTTCATCCTCGGCGGATGGGACTTTTTCCTTGTCCTTTTTCTCTTTTCCATTTGTCAGGTTGTCGTTGCCGGAACGTTCCCCTGCCCCCGCTTCTCCTGAAACATACTCGCCCGAGTCCACCTGACCATCCGTTGAGGTCGTGAATACATTGACAGGATGGGAATTGCCTCCATCTTCATCATCCTCGCTCCCGGTATCGTAACCCTGATAAATGGTGGAATTAGGAATGAACGGATCGATCTGAAGAGAAGTATCTGTCTTATTTTCCAAAAAAACAGAAGAAGTATTATTCTGTGCCAGTGTTCCGGAAATTCCGGTCGAAAGAAGGATACAGAGTATAACAAGCGCGGCTTTACACTGCATGGCTATACACGCCTTGCCTGACTTAATGTCTCTCTCGATTCTGCAAATCCCATGAAACGCTGTGCAGTTGTCTTAAAATAAGAGGGGGGATATGAATGCCTTGACGATATAGTTACAGTCGAGTCGATACAACAGGCATATATCTGGCCACAGAACCGAGGGGAGGCATTATTCAAGAGGGAAGGAAGGATGTCACTCTGGCCGGTCATGTGGTACTATACAAGAAAAGACTAAAAAATAATTTCTCTTGCGGCAGGATGAACAAAAAACTACATTGTTCTCGTCGAGATACACGAATACAAAAAGAAGATTGCGGATGCGATTTTCGTATGATGAAGGGTGTGGATAATTGCAAATCCCCGCCTATTCCTGCAAAGGATCCTCTGGTGCTGTATCTTCCTGAAATGGTAAATCAAATTCACAAACAGAGGGTTAATCCCTTTCACTTATGTACATCTTTAAAAAAAATTAACACACGAAAAGAAAGATCCTCTTAAATAAGAGCACAACGGTAGCAAAAGACAAATTCATGCAAACACATCCTTGAAGTGACCTGTTAAAATTCGTTCAAAGAGAGAGAAAAGAGTTATTCAGTGCGCTGTCAATTGGTGCTATTTTCCCGGTTGCTTGACTCTTCTTTTCGTTTGTAAGGAAGTGAGAAATTCAAGTATCTCATCATTGTACTCTTCGCGCTGGAGACAGAACTCGAGGTTTGCCTTCAGCCACCCGAGCTTGTCGCCGATGTCGTACCGCGTGCATCGTGTCACCAAGCCCATCTTTGTGGGAAGTTGTTGGATTGCGTCAGTCAGCTGGATCTCCCCGCCATACCCGGGTTGAGTCCCATGCAGGATATCGAAGATGTCCGGGGTCAGGACATAGCGGCCGATGGACGCAAGGTTTGAGGGTGCTTCATTGGGCTTCGGCTTTTCGACAATTGCGTGGATCTTGTAAAGGCCGCTTCTCACTTCTCTCCCATCAATGATCCCATAGTCCTGTATTTTTTCTCTCTTCACTTCCTCGATTGCGATGATTGAACTTCCGCATTCACCAAAAGCCTCAACCATCTGCGCCGTGCACGGCTGATGACCTGGATAGGGCACAGTGATAGTATCCCCAAGGAGCACCGCAAAGGGCTCCCCATTACAGTGCTTCTCGGCGCAGAGGATCGCATGGCCAAGGCCTTTAGGCTCCTTCTGGCGTATGTAATGAATCTCTGCAAGGTTGGAGATGTCATCTGTCTCCGAGTAGAGTTCCAGGTTCCCCGACTCTTTCAAGCGGTACTCCAGTTCAAACGAACGGTCGAAATGGTCCTCGATCGCACGTTTGCCTCTCCCGGTGATAATCAGGATGTCGTCGATACCTGATGCTACCGCCTCCTCCACCACGTATTGGATGACTGGTTTGTCGACGACAGGAAGCATCTCCTTTGGCTGCGCCTTGGTCATCGGGAGGAAGCGAGTGCCAAGCCCCGCCGCCGGAATCACCACTTTCGAGACCTTTTCAGGCGTCAAGCAGATGACCTCCCGGAGCGTGTCCCCACGTTATTCCGTCGGGAAAATAGGTAGGCTCCCCTTTTTCTGATCACCATAGTCAGGAGCGAGCAGCCCATCAATCGATCCCTTATCAAGTTATTCTGCCTCCGTTCAATAATATTTCATAAGGGAAATTCCAAAAATTACCAGCATATTCCCTCCTTCCCATCACAGGAGAGGATCCTCCTCCCCTCGATAATCACCCGGGATGCCATCCTGTCGAACTCGTTGTCAAGGTGCGAAAATTCCGGCCACTCGGTCATAACCAGGCAGGCGTCAGCGCCTGAGAGGGCACCCTCTGCTGATTCATAGTACATTATCCCCGGGAACACCTTTGCCATTGCGGTGTTTGCCAGGGGGTCGAATGCCCGGACCAGCGCACCCCTCTCCACAAGCGCCTGGATGACCGGGATCGCCCTCGAGTCACGGATATCGTCAGTATTGTCCTTGAACGCAAGGCCAAGCACTGCAATTTGCTTCCCGCGGAGATCTCCTATCCGCGATTCAAGCAGGGTTACCATACGCAATGCCTGCTGCTCATTCACTGCCATCACCGACTTGAGAATGAGTGGCTCCTCTCCGATAGACTCTGCAAGGCTGACCAGTGCTGCGACATCCTTCGGGAAGCAGCTTCCCCCAAAGCCTGCCCCTGCATTCAGGAAATGCGGTGAAATACGGGAGTCGAGGCCAACTCCCCGCATCACTTCGTACACGTCAATTCCAAGTTTCTTGCATATATTGCCGATCTCGTTTGAGAAGGAGATCTTTGTCGCAAGAAATGCATTCGAGACGTACTTGATCATCTCGGCAGCTTCAAGCCCAGTCATCACCAGTGGGGCATCAATACCATCGTAAAGGGCCGCAACCCTCCTGCATGCGCCATCATCGCCGCAGCCGATCACGATGCGGTCGGGGTGAAAGAAATCCCCCACAGCCTGCCCCTCACGCAGGAATTCAGGATTCATCGCAAAGGTGATCGACCCGTCCTGCCTTCCTGAAGCCTCAAGTACTGCAGGGGCGACTATCGTTCCTGTCGTCCCGGGTGGAACCGTGCTTTTCACCACCACAGTATGTGGATCTTTCGCGTCTTTTAAGGTAGATCCAAGGGAACGAGAGGCACTGCGTATAAATCTCAGGTCAGCGCTGCCATCAGGTGCTGGCGGGGTACCGACACACATAAAGGTAAATTCAGATTCAACGATTTCCTGGTATTCACCCGAAACAGTAAGGTTGCGGTGAATGTGCTTTTTTAAAAGATTGTCCAGGCCGGGCTCATAGATAGGCGCAATCCCACGGTTTATCGCACCTGCTTTTTCCCTGTCGATCTCTACAAGGTGAACCTCATATCCGAGTTCCGAAAAACACACTGCCGTGACAAGCCCGACATACCCACCGCCGATAATATTGATCCTCATGTTCTGGAACGCTTTTCCTTGGCGTATACTATGCAGGTTCTGACAATGAACCTTTTGACGTGTTCACTTTTGACATCCTGCGAAATCCATCGACCATTTTAAGCCACTGCCCTGTAACTGCATCCCAGTCCCATGCACCTTCAAGGTGAGGAACATTTGGGGGAGTGGAAGACTGGAGCGTTTCCCGAATTGCGACAGCAAACTCCTGTACAGTGAGCGGAACTGCACGGACTCCCCCAATCTCCTTAAGGTCGCGTATCGCGTTTCCCGGATGATCGGCAGTCACAACCGGGATCCCGCACGCAAGGGCTTCCAGCGCCACCATCCCGAATCCCTCCCTCGTCGAAGGGAGGACGCAGACCCTGGACGCTTTCATGAGCGCGAGGATATCATCCTGGTCCCTGACAAACCCGGTGAACCTGATATTATTTTCAAGTCCGGATAACAAAACCTGTGCTTTCAACTTCTCCTCTTCCGGGCCTCTTCCCACGATGATGCATTGAATTTCAGGAATCGATGCCTTTAACAACGCAATTGCCGCAATCAACACATCGACATGCTTGTCAGGAATCAGCCTGCCGATACAGATCGTATCCGATCGTTCTGGGGAGGGTTGAATCCCCCGGATCCTCTCTAAATCAACCCCGTTTGGGACCACGAAAATATGTCCCTTCGCTCCGTGATGACGAAGCATCTTACTCGTGGTTGAAGAAACTGATACATGATAACAGGTGAGTCTTTTCACAAGTCTCTCGATAAAAAATCCAAATCCGCCTGCTCTCCCCAGGTAATCGTGCCAGTAGGGACCCCACACCTCGTGCCAGGTGACGACGAAGAGTGACTTTTTAAGCGCGGCAGCAAGCCATGCAGGAAAGCAGGGAAAATAAGGAAAATTCTGGCATTCAATCACATCAAACCTCCCTTTGCGCAGAAGGGGAAAGAACAGGAACAATGAGAGCCAGAGTGCAGGAAGGATCGTCCTCCTCCCGCTCTCACCGGTATGGAACGGCATGGGACGACAGACTCCGTGCAGGTGCACTCCTTCCTGAAGAATGTCCGGCGGCCCCTCCCACATTTTTAACCCAAAAACGTGCACTTCGTGACCTCTCGCCGAGAGCCTCCGGGAGAGTTCCCAAATCCGTTTCTCTACACCTCCAATCTTGAATGGGTAGACCATGTCGTACACGAAGGCTATCTTCATGCAGGTTTTTTATTATCCCCGTTCTCTTCACGGAGCAACATCATGCTGGTAAAAATGGCCATGAAGATGATCTGGAGGCCAATGGTTCCCAGGCAGAGTGCCGCAACTGCATTCACAATCTCGGCGATCTGTCCAAATCCAGACTGGATCCAGGCGATGATAACACTCAGCCCGGAAAGGAATCCAAGGACGAGGATAAGACCGCCCGCAAACAGGAGCCTCTCCAGGCTATGGTAATTCATGACCGATACGATGATGCCTGCTTTCTGTTCGTACCTGTGCGTGACCGAATATATTTTCATCAGAATACCGATGACTACTACCTGGACTCCGCCACATAGGAGGAACGCTCCGAGTATGAATGAGTGGAGGTGCGACGTGGCAACCTGCCCTTTCAAGGCAAAGAGGATCATCAATACGAATCCGACGAGCGCAAAGATCGCACCGGGGATCGCAATGAAAGGGAGCGGGTTTAACAGGAGTACGAACCGGACATGCCGCCAGCCATCAGCAAAACTGTGGAGCTTTGAGGGTGCCTGCCTCGGGTAATAGGTGATCGGGACCTCTTCTACTACCAGGCCTTTCTGCCTGGCCCTCACCATCATCTCGGATGCAAACTCCATCCCGGGACTCCTGAGATCCAGGCGTTCGAGGGCCTCTTTTCTTATTGCCCTAAAACCGCTATGCACGTCGGAGTATCCTGCATCAAAGAGGACGTTTACCATCCAGGTGAGGACCGGGTTTCCGATATACTGGTGAAGCGGGGTCATTGCGCCGGGGAGAATCTCTCCATTGAAGCGTGAACCGATCACCATGTCTGCCCCACGCTTCAGCGGCTCTATCAATGCCGGGATCTGGGCAAAATCATACGTATCATCGCCATCACCAATCACAATATACTTCCCCCTTGCGTGAGGGAATGCTGCGAGGTATGCCGCACCGTATCCCTTTCGTTCAGGACGGATTACCCGTGCACCAAGTGAGGCTGCAATCTCAGGGGTGCGATCAGTCGATGAATCGGAGACGATGATCTCCCCCACGAGACTGTGATCATGGAATACGGTGAATATCTTAGACAGGCAATGCGAAATGGAGATCTCTTCATTTAACGTTGGAATGATGACGGTAATATCTGTATCTCCCTCCATCGCACAACCCCTGAAAAGGCCTCTTATTCATAATATCTGCACAATAAACCTTATAGTATTCGAAAAAGGGAAGATCACTAAAAGAGCCGGTTCAAAATGACACATTCAACCAATGGAAAAACCGGGGTTTATGAGAAACCCGGGATCTCCCGAATCTGGTCATCCTTCTTACGCGAGAACGAGAGAGGGTATATCTTCCAGTCACTATATGCCATTGAAAATAACCTTTCGTAAAAACAAGCATTCCCTGACAAACAATAATCCATGAGAAATTCCCTGCATTGGAGTATTCAAGCCATTTACCAGAGATATGCACTTTATTTCCAATCAGGAAAACCGGATCATCAAATAATCCATTCGCTGATTTGGGAAGATTCATAAGAGCAACATCCATCTCCCCTCCGCACCATTGTACTGTCCAGATGACCCCGATCCGTTATGGCATTGTGGCCGTGCTTGTCCTGACCCTGGCAATCACGGCCTTCGTTTACCCATCACTTCCCGATCAGATCCCTTCGCACTGGAACGCTGCGGGAGAAGTGGACGGGTATCTTCCTGCATTCTGGGGTGCTGCAATCGTCCCCCTGATCATGTTTTCTCTCACTGCCCTCTTCTTTTTTTTACCGCGAATTGACCCCTTGCGTGAGAATTACCGGAGATTCAACTCATATTACGAAGGTTTTATCCTGGTCTTTGCCGCGTTTCTAGGAGTCATCCAGGTCCAGATTCTCCTCTGGGGCATCGGGATTAGGATAAGCCCCAATCTCGTCATTCCCCCGCTACTTGGAGCACTCTTTATTTATCTCGGGTTCCTGCTTGACCATGCAGAGCCGAACTGGTTCGTCGGGATCCGCACTCCCTGGACGATGAGCAGCAATACGGTCTGGAAAAAGACACATGCCCTTGCCGGCAGGCTCTTCAAGATCGCCGGCATCGTATCGATCATGGGAGTGTTCTTCGGCACCTATGCTCTGTGGATAAGCTTGGTCACGGTCCTGGTTGTTGCAGGGTATACCGTCGCGTATTCGTATCTTGAATTCCAGAAGGAGCGGAGGAGGACAGGATGATCTGGAGATCCTCTCGAATTCGGGAGCTGATTGGTGAATGGCGGATACTGCCTGGCTCAAAGGAACTTTCTGTGGTAAGAACGCATATCCGTGCAGCGCTCCCCGGACCGTGAGTGCACGATGATCATCCCGCTGCTCCTCTTTGCGATTGGCCTGATCCTCCTCCTGAAAGGAGCCGACCTTACTGTGGAAGGAGCTGAAGGCATCGCTTCCCGGATAGGAGTCTCGTCAACGTTCATCGGTCTGACCGTCGTAGCATTCGGGACTTCACTCCCGGAGCTGGTGGTCACTTCAGAGGCATTTCGCCTTGGCAATTTCGGTATCGGGACCGGGAACATCATCGGGAGCAACATCTCGAATATCGCGCTGGTACTTGGGCTTTATGCAGTCCTCGTTCCTGCCACCTTTCGCACGCAGCCCCCGCAGCAGCGCTTCCTTCTGCACACCGCTCTTATGCTTATCGCTACCGCAGCCTTTACTGTCCTCTGCTGGAGAAGCGTCCTGGACTTCATCTCCGGTGTCGTCATGCTTGCGCTCTTTTCAGCCATGGTCGTCATCCTGTGGAGGTCAGGGCAAGGAATTGAGAGGGTTGCGGCGAAAGAATCGCGTTATCCCCTTCTCTTTACTGTTGGGGGTCTTGCAGCAGTTATCATCGGCGCCCACCTGCTGCTTTCCGGTGCAGTAGAAATTGCGACCCTCTTTCACATCTCGCCGGTGGTCATCGGCCTCTCGATGGTCGCGGTGGGGACTTCGCTGCCGGAGCTGGCGACGACAGTGGTCGCAGCATACCGCAACAGGCCTGGGATTGCGATCGGAAATGTCATCGGGAGCAACATATTCAACCTCCTCTTCGTGATGGGAGTAAACGCACTCTTCATCCCGATCCCCTCTCCAGACATGGTGACCATCGGGCCAATGCTCATCTTTACTGCGGCAATCCTTCCCCTGTTTTTTGGAAAAAACGCAGTCACCAGAGTGTGGGGAGGATTGCTTGTGGGTGGATACCTCGTCTATATCCTCGCGCTTTACTGGATGTGGTAAGGAACTCCCGTGTGTTTTTTATTCGCGATTTAATAATTCAGACTCGGTCTGGACTGGAAAAAAAGCATTCAGAATGCAGAATTCAAGGTTTCATATCCCTGCAGCATACCCATTTTACTGCATGATCCGATCACACGCATACTAATCCTCATTGTTGTTTCAGGTCTATGGACCTGCTTGAAGAGAAGTAAGGGAGGATCGAGATCGTGATCCTCTCCCTTCATCATCCGGAATGCATGCTGATACGTGAATGGAGAATATTCGAATCCTTATTTCTTCATAACAAGTTTGTGTTTTGCAGTATCGACCGCGTAGTTCTTTGGATCATCCAGCAGGTCGAGCGCATTGATCTTCATGTCAATAAGCTCGCTGTAATTGAAACTCTCAAATTTCTCTTTTCCACTCTCACCATAGTAGCAGGCAATACCGTTCTCCATCTTTCTGGTCTTTACTATGTCGTGCATAAAATCCATTCCGCCAGACGCCTTTATGAAACTTTGTGTCAGTGAAAAAACGATTTGGCGATACTCCTGCAATCGCGGGAAGTCCCTATCCTCTCTGGTCATTCAAGTATCTTCCTCCCGTACGCAATGACCGTTTGAATCGCTTTCAGCCTTGCATAGTACTTATCGTCTGACTCGATCACGGTCCACGGTGCGATGCCGGTGCTGGTGCGGGAAAGCATCTCATCGACAGCCTTTTCGTAGTCCTTCCATTTCTCCCGGTTGCGCCAGTCCTCCTCGGTCATCTTCCATTCCTTGAGAACGTCGTTCTGCCGGGCGATGAACCTCCTGTACTGCTCATCCCTGCTCACCTCGAGCCAGAACTTGATCAGCCCTCCGCCACCTTCCACGTACGCCTCCTCCATCTCGTTAATCTCGTGATAGGCACGTTTCCACTCCTTCTCCTCGCAGAACCCCTCGACCCTCTCCACCAGCACCCTTCCGTACCAGCTCCGGTCGAAGATCGTGATGTGCCCTGCTGCAGGGAACCTCCGGTAGAACCTCCAGAGATAATGATGCTCGAGCTCGGTCTGGTCCGGGCGAGCGATGGGAACCACATCGTATCCGCGCGGATTCATCGCGCGCACCAGCCGCATGATGTTTCCTCCCTTCCCCGCGGCATCCCACCCTTCGTAGACGATGATAAGCGGGATCCTGCGCTTGAAGAGCAGGTACTGGATATTATGGACCTGTTCCTGGTATTCCTGGAGCACCTTCTCATATTCTGCCCGGGTGTACTGCCTTGGTGCTTCTGCTACCCGCTTTATCTTGTTCCTGGGTGGTTTTGCAAGCGCGGGTCCAAATTTATCCTGCCGCTTCTTCTCCAGCACCTTCTTTTTCTCTTCAAGAGTTCTGATTACTGTCGAATATACCTTAAGACGCGTGTAATTCCCATCTGTTGCACCTATGACGGTCCATGGACAATGGCGGGTATCGGTACCAGAAATGTAGTCCTCGATGATCGGGAGATAGTCATCATAGTGTGCATGAAAGTCCCAGTCGCCCTGGGTGATCATCCACGACGTAAGGGCATCCTTCTCCCTCTCGTTGAGCCGCTTCCTCTGCTCTTGCTTGCTAATGTGGAGGAAGAACTTGATGATGACCACCCCATCGTCAGTAAGCTGCCGTTCAAAGGTTTTGATGTCGAAAATGGCGCGTCTTATCCGGGACTTCCAGTCAATACCGGATACCTGCTCGGCAAGTGACCGGGAATACCAGCTCCGGGCAAAGATGGCCATTCTTCCCCTTGCAGGAGTCCTCGTCCAGAACCTCCAGAGGAGAGGGCGTGCACGTTCTTCGTCTTTTGGTGACCCGATGGAATGAAGCACGAATCCACGGGGATCGAGGTACTGGATCAGCTCCCCAATCACCGAGGTGATGCCCGATGCATTCCATCCCTCGACCACGACGATAATGGGAACTTTGAGTTCCCAGTGAGCCCGCTGGAGGACCCCGAGCTCCTTGTACATGGGGGCAATCTTCTTTGCGTAGGTGTGATCATCGATGTGCTTCCCAAGGTCAATCTTCTCGAGCATGCCCCCTCCCACTGAATGAAAGGGACTGTCGCTGACAGAAGCATTAAGATTGGGATTTACATCCGGCAAGGGAGGCCCAATGACCACTCTCAGCACTGCTTTACCGCGTCGAATCTCCAGGGCAATTCAAGCTTCATGGCAGGGCTTTTCCACGAATTCACCCCTCATTTCCGCGACCAGGCATCGCAGGCGGTCAGTTTCGCTGCGATCTCCCACATGCGCTCCTGCACCGATCTGCTCCGTGAGAGGTCAGATGGCAGCGTCGGTTGAACGCTCTCTTCAAAATACTCTCCCGTGATGCCCTCGACATCAGGAGAAAGCGCAAGGTATGCCGGGAGTTTTGCCCCTTCAGAGGGTGCCTTTCCGCGTATCCCGGGGAACCCGGCTCTGAGCATCTTGGTTGCTACGACCCCCGGGTGAAGGCAGTTGACCGAAATACCACTGCCCGCGATCCTCCGGGCTGTCCCGAAGGTGAGGGTCACGTGAGCAAGAGCGGAGAGCGCATATGCCTCGAATGCATCATATCTCTTCTCTCCATGGAGGTTCTCCCAGTCTATCTGCCTGATCTCCCGGTGTGCGATTGAGGTGATGTTCACCACCCGCGAGACCTGGCCTTTTTGAAGCAGGGGCAGAAGTTCATGCGTGAGAAGGAACGGAGCAAGAGAGTTGACTGCAAATGTGGTCTCAATGCCGTCATGAGTCAGGCACCTCTGCTTCTCGTAAGTCCCGGCATTGTTTATCAGTACATCCAGGCGGGAATACCGCGACGAAATCTCGGTTGCCATTCTCCTCACCTGCTCAAATGAGGTAAAATCCGCAATGACGAGATCGAGGTCGCGATTCCAGACCTGGCCTTTCAGGTCCCTTATCACCTGCCGTCCTTTCTCGGCATCCCTCCCGTGGACGATCACCTCAGCATCGTATGCCGCCAGCTCACGGGCAGTCGCCTTTCCTATCCCATCGGTTGAACCGGTTACGAGAATGACCCGGCCTGCCATTGGGTGGAGTTTGGCGAGGGTGGCGATGAATGTTGTGGCTTCACCGTGGTGGCTTCTTCACGCATGCGAAATCCACATATCCACGTTGAGGATCGGTCGAGAGCAGCCTGACGACGACCTTGTTGCCCACACGGAGCCCGCGTTCTCCTTCCACCACTCTTCCCTCCGCAGGGGGATCGAGAAGACGCACATACGTCCCTTTTTCTGCTGCACCTGTCACAATCGCATCGAATGTCTCACCGATACGTCTCTCAAGGAGCAACGCAGCGGCAACCTTCCTCATGAACCGCTCTGCCTTCTGGGAGGCTTTCTCACGGTCCGATAGCCACTCCGCAAGACGGCCAAGTTCGTGGCCCGGGTAAGGAGTAGCCTTTTCGTCAAGCACTGCTTTCAGGATGCGCTGGTTGACGATGTCGACGTAGCGCCGGTTCGGGGCAGTGGAATGCGTATAATCAACCACTGCCAGGGCAAAATGCCCGATCGGCGTATCGCCGGGAACAAAGGGGACATATTCACCCGGTCCCATCAGCTTCACAATCGTAAGCGAGAGGTCGGGGAACCGCTCGGGATCTGCCACCCTTTGCCTGTCAAGAAACTTTGCAAGTGCTTTTGAGTCCGGCTGTTTTGGCAGTCTGTACCGGTATGCTGCAGCAGTCTCGACGATGCCGTCCCAGTGTTTGGGAACCCTGACCACCCGCTGGATCATGGGGATCTTCGCAGCCCCGAGGACATGCACCATCGTGCCGTTTGCGGCCACCATGAACTCCTCGATTATCTGGCGGGCTGCATTCTGCTCCTGGATCACAAGAGAATGGACCGTTTCGCCTTTCATGACTGGCTCAGCCTCCAGGGTCTCCAGGTCAAGGGCCCCCTCCTGCATGCGGCGGTTCCTCAACCGGCGGGTCACCTCCACCTGAAGACGGATCTGCTCTTCGAAGCCTGGGATACTGCTGACTGATACGGGAACGGGGACTGCACCCTCGAGCCAGTCACCAACCTCCTCGTACACGAGCTTTGCCTTGTTGTTGACCAGCGCACGGTAGATCCCACCGTTCCGGACGCTTCCGTCGGGGAGAACCGTGTATTCCACCACCATTGCACGCCGGTCCTCGCCGGGGAGGAGTGAGGAAATCCCCTTCGAGAGCTGGTCGGGAAGCATCGGGAACGTCTCGACTCCAAGGTACACAGATGTGCCGTTGTGGGCAGCGTGCCGGTCGGTATGCGAGCCCTTTTTGACAAAGTGGTCCACGTCTGCTATCGCAACTCTGACCAGGATCTCTCCCCTCTTTCCGGCTTCGCAGTACTCCAGCTGGTCAAGATCTTCCGAATCGTAATTGTCTATGGAAGACCAGAGGAGGGCCCTCATGTCCCTGAGAACGTGCCGCTCAGGCGAAGAGAGATCAGGGGACATGGCATTGACCTCTTTTATCACTGATTTCGGGAATTCCGGTTCGAATCCATACTTTACCATCGCTTCGCGGGCGATGGCCTTCAGGTCAATG